>Ga0136611_10003585_pt1 | contig 10859 bp, 5 predicted proteins | sample AntDrymUQ2232306_2_FD_106645 | JGI IMG/M metagenome (GOLD analysis project Ga0136611, IMG submission 106645) | Polar desert sand microbial communities from Dry Valleys, Antarctica - metaG UQ223 (23.06) | ecosystem: Environmental > Terrestrial > Soil > Desert | place: Antarctica: Dry Valley... | reverse complement strand
TAATTGTGCGCTTCGGTCGCGCCCCAGGGCAGCACCGCGACGTTGGGCTGCAAATCCAAAAGTTGGCGATAGCTCGCTTCGTGCAAAACGTGCGGACGCGCCGCGTGAGATTTTGACTTGCTTTTCATAATCGGTTTCCTGATATTATAACGATTGAAGCAACGTTTATCGCCGCACGGAGCAGTACTCTTGCAAATCAAATGACTTCCGAACTTTTGACCATTCATTTCCGCAACATCTCGAACCGCCGCATCGCTGCCTATGCGGCGACTTATGGTGTACCTTTGGGCGAAGCAGTACTCCTGCCGGGCCAAAATCTTTCGCTACGATTGGAAAATGGCGAAGGACTGCCGTTGCAAACCAAACCGCTCGAAACACATTTCGACGGTTCGATCAAATGGATGTTGCTCGATTTTTCGCTGCCGCTCGAAGCCAATCAAACCGGCACGCTGATTTTGGAAAAAAGCGAAACGCCTGCCGCGACTTCAAAACTCAGCGTCGAAGAAAACGCGGAAACCATCACCGTTTCCACGTCGCGTTTGAAAGCGAGCTTTTCCAAAACCAAGTTTTCGCTTTTCAATTCGTATCGCACCGACGAGCGCGAATTAATGCGGAATGGTTCCGACATCGTTTTGGAAGACGCCAACGGCAAGCTCTTTTATGCGTCGCTTTGCGAAAAAATCGAAACCAGAATTATCGAAAATGGTACGCAGCGCGTGGTGGTGGAAGTCTCCGGTCGCCACACCGCCGAAGACGATTCGACATTGCTTGATTTTCGCCTGCGCTACACGTTTCGGCCTGACGAGCCGGGTGTGCTGCTTTCCTATAAGTTCACCAACCGCGAAGACGCCGAGCGGGGCGTGGTGCTGCGCGCGATGCGAATTGAAATGGCGTGCGACATCGGCGACAAGACGACCAAGTTCGCGCGCCAGACCAATCACGGCAAGGAATGGTTTTCGCGGCGCGTAACCATCGGCGAAAATGTGGAAATCACGGCGGGACAGACCGATAGCGCCGAAGGCAAAACGCGCTACGGCGCAGGCGCGCAGGGCAAAGTGCTGATCGGCAATCTCGATAATTTGCGCGAAGATTTGACGCAATATCCGTTTTTTCTGCGGCCCGGCAACGCCCGCACCGACATGACCGGCGGCTTGCGCGCGATGTATCCGTATCTGGGCGCGAACGGGAAAAACGGCTCGATGCTGGGCTGGTTTTGCGAAATGGAAAACCATTTTCCCAAAGCCGTGCGCTGCGAGCGCAACCATTTAAGTTTCGATATTTGGCCGGAATGGGCGGGCGAGTTGCGCGTGCGGCGCGGACAATCCAAAGAACACGACCTCTATGTTTCGCTTTTCCACCAGGCGCGCGATGCCCAGGAAATGGAAGCGCAATACTTCGATCACGAAATTATCGGGCTGGGCATTTTGGGCGGCGGTTCCGCGCCGCTCGAACTCACGCTCGACGACGATTATGTGCGCTCGTGCGAAGTGCTGGAATTGCATCGCTGGCTGCCCTACGACGAAGAACGCTATTTCGCCATCGAAGCGAAACTGCCCGATCCTTCTATTTTGGCGACGATGATCGGCGCGGGCAAAGGCATGATGGATTATGGCGATTATGTCAACGCCGACCGCAGTTGGGCGCACAACAACGAAAACGATGCGATTCTCGATCTGATCCGCGAATATTATCGGCGCGGCGATGCCACGATTTTGGCGCTGGCGCTGGCCAAAGCGCGCCACAACGCGCACGTTGATTTTATCGCTTTCGATCCCGATCCGTTGCGCGAAGGCGCGATGCCGGCGCATTGTCCCGAACACACCGACGGCGCGGCCTATCCGTCGCATTTGTGGGTGGACGGCTTGTTCGCGGCCCATAACATTAGCGGCAATCCCGATTTTTTAGATGTGGCGCTGCGTGTCGGCGAAAATCTGTTGCGTTGGAAAGCGGGAAACAAAGAAATTTTCTACGCTGATTCGCGCGAATGCGGCTGGCCGTTTTTGGCGTTTTTGCGATTGCACGAATATACGCGCGACGAGAAATGGCTGGACGCTTGCGATGATATTTATCATTATTACCGCGACCATCTGGGGCCGGACGGCGAAATCAAATACGCGCTGCCGCACGGCGTGGGAACCGAACTCGCGGGCTACGGCGAGTTCATCGCGTGGCGCGCTTTGTTCTTTTACTACGAGCGCACCGGCAAAATCGAAGTCAAAGACTTGTTGGTTTCGATGCTCGACAAAGTGTATTTGAAGCGCCCGAAGAATTTCGTTATCGGCTGGGCGGTCAACGATCTGTTTCCCGCCTGGGCCGCTTATCATCTGACCGGCGACGACAAATATATCGAAGACAATTATCCGTTTTTTCAATTCCTGATGCAGCGTCCCGGCAACTTTCCCTGGGGCGGAGTGGATTTGAACTATTATCTCGCCGAACTGCATCGCCGCGACACGCTGGCGCGCTTTACCTGAGTACTGCTTCGTGGGAGAGTACTGCTCCGTGCGGCAGTACTCCCTTGTTTGAGAGTAAAACAAAATCCGCGACTTGCAAACTGCTAAATTACAAATTCATTTGTCGTGCGGGACGCTACGCCCCCTAAATGCCAAAAGACTTTCCATGACGAGTTTGCCGACGGGAACCGTTACCATTCTCTTTTCCGACATCGAAGGCTCGACGCGCCTGCTGCAACAGTTGGGGCCGCTCTGGAAAAGCGTGGTCGAAACTCATCTGCAACTGCTGCGCGCGGTTTTCGCCCAGCACAGCGGACGAGTCGTCAGCACCGAAGGCGATAGTTGTTTCGTGGTTTTCGTGCGCGCCAGCGAAGCCATCGCCGCCGCCGCCCAAGCCCAGCGCTCGCTCGCTTTCCATGCCTGGCCCGATGAAGTTCAAGTTCGCGTTCGCATCGGGTTGCACACCGGCGAACCGGAAATCGGCGGCGACAACTATGTCGGAATGGACGTGCATCGCGCGGCGCGCATCGCGGCGGTGGCGCACGGCGGACAAATAGTTCTTTCGCCAACGACGCACGAACTGGTGCAAACCGCTTTGCCGCCCGGCCTCAGTTTGCGCGATTTGGGAACGCATCGGCTCAAAGATTTGGCGCATCCCGAACGCCTTTTCCAACTTGATGTGGCCGGTTTGCCGACCGATTTTCCCCCGCTCAAAAGCATCAATAACCGGCCCCACAATCTGCCCGCTCAACCGACCGCATTGATTGGGCGCGAAAAAGAAGTCGCCGCCGCGCGCGATTTTCTGCGCCGCGACGAAGTGCGACTTTTGACGCTGACCGGCCCCGGCGGGACGGGCAAGACGCGCCTGAGTTTGCAACTCGCCGCCGAAATGCTGGAACATTGCGACGACGGCGTTTTCTTCGTGGCGCTCGCGCCGCTCGACGATCCCAACCGCGTGAGTACGACGATAGCGCAAACGCTCGGCCTGCAAGATCGCGGCGGACAGCCGATGTTAGAAACTCTGAAAAACTATCTGGGCGATAAAACGATGTTGCTGGTGCTTGACAACTTCGAGCAAATCATCGAAGCCGCGCCCGATGTCGGAGAATTGTTGGGCGCATGTCCGCGCTTGAAAATTGTGGCGACCAGCCGCATCGCTTTGCATTTGCGCGGCGAGCAGGAGTTTCCGGTTCCGCCGCTCGATCTGCCCGCCATCGGGAGTACTCCCGATGTGGAAACGCTGCGTCAATACGCGGCGGTTACGTTGTTCATCCAGCGCGCACAGGCGGTCAAGCCCGACTTCCTCGTAACCAATGAAAACGCGCCCGCAGTGGCCGAGATTTGCGCGCGTCTCGACGGTTTGCCGCTCGCCATTGAACTGGCGGCGTCGCGCGTCCGGCTTTTGTCGCCGCAAGCGATGTTGGCTCGCTTAGAAAACCGCTTGAAATTGCTGACCGGCGGCGCGCGCGACTTGCCGGCGCGCCATCAAACGCTGCGCGGCACGATTGCCTGGAGCTACGATCTACTCGACGAAGACGAAAAAATACTTTTCGCGCGGCTCAGTGTTTTCGTCAGCGGCTGCACGCTCGAAGCCGCCGAAGCAATCGGCGTGGACGAGAACGGAGCGGACGTTTTGGACGGTGTGGCTTCGCTGGCCGGCAAAAGTTTGTTGCGCCAGGAAGAAAGCGCCGATTTTGAGTCGCGCTTTTTCATGCTCGAAACGATCCGCGAATATGCCGCCGAAACTCTGGCCGCCGCTGGGCGCGATGACGAAATGCGGCGACGCCACGCCGAATATTACATGGCGTTGGCGCAGGCATCCAAGCGAACCTTCGATGCCTGCGCCAACGCGCAGAAGCCTTTGTACTCGAAACAACTGGAAATCGAAAACCATAATCTGTGGAGCGCCCTGACGTGGGCGGCGGAGCATCAGCCGGAATGGGCGCTGCATATCATCCTTTCGTGGCACTGCGCGTTGCATTCGGCTTATCTCGCGGAGTTGGGGCCGATGGTCGAGCGCGCGTTTGAAAACGCCGCCGAAACCGACGCGCCCATTGCGTTGTTGTCCGAAGTGCTGGGCATCGCCGGCGACTTGGCGGCCTGGCGCGGCGATTTTTTTCATCAAGGAAAGTTGATCGAGCGTCGTTTGGCGATGTTGCGCGAAACGGCGCATCTGTGGCCTGCCGAAACCCACATCGCATGGACGCTGCACGGACTTGGCGTCAGTGCGGCCTGGCTGCGCGACTATGAGTCGGCGGTCGCGTCCCACCGCGCGAGTTTGGACGCATTCCGCCAACTGAAATCAAATTTCGGGATCGGCATCACGCTCAATGTGCTGGGAAGTTCGCTGGGGAGTTTGGGCGAGTTTGAAGAAGAGCGCGCCTGCTATGAAGAAGCCCGCGCCGTTTTCGAGGAGATTAATAATCAAGAAGGCGTCGCCGGCGCGACGGCTCAACTTGCCGACCTGCATCGCCGCCAAAACGACCTGGCTGGCGCGCGCGCTTTGGTTGAAGAAGTGGCGCGCATCGAAGTGGAGATGGGCGATTTGCGAGATCATCCCTGGCGTCTCTACCAACTCGGCGAACTGGAGATGTGCGAAGGTGACATCACCGCCGCAGGCCTGCATTTGCGGCGAGGGTTGCGTACCTTTCAAAACACGAATCACGAGAAAGCCGGATGGTTGCAAACTCTTTTGGCGTTGAGCCACCTGGCGACTTTAGAAAACCAATGGCAGCGCGCGGCGCGGCTGGTCGGCGCGGAAGAAACGCATCGAGAAGCCTTGCGCTTGCCGCCCGAAATCGAAGGACAGGAACGCTATCATCGTAATCTGATCGCTATGCGCGCGACACTGGGCGAGGAGCTTTTCGCCATCTGTCGAAGTCAGGGGCGCGCGATGAATTGGAAACAAACTATCGAGTATGCGTTGAGTGATGACGCACAGAACACTTGAAAAAGCGGCAAGAACAAAAAGCGCGTGTCATTGCGAGGGAGCGTAGCGACTGCGGCAATCTAACCTCCTACTGGAACCAGATTGCCGCAGTCGCTACGCTCCCTCGCAATGACACAACACATCGAGTTTTTCGTTAGCTCTTTTTAAGTCAAAAGCTTATTTCGTATTTCTATGACACATAGAAGTACTGCTCCGTACAGGAATGAACGCTCAACTCCAAAACCCTTTCGCCGGATTTCTCATTTCGCCGCCATAACAAACAGCGTGATGCTTTGGCGGGGCAGTGTCGCTTTCAGCTTGCCTTTGGCCCATTTAGCATTGGGCAAACGCTTGATTTCGTTGGCCGCCGTCAGTTGCCACATCTGCGCGTTGCCGTTGCCTGCAAAGTTCTTGATGTCGAGCGCAACCGGAGTACTCCCGCCGTCTTCTGCCAACTGTTTGTTGATGACCATGACGGTGAGCGCGCCATCTTTCGCGCGTACGGAGGCGAAAGTCGAAACTTTGTCGGCATCGGGCGCGGCGGCGCGCACGCTGGTTTCGCCGAACGCGCTCTTTTTGCCGTCGTAGTTGCGATACATCTGCATCGCTTTGAAAGTCGGCGTTTTCGCGTCGGGCGTCGTCCAGTACGCGGCCAGGTCGAGAGCTTCGCGGCCAAAGATGCCGAGAATGTCGGCTTGAGTCGTCGCGCCATTGATGTGCTTTTCCGCGCCCCAGTTATATTCGGTAATCCCCACCGGCAAGCCCGGATGGTATTGGCTCACCCATTTTTTCAAGCGCGGAATGAGCTGCACTGCATCGTCGATCCAGGTGCCGTCCTGATAGTTGGTGTCCCACAAAGCGCGCGTCGAGCGGTTGCGGCGCAGTTGCATTTCGCGCGAAACGTCGCCGCCATACTCGCCGCCCTGCGGGTAGAAATGCACCGTAAAAATATCAATAGTTTTTTTGCCGGTTTTTTCCTGACGTTGGCGCAGTTGGTCGAGATACCAGGGAAGTGCATCCATTCCACCCATCGTTTTGCGGTCGGGCAGGGCGGAGGAATCCCAGGCCTTGCCGGTGCTCCACTGCGAGTCGTGGCCCGAATAAAGATAGCCCGTCCAGCCCCATTCTTCCGGTCCCAAAACCAGAGCGTCGGGATCGACTTGCTTGATAACATCGGAAAAAGCGATGGTTTTGTCCACCAATTCCCGCATCGTTACGCCTTTGGCTTGCACGTCGCGGTGTGTGGAGTGCCAGATCGCCGGCTCGTTGTCGAGAAGATAGTACTTCAAGCCGCCATTTTTGGCCGCCTTCCATTTTTCCACCAAATGCTTCACGAACTCCTTTTGAAATTCGGGCGTATTGGGAGCATTGGCGTCGGCGGGATCGTTGCCTTCGAGGAGCGAGCCGTCGGCTTTCACGCCGTTGCCGGCGTCGGGCATCCACTCGTCGTCGGCTCGCTGCTGCGCGCCGTATTTGGCGACGGAATAACTCGCCAGTTTCTCGCGGTTGGGACCGACTTTGGCGACCCAATCGAGCATCGGAATTGTCAACATCGGTTCGGCTTTGGCGGCTTTGGAGCGCGCTATGAAGGTGTCGGTGTTCTCGCCCGGCGTGGGGCTTTGCTCGGCGATGCTTTCAAAAAACCAGTCATTGGCGCGATTGTAGGCGTTGGATTTCCAGTTGTAGCGGCTGGTGGTGTTGCCGCCGCTGCGGTTGAGTGGCGCATTGAGCAAGCCCAACTGTTGGGTATCGGCCCAAGCCACGCCGTAAATCAAAGGGCTGATCGCGTGGCGCTGCGCGGCGGCGTCAATCGAGATGACCGTCGACGCGTCTTGAGATTTCGCGGCGGACGCGATTATCGTCAAGGCGATTGTGCAAAGGAAAGCGGAAAGTTTCATGTTGGGGCTATTGTAACATGAATTCAAGCGAAAGTTTTTCGGTCGAAAGTTTTTCGGTGTCTTGAGAAAAGCAAGGCGCGTGGCATTCTGAGTACTGCTCCGTGCAGGAGTACTGCTTCATGCGGGAATGGAATGCGAACGATGACGACTTGAGTTAATCTTTAAGCTCATGTCCAAATCGAAAAAATACTTGTCGAAAATCTGCGGCGCGTTGGCTTTGCTGATTGCCTTCCCCGCTTTGGCCACCACCGCCGAGCACGGGCCTTCGCCCGAAATAATGCCGGAAAACCAGGACGCGATGATCGAAATCGCGCGGCTTCGCATCCACAATATCAAAGGCGGCGAAATCGAAGGCTCGCGCGACGGCGGCAAAAGTTGGGTTCCCATCGGCCACGTTAAACAGCCGACGCAAAAAGTCAATCCGCGCGGTTACAACGCTTCCAAATATGTGCCGGATGGAACCGTCGCCGCCACCGCCGTCAACGCCATTCATTTGAAAGTAACGACATCCAAAGAAAATCGCGGCGTCATCTGGAGCCTTTCGCCGATGGCCGACACCGAAGCCGGACAAGCTTCGTTGCAAAGCGAAGTCTCGCCGGGTTCGTCGGCCTTCACCGACTTTCCCGGCGGCAGTGGCATCTTCGGCGGGCCGTTCACGCCGTTTGTCGGCAACAAGATTTATCTCGACAACGACCGCGACAACCAACCCGCGCCGCTGCCCAAGGATTACGTTCCCCAACTCGGTGATACCTGGCTGATCCGCATTGAGCGGCCCGAACATTATCCGCGCGCGATTGTTTTCGAGAACCGTTTCGGTGGCCTCATCAGCATCGAATATTACGGCGAAAAACCGCGCGTCATCGGAACCGTTTTGCGGCCTGTTTTGGGCGTGGGACGTTTCGTCGGTTCGTATTTTTCCGATGTCGGACGATTGCGTGCCAACCACGCCGGGGTAATTGATATTTCGACTTCGCCGATGGGCCTTATCGGTTCGTTCCAAATCGTGCCGGCCAACCACGCGATGAGTCCCGAAACGCGTTATATCCGCGAACTGACGCAATGGATGGTCATCGGCCCGGTTTCGGCGCTCGATCCGTCGTGGGAAGGCACCTCGCCTTTATACGGCGCGTTTTTGCGTCCGCGCAACGAGCGCGCCGATTTGTGGGCGGATGATGTTTACGAAGGCTTGCTGGGCCGCTTTTACTTCGACGTGAAACTGCGCGGCAAAACCGGCTGGCAACCGATGCCGACTTTGTGGATGCGGCAAGGAACCGAACTTCCCAAAAAAGCCGGCACCGCGTTGGAAGACATGACGCATCTTCGCATCTTCTTTCCGGTCGGCGAGAACCTGGAACCGTCGCGGAGTACTGCCCCGCCCGAAGAAAAGCCGGAAAGTGAACAACCATGAACAAACTTCTCAACCGCCTGCAAAATAACGATTGGACGCTTTTAGTTTCTTTACCGCGCAACGATCTTGAACTCGCGCAAGCCGCATTGAACGGCGGCGCGCAGGGCTTGAAAGTACACATCAACGTGCATCATCACGCTTCCGGCACGCACTTTGGAACTTGGAAAGAAGAGCGCGAAACGCTGCGCGAAATTGTGAAGTTGGCGGGCGATGTTCCGGTCGGCATCGTGCCGGGCGGCGCGCCGTTTGCCACTGCCGGCGAGTTCGCGGAAATGGCGCAAATCGGCATTGATTTCTTCGACGCTTATCCCGCCGATGCGCCGGCATGGACAATGAGCCAAACCGATCTCGACATCATGTTGGCCGCCTATGACGGCGGCGCAAACGCGGAAATTCTTGCGCTCGAAAAAATCGGCATGACGATGTGCGAAGCCAGCATCGTCGCCGGCGACCAATACGGCGAGATGCTCACGGCGCTGGATTTGGCGCGTTACAAACAATTAGCGGGAGTACTCTGTGCGCCGATCATCGTGCCGTCGCAAAAGAAAATCGCGCCCGCCGATGTTCCGGCGTTGCGCGCGACGGGCGTCAAGGGCTTGCTCATCGGCGCGATTGTTACAGGCCGCGAAGCCAATGAAATCGAAGCGGCGACACGCGCGTTCGTCGAAGCATAAACATATTTTCAACCGCCAAGAACGCCAAGAGCGCCAAGATTTCCCTTTAGTTTTTCTTGGCGCTCTTGGTGGTTAAACAAATCAACATGAACCAACTCGGCCAATCGAAAAGTCCTTATCTTTTGCAGCACGCGCACAATCCCGTCGATTGGATGGAATGGGGCGAAGCCGCTTTTGCGCGTGCGCGCGAAGAAGAAAAGCCGATCTTTCTTTCCATCGGCTACTCGACGTGCCATTGGTGCCACGTCATGGAACGCGAAAGTTTCGAGAACGAAAGCGTCGCGGCAATTATGAACGCGAACTTTGTCAATATCAAGATCGACCGCGAAGAGCGGCCCGACGTAGATCGCGTTTACATGACGTTCGTGCAGGTGACGACAGGTTCGGGCGGCTGGCCGCTGTCGGCGTTTCTGACGCCGGGACTGAAACCGTTTTTCGGCGGCACCTACTTTCCGCCGCAAGACGCTTATGGCCGCATCGGTTTTGTTTCGCTTTTGAACCGCATCGCCGACGTCTGGAAAAACGACCGCGATAACATCGTCAAATCGGCGAATGATGTAACGGATTCATTGCAATCTTACGTCACCGGCGCGGTTGGCGAATTGAGTTCGGGCGAAACAAATTGGGACGAAATCATCGAGAGTTGCTACGCGCATCTCGACCAAAGTTTCGACGAAAGATTGGGCGGGTGGGGCGGCGCGCCGAAGTTTCCGCGCGCGATGAGCCACGATTTTCTACATCGCTACTTCGCCGCGACCGGCGAAGAAAAAGCCGCGCAGATGTCGGCGCACACGCTTCGCAAAATGGCCGACGGCGGAATGCGCGACCAACTCGGCGGCGGCTTTCATCGTTACAGCGTGGACGCGCAGTGGATCGTGCCGCACTTTGAGAAAATGCTGTACGATCAAGCGCAGTTGGTTGTTTCGTATTTGGAAATGGCGCAGCTTTCCGGCTATGAGTTTTTCGCAGGAGTCGCGCGCTCGACGCTCGATTATGTGCGGCGCGACATGACGCATGAAGACGGCGGTTTCTACGCCGCCGAAGACGCCGACTCGTTGCCCAGCGAAAATGCCGACCACAAAGTCGAAGGCGCGTTTTTCGTTTGGACGAATAAAGAAATCGAAGCCGCGCTGGACGACGAAGCAGCGAATATCTTCAAAGAATATTACGGCGTGGCAGTCGGCGGCAACGCGCCATCGGGTGGCGATCCGCACGGCGAGTTCAAAGGTCAGAACATTTTGTTCGTCGCGCGTTCGTTGGAAAACGTCGCCGCGCGCGTGAAGAAAACGCCCGAAGAAGTCGCGGAAGTACTCTGGTCGGCGCGCAAGAAGTTATTTGAACTGCGAGACAAACGTCCGCGCCCGCATCTCGACGACAAGATTATCGTGGCGTGGAATGGCCTGATGATTTCGGCATTTGCGCGTGCCGCGCAGGTTTTGGATGAGCCGGGGTACTGCCGCGCCGGAGAACAGGCCGCCGATTTTATTCGACAACATT
>Ga0136611_10003584_pt1 | contig 10859 bp, 9 predicted proteins | sample AntDrymUQ2232306_2_FD_106645 | JGI IMG/M metagenome (GOLD analysis project Ga0136611, IMG submission 106645) | Polar desert sand microbial communities from Dry Valleys, Antarctica - metaG UQ223 (23.06) | ecosystem: Environmental > Terrestrial > Soil > Desert | place: Antarctica: Dry Valley... | reverse complement strand
TGGCCGAGTTCGAGCGCGCGCATACGGCGCGCTGGGCGCCGCGATGGATTCCATCCCTGCGGTGGCAAATCGAGTCCGCGCCGCCCTCGACGACCGGGACGCCGATGTGCGCGCTGCCGCGCTTGAAGTCCTCGCTGACGGTGCGGGTCCGAGCGCCGCCGGCGTCCCGCGCGCGCTCGAAGCCTATCGTAGCGCCAGGTCCGATAGCAGCAACGTGGCCCGCGTTGCGGCACTGGGTTATGTGTCGGCGGCGTGGCGCCGCGACAGTGTCCGATTCGATCAAGCGTTGCGCGCGCGGATCGCCGCCATGCCGGCACCCGTCGATCCGGAAGAGCGTCAGCGCGTGGCGGGCATTCCGGCCTTTGCACACTGGAAGGCCGCCTCCGGAACTCCGCGCCCCATGGCGTGGTACGAGAAACGCTACCGTGATCTTGCACACCGCGCGCGAATGGGTCGCCTGCCAACGGCGCGTATCGTCACCGAGCGTGGCACGCTCACGGTGGCGCTGTTCGCCGCTGATGCCCCACTTACCGTCGAGAACTTCGTGACGCTTGCGCGATCGGGATACTACCGGAATGTCCGGTTTCATCGCGTCGTACCCAATTTCGTCGCCCAGGCCGGCGATCCCACGGGAACCGGCGCGGGGGGGCCCGGCTACGCCATTCGGGATGAGCTCAATCGACGGCGGTACCACCGGGGCGCGCTCGGGATGGCGCTGTCCGGTCCGGACACCGGCGGCAGCCAGTGGTTCATCACCCATTCCCCGCAGCCACATCTCGACGGCGGCTACACCGTCTTCGGGCAGATCATTGACGGGTGGGAGGTACTCGACGCGCTGGTCCAGGGCGATCGGATCCTCGGGATCACGGTGCCATGACCCTGATGGGTGCTGCCGCGTGGCGCGCCGTACGCGGCGTGCGTTGGCTGGCCATGACCGTGCTGTTCGTCGCGGCCACCTCGCCCGCGGCCGCGCAGTATGCCTCGTTCGGACAGAACAAGATTCAGTATCGCGACTTCGACTGGCACGTGCTCTCGGGCAAGCATGTCGACGTCTACTACTATCCGGCCGAAGAGCGCATTGCCCGCGTCGCGCTCAGCTACGCCGAGGAGAGCTACGGCTTTCTCTCGGGGAAATTCAATCACGTCATCGACCGACGCATTCCGCTCATCGTGTACGCGTCGCACACGGACTTCGAGCAGACGAACATCCTGCCGTTCGTGCCCCCCGAAGGCATTCTCGGCGTCACCGATTATATGAAACGCCGGGTGACGCTGCCTTTTCGGGGCAGCTATTCGGAGTTTCGCCACACGCTGCGGCACGAGATGGTGCACGTGTTCCAGCTCTCGGTGCAGTCGCAGCAGTTCGAGATGTATCCGCGGGCACGCCGAGCGGGGTTGCCGCTCTGGTGGAGCGAGGGGCTCGCGGAGATGTGGTCATCGCCGCAGGACTCGCGCGACGTCATGGTCGTTCGCGATCTGACACTCAATGCGCGCATGCCGACCATCGAGCAGCTCAATGTCATCTACAGTCCGGTCGTGTATCCAGTCGGCGCGGAGCTGCACCACTTTCTGGCCGATCGTTACGGCGACTGGCGGGTGAATCAGGTCTACCAGTCGCTCTGGAAGTATCCGACGTTCGATGAAGTGCTGCGCAAGGTGTATGGCCGAACGGCACGCGAGCTGACCGAGGAGTGGCAGTACTCCCTGCGGCAGCGGTTCTTCCCGGCCGTCAGTGGACGCAAGCCGTTCCAGGTGGCCGGCCGGGAGCTTGTTGACATCGCGGTCAAGCCGGTTGTGCTGTCAGGCGCCGACAGCGCCGTGGAGGTTGCCTACCTGTCGCCGCGCAGCGGCTACACGAATATCTACCGGACGCCGCTCGATGGGGCGGGGAAGACGAAAGTCGTCGTTGCCGGCGAGCGCTCGCCGCAATTTGAATCCCTGCACGCATTCTCGTCATGGATCGATGCGCGGAACGGCGTCCTGCTCTTCGTCAGCAAGTATGGCGATCGCGATGCGCTGTTTTTCTGGGACGTGAAGAAGGACAAGGTGATGGGCAGATATCAGTTCGATTCGCTCGTCGCGATCGTCAGCCCGGCCTGGTCCACCGATGGACGCCAGGTGGCATTCAGCGGGCTGACCAATGCGGGCGTCTCGGATCTGTTCGTCTTCGAAATGGCATCGGGCATCCTGCGGCGTATCACCGACGATGTCTACGAGGATCTCGATCCCGCGTGGCTTCCCGGCGACCGCTCCATCTTCTTCGCGTCGGACCGCTCACCGGGCGGCGATGAAGGGTCGCGCAACATCTATCGCATCGATGTGGAGTCGCGCGCGGTCAACGCGCTGACGAGCGGTGTCTGGACCGATGAGACGCCGCGGTGGGACTCCGATGAAAGTCGTATCATGTTCGCGAGCGATCGGGACGGCACCTTCAACCTGTACTCGGTCGATACGCTCGGGAATGGCCGCCGGGAGAGCTCGCTGGATGGAGGCGTCTTCGATCCGTCGCCCGTGCCCAACGATCCACGTGTCGTCGTTGCGGCGTTCTCCCGCCTGTCGTGGTCCATTTACACATTGAACCCGGACACCACCGGCCGCGTCGAGCAGTTTGCGCTCATGCCAGACAGTGCGGCACCCGTGTGGGGCTGGTCTGAGCTCGGAGACAGCACCATCGCCGGCGTGCGGGGCCGCCGGTACAAGCGTGACTACTCGCTCGACTTCGCTGCGGGCGGCGGGGACATCACGCCGAGCTACGGCTCGGGAGCGGCGGCGGGTCAGGTGTACTTCAGCGATCTCCTTGGCGATCACGCGATCGCGACGAGCTTCGGATTATTCGAGGCCGGCGGGGCAAGCGAACTGTTGTCGAACATCAACTTCAACGTGTTCTACCTGAATCAGCGCCGTCGCCTCAACTGGGGACTCGGCGTGTTCCGGGTGGCGGGCGCCTTTCAGGAGAACAACTTCGAGACGGTGTATACAGAACGGAGCTCCGGCGTGTACGGCGCGCTCCGTTACCCGTTCTCGCGCTTCACGCGCGTCGAAGGGCAGAGCCGCGTCGAGTATTCTGACCGCAACGATTTTCAGAACACGTTGGTGGAAGGCGCGGCTGAACGAAAGGGAATACTCCTCGGGAACTATCTGAGCCTGGTCGGCGACAACGCGCTCTGGCTGCAGACCGGACCGATCGACGGAATGCGCTGGAATCTCACCGGTGGTGTTGTCAGCGATGTCTCGCACGGCGTGTTCGAGAACTGGGTCGGGCTGGGTGACGTGCGCAAGTACATTCGCACGTCTGCGCAGTCTGCGATCGCGCTGCGTGCCTTCAGCTATGTGTCCGAGGGCACCCGGCCGCGTGCCATTCAGATCGGTGGCTCCTGGATGCTGCGCGGGTATCCGCGCTACTCGGTCACCGGCACGCGCGCGTGGCTCTTCAACAGCGAATGGCGCTTTCCCATCACCCACTTCGTGACGCTTGGCTTTCCATTCGGCGCGGTGCGCTTTCCGCAGGTGCAGGGCGCGCTTTTCGGGGACCTGGGGCAGGCGTGGAACAAGAGCTTCTACGATCCTCGGGTGCTCGGATCATACGGTGTTGGATTCCGCATGGGACTCATCCCGGGTCTCGTGATCAGGATGGATATCGCGCAGCGTTTTGCAATTGAGAACAACGCTCCCGACCTCAATGCGTTCGGGAAGCGTCGCTATGTCGACTTCTTTTTCGGATACAATTATTAGCGCCGCGACGCGCGGCCGACGTGCGTGGCGCGCCGTCCATCTCTCGGGCCTGACAGGATGGACGATCGCGACGCTCGCCGCTGCAGCGTGTGCTCCGAAGGTGAAACCGCTGTCGGGAGTTCCTCTGGCAGTCCCGCTCCCTATCGTCGAACTGCCCCCCGGTCGGCGCCATCAGACATTCCAGTGGGAGTATTCGGAACCCGGGATGCTCATTCGGGGCGAAGGCGTCGCACGGATCGCGGCACCGGACAGTGTGCGGCTCGACCTCTTTCTCGCCGGCGGCTTCGGAGGGGGCCGGGCGGTGCTCATCGGGGACACCCTCGACGTGCCCGGTGGTGACCTGATCCGGCGCTATCTTCCACCCGCGCCACTGTTGTGGGGTGCCCTCGGTCGCCTCCGGGTCCCGCCGGCCCCGGATACGACTGCGCGCGTTGACGGCAAGACCGTTCGTGCCGAAATTGGGCGCAACCCGCGCTGGCGGGCAGCGATCATCGACCGTCAGCTGGTGCGTCTGGAACGTATCGACGACGGCCAGCTGCGCGAGTGGGTGGAGCGCCGTCCCAGCGGTAGTATTGTGTACCGGCATGAAATGGCGGGCCGTATGCTGACCATTCGCATCACTCGAACCGAGGACGTAACGAACTTTGATCCGGCGATCTGGGAGCGCTAGGCTGGCCGGCGTGCTGTCGTTGCTCTTCGCGACGACATGCATGCCGTATGGGTTCGCCGGTGGCGGGCTCCCCGGACACATCAAGACGGTGGCCGTGTTGCCGTTCGAGAACGACACACCGTCCGCGGAGCTGCAGCGGGAAGTGTACGAGTCACTCCGGCGAGGCTTGCAGTCGCGGCTCGGACTCCGGGAAGCGCCCGAGAGTCGCGCCGACGCCGTCGTGCGCGGTACCATCGTCCGGTACGATGTCGATGTCGCGGTGGGCTACAGCGCCGATCCCAACCAGTCGAACACCACGCAGCGCCGTCTCGAAATCGCACTCGACATCGAAATCGTGGATCAGACGACCAGCAAGGTGCTGTGGGAAAAGAAGGGCCTCATCGCGCAGGCTGACTACGCCGAGCGCGCGGAGCCGACGGGCCGTCGCCGAGCGCTCGACAAGATGGTGAACGACGTCGTGGAGGGCGCGCAGTCCCAGTGGTAAAATCTCGGCGAGGCGCGACAGCGCTGGGGTGCCTGGTCGGAGTGCTGGTTGTCGTGGCGATCGGCTATTTCGGTGTGGAGGCTGGCCAGGTCTACCTGCGCTACCTCCGGTATCAGGATGCGATGAGCCAGGCCGCTCGTTTCGCCGGCCGCAAGACAAATCCGCAGATTATTCGCGCCCTTCGCTCGAAGGCCGATTCGCTCGGCCTTCCGGAGTCCGCACACAATGTCCGCGTGCACCGCACCTCGCGCCGTATCGATATCGAAGCGGAGTATTACGAGAACGTCGAGCTGCCGGGATACGTGCGCGAAGTGTATCTGAACCCGAAGGCCGGGGTCGCCTTCTGACCGGGTTCGATCCCTCGCCCAAAATCATGACATGGGAGAACGCGAGGCGCTGGCGCGATGGCGTTCGCGGTCGGGTCGTGTTTACGAATGGGGTGTTCGACCTGCTGCACCCGGGACATGTGGACGTCCTGGTCGGCGCTCGCTCGAGGGGCGACGTCCTCGTGGTCGGCCTCAATAGTGACGCATCGGTTCGGCGGCTCAAGGGACCCGAGCGCCCGGTGCGTTCGGAGTCCGAGCGTGCCTATGTGCTGGCCTCGCTGGCCGCCGTCGACGCACTCGTCGTTTTCGATGAGGACACGCCGCTCTCGCTGGTCCTGCACCTGCGCCCGGACATGATCGTGAAAGGTGGCGACTACACGCCCGGCACCGTGGTGGGCGCGCGCGAAGTGCAGGCATGGGGAGGAGAGGTCGCCATCATTCCGCTGACCCCCGGCCAGTCCACGACTCGAATTCTGGAGAAACTCCGTGGCCGATCGTCCTGAAGTGCCGCGTACCGACCGGGCGACATCGGCGCTGCGAACTGTCAGCCTCGAGCGCGGTGCGGCCGCATACGCCGAAGGCTCGTGTCTCGTGTCCTTCGGCTCGACACGGGTGCTGTGCACCGCATCGGTCGAGGACGGCGTGCCCGGGTGGAAGAAGGGTCGCGGCGAGGGCTGGATGACCGCCGAGTACGCCATGCTTCCACGTGCGACGCTGACGCGCACGCCTCGTGAGCGCGCGCAACTCGGAGGGCGCACGCAGGAGATTCAGCGGCTCATTGGACGGAGCCTTCGCGCCATGCTGGATGACTTTCGCTTCGGCGAATTCACTATCAAGGTGGATTGCGATGTGCTCCAGGCGGACGGCGGAACGCGCACAGCGGCCATTACGGGGGCCTGTGTCGCCGTGAGCGATGCCTTCAACTGGCTCGTCGAGCGCAAGCGGATTCCGCGCACCCCGGTCAGGCGTCGTGTGGCGGCGATCAGTGTCGGCATCATCGATGGCGAGCCGCGCCTGGATCTCGACTATCAGGAAGACGTACGCGCCGACGTGGACATGAACGTCGTCATGAGCAGCGAAGGGGGATTCGTCGAAGTGCAGGGCACCGGCGAGCACGGCACGTTCGAGCGCGCGCAACTCGAGGGCATGCTCGACCTCGCCACCACCGGTATTCGCGAGCTCGATCGCCTGCAACGCGTTGCGCTTGGCATCTGATCTCGCGCGGCGGGTCGTGATCGCCACGCGCAGTGCTGGAAAGCTGCGTGAAATGCGCCCACTGCTCACGGGCGCGGGCTTCGATCCCGTCGATCTTCGCGAGCTGGGCATTGCGGAGCTGCCGGAGGAAGCCGGCATCGAATGCTTTGACACGTTCGACGAGAATGCGCTCGCGAAGGCGAGATATTTTCATCGACGCAGCGGGCTGCCCGCCATAGCGGATGATTCGGGTCTCGTGGTGGATGCGCTCGATGGACAGCCCGGTGTCCACAGCAAGCGATGGTCGGGAGATACGTCGCTCGAAGGCCAACGGCTCGACGACGCCAACAACGCGCTGCTCATGCGCAGACTGGCGGACGCGAGTGATCGCGGCGCGCGGTACCTGTGTGTTGCGGCGTACGTTGATGGCGTTCGTGAGCTGGTTGCACCCGGACAAACGGAAGGTCGGATCGTGACCGCCCCGAGCGGAGTGCACGGATTCGGATATGATCCGTACTTTTTCTCAGTGGACCTCGGCTGTACGTTCGGCGATGCGGACGTGGCATCAAAGGAGCGCATCAGTCATCGCGGGCGTGCCTTGCGAGCGCTGCTTGAATTACTCGAACAGCACGGTTAGTTTGCTCCACAGCTTGTGCGGGGCGTAGCGTAGCCTGGTATCGCGCCTGCTTTGGGAGCAGGAGGTCCCCGGTTCAAATCCGGGCGCCCCGATCTCGACAGGTCGCTCCGCGCAACCCGGCCTGTGCAGTCGAAGCGCCAGTAGCTCAGTTGGATAGAGCAACAGCCTTCTAAGCTGTCGGTCGGGGGTTCGATTCCCTCCTGGCGCGCTGGGGCCGGAGAATCACGCGCCGTTAGCTCAATTGGCAGAGCAAGTGACTCTTAATCACTAGGTTGCAGGTTCGATTCCTGCACGGCGCACATGCAGTGGCTCGATGGTTTTCTGGATCCAGAGCGCACCTTTGGGAACGGCCCCGACTTCGGGGCCGTTTCTGTTTCTGGGCACTCGGGCGCTTCCTTTTGACTGGAGACGATGATGACGGACAAGCTTCGGAAGTCACCACAGGAATGGGCGAAGCAACTCACGCCCGAGGAATTTCGCGTCGCGCGCGAGAAAGGCACCGAACGCGCGTTCACCGGCGCGTACTGGAACAGCAAGGAGAAGGGGGTCTTCCGGTGCGTCTGCTGCGACCAGGAGCTATTTGCCTCGGATACGAAGTTTGATTCGGGCACGGGCTGGCCGTCGTTCTTTCGGCCGCTGTTGGAAGCCAATGTGGAGAACGACGTGGATCAGAGCCATGGCATGCGCCGAACCGAGGTGCACTGCAGCCGGTGCGATGCGCACCTGGGGCATCTGTTCGACGACGGTCCCAGGCCGACTGGCCTGCGGTACTGCATCAATTCGGCGTCGCTGCGCCTGGTGCCGAGCGACGCGAAGGCGGGTTAGGTTCGACTGGACGCCGCATAAACTCCTGATTATTGTGGAGTCGGTTTGCCTTCCACAGGGAGTGTCTGATGCGTCGTTCGCCGTTATCCCTCGGAGTCCGCAGTGTGCGAATCCTTGTGCTCGGCGCGGTGCTCGGATGCGCCATTGCCAGTGAGCTCTCCGCTCAGCTCCCGAGACAGGAGCGGGAGCGCGCGCTCAAGATGCTCGAGCAGATGCGCCAGGATCTTCACGAGTATTACTACGACAGTACGTTTGGCGGCATCGACATCGACGCCCGCGCGCGGCGGGCCGATTCGCTGATCCGGGTGGCGCCAACCATGGCGCACGCGCTTGGCCAAGTCGCCCAGTATCTCGCGGATCTCAAGGACTCGCACACGTCATTTCACCCGCCGCGCCATGTCGCGAGGCTCGACTTTGGCTTCTCCTGGCTGATCGTCGGAGATTCGGTGTTCATCTCCGGGGTGAAGAAGGGCAGCGACGCAGAAGCCAAGGGATTGAAGCGCGGCGACCTGCTGCTCGCCTTCGATAAGTTCCGTAGTACCCGGCAGAGCCTGCGCGTCATCGCCTACGTCTATTTTGCACTCAGTCCACGGCCCACGATTTCGCTCACCGTGGTTTCACCGGGGGAGCAGCCGAGGAAGCTGAGCATTGACGCGAAGATCACCGAGGGGAAGCGCACCATCGACTACACCAATATCGACGAGTTGAGCCAGATCATTAGCGATATGGAGGACGCATCTCGCAAGGCGACCAATTTCTATCGGACGGTCGGCGACTCCGTTCTTATCTGGCGGATGCCGAGGTTCTCGTACGCGGACGAGATGGCGATCGATCACATGATCGATCGCGCCCAGCGCTATCGCGGCGTTGTGCTCGATCTCCGGGACAACCCTGGTGGGTACATCGAAACGCTCCGATATCTTACGGGCCGCTTTTTCGATCGCGACATCACGATGTACACCGCGAAGGAACGGAAGAAGTCGACGCTGATTGTCGCGAATGCCGCGAAGAAGCCGTACCTCGGGAAGCTGGTCGTGCTGGTGAACGCCAACTCAGCGTCATCGTCAGAGATGTTCTCGCGGACGCTTCAGCTCCAGGGGCGGGCCCCCATCGTGGGCGACCGGAGTGCTGGCGCGGTCATTACGGCGGTGTCCGTGGGGCATGTGGTCGGCTTCGAGCGCGTTCTGCAGTATGGGGCATCGATGAGCGTGGCAGACGTGGTTATGATCGACGGGCAACGCCTGGAGAACGTAGGCGTGATGCCTGATCATCGGGTGTTACCCACGGGCTCGGATCTCGCGGCTCGGCGCGACCCGCAGATGGCGAAGGCGCTGGAACTCGTGGGAGTGAACGTGACACCGGAGCAGGCGGCCCAGTATAACAAAGTCGAGCCTAAGCAAGAGAATTAAGTCGATCAGTTAAGTTGCTGGTACCAAGGAACTTCAAGCTCGAGTTCAAAGCTCATTCGAGTCAGCGGCTGACTGTTTTGGATCGGCGCTGTGGACAACGGCTGATGCGTGGGGCGGAAAGGGTGGTGAGCAGGAACCGGCCGCTGCTTCGGCCAGGTCGTGTGGGGCCTCTGATCGTCTGGGACGGGTTGGGGCAGGAAGGAAGGGGGCCTTGTAATGGCGTGCGGGATCGGTTAATGTTCGGGTTCCCCCGGAAGATCTGCTTTCGCTTGGCGAGGGAGGATATTTCCGGTGATTCGAGCGATTGTTCGAGTATCGGGGAAAGCGAGCAAAAGTTGTTGTTACAGGGTTGACAACGCTTTGTTGCTGAGGTACTTTGGGAGGCTGTCGCAGGACGCGACGCATAATGCTGTTTGATAATCGAAGTTGAGATCGTTGGATGTGCGAGGCGAGATCGTCGCAGCGGGGTTTTCCCTGCTGTAGAACCCATGGCTGTTCAGTGTTATGGGTGAGATCTCAAACCTGAAACATATTCAAGTGATTCGGACGCGCTGTCATGCTTGACAGCGTGGCAGCAGTGTTCGAAGAGCTAATCAAATGAACCATTCGTGGAGAGTTTGATCCTGGCTCAGGACGAACGCTGGCGGCGTGCTTAACACATGCAAGTCAAGGGGGCTCAGCAATGAGCAACCGGCGAACGGGTGCGTAACACGTGAGCAATCTGCCGTTCTTGTGGGGGATAGCCGGCCCAACGGCCGGGTAATACCGCATACGCTCTTCGGGAGACATCTCCTGGAGAGGAAACCCTTCGGGGGCAAGACGAGGAGCTCGCGGCCTATCAGCTAGTTGGTGGGGTCAAGGCCCACCAAGGCGACGACGGGTAGCTGGTCTGAGAGGATGGCCAGCCACATTGGGACTGAGAGACGGCCCAGACTCCTACGGGAGGCAGCAGTGGGGAATCTTGCGCAATGGCCTAACGGCTGACGCAGCGACGCCGCGTGTGGGATGACGCCCTTCGGGGTGTAAACCACTGTTGCCCGGGACGAAGAGCGGACTTTAGTCCGCCTGACGGTACCGGGTGAGGAAGCACCGGCTAACTCCGTGCCAGCAGCCGCGGTAATACGGAGGGTGCAAGCGTTGTCCGGAATCACTGGGCGTAAAGGGCGCGTAGGCGGCTCGTTAAGGGTGCGGTGAAAGCCCGGGGCTTAACCCCGGGTCGGCCGTGCCGACTGATGAGCTCGAGCACTGTAGAGGCAGGTGGAATTCCGGGTGTAGCGGTGGAATGCGTAGAGATCCGGAAGAACACCAGTGGCGAAGGCGGCCTGCTGGGCAGTGGCTGACGCTGAGGCGCGACAGCGTGGGGAGCAAACAGGATTAGATACCCTGGTAGTCCACGCCGTAAACGATGGGCACTAGGTGCCTGGGGGAGCGACCCCCTGGGTGCCGGCGCTAACGCATGAAGTGCCCCGCCTGGGGAGTACGGCCGCAAGGCTGAAACTCAAAGGAATTGACGGGGGCCCGCACAAGCGGTGGAGCATGTGGTTTAATTCGACGCAACGCGAAGAACCTTACCTAGGCTTGA
>Ga0136611_10003583_pt1 | contig 10863 bp, 16 predicted proteins | sample AntDrymUQ2232306_2_FD_106645 | JGI IMG/M metagenome (GOLD analysis project Ga0136611, IMG submission 106645) | Polar desert sand microbial communities from Dry Valleys, Antarctica - metaG UQ223 (23.06) | ecosystem: Environmental > Terrestrial > Soil > Desert | place: Antarctica: Dry Valley... | reverse complement strand
GTGGAGGAGGGCGGCTGTCCGGATGACTGACCCCTTCATTTTGGAGCACCAGGGGGCCACGTGGTGGAGGTCGCCGCCTTCCCGTTGGCGGACCTCAAGGGCGGCTTGCCATGTTCCGATCAGGTTGAGGGCGGCCGGGCTGAACGTGACTTCCTGCCCGTTGTGACGGTTGGCGTCGGTCCACATGCGTTGGAGGCCGGCGGCCCAGTCTGTGGTGGTTGTCATCGGGGTGGCGTCCATCACTTTGCTGGTGTCCCGCCACCCGGTGAGGCTGGCGGGGATGGCGAACATGAACCGTGGGATGAACCCTCGCCCGGACAGCACTTGTGTGCCTCGCAGCTGGTTGAGGGCGACGGGTTGGACGGTGAGGCCGACGGTGAGGAGTGCGGCTTTGATGTGAACCCGGCCGGTCCCTTTGCGTTGCACGTCGATCCGTTCGCCGCCCCACCCTTTCAGGTACACGTCAAGGTTGACCGTTTTGCCTTTGTCGGCGTAGGCGCCGCAGACGATGTCGAACAGGGCGGCTTCGGTGCTGATGATCGCCATCCGACCGTCGTGTTCGGCCATGATCCCGGTGAGCGCTTCGGGGGTGGCGTCGTCGGCTAGCAGGCGGGGTTCAACAGGTTCAGGGTTCTGTTCGAGGCCTTTTTGGGCGTCGATCATCTCGCCTTCGGAGGCTTTGCCGGCCTTGTAGGCCTTCAGGGTGGTTTCGTGGTCCCCTTCGGCTTTTTGGCGGCGGATGCGGCCGATGCTGAGCGCTTCTTGGGCGCCGTCTACGAGCTGCTGTTCGAGGTCGACGAGGGCGCCGGTGATGTGCTTGTCGGCGGGTGATTTGCCGCCTCCGGAGTCCATGCTGGTTACCAGGTACAGGTTGAGCGTTTCGGTCCATGTGCCGGTGATCCGGGCTTTGAGGCGGCCCATGATGACGGTGGCGAGACAGGCGAGCGCTTGCTGGCAGGTGAGGTCTGCGGGTACTTGGACACGGTCGGCGACGGTGTTGCAGTGGTCTGCGATCCAGCCGGGGAGGGTGTGGACGGGCCAGGGGGGCGGGTGGTCGGTTGGGTTGACGGGTTGCGGGTCGGGCCACGGTTCGGTCGGGTCGACGGTGATGGTGTCCTGTTGCTGGCTGGTGATCCAGTCGCAGCCCGGGTCGTTGCGGGCCCCGTAGCCGAGCCCTCTGAGGGCGGCGGCGGCGGCTGAGTGGTCCGCGCCGTGGTGGAGGAGGCTGTAAAGGCCGTACGGGTCGTAGGCGTGCCGTGTGTGGGCGCCGGGGAGCTGCCGGGCGGCGGTGGCTGAGTAGATGGCGGCGTGCCCGTCGTCGTAGACGACGAGGGATGTTTGGTTGGCGGCGCCGGCGTAGTGGTAGTGCTGTTCACCGTTGCGGGGCCGGCCGGCGGGGGTGAACTGGCCTGTGCTGCCGAGGACGTCGGCGCAGGTGTGCAACCGGTTGAAGTGGTCGCCTGGCCGTTCGGGGCCGTGGTAGGGCTGTCCTGCCTTGTGCAGCGGGGTGATGGTGGCGGCGGCCGGCGGGTCGGGGCACAGCTCCAACAGGTCTTCGACGGTGTACCGGGCGGTGTGGGTGCCTCCTTCGAGGGGGAGGACGGGGCGGCCCGGGTGGATCTTCCTGTTGACGGTGCCGGGGACCCGGAGGACCCGGCTGAGGTCCCACACACTGTCGATGGTGACGTTGTGGATGCGGGCCTGTTCCTGCCAGCGGTACGCCCACCTGGCGAGCAGCGGGCTGGCTTCGTCGGCGTCTACCGGGGCGTCGAACAGCCACCACGGTTGGATGCCACCGCCCGTGTGGATGATGGCGGTCGGCGGCAGCGGGAAGGTGTGGACGAGTTGGAGGGCGGCGGTGAGGTCTTTCGGGTACCTGTCGTCGCTGTGCCCGGGGCCGGCGATGTCAATGTCGGCCCAGACGCCTGGCAGCTGACAGGTGTCCCTGTCACCGCCCCGGCTCGAGCCGAGGTTGCGGGTGCGGGTGGCGGCGCCCAGCCACACGTCGCATGTTTGCGCTTTGGCGGCGATGGTGTGGGCGAGCTCGAGGTGGTGCCCTGTCTGTCCCCATTCGACGCTGCGGAAGCTGTCGTCCCGGTCTTTGGCCCGGTCGACGGCGAACAGGCTGAGCGGCTGCCCCGGTTCGAAGGTGCCGTAGAGAAGGTCGAGCCATTTGCGGATGAGGTCAACGTCAGGTTGAGGGTTAGAGACGGGAGCCGGGGTCATCGGCTGAGGAACGGCCAGTCCTGTTGGGTGGCCACTTCGGCGTAGGCGCTGGCATGGCGGATGACTTGGAGAGCGTCGCGGACACGACCTTCGTCGTAGAGGTCTGCGGCCTCCCTGGCGAGGAGGGCTGCATGGAGGGCGAGGTCCTTGGCCTGCGCCTCCTCCTCGTCGTGGTGGTCATGCGCCGTCACCGCCCCGTCTCCCAGCGGGCGAGGACGTCGCGGGCGTGGATGACGGCGTGCCGCCGGTCGACGCTGCGGCCTTGGAGACTGTCGAGGAGGCGGCGTAACGCTTCAGCCAGCTCGGCCGCCTGGTCGGGGGGGTCAGCCATCATGTGCCGTCGCCGAGCCAGCCGGTCGGCACCGCCCAGTCGGGTTCGGTGTCGTACCAGACGCTGTCTTCCATGTAGCCGACGAGGGTGCCGGTCTCGTCCCGCCACCGTTCGAGGAGGCAGGCGGCTTCGCTCTTGTCGTCGTTGTCGGGTAGGGCCGTCTGGATGGTCTGCCAGAGGGTGGCGTACCGGTCTTCGGGCGGCCAGTGGATGATGATGCGGCCGTCGTCGGTGACGTGCCGGCCCCGGTTGACGGTCATGCGGGCACGTCCTTGGTGAGATGGTCTACGACGGTGAGGGGGAACATGCCGAGGCGGTCGCGGGCCAGGTCGAGGTTGCGGACGTCGAGGTCGATGCCGACGGCTGAGCGGCCTTGGCCGAGGGCGGCGTCGATGACGGTGCCTGAGCCGACGAACGGGTCGAGGACGACCCCGGGGCGCCAGTCGCCGTGCCCGCAGTCGGTCCAGCCGATTGTTGGGGCGCTCCGGGTAACGCTGGTGTTGGCGCCGTTCTCCTGGTGGTGCTGGTTGACGCCGGCCGCTACCCGGGTGCCGTTGCTCTTGGCGAGCCGTGCGGGCACCGCGTTGCTGTCGTTGCGCGGGTAGGTGGCCTCGCCCACGATCCGCCGTGACGGCTTCCCGCAGGTCTGGCACACCTTCTCGGGGCACATCGCCCGGATCGGTGGGATGCACAGGGCGGCGGGAAATGTTGCGTAGTGGGAGCCCTGAAATCCCTTCGGGCTGATCTTCCACCAGTCGAGCAACGGAGCGCCGCCCGGGTTCTGCTGGATGCGATCACCTATGTCCTTCATTCCGGCGCTGCCGAACGTCCCGCTGACCCGACCAGCCCGACGCTCAGTGGCGGCGCAGGTCTCCTCTGTCCGGTCGCTCGGCGTGCGGGTGGCGTCCTGGTCGAAGTAGCGGTCGGCCGCCTTGCAGACCACGACCATCTCCGACGTCGCCGGCCGCCACTTGTCGCCGAGCGCCCCGACGGGCGGGTTGGGGCGGACCCAGCGGATCACGTTCCGGGCCCGCCACCGTGGGGTCTCCCGGCCGGTGAGCGGGTTGAAGCCGTAGACGAGGGCGACGCGGAACAGTTCGGGGATGAGGCACAAGCTTTTCGCCAGCGGCCAGCCGGGACCGCCGTTCGCAGGACGGACATCGAAGGCTTCGTAGTCCTCGGCTTGGCCTGTCTTGCGCCCATCGTTGCGGAGGTAGCCCCCCGGGTAGCGCCCGCCGTCCGTCCTCTGTTTGGCCGCAGCGGAGCCGGCGAACCCGGCCTGCCCCTCACGGAGCCCGCCTTCGCCGTAGTCGCCACCAGCCCCGCCGCTGCCGCTGTAGGTGTCGCCCAGCTCGAAGCACATCGACCCGTGCGGCGCCAACACCCGGGCGCACCCCTCCACCACGTCCAACAGGGCGTCGAGGAACGCGCCGGGCGTCGCCTCGCTGCCCATCTCCCACCGCTTCGCCGGGTCATCCGCCGGCAGGTACGACCTGAGCGCCAGGAACGGCGGCGAGGTGACCACCAGATCGACGGAGCCGGCGTCGAGGGTGGCGAGGACGGTGCGGGTATCACCGACATGCCAAGTGAGGTCAGCCACGTCGGCCGCCTCGGCGGATGCGCCGCCGGTCCTGCTCCGATGTGCCGCCGAAAACGCCGAGGGACGGCCAGCTGAGGGCGTACTCGAGGCATTCGGCGATGACGGGGCAGTCGGCGCAGACGGCTTTGGCGGCGGCGACGTGGATGCCACCGCCCCGCTGGTCGCCCCCCGACCCGACCCGTTCCTCGCCGAAGAACACGGCGGTGTCCATGGTGCGGCAGGCGGCGTGGTCACGCCACGACGGGTCAGGTTCGTAGGCTCGACTGTCGACCCGTTCACCGTCGCCGCGGGCGACGACCAGTCCGGCTTCTTTACGGGCCCGGTAGGTGCGCATGTAGTCGGCACGGGACTGTTTCACGACGCCACCATCGGTGTTTCCCAGGTGACGGCGGCCAGGCAGGCGGCCCGCATCGGGGTGAGGTGGTCGCCGCCGCCGAGCAGATGGTGACCGATGAGGGCAAGGCCCCAGGCGTCAGCCTCGTCGTTCTGAGCGCCCGGGTAGCCGACCTGTTGGGCGGCGGTCACCATCTGCTGCTTGTCTGCGTCACCCCTCCCGGCCAGATGCTTTTTGAGGGTGGTGGTGGTGACGTAGGCGACGGGGGTGGTGTCGCCGAGCCGGTCGAGTACGACGGCGTGGAGCATGGCCAACGCCTCCCCCGTCTTCCGGTTCGGGCCGGCGAACGGTGCCTCGATGACGGCAAGGAACGGCCAGATGTCGACGCCCATCTCGCCGATCCGGTCGGCGATGTGGGTGCGCCGGCGGATGTCGGACCAGCCGGCGTGGGCGGTCAGGTCGGTGCGGACCCGGCCGGCAAAGCGGCCGACACCCCACACGGCCCATCCGGTCGAGCGGACGCTGAGGTCCAATCCGAGCGGGGTCACGGGTCCACCTCCGTGATCTCAACGAGTCGGTACGCGGCTAGCAGCATGCTCTCGTCGATTCCTGGCTCCTCGACGAGCGATGCGACGATGGTCCGGAGCCGGTCGAGTTCGGCGTGCTGGTCCTGCCACGACCGGGCCAGGTCCGCCGCTGTCGGCCAGTCGAAGTGCGGCCCGGTTCGGGCGATGAGTGCGGCGACGGTCTCCGGGGTGATGGTCACCGCTGCGCCCTCTCGGCCTCGGGGGGTCATGTCGTCTGCCCGTAGAGCCGGTCGAGTTCTTCGGCCAGCGCCCGGCTGTCAGCCAACCCGGACCCGTCGCAGACGATGCAGTCGTCGGCGTCGACCACGCCATCGCCGCCGCCGCAGTAGGTGCACGGTTCGGTGAGGGTGGCACCGTCGTCGAGGAGGTGATGCAGCAGCAGCTGTTCGGCTGTCCCGGACCACGGGAACGTGTCCGCCCAAATGTGGCTGCCCCGGGCGATCCACCAGCCGCCCCGGTCGTCGCGGCCGGCGGCGGCGCCCGCCTGGTCGTCGTGGAGGGTGACGGTCCGCCCGGCGACGACGCAGGTCGTCTCACCCGTGTAGCCGTTCACCGTCGGGACCACAGCGGCGGCGTGGGTGAGCGGAGTCATGCCCGTCCGATCTGGCACATGGCTCCGATGAGCTCGACGCAGGAGGCTTGGAGGGTGGTGACGGTGGGGGCGAGCGCGTCCCGAGCGGCGGCCCCAGCGGCGTCCCCAGCGGCGTCCCGAGCGGCGTCCCGAGCGGCGACCCGGGCGGCGACCCGGGCGGCGTCCCGAGCGGCGGCCCCAGCGGCGGCCCCAGCGGCGGCCCCAGCGGCGTCCCCAGCGGCGTCCCCAGCGGCGTCCCCAGCGGCGGCCCAAGCGGCGGCCCAAGCGGCGGCCCAAGCGGCGGCCCAAGCGGCGGCCCAAGCGGCGGCCCAAGCGGCGGCCCAAGCGGCGGCCCAAGCGGCGGCCGCGTCCGACCGCACCGCCTTGATCGGGCCGAGGAGGCTGGGGGTGTTGTCGGGCCCGAGCTCGGGCATGGCGGCGAGGAGGTCGGCTTGGGTGGTGAGGCCGGCGAGGCGGAGCCAGGCGGGGGTGTGTGTGTGGATCAGCCAGTTGGTGGCGAGCCAGGCGCGTGCCGTCTCGTCCTGGTCGGTGGTTCGGGTGCCGACCGTGAAAGGGATGAGCGGGCCGAGGAGGCGGGTGCGGGTGGCGTCGTCGGGGATGCTGTCGTTCCAGGAGCGCAGGAAGGCGGCGATAACGGGTGAGACGCAGGCCGGGTGGTCGGTGAACGGTTCGCCGGCCATGTACGACGCCGCCTCCATCGCGCACATGCCTTCCTCTGGTGTGTCGTGCTTGCCGTGCTTGAGGGTGAGGGTGGTCGGGTCGAGCGGGTGGACGATGGTCATGGCTGCTCCTGTCGGTTGTCGTGCCGGTCGGCACGTCGGGCTTCCGTCCGGTCAAGGTCTGCGGCGACGGACAGGACCGCCCAGACAACGCAGAACGCCACCGGCAACGCCAGGTAAACGGTGAGAGCGCCAGTCATCGGTTCGCGTCCAGCCTGTCGACCGAACGGGCCCGCACCGTGTAGTTCCGCTCAAGGTGCTTGTAAAGCCGCTGGCAGGTGACCTGCCACGGTGCGGCCTCCCACCGGGCGGCAGTGCCAACACCACCCGGGCCACGGGTCGAAACGGTGACCAGACCTATGACGTACAGGGTGGCGGCCGCCTTATACACGGAGGTGCGCGGCACGCCGGACAGTGCGGCGATCGTGGCACTGTCCGCCGGCCCGTCATGGGCAACAAGGGCGACAAGGATCTTCGACTGGTACGGGGTGAGTCCGACGTCGGCGAGCAGCCGCTCAGCCCGGTAGTCCCGGTCGACGTACGTGGCGGCGGTCACGGTCGAACCCGCGGGGCGCATGTCACTTTGGCCCGCCAGTTGGTGAAGACGCCATCGTGGTCCCTCGCGCGGGGGGACATTTCGATGCTCTCGACCACCATCGCCGGTGAGATGCGTCTGGCAGCAGCGGCTGCCCTGTGCTCGATGGTTGCCAGGTCCGGTCCATCGACGCTGAACGTTGCTCTGACGGCGTAGTCGACCCAGTTCACGACGCCACCTCGCTGTCCGCCGGCCCGCGCCGAAGGTGCTCAGCCCGGTAGTCCCGGTCGACGTACGGGCCCGGTGCGGTGGCGGTCACGAGGCGAAGTCCCGCTGCTTGATCTTGACCATCCGACCGTCGGGGTGACGCCAGACGACGCCTTCCCATCCGGCAGGGAAGACGGTGGCGAACTCCTCTCGGATCTCCTCGAACGTCGTCGGGAAGCCGGCGAGGACCGCAAGGCCGTGCGCCATGAGCAGGTGGTCTGGTAGCCCTTCGGGGTTCCCGTTGACCTTCGGGCCGATCAGTTCGTAGGTGGTGGGCCTCCATTCGCAGCCGGCGGCGGCGGTCACGTCGCCGATGATCCGGGCGAAGGAGGATTGGCCGGCGGGTTCCCATCCGACCGTCTTGCCGGTCGCGTCGTCGTGGTCGACGGAGGTGAACCCGACTGGCTTCATCTTCCCCGGCTTGACCTCACGTCGGGCCCACCAGTGGTCCCCGTCGAACATGACGCAGGTTCCGTCGAACTTGCGGGAGGCGACGACGCCGGCATCGGCGACCCATTCGCAGCCGGGGGTGACCTCGGGGAGCACGACCCGGCGGTTCTCCGGGTCCCGCACGAACAGCGTCGGTATCTTCCTCACCGGAGCACCGCATGGTCATGGGCGACAAGCGGCTCAACCGCGACCGTGTGCAACGACCGGTGCAGATGGTCGGCGGACCCGGCGGTCATCATCACGGTGACGCCGTGCTCGTCGGCGAGGTGGGCGGCCAGGTCGGACGTTGGGGTCGACGGCCGCCCGCGGGCGGCACAGTTACGGGCGGCCATCACGGTCAGCCGAGGAGGCTTGTCGCGGGCACACCGGCCGGGGCCACCACGGGTGCCGACGGGCCGGTTTCGACGTCGAACAGCTTCAACGTGCGACCCCCGTCCCGCTTCTCGACGGCACGGAACACGATGGCGATCCGGTCACCAACCGACGGGCGCAGCTCCGCCAGCTTCGACTTCAACTGCGCCTGCCCGGCCGTCAGGATGCGAGGCTCCGACTCGCCGTCTTCGAGGATGGTCAGCTTCGGGCACGGCGGCTTCCCGTCGTCCCACTGGTGGATCGACAGGGCAACAATCTTGCCGACGATCTTGTCGCCAGGGTCAACGAACTTGACGTAGTCGCCGTTGGCGAGGCTGGGGTCGTCCCAAATGTTGTCGGTCATGGGGTTGGGTCCTTTTCTGTTGTGGGTTGGGTTACCTGTCCCGACATCGGGAAGGTCTTGGGCGCAGGTGTCTCTGACGAACGTGCGGGTCTCGTCTATGCCGATGCCGGTGTTGATGTGGGCGGCGTGGGTGAGATGCGGCCGGAGTAGGTGCATCATCGTGGTCGAGTCGTTGCCGCCGGAGTAGAGGCCGACGACAGCGACCGGGTTCCACCGCTTCACAGCTGCCCGGATGATCCCGTCGGAGCGGAGCATCGCCTGGTTGAGCGTCAGTCCCTCGATCTCGTCGAGTGTCAAGTCACACTCGATGCTGTCGGTGTTCCGCTCTCGGGTAGCGGGGAGGGCGATGGGGAGGACGTCGGGGGTGGTCACCGGTCGTCCTCGGCGAGTTGGGCGACCTCTCTCAGGTACGGATCATCTGGGGTCGCCTCCGTCGGGAAGGACTGTGAGATCAGGGTTCGCAACGCGCCGTGCTCGGCGGCGGTGAGCAGGTCGACGTCACCGGTCCGACCGTCGGTCGCCTTCATCGAGAACTTCGCCACCATGCGGGACGTCATCTGTGCGGCGACACTGGCGTCGATGGTGGCGGCGATCCGGTCCGACACCTGCGCCTCAGCCTCGACCACCCAATAGCGCACGGCGGCCAAGTCATCGTCGGTGGCCCCGTGCCGAAGGTCGGTTATCCCGGCCAACATCGCCGCCGTCTCAATGTCTGCACGAGCGTCGGCGGGCAGGTCACCCCACCTGCTGAGAATCCAGGCGAGCACGTCACCGTCAGCGGGCGGTGGCGCCGACGTGCGGGCCGGTGCCGGTGGCAGTGCTCCCAACGCCGGCCGCACCTTGCAGGCGGCGACAGCACGGGGGTCCGCCTGGTCGAAGAAGGGGACGGCGAAGTCGGCCTCAACCTGCCCGAAATGGTGGCAGATCACCCCGATGTGCTCCGGCCCGGGCAGCGGCTGCCCGTACAGGCCGGGGGTGTCGTCAGGCCACGCCGCCGCCAGCTGGTCGAACGCGGCCGGGTTCTCCTGGTGCAACCATCGGGCCCGGGCCCGCAACCAGTCGACGAGGACCGTGTCAACCTTGACCGGGGCGGCACCGAACGTTGTGAACGGATCATCGTCCGGCGGCGGGACGGGCAGGTCAGCGGCGGCGAGGCTGGACTCGAGCGCTTCGCCCACGGTGGCCGCCGGCACCGGTGTGCCCTTCTTGTCGTCCCTGAGAAGCAGGTACGGCGCCGCCTGCAAAGCGCCCAGGAAGCACGCAAACACCCCGTCGTCGATCGGTACTTCGGAGACGAGATACGTGCCGTCAGGGGCCAGCTGGACGACCACGGCGGCGTCGACCTTCGGCATCGGCACCCGGCGGTAGTCGTCTCCGGTGCCGGCGATCAGATACTCACCACGGGCGTAGGCGGCCATCTGCGGCGCCTCTTTGGCCCGTGCGCCGTCGCACCGCTTCGCACGCGACTTCCAGTCGAGGAGCACGGTCTTGCCGGGCATGGAGGGCATGCGGACGATGGCGTCGAACCGGCCGGCGAACCCGTAGGTTCGGTTGAAGACGGGGCACTCGACGGCGACCGCCTCCGGCCGGTGATCGACCAGGAACGCTTGCAGCGCTGTCAGGTAGGGGATGGCGTTGGCGTCGTAGACGGGGCTCAGCCCGTCGGGCTGGCCGAGGAGGAGACGGGTGGCTGCTTCGTGAACAGCCGTGCCACGTTCGGACGCCTCGTTCAGCTTGCCGAAGCCGGCGACCTTGTGTGTCTTGATTTCCTCCTCGAGGCCCCTGTCGGGGTTGCCGTGGACAAGGGCGGCTCGAACAGCACACTCAGCCCACCAGATGAACAGGCCTTTGCCTGAGTCCTGAACGCAGTCGAGGATCGTTGTCACCGAAGGGCAGACGAAGCGGTCCATGCCGGGAAGGGTCTCGGTGTACGTGCGGCCGTCTTTGAGGTCTTCCGAGAGGACCAGCTCGCATGTGAGCGGAGCCGTCGTGACGGCGGTCACGCCGCCGCCTCCGGGTCCACAACGGTCCACCGGTCACCGATGGACGACACGAGCGCCGGGGTGACGCCGCCGCCGGCCAGGGACACCCAGATCGCCCCGGATGGGACGGCGCCGACGTAGCTGACGGTGTGCTCGGCGCCGACGGTCAGGTCGTGTTCGTCGTCCGGGTGGGCGACGGCGGTGATCCGAATCCGGTCGCCTTTCCGGGTCGTCTCCATCCCCCGGGTGTCAGCCACGGGTGGCCTCGATGAACCGGTCGCCGTTGTACCGGTAGGGGGTGTTGGGTTTCAGTCCGTCCTCGCCGGTGTAGCCGCAGGCGATCCGGTAGCGGCCGGCCTTGTTGTCCCACCAGCGGATGAGCAGCGTGCCCATGTCGCCGGCCGTGGCCGTGCCCTCGTAGCCGGCCGTGGCCGTGCCCTCGTAGCCGGCCGTGGCCGTGCCCTCGTAGCCGGCCGTGGCCGTGCCCCTGTCGCCGGCCGTGGCCGTGCCCATGTCGCCGGCCGT
>Ga0136611_10003582_pt1 | contig 10865 bp, 11 predicted proteins | sample AntDrymUQ2232306_2_FD_106645 | JGI IMG/M metagenome (GOLD analysis project Ga0136611, IMG submission 106645) | Polar desert sand microbial communities from Dry Valleys, Antarctica - metaG UQ223 (23.06) | ecosystem: Environmental > Terrestrial > Soil > Desert | place: Antarctica: Dry Valley... | reverse complement strand
TTACGTCTCCGCACTCAGGCGCGCCTACAAGACCGGTACCTACATTTTTGCTGGACTTATCTAACGTACCAACATTTTTAGGATTTTGATAGTGATCGATTACTTTATCTGAATATGCCATATTTTAAGTTTTTAAATAAAAGGTTTTTCAAGTGAACTGCAGGAACTCCTACAGAGGAAAACCTTTAAACCTTGAGCCTCTTGAGTTACTCGAAAACTCTCTAATTTTCCTTACAAGGGGAATACAGCACCATATCTGAATAAGAGGCATATTGAGTCCAGTACAGGTTACGATCCCGTTCCAGAGCGTTTGCAATGCTCTTAGCCTCCAAGACTTCACTGGACATTTAACCTCTGTTGCACCAGTATCTTTCGACTTCATGAATTGAACATGACACACAGCTTTTACGAAATCTCGGTCAGCGAGCAGAATTGAACTGCATTCGTATAGTAGGAGAATTTTGAAATCTCGACCTCTCGGCTCCAGACCGAGTAATCTGCCTCTGATATACTACTATAAATTAAAAAACCCTTTCATTTCGGAAAGGGCTTTCAGGGTAATTAAAAACGAAAAGAAATTTTTTAGTTTTTTAATATACAGACATAGCACTCTCCTTCACAATTTGTACATTGTGTAAACGGGAAGGTATGCCATGTATTGTTTATAATGTTGTTCATACTGTTGGTGTTGTTGTTTCTTCTCTTTCTTTAATTGCTTTGGCCATTCTTTCTTGATCTTCTTTTGCTGCTTCTTGGGCTTCTTTAGCTAATTCATCTTGTTCTTTTTCTGCTTCTTGAGCTTTCTTTTGTTCTTCTTTTATAACTTTTTCCTGTTCTTTTTGTGACTTTTCTGCATCTTTCTTTTGTTCAGCCAATCTTTTTTCGTCTTCTTTTTGAGCTTTAGAATTTTCTTTTTCTAATTGCTTTTGAGCTTCTTTTTCATCTTGTTCAGCTTCTTTATTTTCTTGTTCTACAGCTTTAATTTGTTCTTTTTTAGGCTGAAGAGTTTCTCTAATTTTGTCAGCTGATGCATGTTGTAAAAGTGTTTCTTGAGATAATTTTTGATCTTTAGGCATTTTATATAATATTTTATTGTTTTTGTTTAGAATACAAATATACAAAATTTTTTTTAATCCACCAAATAAAAAAGCAAGATGTAAAAACATCTTGCCACCTCTATGTGAAAAACCAACAATTCACTAGGTTTAAAATGTTTTAATTTAAATCTACCCATCCTGTTCCTGTATATCCTTCAAATTTATCTGTAGTGTTATTAAATCTCATTGCACCTTTTTTTGGAGCAGCTGGTCTTTGAGATGTTGTTCCAACCGGGAGTTTCCAATATCCTGTAGATGAAGATTCTATTGGACCTGCGAATATATTTTTATCATTAATTCCTTCTTGATAAATTCCGTATTTATTAGTTATTCTATTAATTAAATTTCCATGTACATCAGAAGGCTCTATTTTAACACCTATATAGTTTGAAATAATTCCTGTAAACAACGTTCTACCCGGTTGATATATAGCAGAAGTAGGAAATGCCGCTTTATATGCAGATATTTCTGAATATGTAGCATTATCAGTTATAATAATTGTAGCTGTATTAGATGCTACATTTGCTGTTACAATTGGATTTGTTCCGTTAACACTTAATGCAAGTTCAGAAAATGAACCAGCAATAATACCTTCATTCCAAGTTTGATTTCCTGAAGGAATAAGTACTAAACTAGAATGTAATCCAGCTAAGTGTTTTTGTGAGGTTCTAGTCGAAGGTCCACCTACTAATAGCACTTGAGATTGAACACCAATCATATCAGAGATATTATCTATTTCTCCTAAAAGTTCTATTCTTGCAGCTTTTCCATTATTAGTTGATACAGTTATTTTACCATCTGGTATAAGTGTACCTATTGTTAAACTTCCTTGATTTATAGCTAGATTTTTATTTCCTGATAATGTTGTATCATTTAATAATACACCACCTAGTTCAAAAATATTTGCAGTGGTTTCTGATAAACCATTCCTGACAGATTTATTTATTCCAATAGTTGCTAGTAATTCTGTAGATAAAGAGATTTCTAAATATTCGTTAAATCCTGTATTTCTTTTAATTAAATTTACACCTTCTCCAGATTTTTTTATTTTATTAAATAAATATCCACTTGTAGTATCTGTAGCAGAAATCTTAGCAAATTTATCATCAGCATCATTAGAAAGTCCTAATATACTTTGAACAAGAGAGTTTAACACTTCTTTTCCATTCATACTATTAGTAATACCAACACCAACATATTCTCCTGGTTGTGTAATACACTCAAATGTAGTTGGGTTTATACAACCACAATTATCATAATGTTGATTTTCCGTTTCTGGACATGGGTTGCAGGGATTGCAAGGATCTTGACAAGACATTTTATATTGCGTTTTGTGTTGCACAATCTATAGGAAGTCCGTAGAAATATGCGTTATTATCTAAATTTATTGCTGATACAACAAGTGTTGTTTTAGGAAACAATTTATCTATCACTTTAAAATATATTTTAACTATTCTTCTTTTACCACTTGCTACAACAGTTTTTGATGTAACTATAAAAACTAAAGTATCAGTTAATTTTGAAACTATATATGAAATATCATTTTCAGTAACTGTATTAGTAGGGTGTGATATGAAAGCATTAACATTAACATCATAAGTTATATCACCAACTATAAATTGTTTAATTGAAGTTGAAGCTTCATCAAATGGGTGAGTTGCAGAATCATTATCTATTGCAAAACTAAAATATCCACATTTATAAGTAAGCTGATTTATAACACCATCACAACTAGATTGGATAGCACCAGCATTTGTAGCACCTTCTAGCTTTGCACCATTAGGAAGTTTAAATCCCTCTCCTGGTAAAAGTTCGTATGATTTTGTTATTAATTTTGTTGATGTTATTACAGCCATTATTATGTTGTTACAGGAGTTTTATAAAAAATTGTTACAGGACTATTACTAATATTTGTAATTTCACAACATGTTGAACTCACCTTAATTGTTTTTTGTAAACATTTATCACATGTTATAGTTCCATTACTTAAAATAGTGTTAAGTTCAATATTAATAGATCTTGTTAAATCTAATGACGTTAATATAACGTCTTGTTGACCACCTTGAGATACAGGAATTATAAAATCTTCTTTATTACCATCTGCATCTGTAGCAGTTCCTGTTGAACCTTGATCAATAAATCCTTGAGGAATTTTAGTACCTGCTCCTGATGTAAATGATATAATAACACCGTCATCACTATCATTCATTGTAGCTGTAAATCCGATTTTAATACTTTCACAAGATGTATTACAGCAAGTAGATTTTATTTCTGCTACGTCATTTACTAAATTAGCTACAACAAGAAGTAGATTTCCATAATTTTCAGCCCATTGCGCAGGTGTTAAATCCCATCCTTGTATAGTTTTGAATTTAGTATTCCAATTAGCAGGAGTTTTACTTAAAGCTGAAGCTATATTATTAGGATTTCCTACGGATTCAATTTCATCACAAACTGTTTTAGCCAGGCTTTTAACATTTGCAGATGTAGATTGTATTATTGGATCAGTACATATTGGAAAAGAAGGTTCGTCATAAGAAGCCAAAGGCTTATCATTAAAGTCATCTTGAATAGTCTTCACTTTAATTTCTAAACCTTCAATTCTACCTTTATGATTACAAGTTTCGTTAATTAATAGTTGATCAAAATTATCTCTAGATAAACTAAGAGCGTTTCCTATATTATCTGTTGAAGCAAAACATTTTAAATTAACATCAACGTTTCCTTCTGAAGATCTAGATGATAATTCCTCTTTTAAATCAGTAATATATTTTTTAAGACATATTTGATTTTCTCCAATAAAGTCAAGAATTGTTATTATATTTGTATCAATAGGAAGTTTCTGATTACATATAGCAACAAGATTACTCATGTCGTATTCAGAAAGATCATTTCCAGCTAATAATTTTAGTTTTTCTACGACTTCCCAAATAACTTTTGTCATAGGATCACCATCGCAAATATCTAAAAGTTCTATTTCACCGCCATTCCATTCAACACATGATGCCGGGGTAGGTATACAATTTTCAACATAACAATTTTGAATTGGCTTCATAATCTTAATATAACTCTTTTTTGTTAATAATTCAAATATATTTTTACATTAGTTGTACAGGAAAATCTACCATACCTAATTGAATTAATTGTAATTTCCGTCCTCCAAATAAATCCCAAAACTCATATAATGTATTAAATGAACATACAATTCTACCATCTAATGTTTGTCTTATATTTAGTTGATTACCTAAATCTCTAAAATTTTGAAAAAGAGTAGAAAATACTACTGGAACTACATGATATAAACTATTTATGTTTAAATCGTTTGGTAAATTAGTAGAAACGGGTTTAATGATAAATTGATCTTGTAGAACATCTGCGTAACTAAGTAACTCATTAACTAAACTAGATGCAACTGATTTTAAATCTTGAACCATAAGATACTTATTATTAGTAATTGATACATGAATAAGTGAGGCATTAATTTTTGTTGCCTGTGTATTAGTTAGAGTTACATATACATTATTTATATTTTTTTGCATTTTATATTATAATTGTCTTCCTAATGATGTTTGGTATGCCTGTATTGCTGTATATTGGTTTGCCGCTTCTGTGCTTGTTAACCCACTTCCTATAGATGAAAAAGAACAATCTCTACTACCATATCTTGGTGTTCCAGTATTATTAGAACCTCCTATATAAATACTTGTGGCTTCAGGACTTCTTACTTCGTCAACTTTTGTTGCATGTAAAGAACCATTTCTATATGCATTATATTCAGTTGACAATATTCTTGTACTCATAAAATAACCCATAGTACTTGGAAATAAACCACCTACAGTGCCCCCACCTGCATTAGTTTCCACATAAGTACCATTACTAAAATTAAGCGCAAATCTTAAACACCATGCTGTTCCGTTTTCAGCACCCATATCAAGACTTGATAAATCAGCATTTATACGACTATAATAGGATATGTGTACATTATTTTGACCCATTGTATTTGCAAGCAAAAAGGTATTCGCATATTGTGTTGTACCATTCCATGCAACACCTGTTGAGGAATGAACTGGTGAACCTACAAATACTAATCTATAAGCTGCATCTAAATCACGAGGGTCTTTTAAATTCCATTTATGGGTACTTGCTATTCCTCCTATAAATGGATATAAAGCAATGGTTTTAGTCCATAAACCTGCTGTTTTTAAATCAGTGACAAGTGTGTTTATACCACTTTTTTGTGTTGTTGTTAATACACTTCCATCTGCTTGAACTGCTGTAAAGAATGCTTGTGCATCAGTATCATAAATAGGGCCTGTTGGACGATTAATTTTTGGACTACCTGCTCCTATGACAAATTTACTTAGCATTTAACTAAATCTTATATCATTTGTTCCTAAAACAATACTACCATTCCCTGGAGAACTTGCATCTATTATTATTTGTCCTCTTGCTGAACTTTCTATCTGGGCAGGTTGTTCATCACCTGTGAGTAATATTGATGTATTAAATCTTACTCCGATAGTAGGATTAACAGTATCTACTATTGATACTGTATAACTGATTGCAATTTTACCATTAATAGGTTCATTGCTATTTGCAATTGCGTTTGCTCTTAATGCCATTTATTTGTTTTTATTTTAATTATTGGTTAATTAAATTTATGTCCATGTACCTACAGTTGTTACTGTATTAGAACCAATAGGTCTCATCCTAAAGAAGCTATTAACCCCAACAATGGCTGCTGCTGCAACCGTTAAACTAACTTGAGGTATTATTGTGCCTGCTGCATTTATTCTTATTGTACCTTGTATTTTTACTAAACCTGTTGTACTTGTATTTGCTAATATTAATGTTGTATTTGCTGCTATATTGTACGTTGCACTTGCTGCTGCTGCTGTAGTATTGGCTGTTCCTTTTGTTACTACTGCTGACCATCCTTGTGATGTAAGAGTTGCTGTACCACCAAATGCAAATCCAAATGACCCCGAAGTAGCAGACATAGCTGTTAATGAAAATTGACATTCAAAAAAGTAAGATGTAGCTGCTGTGACTGCAACAGCACCTGTAGCACTTGCATTGAATAATTTTTGTGCTGCTGTTTGTGATGTAAGTGTGTAAGCTGCTGTTAATGCAACAAAATTTTCTGTTGTCGCCCATTTTACACCTAAAGGTTGCGTGCTATCTGCTGTAAGAACTGTATTATTTGCTCCTATTGCTAAAACACCTGCTAAATTAACATCACTTGAAAAGTATGTTTGTCCTTTAGCAGTAAAATCCATGGTATCCAAATACAATCCCCAATAACCCCAAGATGTAGTGGTATTATTCCATAATCTTGAATACGTTTGTAGTGTATTATAATCTTGAAGTCTTTGTGCGTTATTTGTTCCGCTTCTATACCCTGTAAGTCTGCCAGTTACACTTTGACTTGTTGTTGCATTAAATAATAATAACCATGTTACATTCCCGCCATAATTTTTTTGATCTGTGTATGTGCTATTAGCATCTGTGACGACTTTTGCAGAAACATCATCTGAAGTTGCGTAATCTATACCTGCTACAGCTATAGTTTGAACTCCTGTTGTTGTTGTGTTCTTAACTAAGCCTGTACCTAAACTACCCATTACCTGTGCATTTGTAGGGGCATTAAGGGCTGCTTGAACAAGGTATGTACCAAGAGCATTCGCCCCTACTCCTGCACCTCCCTGCGCTACCCAGCTTCTTGCACCTGCCGTTGTTGAGGAAAGAACATAACCATCTGTAGAGGGATTACCTAAAGCATTCTCTTTTGTAACAAGATCGGCTATTGTTGCTAAAGTTCCGCTAACAGGTAATGTAATACTTGTTGCAGCCGTTACAGTTAGTATTGTTGGAAACGCTCCTGATGTACTAAGGTTACCACCTAAAGTTATTGTCTTACCATTGTTTGCAATTCCTGTTCCACCATTTGCTCCTAAAACAATACCTGTAACATTTGCAGATGTTCCTGTTGTATTTTGATTAAAAGTTGGAAATCCTGTTAATGCCGCAGCATTACCTGTTGGTGTTAAATAATCTGTATCAGCAACCGCAATACTCTGTACTCCTGTCGTGGTAGTATTCTTAACCAATCCAGTACCAAGTACACCCATTACCTGAGCATTAGCAGGAGAATTCGTAGCAGTTTGAACAAGATATGTACCGAGAGCATTAGCTCCACCACCGCCTGTTGGTGATGATATATTTTTAGTTACTAATGAATCATTTTGAAACATTAAATCACCAACACTACTTACCCAAATTTGTCCATAATTAGCTCCAACATCTACAGGTGCAGAAGCCTGTTCTTTAAACTGCATGTATTTGTCTGTACTAATTACATCCAAAAATCCCTTAAACCCACCTACATATTGACCAACTGCTGAAAGTATTCCAGGTGTTGTTCCGTCTGCGGGTTGTAATGTCAATACTCCACTTGTTACAGTTGCAGCATTTGCATTCGGTGTTGTTCCTACGGCTCCGAGAGAACTTATAAAGTTAGCTCCACCAGATACTACTTCAGTATCACCACTTAAATCCCAAGTATCTGTAGCGACCTTTTCTAATAATATTTTAGAATATCTTTTTCTAAGTTTTAATGTATCGGTATAATTAATAGTGACACCTGTTGCAGCAACAATTGTCGTTTGTCCAACACCAAACCATGTTACAATTATTTGAGAACCAATAGAAAAAGCAACTGTAGCATTTGTGGGAACAGTAACTGTATTTGCAGATGCATTGCTTATTTGAACATCCTTATTATCATCAGCAAGAACTAATGTATATGCAGCAACTGTTTGTGGATTAATAACAAGAGTTCCTGAACTTGGTAGAACGGCCCATGTATCATCACCCCGAATAAAAGCATTCACAGATTTAGTACCACCAATTATTAAATCAGTGAGTGGTACACTATTGCTTTTAATACCTGCCCCTGTTTGTTCAGTTATTGCCATTATAAAGACACTATTAATTTTTTTATTTTTCCAAACGCATCAACATTAGGTATAAGTCTACCGTGAATATTACTATGACATTTTTGACATAAAGTTTTACCATTATTTATATCATATCTTAATTCTGAATATTTTGAAAACTCCTTTATATGATGTGCTTGTAAATACTTATTTGAAGCGCATAAAACACAAGCATAATTATCACGTTTATAAACTTCTTTTCTCCAATCCTTATATTCTTTTCTTTCTCTTGCTATATTTTGTTCTTTTGATATTCCTCCTTTCCAAAAATTACTATTCTCTCCTTGCTGTTTTTTCTCATTTCATCTGTCCAAATTCTTATCTTATTTGCTTCTCCTATTTTTCTTTTGTGGTCTTCAGACTTAGTTTTAGGAGCAGATTTTCTTATTTTAGCCTTAGTTTTGTCAGTATGCTTTTTTCCTTTAAATAGAGTTTTGCCCTGTAGACTAATGCTAATTTTAATTTTAGTATCTACTGTTGCTTTAGATCCTATTTTAGAACCAGAGAAACATTTTCTACTACAAAATTTATTAGGTTCAGACGGAACTTTAACAAAAAATATATTATTACAATAATTACATATTCTTTCTTTAGTTATAAAAACATATTATAAAATATATTAATAAGTACCAAATGCTTTAATTTTATCTGTTGGTGTTGGAGCGGTAAAACCTGCTTGAAATACTAAAGAAGTTCCTGTTAAAACATAGTCATTTGATGCACCATTGTCTAAAACAGCACCGTTGACAACAATTATTTCAGAACCAGAACTTACAGTTGCACCAATAGTAAACGTTTTATTAGTCCCATCTTGTGTACCTGTTACTGTAGTCCAGTGACCAAATGCAGCAGATCCTGATGGAGCTTGTACTACGAAAGTTGTACCATTCCATGTAACTACATGTCCTGATGTAACACCAACTAATTCTGTTGGGGCAGAAGTTCCAGCACCTATTAATAACGCTCCTGTAGATATAGAAGATTTGCCTGTACCACCATTAGCAACCGCTACAATTCCTGTTACGTTTGCTGCTGTTCCTGTAGTGTTTTGATTTAATGTTGGAACATCAGCAGTACCAATTCCAGCCCACACTGGAGCAGCAGAAGCTGCACCTGTGCCTGTTTGTGTTAAGAATTGTTTTGCAGCAGTAATATTACCAGCAAGTCTAACAACGTTAGTAGCATCTCTAAATGATATGTCTCCTAATGTTGTGTGAGGATTTGTTGCATTAATAGCTCCTTGTACTGTAGATGCTCCTGTACCACCATTTAAAAATGCAACTATACCTGTTACGTTTGATGCAGTACCAGTAGTGTTTTGGTTAAGAATAGGTATATCTCCAGCTGCAAGAGCACTCCATACTGGAAGAGCAGAAACTGTTCCTGTACCTGTTTGTTTTAAAAACATTGGTGTAGCTGATGTACTACCTGCAAGTCTACTTGAAGTATTTGCAGCAGATCCTACTATCAAATCTCCTAATGTTGTTATAGGCGATAAAGCATTAAATCCTGCAGCTGCTGTAGCTTGACCTGTTCCACCATTTGCAATAGCAACTATTCCTGTTACGTTTACAGCATTGCCAGATATATTACCAGAAATATCAGCACCTGGAATAGTAGCAGCCGCAGTCATTGCAGTTGTACCTGTTCCTTTTACATATCCTGTAAGAGTGACAGCTCCTGTTCCACCATTACTTACGCCAACAGTGCCGGTTACATTAGCAGCATTACCAGCAATATTACCAGAAATTTGACCACCTCCAATTATTTTGTTAGTTAGTGTTTGAACAGATGATACATCAACAACTTCACGTTGGGTAGTACCATCACCTATTTTCCACTTTGATGTAAGAGTATTGTCAAATAATAATTTACCTATTACAGTATTTGCATCACCTTCTACAAATAAACCAGCACCAGCTGCAGAAGCTGTTGTGCCTCCATCATTAAGTGTTAATGTAATATCAGCAATATTAGTATTTGTAACAGTTTGAGTGTTAACATTACCTATAATATTTAAATTGCCAGTAAGATTTAAATCACCTGCTATATTACTAGAGCCTTTTACGTCTAAAACAACGTTTGTAGTAGCTGCTGTACCATTGTTAATGCTAACTAACCCTTGTCCAGATGCTGATGTTGTACCAAATGCAAATGTTTTACCTTCGGCTTGCCTGTCTAAAACTTGTTTTGTAATTGCCATATTTTAAGTTTGTGGATCGTAATCTATAATTAAATTATCTGATGCTAAAATCTCCCATTCTGAATTAAAAGTTATTTCTTTTGCCCCTGATTCTATATAATCAAATGCTAATCCTATTTTAAGTCGAGATCCATTTAAATATATTCTTGTAGTTTTAATAATAAAATTGTTAGGAACTGTAAATACATGATTAAAACCATCACGAATACCAATAAGTTCTTGATTATACAAAGAACTATTTCCGCTGCCTCCAATACTAGCTGATCCTACAAGTTTATAAGCACCTTGTTTATCTGTAATATATTCTTCTACAGTACCATTATTCTTAAGAAAATAATACCTGGAATTTGGAACTCCAATTGTAGGAAGAGCTAATACTTTGTAATCCCGTATTTTGTATTCCATTACCAATCATTTTGTTCCCATGTATCGTCAACAAGGTAGTTGTTAATATTAATTTCTGGTTGTTTGACATCTCCAGAGATATCTGTTAGCTTTAATCTCTTACCATTTCCATCTCTATCGCAGAATGGATATTCTTTTCCACATATATTAATAGTATTATTA
>Ga0136611_10003581_pt1 | contig 10865 bp, 13 predicted proteins | sample AntDrymUQ2232306_2_FD_106645 | JGI IMG/M metagenome (GOLD analysis project Ga0136611, IMG submission 106645) | Polar desert sand microbial communities from Dry Valleys, Antarctica - metaG UQ223 (23.06) | ecosystem: Environmental > Terrestrial > Soil > Desert | place: Antarctica: Dry Valley... | reverse complement strand
TGCGGCGGGATAAGTATGGCGTCCAAGCTGTGGCTGCTGGCGTTCCTCGCGCTTTCGACGGCAGTGGTGATCCGGTCGCCACTGCTGGGAGGCGCGGCCTTTATCATGGCCGGGTCGCCGCTGGTTGCCGCGTGGTGGACTGGCCGCATTGAGCGCGGCCTGCGTCTGCGGCACGTCGTGGCCGAGACGCTCAGCTATGGCGAGACCTCGACCGTGACGCTCGAAGTTTCGAATACCTCGCTGCTGCCGGTTCCATGGCTCCAGCTCACCACGAGTGTCCCGCTGATGCTACGGGCTGCCCCTCCGCTGCGCACCGCATTCGCGCTTGGCGCGGGCGGCTCGCGGCGCATGACCTACCCGATCCGAGGAGCACGCCGTGGCTTCTATCGAGTTGGGCCGCTGCGGGTGGCAACCGGGGATGTGCTGGGACTATACCTACGACAGCTCAACGCACCCGCCGCAGAAGTGACCGTCTTGCCGGAGATCCTCCATTTGCATGAGCTCGGGCTGCCGGCGCAAGCGCCGTTCGGACCATTGACGCGCCGGCAGCAGCGCGGCGAGGATCCGGCGCGTCCGGCGGGTGTTCGACCGTATCAGTCCAGCGATGGCGCGCGCCGCCTTGACTGGAAATCGTCAGCCCGCCACGGCGAGTTGTTCGTGCGACGCTCCGAGCCGTCGATTGCTCCCGAAACGACGCTCGCCCTTTGTTTCAGGCTGGAAGATTATCCGTCGCATGTGGTCAAGGACTCCCTGGAGCGCGCGGCCGTGGTCGCGGCCTCGTTAGCGGCCGCGCTGCTTGCCCGCCGGCTACCGGTGGGGCTGGTGACGAACGGTGTTGACGACAAGAACCCCGGCGCCGAGGTCGTCCTGCCGACCGGCAAAGGCGACGGTCATCTGGGACTGTTGCTGACGGTGCTGGGACGCTTGAGCGCATCCAAGGGTTCTTCAATCTTTGAGTTGCTGGCGGGTATGCCTTTGCCGTGGGGTGGGACGCTGGTGCTGATCCTGGCTGATCTCGACATGGAACTGCTCGTTCCCATCCAGACCCTTAAACGGCGCGGGCAACATGTGACGCTCGCCTTGCTTGAGCCTTCGCCCGGCGGCGTGGCGCTGGCGCGCGGCCAGGGGCTGCTGCCGTTATCGGTCGACCGGCGTGGTTTCCCGGTCGTTTTCGGAGGAACCTAGCGCCATGCGCGTTATTCGCCTGAGCGTCTGGCACAGTCTGCTGATCCTGCTGATCATCTGGGGTCTCTTCACGACGTTCGTGGCCGTGGCCGAGCGCTTTGCGATAGCCTGGCAGGCTCCTGGCCTGATGACGTTAATGATGCTGGTCGCGCTGGAAGCGATCGTGACCCAGCGGCTTGTCGCGCGAAATCGGCAGCGATTCGAGGAACAAGCCGGGGCGCGCCTGGTCGAGCTTGTGCTGATCGTGGTGCTGGTGCGAATCTGGAGCATCGTGGCACAGGGTGAACCACTCGGCGCTACCATCGGGCCCTGGTTGCGCGAGCCGTTGCTCTTTGTGGGCGGCCGCTTCTTTGAATATTTCGTATGGTCAATGATTGGCTGGCTCGTCGCGACGCTGTTGACCGCCGATGTGATCAACTGGGGCGATGAGACGACCGCGGTCATTAAGCTCGACGATACGATCGAGCGTGAGCAGATGCAGCAGGAGTGGGACCAGGCCGTCGTCCGCTATGACCGTCGCTTCGCCGTCGTCGTGTTGCTGACGCTCGCCGCCACGGCTTTTGCCCTAAGCAACTCCACCAGTATTTCAGCGCGACCGTTCTCGGCCAGTCCACAACACCTGTCCATTGCCGCGATCACGGTTGTCATCGCAGGGTTGCTGCTGCATAGCGCCGGCCGGCTCGATCAGCTGCGCCGCGCCTGGAACGCCGATCAGATCGCCGTCGAGCCGGATGTTGCCCGGCATTGGGGCCGCTCAGGCATCCTGATCCTGGCCGGGCTAGTGCTGCTGGCGCCGCTGCTCGGCCTGCTTGTTGTCGTCGCGCCGCCACCACCGCTTGTTCCGGTCGCCAACGCGATCCTGGTGGTGATGACGGTTGCGGTATCGCTGGTCGTGCTGCTGCTCGGCGTCCTGTTGTCCCCGTTGATTCTGCTGCTATCGCTCTTCGATAGCACGGATCGAATGCCACCGGTCGCGCCGCGCATGCTTCCTCCGCCCCAGATCGCGGATGTGCGCGGGGATCGGCCGTTGTGGCCGGCGCTCATCTTTTGGGGCTGTGTGCTGGTGCTGGTCGGCATTGCCCTGGTGCGCTACGCTCGCAGCCGGAGTGATCTGCGTGAAGCCTTGCTGCGCTGGCGGATCGTGCGCTGGCTCGTAGGTTGGAGCACGGAACTGTGGGCTGACACGCGCGGCTGGATCTCGCTGGCAACGGCCAGGGCTGGCCGTTTGCGGCACCGCCGAAACGTTGCTCAAACCAGAGGCCAGGCCCGGGGCTCGCAGGCCCAGATCCGCGCGCTGTATCGCCGCATGCGCGAAGCGGCGATGCAGCGCGGTGTTCCAGCCGGCAAGGCCCAAACGCCCTATGAATTCGATGCCGAGCTTGGACGGGCGTTACCGGTTGCGCGCGACGATGCCCATGCCCTGGTCGAGGTCTACGCCACGGCCGAGTATGGTCCCATGCTGGCGGGTCCAGCTGAGGTTCAGCACGCGCAGCGCTCCTGGGGTCGCTTGAAACGCCGGCTGCAGAAACCGGATCGCGTGCGGGACGGGCCAGGGACAAAACCTTGATCGACCCTATCAGCCATCAGTGAGTTGACAGATTGCTTTCAATGGTCGGCCTTCGGGGGCTGGTGGTCGCCGATCGTTAGTGATACATCGGCCAGCGAGAGTTCAAGCACGCTTTGGCAGGTGCGACACACCCGCGATGGAACGCATGCGCCGTGTTCCAGAACCAGATCATCCCGGCCGCCACAATACCGGCAGACACTCAGGTTCTCGATCTCTTCCGCGCGCCAGAGTTGTGGCGTGACGGTGAGGCGCCTGCGCGGGCCATCCATGCTGACGAGCTTGACACACACGGCGGCAGGAAAGACTTCCTCAACACGCGCGTACAGATGGTTTCGATAACAGAGTACTTCATCGCCAACCGTGATATCCTTCATGCGCGGATGTTGCCGAATCTTCATTGACATCGGTTGTGTGTCTTTGCGTGGGGGCTAGTGGCGGTCCCAATCTGCATGGTGGTCTCGCTTCCTCTAGTTTGCGCCCTGATCAGGCGCTTCGGCGCTGGTTAGCCGCCAGAGCAACGTGGCTGCGGCTTCTTCGGTGATCACAAACGGGTCGGAGTCGCCCCACATGAGCTGGTCGAGCACGGCCTCGATCTCATCCTCATGTTCGGCCTCGGCGACGAGTAGCTCCTCTTCGATGTCGCAGAACCGCTGGAATGCCCAACGCGCGAGTTGCGGAGCCGACAAGCTCGTATCCAAAAATCGTTCAATCTGGGCCTGAACTTCCGCCCTGGTGAGGATCGGATTCATACGAGTGACTCGTCACAGCCGCTTCGGAACCCACAGCCACGGCATCGAGCCGGCTGATCATGGGAGCGATGCGCGCTGCGGCGCGGATCAAACCCGCGCATTTCCGTCAGTATGCCAAGCAGTTCATCCCGGATTTGCTGATCGAACCGGACCTTGAAGGTCGTTTCAGCATAGCGCAGCAACCCATACGCGGGCCGGACACCGGTTGTTTCTTCAACCAGCAGACAATATGCCGCAAGTTGAAGCATATCAGATGCGTATGGTTTGTGCGCGCGGCGTCCGGGCTTGACTTCGACCGGAACCGGCCCATGCCGGCTGGCAACGATGTAATCGGGCTTGCCGACCAAACCGTGCCGGCGCGCGAACAACGCCGTATCATTGCGCTGCCACGCCCCCGTGTCGCTGTATGCGATGCGTTGCCACGGCAAGCCGGTCGAGCGACGCAGGCTCAACGCCCACAGCACCAGCGCCAGGCCCAGGATGACGCCGATCCAGGTCATTGGAGGAGCGCCGCAAGGCTCGTCGCCAGCAGCAGCAAGCCCGCGACCAACAACACGGTCGATGCCGTAACGCGCCGTCCATGCCGGCTATGCAGCACCGAACCGGCTTGCAAGCGCTCGCGATTGTCGGGAGTGAGGCCCTCGACCGCTCGTAGCCACCAGGCGCGCCGGCAGTACTGGTATTCCCCGACCTCGCTGGCGCGAATCAGCCGTGGCATTAGCCGCCAAACGCGTCGTAGCCACTGATCCAGTTACGAACGTCGGAAAATGTGATCACCAGCATCAGGCCCAGCAGCAGCATCATCCCGACCGCGTGGACCATCGCCTCACGCTCCGGCGGCACCTTTTTGCCGCCTCGAACCCACTCGACCAGGGCAAACACAATCCGGCTGCCATCCAGGGCGGGCAACGGCAGCAGATTGATCAGCGCCAGATTAACGCTCAGGATCGCCGTCCAATCCAGCAATGGCAGCAGACCACCATTCTGTGCGATCTGGCCTGTCAGGCGTGTGATGCCAACCGGACCGGCAACGCCACCCTCAGGCCCTTGCGCGAGCCCAAACAGCGACGCAAACAGCGTGCCAAGTCCAGCCAACATCTGGAATAAAAATGTGAAGGTTCGTTCGAAACCGAAGCCGACTGCCGCCAGCGGGTTGAGCTTATCGATATAGCGGGTACCCAGCGCCTTGTCTGCCGGGACCCCGATCTCCACGCCCAGCGCGCCCTGCTGTCCACGTTCTTCCTCGGTGCGCGGCCGGATGCGCACGTTCTTGGTCTCGGTCACATTCGCGGCGTTCACGCTTTGAACGTCGAGTGTGATCTCCTGGCCGGCATGCGCGTCGATCAGCGAGCGCAAGGACGCCGGTGATTCGACGTTTTCCCCGTCTACTTTCAGAATAACGTCGCCAGGCTGGAGTCTGCCTTCGGCCGGACTGTCCGCCACAACCCTGCCGATGGTGACCGGGCCGAGCGTATCCGCCTGCCCGGCCATGCCGATGATCGCAAACAGGATGATCGCCGTCAGCAGATTCATGGCGGAGCCTGCCCCCATCACCAGAATCTTGCGCCAGGGCGCCGCGTGGGTCAGACTGCCTTCGGTGTTGAAGTTGCCTTCCTCGCCGGCCATGCGCACAAACCCACCCAGGGGCAGCCAGTTAATTGTTACCGGCACTCCCCGGTAATGAAACAGGGTCAACATGCGGGGTGGATAGCCGAAGCCGAACTCTTCGACCTTAATGCCCATGCGAATTGCCGTGAGAAAATGCCCGAGCTCGTGGACGAAAATGAGGAAGCCAAGCGCTGGGATAACAGATAGATACCAGAGCCAATCGAATGACATGCGTAAACTCCTGCCACAACAGAATGTGTTTTACCCGCGCTGTTGGCACAGGGAACGGAAGCGTGCGGCGATGCAGGCAGTGTACCGGATTGGCATTAAGCCGTCAACCAGCGGATCAGGTAATACAGCGTTGGGATGGTAAAAAGCAGACTATCCGCGCGATCAAGCAGTCCGCCGTGTCCAGGTATGATTTGCCCCGAGTCTTTGACGCCAACCTGGCGTTTCAGCAGCGACTCGGCCAGATCGCCGGCCTGCCCGGCCGCGCCTCCGGCAACGCCCAGCAATGCTCCGACCCACACCGGAATCGGGAGACCCAGCAGCGGCGCCAGCAATGCCGCGCTGACAACTGCGCCGATCAGTCCGCCGAGCGAGCCTTCCCAACTTTTCTTCGGGCTGATATACGGCGCCATCCGGGTGCGGCCCCAGGCGCGACCGACGAAATAGGCGGTTGTGTCGTTGGCAAAGGTGATCAACAGTCCCATCATGATCCAGGCGGCGCCTGCGTCCAACCGGAGGAACTGGAGCGGAGCCGGCAACAGGGGATGCTCGATCTGCCGCAGGAGCACGAAGTGTGCGATCGTCCAGCCAACATACACGGAGCCGCTGAAGGTCAGCGCCCAGGCCAGCAACGATCCTTCGCGTTGCCGGCGCGGAAATTCTCCGATAAGCGGCGCGACGATACTGATCAGCAGCACAAGCCCGATTAAGTTCGCCTGCAATGGGGCTGCCACGGCAGCGACCAAAACAAAAAGCACCGCGCACACGTAGCCGACGCGGCGTGGGCGATAGCCAGTGTGTCCGAAAAGCTGGTACAACTCGCGCAGCGCGACGACGGCGCAGACCGCCGCTGCTCCAACCACCCATGCTCCCCCCAGCCAGACCGTCAGCGCCAGCAGTGGGATGAGTACCGCCGCGCTCAGCAGGCGCTGGACCAGGTTACTCGGCGTCGTCCGGCTCGTTGGGGAGCGCACCGAAACGTCGCTCGCGCTGTCCAAAGGCATGGATCGCTTTCCGGAGTTCGTCCGTGTCAAAGTCGGGCCAGAAGATCGGTGTGACGTAATATTCGCTGTACGCAGCTTGCCAAATCAGGAAGTTTGAAAGCCGGAACTCGCCACTCGTGCGCACGATCAGATCAGGATCAGGCATTCCGCGAGTATACAAATGATCGGATATCGTCTGCTCGGTAATCTGGTCGGTGGGAATGCCGGCTGCGGCAATCTCGCGGACAGCCTGGAGAATATCGGCCCGGCCACCGTAGTTGAACGCGACCGCGAGCGTCAGAATATCGTTTGCTGCGGTCAACTCAACCGCGTTGCGCACTTTGTGCTGGAGCCGCTCGGCGATACCGGACGTGCTTCCGAGATGCAAGATGCGGACGCCCTCGGCATGCAGCGACGCTGTCTCGCGGTCAATGAACTCGGCCATAATCGTCATCAGGCCACGAACTTCGAGCGTCGGACGGTTCCAATTTTCGGTAGAAAAGGCGTAGAGGGTAAGGTAGCGGACGCCCCGATCACCACATTCACGGACGATCCGGCGAATGTTCTCGGTTCCCGCACGATGCCCGGCCAGGCGCGGCAGCGATCGCTGCCGCGCCCACCGTCCGTTGCCGTCCATGATGATCGCGATATGCTCAGGAACCGTCATTGTAGCTCACCTGAGGTACTAGACCTCCATCACCTCGGCTTCCTTTGCCGAACCGACCTGATCCATCTCGCGCGAATAGCGATCAATGATTTCTTGCAGCTTATCCTGGGCCCGCTTGAGCTCGTCGGTGCTGATCTGCTTGTCGCTTTCCAGTTTCTTAAGCTCGTTCTGAGCATCGCGGCGCAGGTTGCGCAGCGCAATTTTGGACTCCTCGACCTCGTGTCGGACCCGCTTCGTCAGGTCGCGGCGTCGCTGCTCGTTGAGCGGCGGAATGCCGAGCCTGATCACTTTGCCGTCGTTGGTCGGGTTGATACCCAGGCCCGATAGCTGAATCGCCTTCTCGATGTTCTTGAGCGCGCTCTGGTCCCACGGCTGGATCACCAGCATACGCGGGTCAGGCACCGAGACATTCGCCAGCTGGTTAATCGGCATATCCGCGCCGTAGTACTCGACCTGGATATGATCCACGAGCGCCGGCGAGGCGCGGCCCGTGCGGATACTGCCGAGGTGATTCCGCAAGGCTTCGATAGACTTTGCCATTTTGGTTTCAGCTTGCGCCAGTGTCTCTTTGACCATCATGCTCCTCCACGTGCTAAGCTGCAGCCTGGCTCACCAGCGTGCCAAGGCGCTCTCCCGCAATGATTCGAGCGGCGGTGCCAGGCTCGAACATATTGAAGACAACGATAGGAAGGTTGTTGTCCATGCAAAAGGTCAACGCTGTTGAGTCCATCACCTGCAGGCCGCGATTGATCGCCTCAAGGTAGCTGATGTTGGTGATCTTCACCGCAGTTGGATCGAGGTGCGGATCGGCGGTATAGATTCCATCAACCCCGTTCTTGGCCATCAGAATGACGTCGGCCTTCAGCTCCGCAGCGCGCAGCGCAGCGCCGGTATCGGTGGTGAAAAAGGGATTTCCGGTGCCGGCCGCCAAAATGACGACGCGGCCCTTCTCCATATGGCGCACCGCGCGACGCCGAATATAAGGCTCGGTGACCTCGTTCATCTGGATCGCCGACATCGCTCGCGTGAACATGCCATGCTGCTCAAGCGAGTCCTGGAGCGCCAGCGCGTTGATGATCGTCGCGAGCATGCCGGCGTAATGCGCCTGCGGCGCGTCCATGCCGGCGGCGATCGCGGTGCCGCCGCGCCAGATGTTGCCGCCACCCAGAACGACCGCGACCTGGACGCCAAGCGCCAGCACTTCTTGGATCTCCTCGGCCAGGTAATCCACCACCTGCGGATCGACGCCATACCCACGTGTGCCGGCAAGCGCCTCGCCGCTGAGCTTCAGCAAAATGCGTTTGAACTTGGGCGGACTCAATGCCATTAGGTGCTCACATTGTGGAAGAGGGCCGCATGCCCTCTCCCAACGCTTTCCCTTGAATCAATCAGGCCCCGACTTCCCAGCGCGCGATGCGACGGACCACAATATTCTCGCCGGTTTTGGCGATTGTATCCTGGATCTTCTGGCCGATCGTGACGTTGGGCTGCTTGACGAACGGCTGCTCGATCAGAACGTTCTCTTCGTAGAACTTCTCCGGCGAGCTGACCTCGGCTCCCTGGAGCGCCTCCGCAGGCACGTCCTCTTTGCGCAGGAAGCCCGGACTCATCGCCGCCACCTGCAACGCGATATCGCGCGCGAGCTGCACGAACTCCTCGTTGCGACCGACGAAATCGGTCTCGCAGTTGAGCTCGACAATGGCCACAACTTTGTTGCCGGGATGCACGTATGTTTCGACACGACCCTCGCGCGCCTCGCGTGTCTGCTTCTTCGCGGCAACTTGGAGGCCGCGCTCGCGCAGCAAGCGCAACGCTTGATCGACATTGCCGTCGGCTTGCTCGAGGACCTTCTTGCAGTCGATAATAGCTGCCCCAGTCCGCGCGCGTAACTCCTTAACCTGTTCCATGCTCACTGCCATAACGAGACTCTCTCCTTTTACACAAAAAGCGGGAGACCGACGATCCGGCGCCAGGCGCGCCGCACGTCCAACCCTCCCGCGATTAACCTGACCGCCGACTAATTTGCTTCCGGCTCGGCCTCGTGCCCTTCGTAGCGCGACTGGCGCCGTTGCTGACCCTCGACTGCCGCGTCCGCGATCTTGCTGACCATCAGCCGGATGCCGCGGATCGCGTCGTCGTTCGCGGGGATCACGTAGTCGACCAGATCAGGGTTACAATTCGAGTCGACCATCGCCAGAATTGGGATGCGCAGCTTGCGCGCTTCGGTGACGGCCAATCCCTCACGATGCGGATCGACGATAAACAACGCGCCCGGCATGCGATCCATCTGCTTGATGCCGCCGAATGAGCGGAGCAACTTGACGATCTCATCTTCCCGGCCCAATGCCTCGGCCTTGGTCAGCCGGTTGAAGTCGCCTCGTTCGCGTTGCGCCTCAAGCTGCATCAGGTACTGGATGCGTGATTTGATTGTTGAAAAGTTTGTGAGCGTCCCGCCGAGCCAGCGATTGGTCACATATAACTGATTGGAGCGACTCGCCTCTTCGACGATGATACTCGCAGCCTGCTTCTTGGTGCCGACAAACAGCACCTGCTGGCCGCGGCTCGTCAGGTCCGCGACGAACTCATAGGCGGCTTGCATCGCCGGAAGCGTCTGCTGAAGATCAAGAATATGAATGCCGTTGCGCTCGGTAAAAATGAACGGGCGCATCTTGGGGTTCCATTTCTTGGTTTGATGCCCGAAATGAACCCCTGCCTCCAGCAATTCGCGCATGGAAACCACGCGCTGCTGGGCTTCTGCCTGTGCTTGTGCCACTGTTATCCCTTCCAATATCTTATGCCGCCACCTTCGTCATTCCAGGCGTGTGCCGCATTCGCATGCGGTAGATTCACGTCCCGGTCGAAAGGTGTGTGAAGTTGGTGCAAAGCACCGCATCGTAGTATAGCACATGGGATCGGGCAGGGCAAAAAGCGCTACCGCGTAGCCACTAGGGTGCAAGCAAGTGATGTCCCTCAACCGAGAGAACCTAACCACCGCCCAGAGAGGATACTCGCGTGGTGAGCGTCTCGGAATTGTCCATCGCCTCGCGCATGGAAGCGACGAATTCCCGCACCGCGTCAACGCCCTGCTCGGCGGTCGCTTCGACGATGTTGAGCAGGGCCGAGCCCACAATCACGCCATCGGCGTGCTCGGCGACCTGCCGCGCGTGTCGCGGCTCGGAGATGCCGAATCCGACTGCCAGCGGCGTCGTCGTGATCGCCCGCACACGCGCCAGGAAACGCGGTAACTCCTCGGGAATCTCAGAGCGGGTGCCGGTGATGCCCGTGAGGGAAACACAATAGATGAACCCGGTAGCGATCGCCGCGACATGCCGGATGCGCTCGTCGGTGGATGTCGGAGCCAGCAAAAAGATCAGGTCGATGTCGTGCGCCTGGGCGGCGCTATGCAGTTCCAGCGCCTCTTCCGGCGGCAGGTCGGGCACGATCAAGCCATCGACGCCGGCCTCGGCCGCGTCGGCGCAGAAACGTTCGATGCCGTACTGCATCATCGGGTTGAGGTAGCCCATAAACAGGATCGGCGTCAGGATGCCGCCCGCGCGCAGATCGCGCACAGTTTGAAGACAGTAGTTCACGTTCACGCCGTTGAGTAGCGCTTGCTGCGTGGCCCGTTGCACCGAAGCGCCGTCCGCCAACGGATCGGAAAACGGCACGCCCAGTTCGATGATATCCGCGCCCCCGGCGACGATCGCGGGAATGAACTCCAGCGCGGACTCGCGCGCGGGAAAGCCAACCGTCAGGTACATTACCAGCGCCTGGCGTCCTTGACGCGCCAACTCTTCAAACGTTGCCGTAATCCGTGACATGCCTAGCCTTTCGCTTCAACGCTGAACCCTTGCCGCATATCGGGCAAATGCTTAACT
>Ga0136611_10003580_pt1 | contig 10866 bp, 7 predicted proteins | sample AntDrymUQ2232306_2_FD_106645 | JGI IMG/M metagenome (GOLD analysis project Ga0136611, IMG submission 106645) | Polar desert sand microbial communities from Dry Valleys, Antarctica - metaG UQ223 (23.06) | ecosystem: Environmental > Terrestrial > Soil > Desert | place: Antarctica: Dry Valley... | reverse complement strand
CCTGCAACATCAGGCGGCATGCTTTTCTTTCTTCTCGCGCACGCGTTCTCGCTGCTGCTCGACCTCATCTGGTTGGGTCGTCGAGCGGAGCCTGACAAAGAAATCGAGATCCTGCTTCTGCGGCAGCAACTCCGCATTCTGCACCGCAAGCATCCTCACGCACCACGCATTTCCCGGTGGCAGAAACTCACCTTGGTTGTCCTCGCCGGCAAACTGACCACGATGACGTCCTCTGGTCGCGCTCGACTTGGTAAGGTCGTCCTCCTGTTCAAACCGTCACGCTCTTGAAGTGGCACCGCGAACTCGTTCGTCGAAAATGGACCTTGAAAAAGAAAGCACCCCTGGGCCGACCACCGATTCCTCCTGACGTCGAAGCACTCCTTCTGCGTCTGGCAAATGAGAACCCAAGGTGGGGCGATGGCAAGCTGGAGGGTGAACTCGGCAAACTCGGCTATGACATCGGGCGCTCGACCATCCGCGATGTGCTCAAGCGGCGGCGCGTCCCTCCGGCTCCCGAACGAGGCAAGCACGGGAGCAGCTGGCGCACGTTCCTGACGCATTACAAAGACGAGATACTCGCGTGCGACTTCTTCACCGTGGAAACCGCTTGGCTGAAGACCATCTATGTGTTGTTTTTTATCGAACTCGGGAGTCGGCGCGTCCACGTGGCTGGTTGCACTGATAGTCCGACTGCTGTTTGGGTGACACAGCAAGCACGGCACCTCAGTTGGCAAATCCAAGATGGCAGCCCGCCGGTGCGATTTCTGATCCGTGACCGCGATAGCAAGTTTCCAGCGGCCTTCGATACCGTGTTCACGTCGGAGGATGTCACGATTATTCGAACGCCAGTGCGGGCACCAAACGCGAACGCAGTTGCCGAACGCTGGATCCGCTCAGCTCGCGAGGAGTGCGTGGACAAGCTAGTGATCCTGAATGAGCGCCATCTGCAGTGGGTTCTCACGACGTATGTCGACTACTACAATAGTGCGCGGCCACATCAGGGCATCGAGCAACGCTGTCCGATTCCGCTCGGGCCAAGCGCGGCGAGGGATGGTCCAATCGAGCGGCGAGATATCCTGGGCGGCGTGCTCCACGGCTATTACCGGCGTGCTGCATAGCTGTCCAAGGCTGCGGACGGACTTTTCGCACGATACGGCAGCTTCCACGAGACAATGGACTCCGCATTGACGCTCGATGCCGAGGCGCTCGACCTAAACCCGCTCTATGAATCGCTCTTCATTCGCGGGGGGCTCAAGGACGGCACGTGGGATGTCGCCTTCATCGTCACCGACTGGCTGGCGGAGGCGGTGGAGCAGGGGGCGCTGCTCGATCTCGCACCCTACATGCGGACCGCTCCAGTGCCGGACTATCCGCAGGGCTGGACGCGGTCGTTGACTGACTTCCAACACTTCGGAGACGCCGTCTACGGCCTGCCCTACCACGACGGGCCGGAGTGTTTCATCTATCGGCGCGACCTGTTCGAGGACCAGAGCGAGCAACGTGCCTTCCAGGAGCGCTTCGGGTATCACTTGACACCGCCTCGCACCTGGGATCAGTTCCGCGATCTGGCACGCTTCTTCACGCGACCGGAGCAGGAGCTCTACGGAACGGTGTTCGCGGCCTTTCCCGACGGCCACAATAGCGTCTACGATTTTTGCCTTCAACTGTGGAGCCGCTCCGGTGACCTGGCAGATAGCTCAGGCGCCGTCACCCTCGATACGCCACAGGCTGCGGCAGCACTTGATTTCTACCGCGCCATGGTCGGCGACCGGACGGCAACCTATCCCGAACCCGAAACCATCGACTCGGTGCGAAGCGGCGAGTTGTTCAGCCAGGGCAACGTCGCCATGATGGTCAACTGGTTCGGCTTTGCCGCAGCCTGTGAACAGCCCGACTCGCCCGTAAAAGGCAAGGTGGCGATCGCGGAGCTGCCGTCGGGTACCATGCCCCGAGGACGCGCGGTGGAGCAGGCGGCAAGCGTCTCGCTCGGCGTTCATTGGGCGCTGGCTATCGGCTCGGGCAGCTGCCACAAAGACGAGGCCTATGCTTTCTTGCGACATGCCTGCTCCCCGGAGATGGATAAGCTGACCACACTGGAGGGTGCGATCGGCTGCCGCCTATCGACCTGGAGCGATCCGGAGGTCAACGCGGCGATCCCGTTCTACCACCGGCTGGCTGATTTGACGCCCGACGCACGGACGCTGCCGCGCTCGAGACACTTCCCGGCGCTGGCGCACATCATCGACGAGATGGTGCAGCAGGCGATCCGCGGCGCCGAATCGAGCGGCGAGATTGTACGGCAAGCGCAGGCCAAAGCCGCGCACATCAGGCTATAAGGAGCGACCATGCCCATTACGCCGGCCAACCGACCGCTATGGGTCGATCCACGGCTACATCAGCTTCCTGCGCGGCCCTGGCGCAAGATCCACCTCGACTTCCATAATAGCCAGCATATGCCGCGATTGGGCGAAGCCTTCGACGCGGACGAATTCGGCGACCGCCTGGTCGAAGGACACGTCGACTCGATCGTCGTCTTTGCCAAGGATATGCACGGCTACTTCTACTACCCGAGCGGCTATGGCCCAGCACACCCCGGCCTTGCGTTTGACATGCTCGGGCTGCAGGTCGAAGCCTGTCGCAAGCGCAATATCAAAGTCTACGCGTACTATTGCGTTACCTGGGATAACTATCTCGCGGAGCAGCATCCGGAATGGCTGGTCTGGAAGCGGGATCGCACGACCTACCTACCCAGATTTGACGAGACACCATCGTGGACTGCCCTCTGCCTGACGAACGAGGCGTTTGTCCAGCTGGTGCTCGACCATTCTCGGGAGATCATCACAGCCTATGATCTTGACGGCATTTGGTACGACATGCCACTGCCGATCGGCGGCGAGTGCTTCTGCCGGAACTGCCTTCGGATCCTACGTGGCCGCGGGCTCGACCCATTCGACATCGGGGCGCAGCGGCGCCATAAGCAAGAGATCCTTGTCGACTTCTTGCGCCGCACCCATGAGCTTGCCCATGCGCTGAACCCTGGCATTCAGGTCGACCAGAACAACCAGACCCGGCTCGGCCTCGGGGCGCGGGCGCCCTACCTCGACAACATTGACATCGAGGCACTGCCGACGGCTTTCTGGGGTTACCTGTACTTTCCAGCAACTGTGCGCTATGCGCGCAACTTCGGCCGGAGCGTCTACGGCATGACGGGACGCTTTCACCGCAGCTGGGCTGACTTCGGAGGTCTGAAACATCCGAACCAGCTTCGTACCGAGCTTGCCGGCATCGTGGCGCAGGGCGCGTACTGCGACATCGGCGATCAGCTTCCTCCCTCGGGGCGGCTCGATCCGGCAGTTTATGCGACGATCGGCGAATGCTACGCCGAGATTGAGCGGCTGGAGCCTTTCCTTAACCAGGCTGTGCCGGTGGTCGAAGCGGCGATTGTCGTCGATGGACTGCCGCTTGAGGACCTCAGCGCGGTTGAGCATGACCGCACCGCCTCGCTGGGAGCTGGCGTGTTCGGAACGGTCAAGTTGATGCAAGAGCAGCATATCCAGTTCGACATTGTCGCCGGGGGCGACGACATCGAGCGATATCGTCTGCTGGCACTACCCGATACGCTTGCCGTCGACCAGGCGCTCGCAGCGCGCCTGCGCGCGTATCTTCAGGGAGGAGGCGCCATCGTGGCCGCGCATGATGCGCTACGGGTGATAGGAACGGACCGGCTGTGGGCTGAAGATCTGGGGCTGCAGTACGAGGGACAGTCCCCTTTCGTACCGGCCTTTCTGAAGCTTGGCCCGGAGCTGACCGTTGATCTTCCGGACTACGAGTTCGCGCTGTATGACGGAACCGCGCAGTGGCGTCCCATCGACGGCGGTGAGACCGTGACGCTGGCGCGCGTGGCCGAGCCGCTGTTTCAGCGCGCCCCGGAGCACTATACGAGTCATAATCAGACGCCGGTGGACCACGTTAGCGACTTTGCGGCAGTCGTGCGACGGGAGCGCCTGGCGGCCACGGCCTTTCCGATCGCCACGAGCTACTATCGCCATGGCTACTGGATCTATCGTGAACTCTTCGGGCGACTGCTGCGCTCGGTCCTGCCCCAGCGGTTGGTCGAGACCAACGCTCCGATCAGCACAGAGGTGGCCGTCACGCACCAGGAAGCGAAGGGTGACCGTCCCGCGCGTTGGATGGTCCATGTGGTCAATTTTTCGCCGAACCGGCGCACGCCGGCGCACACGGACTATGCGGAAGACCCGATTCCGCTGCACCAGATTCGCGTCGACGTCGCGCTCGACGCCGAGATTGCCCGCGCCTATACGGCCGCCGACGGCGCCGAGCTTCCTTTGACACGCCAGGACGGCCGCTGGTGCGTGGTCGTGCCACGCATCGAGATCAGCGCTATCGTCGTGCTGGAAGGCGCTGTTGGATACGCCTATGCCAGTGCTTAGCCGTTGACTATGGTTTCATTGCCGCAGACCATCCAGGGTGTCACCGCGTAGGCTCTCGAGCGCGGCACGGTCGCGCAGGCCGGAGGCGTGTGACTCGAGCCACTCTGGATCTTGCGCCACGGTATTCGTAAAGTGGGCAAAAACCCACACTCAGAAGCGCAGTCGTATGCCACAGCGCTCTGCGACGTCGATGCATGATTGAGCGACCAGACCCGAGTTTCGGCGGTGTGGAATCGCTACCCCTGCTCGGTCACGTGGTATCGAAGCACTCAGCGCTGAGCTTCTCCCAATAGCCCCTGAGCGCCGAACTGATTATTGACCGTACCCCGCCGTGGGTAGACATGCGCGGGGAGATCGTCGACATGTATCACCCACATAGGCGGTTTCAACGACAACGGCCGCACGCGCTCAGGTGCGCGGATGAGCAACATGAAGGAGCGAGCCATGCCACGACCTCAAGACATCATCCACTTTGTCGAAGATCGGACGGGTCATCCACTCAACGAAGACGAGGCGATCACCTTCGGACCGCGCCACGCCGAGCTCACCGGCGTGACCGTGACCTGGATGATCGATCCGGATAGCATCGCGGCTGCCGTCGCGGCCGGTCACAACTGCATCGTGCACCACGAGGCGTTGTGTTTCCCCTATCCTTTCTTCACCCCCGGCCGCGAGCGGCACTACCTGAGCTGGCAGACCAACATGCAGCGGCTTGCGCTGCTGGCCGAACACAACATCACCACGATCCGGATGCACGGCAGTCTCGACGAGCTGTACATCTTCGACGCCTTCGCGGCTCAGCTTGGACTTGACGACCCGATCGCTGATGATGGCACGGGTAGGTATCCCTGGCACCGGGTCTTTGCGTCGCCTGCCGCGACCTTTGGCGAGCTGATCGAGCATGTCAAAGCGGCGGTCGCGATGCCCATGCTACGGACCTCCCATCACGACCTGGATCGGCCAGTAGAGCGCGTTGGACTGCCCTGGGGTGGTCTCGGCTTATTCGTGAACATCCCGTATGTGCAGGGCCTGATCGACCTCGGCGTTGACACCCTTATCTGTGGTGAGACCGATAATTACGGCTTTCGCTTCCCGGTGGAGCTGGGGATTGCCGTTGTTGAAACCTCGCACGAGGTGAGCGAGGTGCGTGGACTCCAGCAGTTCGCGGAAGTCATCGGCCCAGCGCTCAGCATCGACGCGCGCTTTGCGGACACACGCTGTGTGTGGCGGATACAATAAGGTATTCCACATCCTACCGACACCTCCACGTATCGGCCTCCACCGGTGTACGCACGCAGGAACGTCCCATACAGGGGACGTTCCTGCGTGCGTACACCGGTGGAGGCGGTATAGGTCCCGTATGAGGAAGTAGCATGCCGCCTCGTGGGAGTGGGCGAACGGCCGGTCGGCGGCGACAGTTGAACAGGTTGCTTCTACGTCGCCTCGCCGAGCTTGACCGCCTGGAAGATCTTCATGCGGAGCAGCAGCAGCACGACGGTCATGAGGGCAAGGCCGAGCAGGCCCGCGAAAATAGCATAGATCACCCAGATCCGATCCCAGGCGATAAGGACCATGAAGGGCGGCGTCTGGGGATGAGCTCCGCCCCGAACTTGCAGAAAAGGAATGAACAGCTGGCTGGCGCCGATGCCAAGCGCCGTCCCCGCGGTGATACCTACTCCGATGATCAGTGCCTGTTCCCACAGGAGTAGTCGCGTCATCTGCGGCACTGACAGTCCGATAGCCCGTAGAATGCCCAGCTCGACGAAGCGGCGCTGGAACGAGACGACCGAGTAGAGCAGGAAGCCGAGGCCGGTCACGAGTGCCGCAAGGAGGAAACCAACCGAGAGCAGGCCATACACGCCCTGACGCTCGGGTCGCTCCTGGGCACTGCGCAGCAGCGGTGGCGCCGAGCCCATGATGATACTCCGCAGATCCAGGTCGAGCATGCCTTGCTCAATTCGCCCCGCGGTCGTCCCAGGCTCGACGTCAAGCCACACCTCGTACGGAAACGCGCTGCCCTGCTGTTCGAATAGGTAGTCGAGGTTGGCGACAAAGAACGGGCCATCCTCAGGATATAGTGTCGGAAAGTAATCGAGCAGGCCGACGATTTCGAAAGGCACCCTCCTCGGCGTGCCCGCGTCATTCAGCTGCAAATTGATCGACGCGCCGATATCAAGTCCCGTATCCCGTAGGTACGCTCGGCTCGCGAGGAGACCGCGCTGATTGGCGCCGAGCGCGTTCATCAGCGTTCCGAGCGACTCCGGCGCGTAGTCATCCCGCCAGTGGGCAACATCGGGGAAGTTGACGCGGTCGATCCCGAGGACAATGCCGGAGGTCCGGTCATCAGCGACGGCGGCCGTGGTCGCGCTCCTGGAAACCCGGGTCGCACCGTTCACGCCGGGGATGCGCAGATACTCTGTGACGGGCAGAAAGAGCCAGCGCGCCTCGTTCGCGGGGAGCCCCGAGTCGTCGGCGGCGGAGGTGCCACCCGCGGCCTGTTCACGGGATGTCGGCGCGGTGCTGCCGGGGCCGGCGGCACCGCCAAGACTTTGTCCAAGGTCGGTGATACGCACGTCAGCGCCCGTCTCGTAATAAATCTGGTCGCCGAGATGGCTGTCGAGCGTGCGCGCCATCGAGGCAGTGAACGTAGCCAGGCTCAGCGTGAGTATCAGTAGCATGGCGGGACCAGCATGAAAACGTGACGTGCGGGTGAGATAGCGAAGCGCCAGCAGGCCGGAGACGCCTGGGAGACGAACAGCCCCAGAGCCAATCACGCCGACGATCAACGGAAAGAGGCGCACGCTCAGCAGAGCGGACGCCAGGAGCCCAAGCGTGGGTGTTAAAATCAGCAGTGGATCGCTGAACGGATCGGCGCCAGGCAGATCTCGCCCCAGGATCGAGATTGTGCCACGCGCGGATAATTGACGATACCCGTAATATACGGGAAGGAGCAGCAGCAGATCCAGATACATGCGCTGCCATAGTGGTCGGCCAAGCGCGCGCGCCCGCTCCTGCTTATACGAGATGATGGTGTGGCCCGCCGCCCCAAGGGCCGGCACGATACTCGCGGCCACGGTCAGAGCGATCGTGAGGAGCCCTCCGCCGATGCTTTCCGGCGAAAGTTCGACCGGGGCGTCATCACGAGGCGTGAACAGCAAGAATGAGCGCGTCCAGGTCATCAGCACCGCAACGTAGCGGCCGAGGAAGAGACCAGCGACGAGCGCGCTCGCGCCGAGCAGCACGCCTTCGAGCAGATAGAGGCCGACGACGGCGCTGCGTGACACGCCGCGGCTACGCAGCACGGCGATCTCGTTCTGCTGGCGCTGCACGACCGTTCCGGCCATCATGATGATGAAATAAGCAATCAACCCGATGATCGGGATGCTGTAGGTCATCAGGCTGATTGTCAGCAGACGCGTCAGGGCATATTGGCGCTGGAGCGCCTGCCGCGGCGACACCCGCATTTCGACACCGGGCAAGAGGGTGTTCATCCGGCGCAGCGTTGTGGCAATGCGGTCGAGCAGCGCGGGCACGTGCCGGCTGCGGACCGCGTCACCGTCAAGCACCAGGTACCACGTGGCCTGATACAGTGTCCGCGGGCCTGCGGCGAGCACCCGGTCCATGAACGTCTGCTCCCGTACAAGCAGCATGGTGTCGAACGATGAGGGTTGGATGAACCAGAAGGGCTCTTCGACGTCTCGGGGACGCCACACGCCGGAGATGCGCACCGGCAGCGTGAGCGGATCGGCGACCGAGTTCGGCTCGCTCAAGACATAGTCTTCCCCAACCTGGATACCCAGTTCCTCCGCTACGCGCTGGCTGAGCAAGACCTCCACCGGTCCATCGCCAGAAGGCGATTGACCGGGGAGCGATCCATCGATGAGTTCGACCTTGTCTTCGATGCCACTGACGAAACCGGCGCTGACCCACAGCAACGATTGCGCAGGAGCGACGCCGGGCGCGGCGGGCGGAAGCAGCTGCAGCCGGTCGGTGGCGACATGGCGCACGGCGAACTCGACCGGCAAACCAAGATCGTTTGCACCAGCTCCTGCCAGGTAGGTGTCGACCTTACGATACGCATCGGGGGCAATCGGCGTACTGTTCGCCGCGCTGCGCGCGAACATATAGGCAAACGGCGATCGCGTCGTGTTCTGCCCCTCCGGCGCGAGCTCCGACCGGAGGATACGATAGCCGACGGCGTCGGTATAGATTGGGATACTGCTGACCAGCGCGACAGCCACAACAAAGCCGACGAGCAGCGCCGACACCAGGCCAAAGTAGGAGCGCTGGCGTCGTGCAGCAACGCTGACCATACCGGCCAGATTAAGCAGCCAGTACATTGCTACGCTGCATGTGCCGGCAGCTCGATCGCGACAACGCGATGGATTGCGACTTCCGGTACATCGACGGCAAGCACGCCGCCATCATAGGTCCATACCACTGTCGCTCCGTTCGGTTCAAGCGTGACACGCGCGGGAGGGCTTGGAATGCGCACATGTACGGCGAGGAACAATGGCAAATAATGTGAGCCACGCTGCCGTCGAAAAACATACCGTCCACGTTGTAGTTCACTACGATTTCGTCGATGTGCGGCAGCATCCACTCCTCAAGCAGTGGGCTAAGCAGGCACACCTGGATGTCATGCGGCGTGCCCTCCTCGTCGCGCTGCAACCATTCCGGATGCTCCGCAGCGATTGGCTCGCTGTTACAGGTATGGTAATAGCCGATTACACGAATCCCGCGCCCGTGGAAGGCCACAATTTGCTCCGCCAACATATCGAGCCCAGGCGGTAGATGGGGGTGCTGGTAACGCATATGGCCCTTTTGGTAGAAGGAGTAGCCATACCCGCATTTGGTGCAGGCTGAGATAGCCTGCGCGCCCGTCGCTCGAACACGGTCGGCCCAACGCTCCGCGTCGAAGGCGGCCGCCAGTCCCGCCGTCGCGCCGGGGCTGTGAAAGTCGAAGAACAGCTTCCAGTAACGTGTGCCGTACCATGATGCTCCCATCGCGTCCCCCTCCAAAACGGGTGCGACGTGTTGCGTATATTATGCACGCCGCTTTATCCTGTGTGATGGGGCAGCGCGTGAGCAACCCTTGTAAACAGGTTCAGCCCGCTCCATGCTTAAGCGTGAGCAGCTGATCGACAAACGCCGGCGGGATCACGCCGTCCGGGCCAGCCGGTACATCCCACGACATCACTCCTGCATGGTCGTTAACGTGCTGGGTATAGCCAGCGACAAGCGCCGAAGGAAAGCGCGGCTCGCCGAGGCCCCACCAGTCGCCGAGGTACGTCAAGAAATGGAGCTGCTCGCCGGCGACGAACCGGCCAGGCCAGGCAGGTGCCCCGTCGTACCAGCGCCCGGCGACGGGAAGGACCATATCAAGCTCACCCGCGGTGTAGTCGGCCCCTGATTCCGGCATGGTTCCTTCGAGCAGATGCTTCCGGCGAGCCTGGCCCGCGACCAGCGCTCCCGAGTTGAAGGCCACAAGGGCGTCGGGATTGCCCGCGATCAGCGCGGCGCGAAAGCTCCCGAAGTTCGGCTCGTCAGGATGTCGATACATCCTGTCCGCTTGATACACCCCGTCAACCCACCACCCGCTGACGCGTCGGCCCCAGCGCACTGACCAGTCCCGCAGCACAGCTTCCCAATTGCGTTGAAACTCGCTCAGTCGCTCGTCTGTCCGTGCCCCGTCTTCCGGTGGGTAGACGTCCGGCGCATACCCGAGCGGCTTGGGATTCCATGGTGGCGTGCAACGTAGCGCCCGCACTGCCCGAGCCTCGTTGGCGGGCGCAGACGACGTGACATACACCAGCAGCGGGATGTTACACGGTGCAAGGGCGGCGGTTAGATCCGCAATCAGATCGCGGCGCGAGCATTTGCTTGGAGTGATCCCGACCAGCCGGTCGTACGTCGGGTTCGGCGAGCAGTAAAAGCCAGAGTTCTGGCCGAGGGTGATGCAGTAGTAGCCTGCCCCGACGCTTTGGAGCTGTTCGGCGAGGCGATCAACGTCGAAACGCTCGACGCGCGCGTTCCACGTTGCTACGTCAAGGTCGGGGGCAGAGCGCGACGAGGCGCTGTCGGCGAGATAGTGCGTAAAAACGCCCCAGCGCGCCCGCATAAACCAATCGGTGCGCGCCGCATTAGGTAGTGTGTCGATCATAAAGATGTAGCGCGGAAACTGCCTCCTTTAGGTGGCAGAGGAAGCGCCCCTCCTGTTGGTGTGGCGGTACATGACACAGCCCTTCAGTACACTGAATGCATGAAGCTGATCGCCCAACTGAAACTCCTTCCCGCGTCCGACCAGGCCGATGCGCTCAGGCGCACGCTTGAACAGGCCAATGCCGCGTGTGACCGCATCAGCGCAACCGCATGGCAGACCCAAACCTTCAAGCAGTTTGACCTCCACAAATTG
>Ga0136611_10003579_pt1 | contig 10866 bp, 9 predicted proteins | sample AntDrymUQ2232306_2_FD_106645 | JGI IMG/M metagenome (GOLD analysis project Ga0136611, IMG submission 106645) | Polar desert sand microbial communities from Dry Valleys, Antarctica - metaG UQ223 (23.06) | ecosystem: Environmental > Terrestrial > Soil > Desert | place: Antarctica: Dry Valley... | reverse complement strand
GTCCCGAAGGGGCAGGAGATACCGGAACAGACGACTTCGGTTGGATGTTCCAGTACCGGCAGCGGTGGTTCGCCACCGTTATCGGACGCCTGTTCCTTCGGGATTTCGCCGTGCCGGGCGGCAACTGGCACATCGAGGCAACCGCGCGGCGGGAAGGAGCGTCTTGCGGGCATGAAGACCCTTCTCATGACCCGCGCTTCCGCGGCTGTGCTGGTGCTCGTCGCGTGCAACGCCGTGGGCATCCCCGCTCCCGGCGGCGGACAGGTCGCGGCCGACCCACGGCCGGTTCGCATAGACGCCGTCAGCATCTCGGAGGATCGGCAGACGGTCAGCCTGCGGTTTGTGGGCGGTAGCGAGTTCCGGGCGGACGATCCGTGCTCGGCGGCGTACGAGGCGACGACCGAGGTGGTCGACGACGAGCTCGTGGTGGGCATCTTTGCGCTGCAGCACCCGCGGCCCCTTGGTGAGGGCTTTGCCTGCGATGACATGGGTCATCTTCGGACGCTCGACGTTGAGCTCGAAGAGCCATTCGAGGGAACGCGGGTCCGGGACCTCGCGGGCCAGGTGATCGAGCTCGACGACTCAGGCCTCGGAGTTCCGGGCTGAGCGTTGGCCGGCCACGCTCACGCGCGTTCGCGGGTACGCGCGCCGCGATGAGCGCATTCCCGCCCGGTGGGCAGATCGGCGCCTCATTCGCCGAATTCCCGCCCCACGTCAGACCTGGCGGCCGAGCTCGGGCGAAATCCGCCGTTCGGGCGCCGGACCTCCCACCCCACGCACAATCAGCGGCTGAGCCGCCGATATGCCCGTCCCACGAGAACCGGTCGCGGCTCAGGTCCCAACGGCCACCTGGACGTGCACACGCTCAACCTCCTCCACCGACGCGAGATGGTGCACCGCTCGAAAGCCTTCATCGGGGAGGGTTTCCAGGGTGTCACGCAGCCGTCGCGCCTGGCGAGTCAGCGCCGCGCGCGGCCGAGGGTCGGAGCGAGCGGCGTTGCGCTCGAGAATCGTCGCAAAGGGCGGGTCCAAGACGATCGCCACGGCCGGACGCCGATGCCGTCGCGCAAGGGCGAGGAGCTCGGCTCGGGCCCACGCCTCGACGTTCGTGGCATCCACGACCGTGAGACGGCCGCGCCGGAGTCGCATCGCAAGCAGCCGATGAAGCAGGTCGAACGCATCGTCCGTCGCGCCCTGCGCAGCGGCGTCATCGGTGATCAGAGCGCGAAGGGCATCCGAGGAGATGACCTGCGTGGGCCGGAAATGGCGCGCGGCGAAGGTGCTCTTGCCACTGCCCGAGACGCCGATGAGGACCACCAGCGCGTCCGTGGGCAGGCTGAGCGTGGAGAGGGTCATCGGCCGGACAAGAAGAACCGGCCGTCGAGCGGGTCGACGACCGGTTGGTGAGCCATGGGGCGGAGCTCAGCCCAGCCTGTCGCACTCCGGGCACATCTCCGAGTCGGGGATGGGTGCCTCTGGGGTGCCGGTGGCTCGAGGGAGCGCTCGTCCGCAGACCGTGAGGCCGGGTTCGCCGATGAGATGCACCTTGCTGAAGTGCCGATCGGGAAGGCGCCAGGTCACGTAGCGGCGCTCGGTAATTGGGGTCGGGGTCACAGGGGCTTGGCTCCGATGCGAGGCTCAATTGTGCCAGAAATGCGGTTCCTCCACAAATCGGCGGCCGATCTGGCAGCATGGGACACACGCATGAAACGGATCGGCATCCTCACCGGTGGCGGCGACGTCCCGGGCCTCAACTCGGTCATCAAGAGCGTCGTCTATCGGGCGAGCGAGGTGGGCTGGGAGGCGCTGGGCATACGTCGCGGCTGGCAGGGACTCACCCACCTGGATCCGGACGCGGAGGACGGTGGCGGGCTGCTGCGGCCCCTCAACCGGGTCTCGACGCGCGCCATCGACCGCACCGGCGGCACGGTCCTGCACACCTCGCGAACCAACCCGGCCTCGATGGGCGGCGCGGCGCTTCCGGATCACATCGATCAGGCCCGCCTGACACCCATGCGGACCGATGACGGACGCTACGACCTGACCCCGCTGGTGCTCGACAACCTTCAGCGCCTCGAGATCGACGCGCTGGTCGCCATCGGCGGCGACGACACTCTGAGCTACGCCGCAAGGCTGGCCCGGGAGGGGTTCCCGGTGATCGCCATTCCGAAGACGATGGACAACGACGTTCACGGCACCGAGTACTGCATCGGCTTTTCGACGGCCGTCACGCGAGCCAAGGAGCTCATCAACCGGCAGCGCACAACGCTCGGCAGCCACGAGCGGCTGGGCGTCTTCCGCATCTTCGGGCGCAACGCGGGCTACACCGCGTGGTACGCGGCCTACGTCACGAGCGCGCGCTGCGTGATCCCCGAGGCGCAGTTCGACCTGGACGCCCTGGCCGACATCCTGGTCGACGACCGGCGGCTCAACCCGTCGGGCTACGCGTTCGTGATCGCCAGCGAGGGGGCCATCTGGCGTGGCGGCGAGCTGCCGGAGATCGGCGAGGCGGACGCCTACGGGCACCGTCACAAGTCCGATGTCGGGGAGGCGCTCGCCGATGAGCTGAAGCGCCGCACGGGGATCGAGACCGTGCATTCCGACCTCACCTACGACCTGCGGTCTGGCGACCCCGATGCGCTGGACCAGATGGTCGCGATCACGTTCGCCAACGTGGCGGTCGACCTCCTGGCCGCAGGCACGTTCGGGCGGATGGTCGCGGTGCGGGATGGCAAGTACGACCACTCGGCGCTCCCGGAGCGTGGCATGGGCGCTCGTCGCCTCGACGTGGAGGCGATGTACAACGTGCAGCGCTTCCGTCCGCGGTATGAGGCCAAGCTGGGGTCGCCGTTGCTGCTCGGGGCGGCGGTCCTCGATTGAGCCGCGACGGTGGGGCGTGGGCGTCGGAGCGGCGCCTGCTGACGGTCGGGCTGGTCGGCCTGGTGACGGCGGCGGCCTTCGAGGGCATGGCGATCCCGACGGTCCTGCCACTCCTGGTCGAGGACCTCGGGGGCCTGGATCTCTACGGCTGGGCCTTCAGCGCATTCTGGCTCACGACCATCGTGGGCATCACCCTCGGCGGAGCCGATGCGGACCGTAAGGGGCCCGCGCGCGCGCTGGTGATCGGCGTCCTCCTCTTCGCCGCAGGCATGCTCATCTCCGGCCTCGCGCCGAACATGGCAGCGGTGATCGCGGGCCGCGCCATCCAGGGCTTCGGCGCCGGCGCGACGACCGCCGTGGTGTACGCCGCCATCGCGCGCGCCTACCCGGCCGAGACCACGCCGCGCATGATCGCCCTGGTCTCGAGCGCCTGGGTCGTGCCGGGGCTCATCGGTCCGGCGCTGGCGGGAACCGTCGCGGACGCCGTTGGCTGGCGCTGGGTGTTCCTGGCGGTTGTACCGCTTGTCCTGATCATGGGAGCGGCGATCACGCCGCAGCTCATACCGCTCGGCGCCGCCCAAACGTCGACAGGTTCCACGCGCAGCACGCGGGGCCGGGCGTTCGACGCCGTCCAGCTCGCGGTCGGCTCCTCCCTGCTGCTGTGGGCACTGACGGCAGACTCATTGCTCCTTGCCGGGGGCCTGCTGCTGGGCGGAGGCATCCTGGCCGTGCTCGCCCTGCGCCATCTGCTGCCGCCCGGCAGCCTGCGCCTGCGCCCTGGGCGCCCGAGCGTCGTGGCGGTCGGGTTCGGCGTGGCGTTCGCATTCCTGGGGGCTGAGGCGTTCGTGCCCCTCGCCGTGGTGGAGGTTCGTGGCGGGAGCGCTGCCCTCGGTGGCCTGGCGCTCTCGACCTCCGCCGTGACGTGGGCCGCAGGCTCGTGGATTCAGGCTCGCGCCGCCGGTGCCGGGCTGCGACGGGTGATGATGGCCGGCGGCGCCGTGCTCATCGCCGCGGGCATTGCGACCACCGCCACGGTGCTCATTCCAGGGACTCCGGTGCTCATGGCCGCCATCGGCTGGGCGATCGCGGGCCTCGGCATGGGACTCGCCTACTCGACCTCGGCGCTCGTCATGCTCGAGACCGCGGCGCCGGGCGAGGAAGGTACGAGTTCGTCGGCGCTTCAGCTGATGTTCACGCTCGGGACCGCGCTCGGCGCGGGCGTGGGCGGCGCCGTGGTGGCCATGGCCGATGCGGGCACCATGGATCTCGCGATGGCGCTCGCCATCGTCTACGGCATCACCGCCGGAATGGGGCTGCTGGCCGCCCTGGTCGCCCAGCGGGTCCCGTCCCGCGGACCGGCGCGCCGCCCCGACGACGCCGCGGTGCCCGCGATCGCCCTGCCCGGACATTGAGCGGTATGCGGCAGCCCTCCGTCGTGTTCTCCGACACGCCCCCGGCAACGGCGGACGTGGTTGTCATCGGGGGAGGCGTCATCGGCTGCGCGACCGCCTTCTTCGCGGCTCGCGCCGGGCTGCGCGTCGTCGTGCTGGAACGTCGCGGCGCGCTTGGGACACTCACCACGCCGGTCTCGACCGGTGCGTTCCGGCTCCAGTTCGACAACGCGGAGGAGATCGCGGTGGTGCGCGAGGGCGTCGAGCTCTTCGATGCCTTTGCGGAGCGCACGGGGCTCGACGGCTGGGACATCGGCCTGCGTCACGGCGGGTACCTGTTCTGCTCCCTGACCGATGCGACCCTTGAGCGTTCGCGCCGGCTGATGGCGCGGCAACGCGAGTGGGGGCTCGACGACGTGGAGCTGCTGAGCGGCGAGGAGGCGCGCGCCCGCTGGCCGTGGCTGTCGCCCGAGGTCCGCGGGGCACGCTACCGCGCGGCCGACGGGTGGCTCGACACCAAGCGCCTGACCGCCGGCTACGCGACTGCCGCCTCCAACCCGGAGCGAATCCCGGGAGCCGCGTCCGGAGGCGCCACAACGTTCGTCACCGGCGCGACCGTGACCACCATCACCGTGGCTGACGGTCGCGTCCGCGGCGTCGAGTCCAGCCTGGGCGTCATTTCAGCCGATGCGGTCGTGGTGGCCACTGGCCCATTCCTCGCCCGAACGGCGGCCATGGTTGGCGTGGAGGTCGCCCTGGCCCCGACCACGCGCCAGAAGCTGGTGATCCCGGACCTGCCCTCCGTCCCTGCAGATGCGCCGATGACCATCGAGGAGGAGACGGCCGCGCATTGGCGCCCCGCGTTCCGCGGCTGCCTGGCCCTCTTCACCGATGCGTCGACCCCGTCCGGCGAGCCTGCCGACCCGGTCCCCACGCTGCACGACTGGGCTCTGGGCCTTCTGGATCCCGCCTCGGACCACGCCTTGGCGCGGGTGGCGCCCTTCTGGCGCGACGCGTGGGCGGGGGGCGCGGCGCCGTTCCACTGGTATCTGCAGGCGGGGCAGTACGAGTACACGCCCGACCGCCGTCCGTACCTCGGGCCCATCGGCCCGGACGGCCTCTATCTCAACGGGGGCTACTCAGGGCACGGGATCATGGCCGGCGCGGGCGGCAGCCGGCTCGTCGTCGACCTGCTCACCGGCGTCGCGGACCCTGCCTCGAACGCCTTCGCACCCGGCCGCGCCTTCACCGCCCGGGAGCACGACATCCTGTAGGGGCGCCCTGTTACTCGCACGGCTACAGATTCGGCCGCCCACCTCAGGTCGGGCTGCCTTCCTCCGTATCCTCGGCCTGGCCCTCGCGCTGGCCGTAGGCGGCGTCCGGACTCTGGCCGAACTCCTCGTTGGCAGCATCGCCGCTCTGGTCCATCGGTCCATCCGGCTGTGGATCACGCACCGCTGGGTCGGCCTGGCCTGCCTCGGTCGGCTCCTGATCCGCGCCTTGTGTCTCGCCCGTCGTTCGCTCGCTCATGGAAGTCACCTCCTGAGGCAACACCGGAAGGCACGCCTCATGCCACGCCCGGCGTCCAGCCTCTGCGACAATCCCGGGCGTGACGCTCCTGCTCGTCGGGCTTGGTGGGTTCTTCGGAGCGATGACACGCTATGCCGTGGATGCCCTCGTCACGTCCACGATCGGCGATCGGTTCCCATGGGGGACGCTGGTTGTCAATCTTTCAGGCTCATTCCTTCTGGGCTGCTCTTCGCAATGGGTGTCGCTGGGCTGCTCTTCGCAATGGGTGTCGAACGCGGAATCCTGCCGGACATCCGGGCTCCCGTCCTCATCGGGTTCATTGGTGCGTACACGACGTTCTCCACGCTCATGCTCGACGCGTGGCGACTGGGGGAGCAGAACAGCTATCTGCTGGCATTCGCCAATATCGGTGGCTCCATCCTCCTGGGACTTGCCGCCGTCTTTGCCGGCCTCGCATTGGGCCGAGCTGTCTGAACGCACGAGTTGACCGGCGCGGCGGCGCGGCGTACGGTGCGCGGCACAGTTGAAGACGGCGGTGATCGGGACGAGTACCCGCGTCAGGCGAGCCAGGCAGGGAGTCGGGAAGAGTGTGACCCCGACGGCGGCGCGAGCGGCGAATGGACCCGGGAGCTCCGGAGGCGAACGGCGGCGACACGCCAACTAGCCACCGGCGGAGAGGCACCGATATCGAAGCCGAGACCCTCGAGCTGACAATGCGCGCGAAGCGCATCGGCTCCGTGGTCGAACAGAGCCGGGGAAGAGAACAACCCCGGGAACAACGGTGGCACCGTGAGATGACCCCCTCGCCCGTTGAGGCGGAGGGGTCTTGTTGTTCTCACGGAGGCTTTGAAAAGCCATGACGGTCACCCTCTCCCGGACCCAGCGTCGCTTCGTGCTCCCCGAGTCCGACCTGCCGACGCACTACTACAACATCGCGGCGGACCTCCCGGTCCCGTTGCCGCCGCCGTTGCACCCAGCGACCAGGGAGCCCATCGGCCCTGAGGCGCTGGCTCCGCTCTTCCCGATGGCGCTCATCGCGCAGGAGGTGAGCACCGAGCGGGCCATTGAGATCCCCGAGGAGGTGCGGGAGGCGTACCGCATCTACCGGCCGAGCCCGCTGCATCGGGCGCTGGGGCTCGAGAAGCTGCTCGACACGCCGGCCCGCATCTACTTCAAGAACGAGGGCGTCTCACCGGCCGGCAGCCACAAGCCCAACACGGCCATCGCGCAGGCGTACTACAACCGCGAGGCCGGGGTGACGAAGCTCGTCACGGAGACCGGAGCGGGCCAGTGGGGCAGCGCGCTGTCGTTTGCGTGCAGCCTCTTCGGCCTCGAGGCAAAGGTCTTCATGGTGAAGGTCAGCTTCGAGCAGAAGCCGTATCGGCGCAGCTTCATCCAGAGCTTCGGCGCCACCGTTGTGCCGTCACCGTCGGACGAGACGAACGCCGGCCGGGCCATTCTGGCCGCGGATCCGGACTCGAGCGGCAGCCTGGGGATCGCCATCAGCGAGGCAATCGAGGTCGCGGCCACGCGCGAGGACACCAACTACTCGTTGGGATCGGTCCTCAATCACGTGCTGCTGCACCAGACGGTGATCGGCGAGGAGGCGATCCTCCAGATGGAGATGGCGGGCGACAAGCCCGACGTGGTCATCGGCTGCGCCGGTGGCGGCTCGAACTTTGCCGGCATCGCCTTCCCGTTCATGCGTGAGCGGCTCCAGGGTCGGGCCGACACGCGATTCGTGGCCGTGGAGCCCGCGTCATGTCCCTCCTTGACACGGGGCGAGTACCGGTACGACTTCGGCGACACCGCCGGAACGACGCCGCTGCTCAAGATGCACACGCTGGGGAACGACTTCCGGCCGGCACCGATCCACGCGGGTGGCCTGCGCTACCACGGCATGGCGCCGATGGTGTCGCACCTCTACGAGCTCGGGCTCCTGGAGGCAAAGGCGTATGAGCAGAACGCCTGCTTCGACGCCGCGATCCAGTTCACCCGCTCCGAGGGCCTCATCCCCGCGCCGGAGTCCTCGCACGCCATCCGGGCGGCGATCGACGAGGCGCTCGATGCCCGTGAGGCGGGGGAGGAGCGAGTGATCCTCTTCAACCTCTCGGGACACGGGTTCTTCGACATGGCGGCGTACGACGCCTACCTGGCGGGCGGTCTCACCGACGTCGGCTACGACTCGGGCCAGCCTCCGGCCTAGACCGATGCGGGCGTGGCGCGGGCATCGGCTCGCGCCGCGCCCATACGTCCGCTAGAAGTGCGGCTGATCCAGCAGCCAGCCGTCGCCGGAGCGCACGAGCTCCCAGGCGCCGATGAACCGCCGGCTGGCCCCGTTGTCCTTGGTCTCGACGAAGTCGATGTGGACCAGCGCGTACGTCGCGTTCTGCTCAACCACGTAGAGCTCGCGGATGGCGACGTCGGCCGTATCCCGCCAGCGGTTGTCGAGATTGCCCTGCCGCGGGTAATTGCTCTTCATGCGGTCGCCCCACAGCGCATACGCGGCGTCGAACTGGCCGCCCTCAACATACGAGTACCAGGTCGCCACCGTCTGATCGGGCGTGATCGCCTGTGCCACGACGGCGGGCGTGGGTGCCGGGGTTGCGCGGGGCGGTGCCGGCGGCCGAGGTGCGGGAGTGGCGACGGCGATCGGGGCCGGCGTGATGACCGGAACCGCGGTCGGTGCGACGGTGGGCTGTTCTGTCGGTTCCGCGGTTGGCTCCACGGTCGGCTCCACGGTCGGTTCGGCCGTAGGGCTCGGGGTGGGCTCCGTGGTGGCTCCGAAGACCGCACCGCGTGGCTCCCCGATGGTCACGTCGGTCTGCGCGACGTCACCGCCACTGCTGAACATGCGGCCGCCCACGAAGCCAAGAACGGCAAGCAGCACCACGGCCGCGGCGAGCAGCACGAAAGCGGGCCGGCGACGGCGCCGATCCTCCTCCTGAGTGGCAGAGGACTGCGGAGGTGTGGCAACCAAAGCGGCAGGGGCCGCCGGGATTGGCGCGGGCGCGGACGCGGGCGCGACCAAGGCCACCGGCCGAGTCTCGGCCGCGGGATCCGCGGAGGCCTTGCGGACGCTGCGCGCGGCCAGCTTCGGAACGGCGTCGGCCAGTGGTGCGGCAATCGCGGCTGAGGCCGCGGCGGCGACGGCGGCAGCCTTGCGGGCGCGCGGCTTCCGCGCGACGGGAACCTTCGGCGTGAGCGGGGCGGTATCGGCGTTGGATGCACCCGCCGCGTTTGCAACCGCGTGGCCGCCATGCGCCGCCGGTGCCACTGCCAGTGCGGCCAGCGATGCCTCGGGGGCGGGGTTGCGCGCGACCCACTTCTCCAGCGCGGCGCCCATCTCGGCGGCCGAGGGGAAGCGGGCGAGCGGGTCGATGGCCATCGCCCGTCGGACGATCGCGGCAAGCGGCTTGGGGATCTCCGGCCGCCCCGCGCGCGGATCCGGGGGCTCACCCTGGAGGCGGGCCACGGCCACGGCGTACGACGTATCGCCGGTGAACGGCCTCACTCCGGTGAGCATCTCGTAGAGCACCACGCCAAGCGCGTACAGGTCGCTCGCCGCGGTGGCCGGTTCGCCACGCGCCTGCTCCGGGCTGAAGTACTCAACGGAGCCGAACGAGGTGCCGGTGTTGGTGAGGCTCTGCTCCCCCGTGGCGCGCGCGATCCCGAAGTCCGCGACCCGTGGGTGACCGTCGGCCGCGATGAGGATGTTCCCGGGCTTCACGTCGCGATGGACGATGCCGCGACCATGCGCTGCCTGGAGCGCGGCGGCGACCTCCGCGGCCATCGAGGCTGCCGACTGTGGTGCCAGGGGCGCGTCGCGCGCGATCAGTCCGGCGAGGTCGCCGCCCTCGACGAGCTCCATGACGATGTACGGGCTTGGCCCATCGGTGCCGAAGTCGAAGACAGTGACGACGTTGGGATGCGAGATCGAGGCTGCGTTGCGCGCCTCATTGACGAAGCGCCCACGGAATGCCGGCTCGGCACCGAGCTCGGCACGCATGAGCTTGACGGCCACTGCGCGGCCGAGCTGCTCGTCGACAGCGCGATGCACGGCCGCCATTCCCCCGCGCCCGAGAGCCTGTCCCAGCCTGTATCTGCCCCCGATGAGCACTGAGTTCTTCGCCGTCATTTCACCCCACCTCAACGCAGGGACCGTGCCGCGGGGTCAGAATGGGGCGCAGATGCCGGTTAAGTTTGGCCTACAGATCAACCAATTCACCTGGCCCGGCGGCCCGACCGCGATCGGCTCCACCTTCGGACGCATCGGCTCAGTCGCCGATGCCGCCGGCTTCGACTCCATTTGGGTCATGGATCACTTCTTCCAGATCCGCGGGCTCGGCCCTCCCGAGGCTCCAATGCTCGAGGGCCAGACCGCGCTCGGCTTCCTGGCCGCGCATACGGAGCGCGCGCGGCTGGGCCTCATGGTCGGCGGCGTCCACTACCGAGCGCCGGGCCTATGGATCAAGGCCACCACCACACTCGACATCCTGTCGGGCGGTCGCGCGTGGCTCGGCATCGGTGCCGCCTGGAACGAGCACGAGTCGAAGGCGCTGGGCTTCCCGTTCCCGCCGCTCGGCGAGCGGTTCGAATGGCTGGAGGACACCCTCCAGATGGCGCATGGCATGTGGTCCGGTGGCAGTGGCAGCGGCGAGTCCTTCGAGGGCCGGCGCGTGCGAGCAACACATCTCATCAATTCGCCCCAGTCAATCTCGCGGCCGCGCGTCCCGATCCTGGTCGGCGGCGGCGGTGAGCGGAAGACCTTGCGGCTGGTGGCCCAGTACGCCGACGCGTGCAATGTCTTCGGCCGCTCGCCGGAGTTCGTGGCGGGCAAGTTCGCCATCCTTCGCGAGCACTGCGATCGACTCGGGCGTCCGTACGAGGAGATCGAGCGAACCGCCCTCACCAGCGTCGACCCCGATGCGGAATCGACCGATCAGCTCGTGGAGCGCTTCGGCGGCCTCATCGAGGCGGGAGTGCAGCACATGATCTTCAGCGTCCGCGGTGTCGCAGATACCTCGCGCCTCGAGCGCCTGGCGGCCGAGGTCTTCCCGCAGCT
>Ga0136611_10003578_pt1 | contig 10867 bp, 6 predicted proteins | sample AntDrymUQ2232306_2_FD_106645 | JGI IMG/M metagenome (GOLD analysis project Ga0136611, IMG submission 106645) | Polar desert sand microbial communities from Dry Valleys, Antarctica - metaG UQ223 (23.06) | ecosystem: Environmental > Terrestrial > Soil > Desert | place: Antarctica: Dry Valley... | reverse complement strand
TAGTCAAGGTTCTATTGACGGCAACTTGTCAGAACCGCGAACGGTAGTGAGCGGCTAACATTAAGCAAGTCGCTACCGCTCCTTGTTCTGACCCGTCAATTCAAACTTGACTGAACACTAGTGGCAATTGTTGAAAATACATCATCATTACTTTTAGTTCACTACCGTAAATTTTTTATTTGTGTCTAATTTTTAAAAATGCGCGAAATAGTTTTCATATATCCAACACCGGAAGGTTCAAGGGAAATTGCGCTCGACGGTGAAAAAATATCGTTCGGACGCGGCAGCGAATCGGACTTTCGTTTTGCCGACGACGGTCTTTCGCGTCTGCACGCGACGGTTTACCGCGACGGAAGTCGCATCTGGATTATTGACGAAAACTCGTCGAACGGCAGTTTTGTCAACGGCGTAAAAGTTACGGGAAGCGGAACGCCGCTCAATAACGGCGATACAATCAAAATCGGGCATTTCACAAATCTAAAAGTAAGAATTTCCGAAAAACAAACGCCCGCACAGATTGCGCCGAACAATCAGAAATCGAATAACATTTCAGCTTCGGCGCAAAATCCCGCGTATCTTATTCCAATCGCCGTCATCGCCGTCGCGCTTTTTGTCGTCAGCATTTCGGCGGTTTTTATCGGCTATACGGTTTTTGGAAATAACAAAAAACCGGAAATTGTCAAAACCGACGACACCGAAGATTTTAACGACGATTCGGGCGGCGAAAAGGAAAAGAATTCAATGCCGACACCGACCGCAACGCCGAAAGCGGAAAAAACAGTTGCGACCGTTTCCGTTTCCGACAACACGAGTTTGACCGATTCGCCCGAAGCCGAGAATACCGGAACAAACGTCAGTTTGCCGGTCGGCAAAAAATATCTGGATATGTCGGACGGCGAACGACGGCAGTATTTGGAAGTCAAAGCGGTGCGTGTGGCGCAGATTATAGGCAATCGCACAAGCGATAAAATTCCGTCAGAGGCGATTGATAAAATTAAAGGTTTTGCCGACGGTTATGCCAAACGAATCACCGTTAAAGCTTTAGGCGGCTGTAGATTCGGCGACAATTTGCAGGTGACATACGAACGCGCCAGCAAAAGCGCGCCGTTTGTCGTTCGCGCCTTCAACGAAAAAGGAATTGACCCGCGCATCGGGCTTTATTTAGCGATGATTGAATCGGAACACTGCCTCTGTCTGCAAAGCCCGACCGGACCGCTCGGAATGTTTCAGTTTACGTTTGCCACCGCTAAACTTCATTACGAACCGAATGAGGGCGTAATAAAAGGTTCTTCGCCTACAAACCCGGACGTTCGCTGTCAACCCGAACCTTCGGCGCGGGCGGCGGCTTCGTATATGAAGGCTTTGACCGGACGTTACGGAACCGGTCCGGCAAGTGTTCCGTTGGCAATCGGAAGTTACAACAGCGGCGAAGGCGGTTTAAGCACGAATCTGCAAAAAGCTCTGGATGCGAACGAAGGCTTGCCGCGCGATTTTTGGACGTTGATTTCCAAAGGCGAAATTCTTTCCAAACAATTTCAAGCGGAAAACTTTAAATATGTTCCGAAATTTTTTGCGGCAGCTATTATCGGCGAAAACCCGCAGGATTTCGGATTAAAGCTACAGCCGCTTTCAACTTATTCCAAATGAGTTCAAGGTTCAAAGTCAGTTTTCGCAACCTTGAATCTTGAACCTTGAACCTTGAACCTTTTTATGACCGAACTTTGGCTAAAATACACCGACGAAAACGGCGACTTTCAACGAGTTTTGGTTGAAAGAGATAAATTCGTCGTCGGAAGGCATTCGGAAAATGATTTGAGTATTCCGAGTGAAAAAATTTCCCGCGAACATCTGAAAATCGAACGATTCGGGGATGTTTTTATCGCTGCCGACTGTAATTCGAGCAACGGCTCGACGCTGAACGGCAAAGATTTGAACGAACGGGCGACATTGAAAAACGGAGATTCGCTGAATCTCGGCGGAGGTTTGAAAATCGAAGTCGAACTCGTTTCCGGCGAATCCAATTCAAGGAGCGCATCGCCCGCCGGTTTCGCCGGTAATTTAACGAAGTCCAAAAATGAAACGCCGTCGTTTGCCAATATCCCGACCGCTTCAAAATCAAATAGTTCAGCCGATACCGGCGGAATTCCGATGAGTTTTTTCTATCTCGCGCCGATTTTCGGCATCGGGGTTTTGCTTTTTCTCGGCATCATCGCTTTTATTTTTAGCGGAAACAGTAAAACTAAAATCGCCGAAACCGACAACGAAATTATTTATTCGAGCGACCCGGACGACACGCCGACAATCGAAAAAGAAACGAATTTGACAACTGACAAAACGCCGAAACCGACGATTGAAAAATCCGGCAATTCAAATTCGGATTCAACGCCGGAACCGGAGAATACGCCGACGACCGCACCGAAAAATTTGCCCGACACTGTAAAAATCGAACAAAACTCGACTTCATTTTTGCGGCGTATCGCGCAGAACGACCCGAAGGCTTTTCTGACGAGCGAGCAGGCGCAAATTCTCAATTCCAAAATCAAACAATTCAGCGGTTCGGCAGTTTTGGCGGACAACATTAAGTCAGCCAAAACAAACGCCGCGCAGTTTCAATCGCTGGCAGCCGCGAAAAACCTGAAACCGCAATTTTTAGCCGTCGCCGCGTTAGCCAAACTCGGCAGTCAGCGCGGCAATGTTTTGCAAACGGCGCAATCTATGACGGAAGTTTTGGACAAACTCAGCACACAGGTGGGCAGCGAACTTGCCAACGACAATTTGCTGGTGATAGCGGCATTCGATCAGGGCGCGGCGGGCGAGTTTTTGAAAATGCGAAATATGCTTCAGCAATTATCAAACCAATTCCCCGAAAGTTCGCGCACGATTCGGACAATCTGGTTTCTGCACCAAAAAGGCAAAATATCCGAAGCGCAGTTTGAATTTGCCCTGCGATTTCTAGCAATTGGAACGATAACGCAAAACCCGAAGGATTTTAACGTCACCGCCGAAGAATTAAAACTTAACTGAATATTTTCGGACTTTTTGTTGACGTTTCTTTTTAAATTTCCCAAAAATCAGTAGCTTGAAATAACCAAAAATCCTTAGTAAAAATCGGTAAAGAGGCGTAATTATCAGATGATTAAAAAAAATATTTAAATTTTAGTTTTGCTGTTTACTTAAAAGCAGAGTCGTTTTACTATTGACCTCTAAAAATTATGAGCAAATACCGCAAAATTGTTTGGAATGAAGGTATGCTTCTGTCGCCGCAGCACTTTCAGCAATGGGATAATTATCACGAAGAACTGGTGAATTCGCGCGTGCGTTCGGTTCTGCCGTTTGAATACGGCGTGCTGGAGTTGCAGGTTAATAATGAAGCCGTCGCCAACGGCAATTTTCAAATCACGGTCTGTCACGCGGTTTTGCCAGACGGTTTGTTGATAAATGTTCCCGATGCCGAAGCCGTTCCCGATTTGCGTCCGGTCAAAGACCATTTTCACCCGGAACAGGAACGGCTCGGCGTTCATCTGGCGATTCCGGCGCGGAAAATGGGCGAAGCTAATTTTCAGGCAAACGGCGCCAAATCCAACGCTAATTTGCGATATTTGCAGGAAGGCGCACTCGTCAAAGACGAAACGAGCGGAACGAACGAACAGCCGCTTGCCTACGCCAAAAGCAATCTACGGATAATTTTCGACGACGAACTGCGCGACGGCTTCACTTCGATAAAAATCGCCGAACTCGAACGAACGCCAACCGGACATTTGAAAATTTCGGAAGAGTATATTCCGCCGATTCTGAAAGTTTCGGGTTCGATGTGGCTGGTCAATATGCTCCGGCAATTAGTCGAAATTTTGATTACAAAAAGCGGCAGTTTAGGCGAACAGCGTCGGCAGAGAAACGCTTCGCTGGCGGATTTTACGACATCGGAAGTGGCGATTTTCTGGCTTCTGCACACGATAAATTCTTCGATTCCGATGATGGCGCACTATTTTCGCTCGCCGCTTTTGCACCCGGAAAAACTTTATTTGGAAATGGCGGCATTAGCCGGAAAATTGATGACGTTCACCATCGAATTTCATCCGAAAGATATTGTCAAATACGACCACGACGACCTTTATTTTACGTTTTACAATCTTTCGACGCAGTTAAAAGAACTGCTCGAAACCGTGATTCCGAGCCGCTGCGTTCCGATTATACTTGAAAAAACGCGCGAAACGCTGTATGTTGGTCGCATCGAAGACGAACGATTGTTGAAAGAAGCCGGATTTTATCTGGCGGTTCGCGCGCAAATGCCCGAATCGAAACTTATCGAAGGCGTTCCGCGCGTCGTCAAAATCGCTTCGCGCGACGTAATTGATTCGGTTATCGGTTCGGCGCTTCCCGGCGTTGTTTTAACATACGCCAATCCGCCGCCCGCGCCGATCCCGGCGCGCGTCGGTTTCCGTTACTTTATGCTCGACACGATTGGACCGTATTGGAACGGAATCAAAGGCTCGAAAGTCATTTCGGTTTACGTACCGGACGAAATTACTGATGAGAAATTGGAAATGTATGCGGTAAAACCCTAAAAGATTCAAGATTTAAGATTTAAGATTGAAATTAAAACTCTAATCTTGAATCCTAATCTTGAATCTTAAATCTTAAATCTTGAATCTTGATTATGAGCGAAAAAGTAAACAAAAACGATCTTATAACCTTTGCCGGACCGGTTTTCGATTTAATTTTGCGTCTTAAAGCCGGAATCGTCGCGCCGTCAAACGAATTGCGCCCGCAAGTCGCCGCGCTTCTCGAAGATTTTGAAAAACGCGCCGAGCGTTACCGTTTTAATCATAAAATCATCCAGGTTTCCAAATTTGCGCTCGCTTCGTTTGTTGACGAAACGGTTTTGACTAATAATTTTCCGCTGCGCGACGAGTGGGAAAAAAATCCGCTGCAACTCGAATATTTCGGCGAACAGCTTGCCGGAAACAAATTCTTCGACAAACTTCAGGCGATGCTCAAACAGATTGAAACGACGCAGGATGCAGTCGAGATTTACTATGTTTGTATGCTTCTCGGTTTTAAGGGCAGATACGGCGTTTACGAAAAGGAAAAACTGCTGGCGATTATGCAGTCAACCGCCAACGCGCTGGTAAAAGTGGGGAAAATTCGTCCTATAGAGTTGTCACCGAACTGGCTCGCCAACGACCAGCCCGCCCCGCCCGAAAAACGCGGAATGCCGGTTTGGGCAAAAATCAGCGCGGCGAGCGGTCTAGGATTAGCTTTTATAATTTATGTGGTTATGTTTATGATGTCGCAAAAATTTGCACAGGATGCGGCTGATAAATTAGTGTATTAATTTGTTGAAAACCTCATTTTAACAAGTGTTGATTAACAAAAATGCGAGTAAAAAAGTAAAAAAGAAAAGAAGAAAAAAAGTGAAAAAATAATTTAGAGGCGACAACGCTCATCTATCCGACATTTTAACTTTTCGTTTACGGCAATCGCTGACGCGAAGAAAATATTTCATCCGTTTTCATAAAAAGAAAATATGAGTTCTTGGCAAACAAGTCAATTAAAATACGCGTTCGGTCTCGGCGGATTGATGTCGTTTTACGGCATTGTCGGAATGACCGTCTGGATTTTCGGCTCTCAATTGGGGTTTACTGGTGTTACAGACAGAATCGTTATCATCGTGCTGATTTTGCTGACAATGCCGTTCGTGCTGCTTGCCGGTTATGTTTCCTCACGCCGCGGCAAAAAGAAGGAAGCAAAAGCAAAAGCGGAAGCCGAAGCAAAAGCCGGAGAAGTCCCAGCCGGAGAAACTGCGCCGCAAAAAATCGCCGCGCCGGTCGGAAATTATGATGATTTGAACAAATCGGCGGAAGAAGTAGTGCAATTTCTAAAAAATTCAAACCTCGGCGTAAACGGCAAGGAAGCCGTTTATTCACTGCCGTGGTATATCGTCGCCGGAACGCCGAAAGCCGGAAAATCTTCGCTCGTTCTCGGCTCGAATCTCAATTTTCAAACGCTTCCGAGCCAGCGGCAATCCGAGCAAAAATTTATCAGACCGACCGGAAATATTGATTGGCGCATCACGAGCGACGCGGTTTTTGTTGACACCGCCGGACGTTATCAATCCGAAGGCGTCGATGCCGAAGAATGGTCGGCGATGCTCGATACCGTTAAAAAATATCGCTCTAATCGTCCGCTTGACGGTTTTCTGCTGGTCGTCAACGCTGAAAAAATTCTGAATTCGGACGGACGTGAAATCGAGGAAATGGCAAAAGTTCTGCGTTTGCGGCTTGATGACGCGATTGCGCGGCTGAAGGTGCGCTTTCCGATTTATCTGGTTTTCACTCACGCCGACGCTATCGAAGGCTTTCGTGATTCCTTTTCGACCTCGAAGAACGAAGGCGGCACACTAGTTTGGGGTTCGACGATTCCGCTCGAAAAGAGCGAGAGCGCGGCGCAGATGTTCGACGGCGAATACGAGATTTTGCACAATTCGATAATGAAACGCCGAATTGCCCGGCTTTCCGCGCCGTTTCCGCCGGTTCGTCAACTCAGAATTTTTAATTTCCCGCTGCATTTCGGCTCGGCTCGGCGCAAACTCGGCGCGTTTGTTTCAACACTTTTCCGACCGAATCCGTTTAGCGAAAATCCGTTTTTGCGAGGGTTTTATTTTACAGCCGCGCCGGTAAAATCGCGCGGCGAACAAGCGCCGAACGCGCCGCAGACGGTCGGCACGACTTATTTCACCGAAAGATTTTTCCGCGACGTGGTTTTGCGCGACAAGGATTTGGTCAGAACTTTTCAGGAAGGACGCCGCCGCCCGCCTCTTTTAGGTTGGATTTTAACCGCTTTAAGCGCGCTTTTTGTAACTTTTCTGCTCGTTATGATCGGCGTTTCGCTTTATAAAAATAAACAAATGCTCGACAACGCCCAAGAGAAGGGCGAAAAAGTTCTGTCGATTGTTAAAAATGATAAGAACAATAATCCGCTTGAAAAAAAACCGGATGCTGTGCGACAGGAGATAAATGCGACTGAAGACTTACGCGAAGTTCTCGTTAAACTCGACGAATACGACCGCAACAAGCCGCCGCTGACGATGCGTTTCGGAATGTATTCGGGCGACCGGATTTACAAAAAAAATCTTTTGCCGATTTATTTCAACGTCATCGAGCAGCGATTTAAAAGTCCGACCATCGCACGGGTCGAAGCGGAATTAAAAAAATTCGCCGCTTCCGCGCCGGTCGCCAACGCCGCGCAATTAACCGAACAGGAAGAGCAGACGCTCGCAAAACAATATGATTTGTTCAGAGCTTATCTGATGCTGACGGGCGAATACAAAAACAAAGCCGATGGCGGTCATATTGCGACTACTTTGAAGGAATATTGGATGACGGAATCGAAGTTGCCCGCCGATTTAAATGAAACGGCGCAGATGCAACTCGATTTCTGGGCGAAACAGATTGACCGCGACGGGGAAGATTTTAGTTTTCCGCGCATCAACCCGAATAATGAGCTGGTTGCCGCGACGCGCCGAAAATTACAGGATTTCCCTGCAAAATGGCGTTATTACAAACGCCGTGTGACGGAAGTTTCCAAGATTGTCGACGATAAAATCGGTGTGATGACGACCGAAGCGATTTTAACGCGCAACTTCTCTGATACGACATTTATGCAAGGCAATTACACCGTTCCGGGCGCATACACGGCGGAAGGTTATCCGTTGATGCAGCAGGCGATTAAGGAAGCCGCCGAAAAATTGAGCGAAGACGATTGGGTAATGGGCGGACCGGGCAAAAATGGAATCGCGCAAACAACCGATGCGAGCAATATCGAAGAGCGTTATCTCCGTGATTACGCCGACCGCTGGCGGGACTTTGTGAAAGGCGTTAAAGTCAAACCGTATAAGAATAAGGAAGACGCAACCAATGCTTTGCAGACATTTTCGTCAGCCAATTCGCCGATAAAAATCCTTTTGAACGAAATCAACCGCAACACGAATCTTTCGGCGAAAGGAGAAACCGGCGGTTGGTGGGATTGGTTGATGAGCCGCTTCCGAAAAACGACGACAACTCAAACCGGCGGCGGAACGCAGGTCGAGAAGGAATTTCGCCCGCTCGTCGCCTTTATCGGCACAAAGGAGCAAGCCGAAAACGCTCCGGTTGAAAAATATCACGCCGAAATCGGTAAGGTTTCTAACCGCTTTAGCGGCATTTCAGCCGACAAATTCAAAGAAATCGCGCAGGAATTGGCATCTGAAAAAGACGACCAACTCAAACTTCAAAATAGTGAAACGGCGATTAACAATTTAACAAAAACCTTTAGCGATTCACAGTCGGCGCAGGCGCTCGCCTCGCTTTTGCAGGAACCACTCGGAAACTTGAAAACGATTCTCGGCGGAGGACAAAATGACCAGCTTAAAAAAATCTGGACGGAACAGATTTTTGGCGAAGCTAAAAAAATCGAAAAAGGTTTTCCGTTTGAAGACAGTCAAACCGAATCCGATTTAAACGATTTGAAAGTTTTCTTAAATCCGACCGACGGAAAACTTTCGATGTTTTACAAAGAGCGTCTGAGTACTTATTTTGAAGAATCGAACGGACAGCTAAAAGTTAAAGAAACGAGCAAAGTTCAATTCTCGGACGAATTCATCGCCTATCTGAATAATGCGTTTAATCTGCGAAAGTCGCTTTTCGGAACAAATCCGACACCGAAATTCGAGTATGAATTCCGATTAAATCCGGTCAAAGACGCGCTTATCGAAGTAAAAATTGACGGTCAGACGATAACTTCGGAGGGAACGGCTTCGACCAAACTGAGTTTTCCTGCCGGAACAGCGGCAGAAACCGGCGTGTTTATGAGTTTAGCTTCAACTTCCGGGACGAGTTCGACTTCCGGGACGGCACTTCCGACAAATAGTTCGGCAAATAGTTCTCCGGCTAACGTCAATACAACTAACACTAGCAAGTTTTTGCAGAACTCAAATGTCAATTCGTCGTCAAACGAGCCGTTAAAATTCCCCGGCAACTGGGGTTTATTTCGCTTTATCGATGCCGGAGCGCCGCAGAAACAGCCGGGCGGCGAGTATCTTTTAACGTATAATCTCGGCGGTAAAAAAGTTGCCGCAATTGTTAAACCGAGCGGCGGAGATTTGTTTGATAAAACGATTTTCCGTTCGCTGAAAGCGCCGCAGAATCTTTTGAAGTGATTCAAGATTTAAGATTCAGGATTCAAAATTAGCTTTTCAATTTGAATCCTGAATCTTGAATCTTGAATCTTGAATCTTGAATCCTGAATTAGTTATGAATGAAGCCAAAACACAACTCGATGCCGGAAACCTTAAAGGCGCGATGGAATCAGCTTTGAAACTGGTTAAAGCCAACCCGACAGACCAATCGGCGCGGACGTTTCTTTTTGAACTTTCGTGTTTTTCGGGCGATTGGGAACGCGCCGAGCGCCAACTCGAAGTCGTCGGACATCAGGATATGAACGCGATGGTCGGCGCGATGATTTACCGGCAAAACTTTAAAGCCGAACGTGACCGCGCGAATTTTTTCGCCAACAGTTTGAAGCCGGAATTTTTGCAGCCGCCGCCCGCCTACGTCGAAGATTTGCTCGCGGCAAACAACCGTCTGCGCGAAGGAAATGCGGCGGAAGCCAGACAGATTCTGGACGAAACTGAAGAAAAGCGCCCGGCTTTTTCGTGCCAAGTAAACGGACAGGATTTCAGCGATTTTCGTGATTACAACGATTCGACAATGTGCGTTTTCGAAGCGATTTTTAAGGATCAATACGTTTGGCTGCCGATTGAGCAAGTGCAGAAAATCGAATTTTTCAAACCGAAATCGCTGCGCGATCTTTACTGGATTCAGGCTCAGGTCGGGCTGACCAGCGGCACCTCCGGCGAGATGTTTATTCCGGCGCTTTACTCTGATTCGTGGAAAAGCGACAACGACCAAATTCGTCTGGGCAGAATGACCGACTGGCGCGATGCGGGCGAAGAAATCTACATCGGCGAAGGGATGAAACTTTTTTGGATGGACGGCAAAGAGAAATCAATTCTCGATATTGAAATGATTGAATTCAATCACGAACAAGAATAAAAGTTAGTCGGTTTTTTCTACCGCCCGGAATATTGTCCGGCTAAATTAACGAATTTGTGCCTTTGCATTATTTTTCCGCTTTTAGAGCGGACGATGTTTTATAAAAACTTTCAGATTTCAAATCTCTGATTTTTGTTTGATGAGCGAAACAAAAGAGCTTGACTTCAATTCATAATTGGATTATTAACGAGTTGAACCAAAAAAACCAAGTAATCCCGATTGTTTCATTTATGAATTCAAGGAGCAATGTTTCTAATGAGTGAAGAACTGCAAAAACCGCCTGTAATTGACCTCGAGGCTTTGCTTCAGCCGATTTCCGAAGAAAATCCGGCGGGCGAGTATCTGCGTTATTCGGGCATCTACGACCAGATTGCAGAAGCCCGGCGGGTTGACGAAAACTTGAGTCAGGGAGATTGGAAGACCGAATTAAAAGTTGCCGACTATCGTCAGGTAATCAATCTGGCTCTTCCCGCATTAACTACTCAAACAAAGGATTTACAAATCGGCGTCTGGCTCACCGAAGCATTAACCAAGGAAACCGGATTCGCCGGTTTGCGCGACAGTTTGAAACTTGTTACCGGTTTACAGGAAATATTCTGGGAAACGCTGCATCCCGAAATTGACGAAGGCGATATGGAAAGTCGCGCTAACGCTATTTCCTGGCTGGAATCGATTCCCTTTAAATTGGCTGTGCAGGGAGTGCGGATTACCGACGGCGAAGGTTACAGTTTTCTCGATTGGGAAGATTCAAAGCGCTACGATATACCTGAAAATCT
>Ga0136611_10003577_pt1 | contig 10869 bp, 5 predicted proteins | sample AntDrymUQ2232306_2_FD_106645 | JGI IMG/M metagenome (GOLD analysis project Ga0136611, IMG submission 106645) | Polar desert sand microbial communities from Dry Valleys, Antarctica - metaG UQ223 (23.06) | ecosystem: Environmental > Terrestrial > Soil > Desert | place: Antarctica: Dry Valley... | reverse complement strand
TTGACTGAGCGTATCCAAGGTTTTGCGGCGCAAGCTGCGATCCATGCCCGCGGGGTCGGACGCAAACAAAACTGGATCGCCTTGGGAGCGGCATTGGACTCCTTGAAACACGCTCGGTAGGAATCCGCTACCGAAGGAGCTTCGGCCTCCATTGGGTTGAACGCCGCTGCTGATCAGGACCACAAAAGCCGGCAGATTTTCGTTCTCGCTTCCAAGTCCATACGATACCCAAGATCCGAACGAAGGGCGTCCACTGCGTGGTGAACCTGTGTAGACCAACAATTCGGCAGGTGCGTGATTGAATTGGTCAGTGTGCATACTGTGAACGAGGCAAAGGTGGTCAGCGACTCCTTGCAGATGGGGCAAGCAGTCAGAGAGCATCACTCCGGATTTGCCCGATGCGATGAATTTATGCGAGGTCCCCAAGAGTTTTGGAACCCCGGTGGTGAAAGCAAATTCTTTGCCCTTTAGGACGGAGTCGGGAGCATCTTGGCCATTGAGTTCGATGAGTTTTGGTTTGTAGTCGAACAGGTCAAGGTTCGGAGGTGAACCGGTCATATGTAGGTAGATCACTCGTTTTGCCTTGGGGGCAAAGTGAGCTACTTTGGCAGCGAGCGAATCGCTAGAAGCTGTCGCTGGAGAGCCGCCGATCAGATTGGACAAGGCCAGAGCCCCGAGGCCGGTTGACGATTGGCCGAGGAAGTAGCGGCGAGTGCGTAAAGCGAGTTGTTGCTGGATGATTGGGTTCATGGTGTCATTAGAAATTCGTCTAGGTTAAGTATCACGTTGCAGATGGTGGTCCAAGCTGCGAGTTCGATAGGGTCTGAGTTCTCGGGTAGTGGGCCTATGGGGTCGGTTGCGAGTTTGTTTGCACGATCCAAGTTGCTGGCAAGTTCGGTTCGTGTCTCCTGATAGAGTTTAGCGATGGCTTCCAATTCGCGAGAATTTGGGCGTCGCGAGAGTGCCAGTTCGAAGACCCGGTCGCTACGCTCTGCTAGCGAACCTTCCGGCAAGTCGTAGACCACTACGCGTCTAGCGAGGCCCTGCGCGGCTTCGACGTATACTGGATCGTTCAAGGTGACGAGGGCTTGCAACGGAGTGTTTGTGCGGTCCCGTTTAAGGACACATACTTCTCGATTGGGAGCATCGAAGGTGGCCATGGATGGATAGGGATTGGAGCGGCGCCATAGCGTGTAAAGGCCGCGTCGAAAGCGGTCTTCACCTTTGCTCGTATCCCAGTCGGTCTTACCTCCAAATGCTGCGGTCAAGCCGAGTGCCGGTTGTGGCGGACGCGCGGGAGGACCATAGAGTCGCTGAGAAAGAAGGCCCGCCGAAGTAAGAGCCATATCGCGAACTTGTTCTGCGGACACTCGAAAGCGAGGACCGCGTGAAACAAACACGTTGTCGGGATCTTCCTCGTAACGAATTGGCGAAACGGCTGAACGTTGTCGGTAAGCGGCGGAAAGAACGATGTTGCGAACAAAGCGTTTTGTATCCCATTCGCCTCGTATCAAATCGTTAGCCAAATAGTCAAGCAACTCGGGGTTGCTCGGCAAATCACCTTGGGAGCCAAACTCCTCGCTGGTACGAACGATGCCAACGCCAAAAAACGTTTCCCAGTAGCGGTTCGCGATGACACGAGCAGTCAGCGGGTTGTCGGGTTGCATGAGCCAACGCGCGAACCCCAAACGATCCATTTTTAGAGGGCTACTATCTGTACTAGTTTGTTTCCAGGCGTGAAAGGCTTTGGGAACACCGGCAGAGACCAAATCGCCTTTAACCTTGTAGTTACCACGTATTTGGATATGCGTTTGTCGTTGCTTGTCCGGTGCGAGTTCGCTCAAGACCGGAACCGTGGTCGTCGGTTTGATGTCTGCGAGTTTCTTGATCCATACGTCACGTGAGTTGCGAAGCGGTTGTCGGCTGGGAGCAATCGCTGAGACATAATACAAATGAATTGCATCACGCTCCGTGTTCGACATCGAGTCAGGCGTGGTCGACAGAATTTTTAAAACGTTGGATGGAATGCGGATCGCTGGTTCGGCTCGAACGTCCGCGGTGAAACTGATGGCGAAACTTGCTAACAAGGCACGGCGATAGGACGATTCGAATTTCAAAGTCAGTCGCAACGTCTGGATGCCGGTGAGAGCGTTGGTCGACGTTAGCTCTTTCAGCATGCTAGACTGGATTGCGACGTTGAGTTGGTGCGGCTGATCGACGGCACCGCCGACGGCCCAACCGGACTTGGCGTCCGTATCGATAGCGTTCGACGGCGAAAAGCCATCTTGTGCATAGTCAGCATTTGCCACCGCGAGCGTCAATGGAATAGATGGTTGGATCTCAAAGGACTGGCTTGCCTTGGGCTTTTCAAGAATCGCTTCCCAAAGTGTTTTCCGGTCTTTGGAAAGTATAGATAGTTTGGCACCGGCCAATCGACTTCCGACGTCTGCATCCGTTCGGTTCCAGATAACGATTTTTTCGATGGGCACGTCCTTTCCAAAGTCCACTTCCCACCATGGATCGGTACTGACAGCTGAGTGGGTCGTTGAATTGTCCGTGTACTTGCCGGAGGTATTGCCATCGACCGCACGTTCCGCTTTGCCATCGAAATCGGTGCTGCTTTGCGTTGCTTTCGCTCCTTTGGAAATGATCTCGTCTCGCGAGAACACTTGAACCTCGCCGAGGGACAGGATTTTATTTTCACCGGGTAGATCGATTCGAACCAATCTGCCAATAGTCGATTTTTCGCCGACACTAATCAACGACGCCGAAAGATTGGTCAATACGAAATTGCCATCGCCGATGGCAGCTCCACCGTTTGGCAGGGATGGGTCGGGAATGCTCCGGATTTGAATTCCAGACAGAGCATCGATTGCGATATCGTTCGGAATCGCAAAATCGATCGAGTACGTATCCGTATCCGCGATGGCATCCGCCCTGAGGTTGCCGTTGTCATGGATGGCAATCGGTGACTTAGACTTGGCATGGGCGGATTCTGGTTTTGCGGGTTGCCAATGAATGGGGTCTCGAAGGGCCTGGGCCCATGATTGTTGTTCGGTTAAAAGGGTTTCGTCTGGAGCGGTTAACGCCAACTGAACTTTCGAGAGCTCTCGTTGTGTCTCTTCTTGATCGGCACGTTGCTCGTGTGTGAACCATTTGAGGGTAGGGCTTTCGTCCGCGCGATCGGCGTCTTTGGTTTGGTTGAGGATGGCGAACACTTGGAAGTACTCGGCTTGGGTAATTGGGTCGAATTTATGGCTGTGGCATTGAGCACAAGCTATGGTGACTCCCATCCAAACGGCCATCGTCGTATTGACACGATCCACGACAGCGACGTTTCGGAACTCTTCGTCGTTCGTGCCACCCTCGTTATTGGTTAAAGTGTTGCGATGAAAAGCTGTGGCAACGAGTTGCTCGTCAGTTGGGTTAGGCAATAGGTCGCCAGCTAGTTGTTCGATCGTGAACTGATCGAATGGCATACCGTCGTTGATGGCCTTGATCACCCAGTCGCGATAGGCCCAAATGGTTCGTGGGGGATCGTCTGCGTAGCCAGCGGAGTCAGCATATCGTGCAAGATCAAGCCATTTGCGACCCCAATGTTCACCGAACGCCGGCGAGGCCAACAGCTCATTCACCAATTGCTCATAGGCCTGCTCGCTTGAATTGGAGTGGAAGGCCGACTGTTGATCTAAGGTGGGTGGTAAGCCAGTTAGATCAAGAGTAAGTCGGCGCAGCCGAGTGTGGCGATCTGCTTCTGGCGAAGGTGTCCAGTTGCGTTCCGACAGTTTTTTGAGGACGAGCGAGTCGATCGGTGAATATTGCCATGCGGGCAATGCGTTTTCAGAATTTGCGGACTCAAGCTTGGGTGGCTGGATTTCATCGAAGGACCAATGTTTGGAGTACTTTGCGCCGGACGCAACCCAGGCCTTGAAGAGTTCGATTTCGCGTTCGGTTAACCTAGCACCGATATGAGGAGGCGGCATTCGTTGGGATTCATCAGTAGAAACAATCCGTCGGATCAACTCGGACTCGGTGATATTACCGGGGATAATAGCCTTGGATCCAGAATCGGCAGGAGAGGTGGCGAGGGCGAACTCGTGCAATCGCAGGCCCGATTCAACGTGCGCTTCATCCGGACCGTGGCAGAAGAAACAGCGGTTAGAGAGAACCGGTCGAATGTCGGTTTTGAAATCTACCCTGGTTGTTGTCGTAAGTGGTTCGCTTGCGACAGCAACTACGCAGCTATAGAAAAGAAGTGCAGCAAAAGCGGAGTGACGAAGTAGCGGAGTATCGGTTTGCATGAGAAATGCCCTGAGGGTGTGTCTTTTTTGCCTGAACACAACAAACGAACAGCTTGGATTATAGCCTACGAACTTCGAAAACTACGGGAATTGACTTGTTCTTGTCCACTAACGAAAAAAAGGGCCTCCAGTTTTGGAAGCCCTTTTTTGTCTTTTAGGTTTCAATCCAGAGCGAGTTAACGCCGCCCTTGGAATAGTTGAGTGATTCCGTAGGTGAAGAAGGCGAACGTTCCGAAGTTGACGGCCTCTTCGCATGGCTTGTACCTTAGGATGAGAGTATCGCCAGGCATAATCAATGGTCGTTCTCGCGGGTCTAGGGCGGCCCGAGTAAGGTCAACCTGAATCGTAATCTGTCCGTTGCAGGGAGTTTTCCGAAGGATGAAGAGATCGCTTGGAGGAATGGTATACTGCTGGATTCCGAAGCTACCGCCTCCACCGCCACTGCCTCCAGTGCGGCTTCCGACGCCTTGTCCGGCCAAGCCCATTGCACCCAAGACGTCGAGGTCGTAGTCGCGAGGGATCAGGTATTCGCCGCCAGGGAGCAATCCACCGGTGTAGAAAACTTCTGCTTCACGTGATTCGATGTAGACCACGTCCCCTTCTTGGAGGATGATGTCTTCGGTTTGAAAGGATGGGATGACACCGGCTGGCAAACGCATCGGGATTTTGAGGACGCTTGGATCATCTGGCAGTGGAGGTGGACAGCCGCATGTGTCTGGGTTGTTGTGGTAGCGTGCGTAGAACTGCTGAATGAATTCGTCGCGTTTCTTTTGATTGGCCTTGCCCGCACGCAAGATTTTGACTTCGTTTTTGGCGTTTACTCCAGGCAATCCACCTGAAGCCATCAAAGCGTGGAGAACATCGTTCTTGTAGGCGTCCAGTTTGATCATGCTACCAGCCGCACTTTGGTCGGATCCGCGGAGGTAGTTACCTCTTGTACCTCCTTGTTGCTGTAGTAGTTGTTGTTGCTGCGGGGATCCAACATCCTGCCGAACCACGACGACATTGTATTGCCGTTCCTTGAGCATCGTGACAATTGGATGCAACTTCGCCTCGTTCGAGAATATATTGGCCTCCAGATACGCCTTGCGAATGAGGTTGGTGACTTGCGCGACTGTCAACCCTTTGACTTTGAGTGGATCGATGGATGGCAGCGAGATCGTTCCATTTTCTTGGATTACAACGGGGTAACCCAGTGATGGATCGAGTGTGCTACCCTCCGGTGGGAAATTTACCGGAGGTGGTTCGGGTGGCTTGTCCGTCGGGGTGTAAGGCAACACGCCCTCGATGTAGATACCCAGAATATCACCTTCATCCAACAAGTATTGGCGAGGCGGTTCTTGGGATAGCCTTGACGGATCCAATGGCACCAAATTGCTCTTGGATTGGGCGAGGAACTGGGGTGGTAGTCGCCGAACAGGGATACCCGCAAGGGGCTGTGTCAACGATGTACATCCAACGTTCATCGCACCTGCAGCCATCAAGCTCGCCAGTGAAAACGATTTTAGTAGGCGAGTCAGGACGCGACTCCCGTTTTTCTTAACTTCGACGAGCGTCATAGGATTCCGTTCCATAGACATGATACTTACCTCGTTCGCCGGTTGGCGTGGATACTTGATGAATGCAGTTTGGTTACAGACTTGGCGATACTGACGCATTACCAAGTCTTGTTTTCGATGACTATTGATTGATATACGTTGGTGAATTGATGATTTCTACTGGGCCCGCTTCAATCGAAACTGGATACCCGTTGGAGTCCCTGTAGGCCTCTGTTGGAATGCCCTGGGCCGCGATCGATTGCGGTCTTCCGTTAGGAATAGCAGACTGGGCTATCGGGTACATACCGCTGCTCGACTGATTGAGCATTCCGTGTTGAGCGTATTGCTGTTGAATGGAGGAGGAGGTCTGGATCTGAGTCCAGTTTCCAATTCCGTCTTCCTCGGCTGCCCGAGATCCATGCGGGTAGCCGGAGTACCACGCAGCTACGCGAGCTTGGCCCTCGCAAGATTGATATTTCCAGCCCCAGTATTCCCGCGGTGGGAAAGCTGGCGTGCAACCGGTTCCGCCGTCAGCAAGTTCCAGGTAGCCCGCTTTGAAGCCCTGGGAAAACTCTCGCAAATATTTTTCATTGCAGAAATGGTGCTTTCGGCAGTGCCAAGCTTTGGAAGCGCTTGACCTGTTCCGATGGCCCATCATCGTCTGGTTCCAGTATCCGTTGTACTGCCAGCTGTTGTTGACTCCGGTGAGCGCCGTGCAACCAGCGAACGGTACCGCAACGGAACCAGCGAGTAGCACCACGGCCAACCGTTTTCTAACCAGTCGCAGCCAACCCCGCTTTAGGCGAAGCATTGCCATTTCAATATGTTTGACCGACATTTCGATCCCCCCAAAGTGAATTCTTGATGCAGGGAAGTTATGACCATGCTAGGTCGATGGTTCGTCCAACGGCCATAGGGCACATACTCCCTCTCATGGGTATCGGATTGAGTCAGGTTCCAAGTTTAATGATTGTCCCGTCATTATGCGTAATACCATTTTTTGCTAGCTTATGGCTTAGTCTGAATGCCCTTATTGCGACGGTAAGCCACATCGATCGCATTTCAAACTTTGGGAACTCGAATTGAAATTTTTCGATTTTGGCGGCCAACCTATTACAATCTACGGTTGATTCCGCCCCGGTCGGCGAGCATTGATTTTCTAAACCCAATTGTGCAAAGTCTTTCATGTCCAGTCGCGTGGAAAAACGTAGCGAGAAGCAGCGTCCCCAAAAGTCAGACGCAAAATCGTGGCGAATTATTGATGTTTCCGACTGGGTCCTGTGCGGTTCGTCGTTACTGATTATTCTCTGGTTGCCGTGGTACTTCGGAAGTGTCCAGTGGAAGTCGCAGTATGTGCTTGCATGGGTTGGCGCGGCCGTCTGCCTGCTTACCGCCTTTCATTGCGTCATGAGTATGGCGTTTAGGTCGCGAGACGTTAGCGTACCGTGGTTAACCTGGCTGTTTTTTCTTTTTGGTGCCTTTGCTTTTCTTCAATCTCGCCCGGTTTATTCATGGCTAGGGCAAGAGATGGCACCGTCTTCGGTTCACATGCAGCGTTGGGTGCTTGGTTTATCGGAAGCTCCAAAATCCTACCAAGCCACACTGTTAACTACGCCTAAAGCTGGGGATCTGGAAACGACCGAAGCAAACACGAGCGTGCCTTGCGACTTGAAGCAGGTTCCAGAGTCGGAACGCAAATTGGCCTGGAGTATCGAACCGCTTCATACTCGTGGTGCCGCCATTTCCTTGTTTTTGTGTGGTCTGTTTGTTTGGATAGGGCGAATGGTGTTCACGGACTCAATCAAGCAACTCTGGTTATTCTCGGCCATGACATTGATCGGTATACTCATTGCATGCGTCGGTATTCAGGGGGCCATTTCGTACCAGTCGCTCAATTTTCTTGGGCTACGAAGCGGCGGGTCGTTTGCGACCTATGTTTCAAAGAATTCGGCGGGCGGATTCTATAATATTTGTATTGCAGGTTGCTTGGGGCTTCTAGGTTGGACGCTGCTCAACACACAGCGATCTACAAAAGACACCCGCTATCGTTTTGCTGACAAGAGCCTTATTTCAAGAATAAGGGGCTTGGCGGAGGATTCCCTAGCGGACCTCAATACGCCGCAAATCACTGCGGTGCTTTGCTTGATTAGTATTGTTTCGGCGTTATTGGTAAGCCTTTGTCGTGGAGCCGCAGTTAGCGCTTTGGGTGCTGTCCTTGTTGCTGCCTACATAGCGAATGCGAGAAATCGAAGTCGCGGTAGTTGGGTCATTTTCGTGACCGTTGCAACTGTGTTTGTCGCGTGCATGGTTGGATTTCAAGTCGATGACAAAGCGTATTCACGGTTGGAGAGCCTTTCGGAAATTGATTTAGAGAAAGAGTTGATTGTCGGTAGAGCTTATATCTGGTCGATGGCTTGGAAAGCGATGCGTTTCTATGGTTGGCTTGGCAGTGGGCTTGGTACGTTTCACTACGCATACTTGCCTTTCCAGGAATCTTCGTCACCGATTTGGTTTTATCATGCCGAAAGCTTGTATGCGCAATGCGCTGTCGAGCTTGGCTACGTCGGCCTGGGTGCAATGATAACGGCGATCATTTTGCTCATCGCAGAAATTCAACGGCCAGCGGTTAAGGACAAATGGGGGATGGCTTTCCCCGCCAAACTTTCTGGTGCTTATTTGGTTGTTAGTCAAGCACTGCATTCCTTCGTTGACTTCGCAATCATCCTGCCGTCTCTTTTTGTGCCGGCTTGTGTATTGATGGGATCGGTTCTGGGAACGATCCGCGACTCTCAGATTTCGCTATCTCGCAAAAGAAGTCGAAGCGAATCAGCTCCCACCGTTCAACCATTGCCAGCCAAGAGTGTTTCATGGCTTCGCACTGGACTGACGGGTGTTGCTGTGTCGGTGGGATGTATCTTTGTCATTGTTTCCCTAGGCGATAGTGTCAAATCGCTTTCGGTTTCTGAGTCCATGGTTGATCGGACAAAGTTGGAAGAGAAAAAGATCCTTGAGGAACAATCACCCAAGCGGGTGGAATTGATGGCAGCGATTTGGGCGAGCGGTCAGGTTTCCTCGAAAAGCGTCGAAGCATTACGTGAAAATTCCATAGCAATGCGATCGTTGGCCGACTCACTTTTATTTGACTATCGCATTAATCAATTGATTGATTCGCCACCGTCTGGTGCCTGGTCGGAGACTTGGCTGAACACATCACCCGCGATGCTCCAATTGGTGCTTCAGAGAGAGCCGAATCAAATGAAGCGGGAGCGGTTTGTGGAAGAATCGATTGGCGGACAAACAGGAATGGACCTTCTGAAGAAAGCTGCGAGTTCGTACGCGTTGGGGCATTCCAAGTCGCCACTGGATTGGCGGCTATGCTGGGGGAGATGCTTGACCAACGTGAGTTGTGACCGCGATGAAATTGCTCGACTAGTACCCGCCAGCATGGCATTGGCCAAACATAGCTCGCAGCAGCTTTTGGCAGCAACGATCCTTTTCAGGGATCAGTTTGATTCGAATCGTTTTGAACAGGTGTTGAACCAAGCAATGAAGACAAATCCGTGGTCGTCGGCAAGTGTTGCGAAATTGATTGCAGCGGAACGTGCCGATGGGGATATCTCCATTTCGATGTTTCCACAACGATCCGATATACTTGAGTCCATTGCCACGCAGACATTTACCAAAGCGCTTTTTCCGGAAACAAATCGTCGATTGTGGCAGCGTGCTCAGGAACTGATCAAGGAAGCACCCATGAGTGCATCGCGGCGCGAGATATGGCTTGCGGATTCTTTCGTTGCGTTAGACGACGTAGACGGGGAAATATCCCATTTGAGATCCGCTATAAAGTCTGAGCCAATGGACCTGAAACTACGCCAGAGGCTCGGGAATCGTTTGATCGACATTCAGGACATCGACGAAGCAAGGAAAGCGGTCAAAGAGATGGAACGCTTCGCGCCATCTAGCCCGGAGGTCAAAACCTTAAAAGACAGGATTCACAGCATGCAGGATCTGTAATCAAACGAAAACCCCTGCAACCCCTAAATTGGGAGAAAGCGTGGCAATCCGAATTATTGTTTCATGTGGGAGGATAGCAATCGCCCCCCCACATTTGGTTAATTTCACAAATATGAGTTGCGTTTGGGTGGAATCATTGGCGTGGTCGCTTAAGATATAGCACTTGTATCTGTAAACCCTTATCTAGCGAAGAATTATCGATGGACGCAATTAGACCTACGACGGAGAGTCCTGGAACACCGACCCTCATTCAAGGGACGCAAGCTAGTCCAGATCTTCTCAAGATCCTTTTACGCTGGAAGTGGTTGCCTATTTTAGGATCTGCGATAGGTGCGACTTTGGGTTACTTGTATTTTGTGCAACAGGCGCCACAGTACAAGGCGAGTGCGCAGGTGCAAGTTGTCACCCCCGGAAAAGAAATCAACATCACTACTTTTAACAACGGCCTTGCCGATGGATCGGTTTCAAAAAGTGACGAATTGGTTGTTGTGCAAAGTCCACTGGTTTTGCGGAATGCGGTCGAACTGGGAAGCCTAACACAACACCGTGAGCTATCGGGGCTGTCCGCCGAGCAAATCGTACAAAAGTTGCGAAGCCCTAAACTGTTGGATGTTCGATCGGGGACCAAAGACGCAAGCAGCAACATTATAAATATCGGAGTAACGACAGAAAATGCGGATCTGTCTGTTGAAATCGTTAAGGCTATCGTCATGGGTTATGAAGATCACGTAACTCAAAAGTTCAAGAGCTTTTCCGGCGAGGCCGTTAATGCTTTGACGAAGTTTAGTGACCAGTACGAACAGAATCTCAAGAAAGCGAAAGGGGAGCTTGACAAGCTAAAAAAGAATCCTGCCTTGATGTGGGTGGACGGCAAACCGCGTGACCCGGCTACGGACAAAATCCTCAGTTACAACGATTCCATTTTGGCGATCGAAAACAAAATGAGGAACATCGATGCGGTTCTGCAGGAAATCGAGCATGGAATGGAACGCAAAGCTCCAGTAGAAAATTTGCTC
>Ga0136611_10003576_pt1 | contig 10870 bp, 11 predicted proteins | sample AntDrymUQ2232306_2_FD_106645 | JGI IMG/M metagenome (GOLD analysis project Ga0136611, IMG submission 106645) | Polar desert sand microbial communities from Dry Valleys, Antarctica - metaG UQ223 (23.06) | ecosystem: Environmental > Terrestrial > Soil > Desert | place: Antarctica: Dry Valley... | reverse complement strand
GTCTGGCCGGAGCACTCCCGTCAGGACGTTGATGAAGGTCGACTTTCCCGCCCCATTGTCGCCGATCAAAGCGACGACTTCTCCCGGCATGACGGTGAAGTCGATCCCGCGCAAGGCATGCACTGGACCAAACTTCTTGTCGATTCCAATCGCCTGCAGCACCGGCTCCGGCCTGTGCTGAGCCAAGCCCGCGGCCATTCCTGCTCCCCTCGTCGTGCGCCGATGCAAGGTCCGCTACTCTACTCTGTAGGCGGCAACCGTCAAGGTCCCTACGGACTCTCCCATCACCAGATGCGGCGCGGCCCCGACCATCCCTGTTCATACGGTCCCAATTGGCCATTGCTTCGCCTGACTCGGTAACGATAGACTTGAGGGTGAGGGCAGCATCGGCAACTCCGTGCTTGAATCAGGTCTCCGAGGCTTCGACCCCATGCCATACCAGTCAACCCCACCGTCGCCGCCACTCAGTCCTCGCTTGACTGCGACGGTGATCGGCTTAGACCGGGCCATCTACCGCGTCGCGGCGCGCTGGGTCGGCCTCGTCAACCTCCTGGTCCTGGGTTGGCTGGCGTCGATCATTGGGGCACCCCTCCTCCGCGCGGGCGGTCAGGAAGGGATCGCGAGCGTCATCTACGCGATCAATCGACCTTTCTGCCATCAGCGGGCAGACCGCAGCTTCCGTCTCCTCGGCGAAAAGATGGCCTGCTGCGAGCGCTGCTTTGCTATTTACGTGGGGATCCTGTTGTTCGGGGTATTCTTCCTGATCACTCGCTCTCTGCGGCCACTGCCTTGGCCCGGTTTCGTCGTACTCTCGCTGCCAATCCTCATCGACGCCCTGTCGCAGGGACCGGGTTGGCGAGAGAGTACCCCCTTCCTCCGCGTCACCACCGGACTCATCTTCGCGATTGCCCTGAGTTGGCTCCTGTACCCCCACCTCGAACGGGGGTTCCGCGACATGAGAACAACGCTCGAATTTAAGTTTGCCCGCCTCGCCGCCGAAGGCCGGGCAGCCCCCTTGTCCCGACGGTCCGTCTAGCGCTGAATGGGGTGATACGGTGAGTCCGCTGCGGAACGCGCGTATCCTGCTCGGGGTCACGGGGAGCGTCGCCGCCTACAAGGCCGCCGATCTTGCCAGCCGCTTGGTCCAGTCCGGGGCCCAGGTCGACACCATCCTCACCGCCGGCGCCCTCCAGTTCGTGCAACCCCTCCTCTTCACCGCGCTGACGCGCCGGTCGGCCTATACCGACTTAGCCGATGGCTGGTCAGACCACACCAGCGGACACGTCTCACTGGCAGCCGCGGCGGATCTCTTCGTCGTCGCTCCCGCCTCCGCCAACGCCATCGCCCGCCTTGCCCTGGGGTTGGCCGACGATCTCCTGGGGACGACGGCGCTCTCGGCGACGGCTCCCCTGATCATCGCCCCCGCGATGGAGCACGGCATGTGGCACCATCCGGCGGTGATCGCCCACGTTGCCACGCTGCAAGCCCGGGGCGCGGTGATCATTCCGCCCGAGCCCGGCAGGCTCGCGTCGGGAGCGACCGGAGACGGTCGTCTCGCCAGCGTCGAAGCTATACTCGGCCATATTCGAGGCGTGCTCGGGCGTGGCGGTCTCCTCGCCGGACGGCATGTCGTCGTCACCGCCGGCGGTACGCAGGAAGCGGTCGACCCCGTGCGGTTCCTTGGCAATCGATCAAGCGGCCGTATGGGGTTCGCCCTCGCCCTCGCCGCTTTGGACGCGGGCGCATCCGTTACGTTGATCACCGCACCGACCCATCTCCCACCCCCCATCGGTGCCCAGGTCGTCCGCGTCGAATCGGCGGTGGAGATGCAGCGGCAGGTCAACGCGGCGGTGGAAACCGCATCGGCACTCGTCATGGCCGCGGCGGTGGCCGACTTTCGACCAGCCGTAACTGCCGCACGCAAGATCAAAAAGCGGGATGGCGAGCAGACCTGGTCACTCCCCTTGACCCGAAACGACGACATCCTCGCGAGCATCTCGAGACCAGGGCTGGTCAAGATCGGATTCGCCGCCGAGACCGACGACCTCTTACGTCACGCCGAAGCCAAACTGGCCCACAAGGGACTCGCGATGATCGTCGCCAACGACGCGATGGCAACGATCGGGCAGGATAGAAGTACCGCAATCCTTTTGCGGCGAGAGGGTGCTCCGGAATTTCTTCCTGAGATGGATAAAGGAGAACTGGCGGAGGTGATAATGTCTCGCATTGCTGGGCTGCTGCCGCCCCTTGCACGCGAGTCGGACGAATGATTCTCCCCCCGTTTAGTCCGACCAAGCGTGGCGGCGAAGTGCTGCGCTCCCAGCTGGCGTTGGAGGTCGCCCTGGCTGCCTATTCACTGATCGCGGCGCTGATGCTCCTGCGTCTCCTGTTTAAACTCAGTTGTGTCAGTGCCTTCGTTTGGTCAGGCCAAGTCGTCTACCGACTGACCGACCCCTTGCTCTTTCCGTTCGCCGCGGTGCAAGTGGCGCAACGTCCATTGCTTGGCGCCGCCACGCTCGCCGACCTCACCGGGATCGGTCTCGTCTCCCTGATTCCGATCATCCTCCTGATCCGAAACGATCCATCAGCGGCGACAGACCCGTAGCTAGTACCAATCTACGGACGCGAATTCGAGGCTCAGCCCGAACCGCACGACGGCCATTGGTGCCGGGCACAGTTTCCTCCCCTCAGATCTCGCCGGCGGCTGGACTTCGCCTATCGCGGCAGGTTCCGTGCGAAAGACCGTACTTGGTTCTAGACTGGTAGGGGTCGCGGTCCACCGGTGGTGCCGCGGCGACCCGCCTTTTCGATCGAGCAGCAAAGGGGAATCGGGAAATGATGCGCAATACCGTTCGCGGCATCCTCGGTCTGGTGCTCGCCGCGGCGGCAACTTGGCTGGCCAATTTTATCGTCGATCAGGTGTTCGGCTCTGAAGAAGAGGGAGAGGCGGCATAGCGTCCGACCATAAGGACGACAATGGTACGCGAGGACGTGCTCGACACCGCCCCAGCCGGCAGCGACCCACTACGCCGCATCACCCTCGTGGCGAACCCCGCGACGCGAGGTGATATCGATCACTTGGTCGCGATCATCCGGGCCGAGGCGCCGCCGGAATGTGAGATCGACCTCCTGTCGACCACGTCCCCGGGAGAGGCGGTGGAGCTGGCGGCGGCGGCGGCTCCCACGGCGGACATCGTCGTCGCGATCGGCGGCGATGGGACCGTCTCGGACGTGGCGACGGGATTGCTCGGCCACCGAGCGGCGCTAGGGATCATTCCGGCCGGATCGACCAACATCGTCGCCCGCGAGCTGCGCATTCCGCGCCAACCGCGAGGTGCGGCCCGTCTCCTTTTTGGTCCTCATCGCGTTCGCTTGATCGATGTTGGGATATGCAACGGACACTGTTTTCTGCATATGGCGGGTGCCGGCATCGACAGCCATTTCTTCGCCCGCGCCAGCCCGGATCTGAAACGGCGACTTGGCTGGCTCGCCTACCTCCCGCCCGCCATCGAAGCGCTCCGGTTAGATCCGGTGCGTTTCACCATTTCCGCCGATGGCCACCGCACCGTCCTCGATTCCCCCTTCGTGCTCGTCGCCAATGGCTCTTCGGTGATTACCCCGGCCTGGCGTCTTGTTCCGGGCGTTCGCCAGGATGATGGTTGGCTTGACCTGCTGGTGTTTAGCGCCGCAACCCCGGCGGCGAAGGCGGCCACCTTGGCCCGCCTCGCCACGTTCGGTCTCAACCGCTCTGTCTACCTCCTGCGGACCAAGGCGCGCCGCATCGAGATCGACGCCGACCCTAGATTGCCACTCCAACTCGACGGCGATGTCAGAGCCAAGATGCCCGCCCTGATCGAGATCCTACCGAAAGCGGTGGCGGTGATCGGTCCCCGCTGAGCAGACAAGAAACGGGGTCTGGCGGCCAAGCGCCAGACCGTTTTCCTAGCGAGCAGGTTTTCGTCCGACGCCTACTGTGGCGTTAAGGTGTAGGTCTCGTTCAGACCTTCACCCATGAGAAACGGATCCCAATCCGGATGGTCGGCGTTCTCGAACAAAGTAAACGCCCCGTTCGATGTCGTCACCTGGAACACCGATCCGCTGTACCACTCGGTGACCATGCCCGCGCCCACCCAACCCGAGAAAACGGTCTCTCCATCAGCGACGATTGTCAGTTCGATATCCCCTTGGGCGATGACCCGAATCGTCGCCATCCCCGTTGGCGCGGTTTGGCCCGAGATCTCGGTATCGACCGTTGTCTCGGTTGCCGAACCTCCGGCGACCTCGATCGGCATCGACGGTGCCGTTGGGACTGCGGTCGCGGGTGGCGTCGAAGTCGGTGATGGAGCCGCCGTCGGCTTCGGTGACGTCCGACTCACCGTCGGCGCGGCGAGCGATTCAATGACGCGGGCGGTGGCCGTCGCCAGTTCGACCGTTGGCGGTGTCACGACAATCGGCAAAAGCAATGGGTCGTCCAACGTCGGGGACGGAATTTGGGTCACCGTCGGGTAGGGCGGAACTTGGGTTGCATTGGCGGTCGCCTGATTCAGCACAGAGCTGTAAATCCAAGCGAAGACTATCGCGCTCATCACCACCATGAAGGCAATAATGGCGAAGTTCGGAGCCCAGTGGCTTGGCATATCGAGCGGCCGCATCGCCGCCACAACCTCAACCGGGGCAGAACCGCCACGCGCCTCCTCGAACATCGCGAGCAACTTTCCAGGATCCAGAACCAAATAGGCGGCATAGTTGCGGAGAATGCCCCGTTGATAAATCAGCGGTGGGAGAACAGCAAAGTTCTCATCTTCGAGCGCGCCAAGGTGATGGCGGTTGATCCGCGTCGCCTGCTCCGCTTCCTTCAGCGTCACGCCCTTTTGGGCACGCGCCTGACGCAGTGTGTCACCGAAGACGCCCATCCCGTCCTGACGACTCCCCCACGTGTGGACGTTTGTCACGCCCGATCCCCTCGTATCCGTTCATCCTAACGGGTGAGTCCCGATTCGACAATAGCAGGGCCCACGCCTTTCGCCAGCCAGCCACTCCCGCCCCGCCCCTCCTTCCCGAGCCTACGACCGCTTCCGCTCCCGCACCGGCTCGCCCCGGTGGTGAGGGAGCCAGGCATCCAAGAGCGGCGTCGCCTGCCCATGATCCCCGACATTGATCCCGTCGAGCCAAACCTCATCGACCGGCACCCACCAATTGCCGAGCACGGTCTGGCAGGGAATCTCATCATCGGCGCGCACAACCCGGCGATGGGTGAACGCCCAGGCATTGCCGCACCAGCCCCGACCTTCGCTTTCCGCTGGCCGAAAGTCACGACAGGACCGGCAGATGCGACGTACAGTCGGCAGGATGTTCCCGGTCTCTGTTCTCAATGGCACGGACGCGGCGGTTTCGTCCTCTGCATCCGTATCCCAACTATGATCCGGTGCGGGAAGATGTACCGCAACCTCGCGACGGTCTTCCCTATTTTGAGGAGGTCCTCCCCCTCCGGGCAAAAGCGAAAACGAACGATCCACGTCCGAATCGGTCGTGGCCGAGTCGTTCTCTTCGCTCTCTTTTCGCACCAACGCCGTGGGCAGTACCGCCGACACCTTGCCCGTCACGGACCCGTCGGTTCGGTCATCCGACCGGAACTCGATGGTTGCCTGTGACCGCGCCATCGTACCGACATCTGCGTCTTGGACTGGAGCAAACATCAGCGTCGACCGCTCCCCCAGTGGCGTTGACGCCGCCGGCACCACCGTCTCGCCAACCTCCGCATCGTGAGACCACGCCATTGGAGGTGAGGGGACCATCGCCATGGCTGGGTCGTCTCGCCGGAGTTCGTTCGGCGCCATTGCTGTCGCTGCCGTCACCGAAACTTGAAAAGCGGGTCGGGAATCACTGGAAACCCCGGCTGGGTCGGCGGGATTCTCAACACCTGTCACCCCGCCTGTTTCTGGCTGCAGGTTCCACAGATCAGTTGACGGTTCGGGGCTTGCATTGACTGCCGTTGGCGCGGAGTCCATTTCTGGGATCGGGCCGACGGTTCGAACGGTCGCGATCTCCGCGGAAGGGGAGGTCGGGGGACTCGGACCCACATCGGTCGGTACCACGAGCGGGGATGAAACGGGTGCCAAGGCGACCAGAGGCGCCATCATTGGTTCGCGCGGCGTCGAACGCCGAAGTCGCTCCAGACAGGCCTCCCGCGCCTTACGGATGGCGGCCTTGGTGTCCAGCTCCTGAACGGCCGATGTCGGCTCCGCGCCCCACGTCCAGGCGGTGACGGCAGAGTCCCTGCTTGGCACCCGAGTTTCGCTCAAAACGACATCCTCGGCGACCAAGGCCTCGAGCGGTCCAGAGGTCTGGGGCGACGCCATCGACCCAGGTCGCGAGGTGACCAGCGCCGCGATGTCGGCGACCGAGGCCGGTTGCATCGGCCCGGTCGGGTGCGCCGATTCGGCACCGCCAGCGCCAGCGCCAGTGTGGAGGTGCGGCGAGGCCGCTTCCCACAGGTCGCGCGCCCACTTGTCGCGACAAGCGAGCTCGTTCCGTCGAACCAAAATCATCAAATCGTTCGACGTCCGCCGCAATGGGTGATGGCACCAGCCGCTGCCAGCGAACCCCGCCTCTTGATAGTAGCGACAGCCGCCGCACCGACGTTTACTCACGCCTACCCCTTGCCCGGCTCCCCCCACCATCGAGCCGCCGTGAGCACCAACTCACCCCGGTGATTATTTCCCCAGCGTCCCACATGCTCATCTTTGTTGAAACTTCTGGGAGTGGGTGGCAGACCGTGCCGGGCTGCTTCCCACCAGAGCATTCTAGCAACGCCGTCAGCCATTGTCTAACTGGCAAGCTGACTACGGAATCAATGAGAAAGGGGAGCATTAAGGAATTCACGCCCATTTCGACTTCTTCTGCGAGGCATTCCGCTGTACGGAAGCATCGTAGACTCTTCAATGCGTTCGGGCCGTGAACGCCAGGCGAGGATGTATACTTCTGACCAGATTGGCCGACCAAGCGGTCGTTTTCGACGTGTCTGGTGCGGGTGGTATCGAGTTCCATCCCCAAGGGGGTCTCCACGATGCAGTCTATTGTGTTGAAGTCGATCAATTCGCTCGCCCCCAGCTATGCTCCAGCCCGGTTGCCTTCAAACGGTAAGCAGTTCCATATCTGGACGATTGGCTGTCAGATGAACGAGGCCGACAGCGCCAAGATCGCGGCCATCCTTCAGGAAGCCGGCTACACGGCGACTTCGCGGGAAGAGGACGCCGACATCGTGATCCTCAACTCTTGCGTTGTCCGCCAAGCGGCCGAAGACAAAGTTGCGGGGAAGCTCAACGCGCTGATTCAACTCAAGCGGCAGCGCCCCTCGGTTTCGGTCGTCTTGACCGGCTGCATGGTGACGCGCCAGCAAGAAGAGCTGCGGCAACGCTTTCCCCACGTCGATCTCTTCTTCGATCCGTCAGATTTCGACCAATTGCGCCAGATCGCGCCCGAGCTGGACGATCTCGAAGATGATCTCCAGCAACTCCCTCACTATTACCTGCCGGAGACGACGCCCGGCGCCGCGGTGACCGCCTTCGTGCCGATCATCTATGGATGTAACTTTCTCTGCTCGTACTGCATCGTCCCCTACCGCCGGGGGAAGGAGCGAAGCCGACCGCTCCTCGACATCGTGACCGAGGTCGAGCGCTTGGTTGAGCGCGGCGTGCGGGAGGTCACCCTGCTCGGTCAAACGGTGAACGCCTACGGACACGACCTGCCGGGGGACGGTGGGCTCGCTGATCTACTGCGGGCGATCGATGCGATTCCCGGTCTCGAACGACTTCGCTTTCTCACCTCCCACCCCAAGTACATGTCAGATGACATTTTGGACGCCATGGCCGAACTGCCGTCGGTCTGCGAGCACCTCAACCTCCCCGTCCAAGCTGGGGACAACGAGGTACTGCGGCGAATGCGGCGGACCTACTCCCGTGACGATTGGAAGAAGCGGATCTCGGCGGCGAGGCTGCGGATGCCGGAAGTCACCGTCGCAACTGATATTATCGTCGGCTTCCCTGGAGAATCCGAGGAGCAATTTGCCCAGACTCGTGACCTCCTCGCCGACGTGGGATGCGATAAAGTGCATCTCGCGATGTACTCCCCGCGGCCGGGAACCCTCTCGGCGCGATGGGAGGACGATGTGCCGCATTTCACCAAGCAGCGACGGCACGCCGATCTCGAACGGCAGCAAGAGCGGATCGCCACCGAGCTCAATCTGCCCCGATTGGGCCAAACGGTCGAGGTCCTGGTCGAGCAGCACGCCAAGGGACGCTGGACAGGGCGCACGCGGGGCAATACGCTTGTCCACTTCGACGATGATCGCCAGCTACTCGGTCGCCTCGTGGATGTCGAGGTCACGAGGACGACCCCTTGGTTTCTGATTGGTCAGGGTGTCGGCAGTCCCCGCTAATCATTCGAATTGGATCCGTGGTGGTGCCACCGGGCGCTGCCTCGACGTCCCGGCGGGTGCCGGTCATAGAGTAGGGAACAATGCGACCAACCAACGCCAAGACCAAACGCCAGATGAACGCCGACGCCCGTAAACTGGCGCTTGAAGGCCGCTGGACCGACGCGATCGCGCTCAACAACGAGATCTTGGAACGGGCCGTGAAGGACGCCGAAGCGCACAACCGGGTTGGCCGCGCCTATCTCGGCTTACGGCAATATCCCGACGCGGTGGAGGCGTACTCCAACGCGCTCCGGGCCGACCCTGCCAACTTGATCGCCCGCCGCAACCTACAGCGACTAGAAGGCCTCCGCCATCAGGTGGTCGAGACTGCCGACCATGCCAGCGACGAACTGATGAAGATGCCGTTGACCGCCGTCTTCATCGAGGAGATCGGCAAGACCTGGGTCGACGAACTCGTCAATCCCGCCTCCCGGGACGATTTCGCCGACGTGCTGCCAGCGGAACAGTTGCGGATTGAGGTCCAAGGCGACCGCGTAGTCGTTCTCCGGCTCGATGGTCGCCGCCTCGGCGAGATCGAATCTCGGACGGCCGAGCGCGTGATCGGCTTGATCGCGGGGGGCAACCGGTACGAGGCGTACGCCCTCGGGGTGTCGGCGCAGAGCCTGCGGATCATCCTGCGTGAGACCTATCGCGATCCGTCCCAGGCTGGCCGGATCTCCTTCCCGCGGCAGATCACGTCCCGTGCCTACCTGCGAGAACGTGACCTGCTCCGGCAGCGGGACGAGAACGATTTCTTCATGCTTGACGATGATGATGATGAGGACGAGGAATCGGTGCGGGCCGACGGCGACGAGGAAGAGACACCGGACCAGGAAGCAGAGCCGTTCAACGAAGACACTGTCACTGTCGTTGAAGACGAAGAACGCACCCTCTAGCCCAGCGCTCCCAGATGGGGTTGCCCCGTGGCGCTAACCGCGGCCCACCTCGCCAGTCGAGGTGGCACCGACGCTTGCGCGCCCGAGTTCGGCCCTGGCGTCACGGGAACGCTCACACTGCTTTGCGGAGAATCCGAGTCATTCGGAATCCGGTTGAAAATATGATGCCCGGATTGACGGAAATGACCCGTGCCCCCCTCTCCGCTGCCCCGGCGGGAGAGGGGGGCACAGGACCGGTGCCGAACCGCGATCAATTTACCTACAGCGGTTCGCGGAAAAGATTTCGTGGCTTGATAAGGGCATTCCTCCGACGATGGTCGGCCTGCGGCCGACGAGAGCAGCAAGCATCTCCCTTACAATGACGGGTAGACGACAACTATTCCGCACACCGCTCTAATTTTGCACTAGGCAGCGCTTACTCCACGATCACCAACAAACCCAGCATCACCGCCAGCAGAGAGCCGGCGGTGATCACCAACCGGCGCAGATCAGACCTGATATAACGATACTCCTCATCGCGACTGAGCGGCACGACGCGGCTCGTTGGTCGGGAGCCGCCGACTCGCGAAGGCCTCCGCGGCGCTACCGGGAGCGGCTCGGTCGGCCCCGCCACCTCGGTCGGCACATGCTCCCGCGTTTGCCGAGCCCGCACCTCGGCGGCCCGCAACTGATCACGCGAGGGGCGCGTGGCCGGACCTCGCCGCCGCGTTGGACCTTTGCTCGCTGGTGCCATCTGAGTCGTCCTTTATGACTGAACGCGAAACTCCGCGTCCATGACATCGTCCCGCCGCGAGTCGGCTTTTTCCGGCCCGGAAGCATCCATCCCCATCCGCCGCATATGTTCGGCAAGGACATCGGGGGGCGCCAGGCGCGGCAGGAGACGGGTGAGGACCATCACAACCACGGCCAACACCCCAAGATCATCGATCTGGCCGAGCCCGAGCAGCAAATCGGGAATCAGGTCGATCGGCGACAGCACGTAGAGAATAGCCAACGCTGGCGCAATCATCTTCACACCAGGGGCCACCCGCGGGTCACGAAGCAGTCTCCAAGCCAAGGAGAGACGCTGCCGCATGCCCGCTTCCAGCAGTACCTCGGCTCCGGCAAAGCCGGATGCGGACGCTGTTCCTCTCATCACCATCTCCTTTGCCCCTAAATACTCCACACTCAGTATACCGGAATCAGGTCTTACCTCATCGTTTCTGGCGAGACTGGCTTCGATGCCAGCAACCGGACAGCCGCCGCGGCCGCCTCCGGGGAATTCGCGTTGAAGAATGCTTGTCCGGCGGGGTCCAGCCGGTCGATCACCTCCGGACCGAACGACCGCACCTCCACCATCGGGAAAAACCCAACCACCTGAAGATCGTCCCGAGCTAGGCGCTCCACGACAACCGGCTGGCAGCGTTTGCTGTAGATCGCATGCAGCGTCTCGAAGATGAACCCGCCCCCTTGCCGACTGACCCCCGGCATTCGCGGCACCAAGACATCGTAGTCCCTC
>Ga0136611_10003575_pt1 | contig 10870 bp, 6 predicted proteins | sample AntDrymUQ2232306_2_FD_106645 | JGI IMG/M metagenome (GOLD analysis project Ga0136611, IMG submission 106645) | Polar desert sand microbial communities from Dry Valleys, Antarctica - metaG UQ223 (23.06) | ecosystem: Environmental > Terrestrial > Soil > Desert | place: Antarctica: Dry Valley... | reverse complement strand
GTGGCATTGGGAGTGGCATCCACGCGGGCGCGCCGGCGCTTTCATGGTACGCCTGACCGTGCGGCACCCCCAAGCGCCGGAGTTGGCGCGGGACGTTCGTCTACTCGTCGCGCCCGGCAAGCTCGGATTGGCTGAGTATGATCAGCTGCTCGCGGCGATCCAGCGCGCCGCGGCGGGATTGGTCTACGCGCTTCATGGCGGCGCCAGCGGGGTGACGACTGGCACGTTTGGGGAAGGTCCCGCCGCCCTCATCGAGGAGTACTGGACACGGCTCATGGCTGAGACCGAAGCGGCGGGGGTTATCGTACGCGCGCTGAGCCGTGCTTCACCAGGAGTGCTCCAAACGTACGATGAGGAGCAGCCTTTCGCCGAGGTTAGCGAGCCGATGCCGCAAAGTCTGGCGCGCATCGCGGAGCGCCCTTTGGACGAGGTCGCTTTTGCGGTGGGGGCGCCGCTCAATCGGCTTGTGCCGGGTTCGCGGCGTGGCATCGCCCACGTGCCGCGCGATCTCGCGGTGCGTCGAAACGGGCTCTCAAATGATCGCTACGAGCATCGGCTGCTCGCGCGCACCCTGCGGGAGCTCCATGGTCGCTGCGCATACCTACGCGAGACGTTGGCGCGGGAGATCAATTGGCGGAGTCGCGCGACGTCTGAAGGCACATCAGCGGCTGTCCAGGGCCTTCAGATCTGGCGACACCATGTCGACGCGATGGCTCGCCGGCTGACGCGCTACCGCGCCGCAGATTTCCTCGAAGGGGTTCCCGCCGGCGTGGTCTGGCGTGGACCCTCCGAACGGATGCGACGCAATCCGCACTATCGCCGGATCGCTCAGCTCTGGCGGCTCGTGCATGAACGGCCGTTTGTGGCGGTCCACTCGCCCGCGTTTGCATTGCCGCTCAACGATATCCCGACGCTGTATGAGCAATGGTGCTTGCTGGAAGTCGCGCGTGTGCTTCCGTCGTGTGGGACAATTGTTGATCAGGACTTGCTCCGCCACGAGGGGGCCACCGAACCGGACGGGGGCGCGATGAACTGGCACGTGCGGATCGGTGAGAACCGGCCTCTGCTGCGGATTGCGCGATCGGATGGAAAGCATTTGGCGCTGTGGTACCGTCGCCGTTACAAGCCGGATGAGGGACATGGCGAGCGGCTTGGGTCGCTCGACCCATTCTTGCGCGTTCCGGATATTGTTATCGAAGTCACTGGGGCAGGGGCTGTGCCGGCTGTGCTGGTGTTCGACGCTAAGTACCGCGTGAGCCCGGCAGGAGGTATTCCTGAGGACGCGCTGGCGGACGCGTATACGTACCATCAGGCGCTCGGCTATGGCGGCCAACAGGTGAGCAGGGGCGCCTTCTTGCTGTTTCCGGGTGAGGCAGGCTTTGTGGCCGGGGATGTCGGCGCGGTCGCGCTCGTGCCCGGACGAACCGCCGGCCTATGGGCCTTACTGACGCAGCGACTGGCGGCGATGTGAGACTGGGGTTAAGCGAGCGTTGTGCTCTTGGAGGATTTGGTGCCTGAAGATGCCGCAGAGATGACGGGGGTCGCGGAGCCAGTGCTGACACTCGAAGCGACGGATGTGCCCGAGCGGCTACGGACATGGCTTGTAGCGCGATCCGGTGGTGTGGTCCTGGCTTCGCTCGAACTCCTGGAGGATGGCCGGCTGGTTGCGGAGACGGTTGCCGGGCTCGATCCCCAATTCGTGGCGCGTCTTCAGCGAACGCTGGCGCAGTACGATGATGTCCTGCGGAGGCTGACCTGATGGATGAACGAGCGCTCTCGATGCGTGACCTTCTGTGTATCCACGAGGCGCTGCTTGACCGCTTTGGCGGGATGCGCGGTGTCACCGAGCAGGGCTTCGGGAAGCTCGACGCGGCGGTAGCAGCACCCTACGTTTCCATGTTCGGCGAGGATCTGTACCCTGATCCGCATGCGAAAGCCGGCGTGCTTTTCTATCGGATAGCACGCTCGCATGGATTTTCCGACGGCAACAAACGGGTCGCGCTGGTCGCGCTACTTGAATTTCTCCAGCGACACGCGCTCGACGTTGAGGCGAACGACGAAGATCTCTACGCGTTCGTTATGGGCACCGCGAGCGACTGGAGTCTGGAACAGGTCCAGCTCTGGTTGGGCCCACGTATCCGACGAGTTCAAGATGAAGTACCTCTCGCAGTTTGACCTGCTTCAGATTCGCACCAGGCTACAGACGACCACCGGCCAGACCTTTGATCTGTTGAATCCCCATGCGCTGCACACCGCGCTCGCGGCGCCGCGACAGGTGGTGTTCGGTGCGGAAATCTATCCCGGCTTGGCGGCCAAGGCTGCGATCCTGTTCTCGCGATTGATTCAAAATCACCCATTTTACGATGGCAACAAGCGCATCGCCCTTGAAGCATTGAGACTCTTTCTCGAGCGCAATGGTAGGCGTCTGGTCGCCACGGACACAGACGCACGTCAAATGGCGCGCCAACTTGTCGAGGACAACGCGCCATTGCCCATCCTTGAAGCCTGGATTGAGCAACATTTGGACGCCGACTAACACGCGCTTGTTTTGACGCGGTCGCGGCATACAGATATTATCTAGCCATTCCTGCCTAGACAGCATAACTCAGCGACGCTCCGGTTTATCCTCAGGAGGCCCGAAGATGACTGTACACCGTCGGCGACTCGCGGCTGCGCTCCTTCCCCTGTTCGCTCTGCTCGTTACTCTGGTTCCGAATCAGCCCTACACAGCCCAAGCCTCACAGCCAGCCTCGCTCGCCGAATCGCGTCCCGTGATTGCCCTGCCTCAGGCGATCGATGTATCCACAGAAGCCAGTCCGGCCGACCGGGCGCTGGTCCAGGCAAGTTTGCTCCATCCGATTCAGGATGATTCGTTCTATTTCGTGCTTCCGGATCGCTTTGAGAACGCCGACATCACCAACGATGTCGGCGCCGATTCAGGAGGAAGCGCCGACGCCGATGTCCTACGGCATGGTTATTTGCCGACCGACAAGGGCTACTACCATGGCGGCGATATCAAGGGCCTGACGTCCCGGCTGGATTACTTGGAGGGTATGGGCATCACCGCGATCTGGATGGCCCCCATCTTCAAGAACCGGCCGGTGCAGGGCGATGGCACGATCACTGGATCATCAGCAGGCTACCATGGTTATTGGATCACGGACTTCACCCAGGTAGACCCGCACTTTGGCACAAACGACGATTTGCAGGCACTGGTGAGCGCGGCCCACGCGCGACATCAAGGTCTTTTTTGACATTATCACCAATCACACCGCCGATGTGATCGACTACGCGGAAAACCAATACGAGTATCGCAACAAAGAAGATTACCCATACAAAGACGCGTCCGGCAACGTCTTCGATGATGCCCAATTCGCCGGCATGAACTCATTCCCACCGTTGGACGCTGCGACAAGCTTTCCCTATGCGCCCGAGTTTCGGACACCCGCGGATGCCACCGCGAAAACACCGGCCTGGCTCAACGACCGCACGCATTACCATAACCGGGGCAACTCGACCTTTGAAGGCGAAAGCTCGCTGTATGGCGACTTCTTCGGGCTCGACGATTTGTTTACGGAGCAGCCAGCGGTTGTCGATGGCATGATCGATATCTATAAGCAGTGGATCACCGATTTCAAGATCGATGGCTTCCGCGTCGACACGTCAAGCATGTCAATATCGAGTTTTGGCAGAAGTTCGCGCCCGAGATAGAGGCGCACGCGCTGGCGCAAGGCATCCAGGACTTCTTCGTTTTCGGCGAAGTTTTCAGCGGCGACGTCGCCTTCCTGAGCGATTACACCACGCGCGGGAAATTGCCGGCTGTGCTGGATTTCGGCTTTCAGGGCAATGTGCGCGGCTTCGCATCACAGAGTGGAGCGACCGACAACCTTCGAGGCTTCTTCGAGGCGGATGACTACTACACAGATGCTGATAGCAACGCCTACCGGCTGCCAACCTTTATCGGCAACCATGATATTGGCCGCTTCGGCCGCTCGCTGCTGGATGACAATCCAGCAGCGCCCGACTCCGAGCTTGTCGCTCGCTCGCGGCTCGCGCATGCCCTGATGTATTTCGCGCGAGGTATGCCGGTCGTCTATTCTGGTGATGAACAGGGCTTTACCGGCGATGGCGGCGATAAGGACGCGCGCGAGGATATGTTTCCCAGCCAGGTCGCCGCGTATAACGATAACGACTTGATCGGCACGGACGCGACGACGGCTGGCTCGAACTTTGATACGAGCCATCCGCTGTACGAGGCGATCGCGGAGTACGCCGGTATCCGGCAAGCACATCCGGCGCTTAGCCGTGGGGCGCAGATTCAGCGCTTCAGCACCGACACGGCCGGCGTTTTCGCGTTCTCGCGCATCGACCGTGACGAAAAGGTGGAGTACGTTGTCGCGTTCAAAAATGCGGAGACCGAACAGTCGGCAACGTTCAAGACCTATGCGGCAAACGGCTCCTTTTCGGCGGTCTATCCCGCCAGCAGTGCGCCGCTTCAGGCGAATGCCCTGGCAGAGTTGACGGTCACCGTCCCGCCGTTAAGTGTCGCGATCTATAAGGCCGATACCGCACTCGTCGCGCGAACCGAGGTGCCTGGCATCACGCTGACGGCGCCGGTCGAGAACGAGCCGGTGCGCGATCGCGTCGAGGTCGCCGCGACATTGGACGCCGAAACCTACGCCGAAGTGACGTGCGGTTCGGGCTGGCAACGCGGCAGTCTACACGCTGATCGGCACTGACAACAACCCGCCCTACCGCGTCTTCTACGACACCAGCGAACTGGCGCCCGGCGCCGAACTCAGCTTCAAAGCGATCGTCAACGACGTTACGGACGACGCTGCTAACGAGGTAGGTGAACTCAACGTCGCCAGTGTCGGCACGTTGATCGGGGCCGATCCTGCGGTTGGCTGCGCTGCCGCTCCCGAGTACGCGATCATCCATTATCAGCGTCCAGCCGGTGATTACGGTACGGTCGAGCGCAATGATTATTGGGGTCTCCATCTGTGGGGCGATGCGATCGCGGATGGTGAAGGAACCGATTGGGCTACGCCTAAGCAGTTCATGGGCGAGGACGACTTTGGGCGCTTTGCTTTCATCAGGTTGAAGGACGCCTCCAAGAATGTCAACTTTATCGTCCATACACCTAGCGGCGATAGTGTCCCGAATACCCGCGAGCCCGGCGGTGATCGCGCGTTCAAGCCCTCTGAAACGCCCGAAATTTGGTTGAAGCAGGGCGATGCGACGGTCTATACTTCAGCCGCAACCGCGCAAGGTTTCGTGACTGTGCATTACAAACGGCCTGCGGGTGATTATGGGCCTGAAACGGGAGACGCTCCGTATTGGGGTCTGCACCTGTGGGGTGATGCGATCGCGGATGGGGTTGGAACGGACTGGTCCGCGCCGCGCCGCCGCGACGGTGTTGATGCGTTTGGCGCGTTCTACAACATCCCGATCAAGGACGCGAGCAAGCCAGTCAACTTTATCGTCCACACGCCTAGCGGCGATAGCGTTCCGGATACCCGCGAGCCTGGCGGCGACCGGAACTTCGTCCCCGATGACCTCGCGGATATCTGGCTGGTTCAGGGCGATGAAACCGTGAATCGTTCGCGCGCGACCGCCGAAAACATGGCGGTTATTCATTATTACCGCCCCGATGGAGACTACGGTGACTCCACGAGCACGGACTTCCGCGACTTCTGGGGCCTGCATGTCTGGACCGGCGCGGCGACACCGACTGACTGGCCGCAGCCGATCAAGCCTGCGGGCAGGGATGCTTTCGGCGTATTCTTCCATGTGCCGTTACAGGCGGACGCGACAACCCTGGCCTACATTATTCACAGGGGCGATAACAAAGATCCTGGCCCCGACCAATTCCTGGATCTGGTCAATATTGGCTACGAAGTTTGGCAAATCTCGGGGCGGACTGATTACCTGCTGCCAACTTCCGAGGGCTGTGTGCAGAACGGTGACCTGACAGAAGCGGCGGCGCACTGGGTTTCGGAGGACACGATTGCCTGGAATATCGAGGATGGTGCGGCCAACACCTATAAGCTGCATTACCAGCCAACGGGCGCGATGGTCCTGGCACCGAGTGGCATCGTCGGTGGCGCGTCGATCAACCTCGCCTTTGTCCCCGGTGGGTTAAGCTCCGCTTTGAAGGCGAAGTTCCCGCACCTGGCAGGCTACGCCGCATTGCGCGTCAGCCCGGAGGATCGCGAAAAAATCCGTGACATCCTCAAGGGCAAAATTGCCGTGTCCGCGACGGCCCTGACGGACGAAGGCGGCGCCCTGGTTGATGCGACCTCACTCCAGATTCCGGGCCTGGTCGATGCGCTGTATACCTATGGCGGCGAACTGGGCGTGATGTACCAGGGCCGATCTCCGATTCTGCGTCTGTGGGCGCCGACCGCCAAGTCGGTGACTCTGCATCTGTTCGATACGTCGACGGTCGCCGAGAGCACGACATACTCGATGACTGGTGACATGGAGACGGGAGTGTGGAGCGTGAGTGGCGCGCCTGGCTGGACCGGCAAGTTCTACCGCTATGAAGTAGAAGTCTACGTGCCTTCCACCGGCAAGGTGGAGCGAAACATGGTCACCGATCCGTATTCCTTCAGTCTGTCGATGAACAGCACGCGCAGCCAGATCGTTAATCTGGCTAACGCGGAGCTACGACCTGCCGGATGGAACTCAGTCAAGAAGCCGCGGCTCGACGCGTTCGAAGACATTGTGCTGTATGAGTTGCATCTGCGCGACTTCAGTATCAACGACGCAAGTGTAACTGAGTCGAACCGTGGAACCTATAAAGCGTTTACCGAGCGTAAATCGGATGGCATGCGCCATCTGCGGGGCCTGGCCGAGGCCGGCCTGACCCATATCCATCTGCTACCACTGTTCGATATCGCTTCGATCAACGAGAACGCGGCCGAACGGACGGAGCCCGACGCGGCCCTGCTTGCGACGTATCCGCCTAATTCAACGCTGCAGCAGGCCGCCGTCGCGGCGGTTGCCGACGAAGATGGCTTCAACTGGGGCTACGATCCCTTCCACTATACGGCGCCTGAGGGTAGCTACTCTACGAACCCGGATGGAACCACGCGCATCCGAGAGTTCCGTGAAATGGTCGCGTCGCTCAACCAGAGTGGCTTGCGAGTGGTGATGGACGTGGTGTACAACCATACCGCCGCCAGTGGTCAGAACGACAAGTCGGTTTTGGACAAGGTCGTGCCTGGCTACTACCATCGGCTGAAACCGGAAACAGGCGAGGTTGAGATCAGCACCTGCTGCCAGAACACCGCGACGGAACACGCCATGATGGAGAAGCTGATGATCGACTCTGTCGTGACGTGGGCCACGCAGTACGAGGTCGATGGGTTGCGGTTCGACCTGATGGGTCATCACATGAAGGCGAACATGACAAAGCTTCGCCAGGTCTTGAACAAGCTAACCATCGCTAATAGCGGCGTAGACGGCTCCAAGATCTATCTCTATGGCGAGGGTTGGAACTTCGGCGAGGTCGCCGACAACGCGCGTGGCGTCAACGCGACCCAACTCAATATGCCGGGGACCGGTATCGGCACATTCAATGATCGGCTCCGCGACGCCGTGCGCGGCGGCGGTCCATTCGACGGTGGCGAGGATCTCAAGAAGCAGGGCTTCGTCAACGGGCTGTACTACGATCCCAACGACCTCAACCAGGGCACGCCCGAGGAACAAAAGGCGCGGCTCTTACTCTACGAGGATCAGATCCGGGTCGGCCTGGCCGGTAACCTGCGCGATTACTTGTTCGAGGACCGCAACGGCGCCACCGTGACTGGAAAGGACGTCGACTACACCGGAAGCCCGACCGGTTATGCGCTCGATCCACAAGAAACGATCAACTACATCGAAGCGCACGACAACCAGACCCTGTTCGACGCGATCCAGACCAAGGCTCCTATCGCAGCGACGATGGAAGAGCGGGTCCGGATGCATAACCTAGGCATGAGCGTCGTCAGCCTGGCGCAGGGTGTGCCGTTCTTCCAGGCCGGCCAGGACATGCTGCGGTCGAAGTCGCTGGATCGCAACAGCTACAACTCTGGCGACTGGTTCAACAAGTTGGACTTCACCTTCGAGAGCAATAACTGGGGGGATGGCCTACCGCCGGCGGAGGAGAACGAGCCCAGTTGGCCGGTGCTCGGGCCGCTGCTTGCGAACCCGGCTTTGAAGCCAGCGCGGACCCATATTGTCGACGCGGTCGACCATTTCCAGGAGATGCTACGAATTCGCAAGAGTTCCAAGCTCTTCCGGCTCGAGACCGCCGAGGACATCACGCAGCGCGTCAGATTCGATAACACCGGGACGGACCAGGAGCCCGGCCTGATCGTTATGAGCATCGCTGATGGCGCCGCAGGCGATGAGGGGACACAACCCGAGCAATACCGCATGGACGACCTTGATCGGCGCTACGATCAGATCATTGTCCTGTTCAACCCGACGGACGAGACCCAGACCTTCACCAAGGCTGCATTGGCAGGCACGGAACTGCGCTTGCACCCGGTCCAAGCGAATTCCGCCGACCCGCTGGTACGAACCGCGAACTTCGACATGGCAGCGGGCGTGTTCTCGATACCGCCACGAACGACGGCAGTCTTTGTCGAGGGGCGCTGAGGAGTTCAACGTCTATTTACCGCTGGCGCGGGCTAGCGGACCGTAGCAACCGTGGGATCGAAACCTAGCCAATTTCGCGTAACCCAGGCACCTTGCTCAGGCGCCTGGGTTGCTCTTGTGGATCTCAAATTGCCGCTCAAATTTTGACATGTTTCGCTAACCGGGTTATAGTAGCCCGCAGACGCGCATGCTGAGTCGTTGCCGATGAGAAGTCGACGACCATGCGCCTTTTGTGTGTGTTTTTGTCCTGACCTGAAGGGTAGGAGTAGTGAATGGCGACGAAGTACGTTTATTTGTTCCGTGACGGCGATGGCTCGAAACGGGATCTGCTCGGTGGCAAGGGCGCGGGCCTGGCTGAAATGACCAAGTCGGGAGCGCCGGTGCCGCCCGGATTTACGATCACGACCGAGGCCTGTAATGCTTATTCCTCGAGCGGCGAGATGCCGGCGGAGTTGATGGCGCAGGTGCGCGAGTCATTGGCGGACGTCGAAAAGCAGACTGGTAAGAAGTTCGGCGATCCGTCGAACCCATTACTGTTATCGGTGCGCTCGGGCGCGAAATTTTCGATGCCGGGCATGATGGACACCGTGCTGAATCTTGGGCTCAACGCGGAAACGCGCGAGGGTCTGGCCCAGCTTACCGATAATCCACGCTTTGCCGCCGATGCGTATCGACGCTTTGTGCAACTCTTCGGCAAGATTGTGCTGGGTGTCGATGGCGAGCATTTCGAGCACGTCATGGACGAGGCCAAGGCGCATGGCGAGCGCCAGGACACCGATCTGTCAGCCGATGAACTGACCGGCATTGCCGAGCGCTTCAAGGCAATCATCAAAGAACAAAAAGGGCTCGATTTTCCGGACGATCCGCAGGCACAGCTGGAAGAAGCGATTAAGGCGGTCTTCCGCTCCTGGAACGGTCGCCGCGCGGTCGATTATCGCCGCCTGAACAAGATCTCGGATGCGCTCGGCACCGGCGTCAATGTGCAGACGATGGTCTTCGGCAACATGGGCAACGACTCGGCAACGGGTGTGGCCTTTTCACGTGATCCATCGACCGGCGAGGGCAAGCTCTACGGCGAGTACTTAGTTAACGCGCAGGGCGAGGACGTGGTCGCCGGTGTGCGCACGCCCCTGCCGATCTCCGACATGGAGCGCGATATGCCCGAGGTCTATGGGCAGTTCGCCGAGATCGCGCGCAGCCTTGAAGAGCACTACAAAGATGTCCAGGATATGGAGTTTACCGTCGAGCGCGGCAAGCTGTACATGCTCCAAACGCGAACCGGCAAGCGAACGGGCGGCGCTGCGGTGCGTATCGCGGTAGAACTGGCGAATGAGGGTTTGATCGACCGCGAAACAGCGGTGCAGCGGGTCGAGCCAGGCCAATTGGATCAGTTGCTGCATCCGATGATTACCCCGAGCGCCAAGGCGAAGGCCGGCGCGCTGACCACTGGCCTGCCGGCTTCGCCCGGTGCCGCGAACGGCAAGGTTGTCTTCGACCCGGACGAGGCCGAGCGGATCGCTGCGGAAGGCCAGCCGGTGATCCTGGTGCGGGTTGAAACTGCCCCCGAAGATTTCCATGGCATGGTCGCCGCCGAAGCCGTGCTGACCGCGCGGGGGGGCATGACCAGCCACGCGGCTGTTGTAGCGCGCGGCATGGGTAAGCCGTGTGTGGCAGGCGCAGGCGCACTACGTATTGACTATAAAGCAGGGCAGTTCACCGTCACGAATGGTGAGCAGACGACCGTGGTCAACGAAGGCGATTACATCACGTTGGACGGTTCGACCGGTGAGGTCTTCGTCGGCCAACTTGAAACGCAAGACCCGGAACTGGGCGACGATTTCCAGACGTTGATGAGCTGGTCCGACGAGTTCCGCAAGATTGGCGTGCGCACGAACGCTGATTCCCCGCATGACGCGGAGGTCGCGCGTGGCTTTGGCGCGGAAGGCATCGGTCTGTGCCGCACCGAGCATATGTTTTTCGAGGGCGACCGCATCGACGCCGTGCGCGAGATGATCGTCGCCGATACTGTCGAGGAGCGCAAGGCGGCGCTGGCCAAGGTTGAGCCCTACCAGCGTGAGGACTTTGTCGGTATCTTTCGCGCGATGGACGGTTTGCCGGTGACGATCCGAACGCTCGATCCACCCCTGCATGAATTCTTGCCGCACGAGGACGCCGAAATCCAAGAACTCGCCAAGACGATGGGTGTCGACTATGCCAAGCT
>Ga0136611_10003574_pt1 | contig 10870 bp, 11 predicted proteins | sample AntDrymUQ2232306_2_FD_106645 | JGI IMG/M metagenome (GOLD analysis project Ga0136611, IMG submission 106645) | Polar desert sand microbial communities from Dry Valleys, Antarctica - metaG UQ223 (23.06) | ecosystem: Environmental > Terrestrial > Soil > Desert | place: Antarctica: Dry Valley... | reverse complement strand
CTCCTGTGAGAGTGGGGACTCGGTCGCTTTGGGATGGTCGCGCGCGGGTCCGCGGCGTGACAGCGGCCACGCCTGCTAGGGATCGAGGCTCTTGCGGCCTCAGTTCGACCGGGGCTTACTAAGGTTTCTCAGACATGCCGTTGCGCTCGGCCCGCGTGCGACGGAATCGGTCCACGATGGCCTGGGATCGCGCCTTGCGCGCCAACTCGTCCGTCGTCGGAGCTGTCCTTCGTCGATGGAGCTCGGCATCCTGGGCCACGCGGAACGCGGGGTTCGCCTCGATATCGACGAGCACGTCCATGATGGTGCGAACGAGCGCGTGCCGAAAGTCGCGGTCCACATCTACCGTCGATGCGAGACTTGCATGGAGCGGTACCAACCGTCGATGGACTCGGCCCAGCAGCTCACCCTCCGGCGTAGCCTCGCGGCTCATGGCGTCCGCCTGCTCGGTTAGCTCATTCTTCATCCTCAGTCGCTCCCCATGAGATCGCGGATGTAGCCCCAGGCCGCCCGAAAATGCGTTACGATCCAGCGCTCATCGTCACTGATGCCGGTGAAGTGCCCCGTCTCAGTATCGTACAACTCCAAGTGGTTGAGACCCGTCTTCTCATCCACGTAGCCGAAGACCAAGACGTCGTCGCGCGCGAGGAGAGATCGGGCACTCGCGTCGTACTCCGCGATCGTCCGTGCTCCGACCTCGGGTCCATGATTCCTGAAGTGGTCTTCGAGATGCTCGTGCGACTGCCAGTCGGCCATCGCCGGGGCGCCCCCTTCGAACTTTCCATCGGTCTGGTGCAAGCTACCCGTGGAGCCGATGCCCCTACGCTCATGCCGCGGATTATGGTGCGAACGTCGTGCGACTCGCGGGCCACCCGCGAGCATGACGTCGCGGATCTGCGCGCCCGGGCTTGCTCACTGAAAGCACCGCTTCAGAATGTCCGAACCGTCCGCCATGCGCCGGTATACGGAGGCGGGGGCGAATGACCGCCGACGAGCAACCGGTCATCGGTGGGTTCGCGCTCACGTGGCGCGAGTTTCCCGCGCCCCGTCTCGCGCGGGACGTGGAGACGGACCGTGTGGGTGCGGCCGGTGAGGGCGATGGGCGCGCCTTCGGGATGTGGGTGCTCGCCGATCCGGACGCCCCGCTCGACCGGATCACCCAGGAAGAATTCGACCAGAACGACGAGCGCATGCCCTACTTCGGCCTGATCTGGCCCTCGGCCGAGACGCTCGTCGCGCGCGTGCTGGCCGGCCCGCGCCTCGACGGCCTGCACGTCCTCGACCTCGGCTGCGGGCTCGGGCCGTGCGGGTTCGCCGCCGCGGCGCGCGGCGCGCGCGTGACCTTCTTCGACTGGGAGCCGCGCGCCCTCGAGATCGTGGCCGCGTCCGCGCGCCGGCAGCCGATCTCGCCCGACCGCGTCGAGTGTGTGGTCGGCGACTGGCGCACGCCCCCGCCCATCGGCCCGTTCGACCGCATCCTCGGCGCGGACGTGCTCTACGAGGCGCGCAACGCGCCCGCCGTCGCCGACTTTCTCCGGCCGCACCTGAAGCCCGGCGCCGAGGCCTGGATCGCGGACCCCGGCCGCCTCCACGCCGCCGACTTCCCCTCCCTCGCCCAGGCAGCAGGGCTCCAGCTCGCGGGCACGGACGTCCTCGCGCGGACGCCGAACGGGCGCCTGATGACGCTCCTGCGTCTCCGCCGTCCGGCCTGAGGTCCGATTGCGCTGCGCCTCGTCCCCGTTGCGCGCCACGCGATCCGCACAACGACGCACCGAATCTGGAATCCCTGACGCGGATCTGATCGGGCGGAACCTCTCGCTAACGCCGTTCTGACGGCCGATCCCCGACGATAGTGTCGCCAGGACGAGGAGCCCTTCCCGCCCGGCCCTGAAGATGGACCTTCGGGCTGCCCTATCTAGGATGACCTCATCGAGAGGATGGACACGGACATGATGGCAACCCAGATGCATGCGGACGAGCGCGAGGCGAGCCCGGTCTTCCCGCGGATCCTCGCCGACCTCGAAGCGTCGATGGTCGAGACCGAGTGCTCGATCCTGGACGCGCTGACCCCGAATCAGTTCGATCTCGTGCAGGAGCTCGTGCAGGCCACGCGGCTGCTGACCTCCGCCCGTTGCGCGGTCGCGGAGACCGAGCGCCGCGAGCAGGAGCTGGCCCAGGAGCCGGCGAACACGTGCGCCGGACGCCCGCGCCACCGCGCGCGACGCCGGCAGCACCTGGTGGACATGTCGGCCGTCGCGCCGAGCGCGGCGCGCCTAAGCTAACCCGCACGCGGTACACTGCCCCCCTGACCGACCGAGGACACCAGCTCCGCGCCGGAGGCGATCCGGATGACCGACGCATCGATCGGGTTCGAGCGCGCCGCGCGCCTCTACGACGCCACACGCGGCTTCTCGCCCGACGTGGCGCAAGCCGTCGCGGCGGTGTTCGCCGTCGCGGCCCGCCTCGCGCCGACCTCGCGGGTGCTGGAGATCGGCGTCGGCACCGGCCGGATCGCGCTGCCGCTCGCCCCGGCGGTCGCCCGCTTCATTGGCATCGACATCGCGCGCCCGATGCTCGACGTGCTGGTCGAGAAGCGCGCCGACGAGCGGATCGACCTCTGCGTCGCCGACGCGACGCGCCTGCCGTTCGCCGATGCGTCGTTCGACGCCACGCTGGCGATCCACGTCCTGCACCTGATCCCCGGCTGGCGCGCGGCGGTCGCCGAGCTTGGCCGTGTCGTCCGGCCGGGCGGGACGGTGCTCGTGAACGGCCGCGACCATCTGGAGCGCGAGCCGCTGAACGTCGAGTGGAACGCGATCCGCGCCGCGCACGGCATTCCCTTCCAGGGCACCGCCGTCGGCGTCGAGGACACGGATCGGATCGCCGATGCGCTGACGGCGGCCGGGTTCACCGAGCGGGAGGCCGGCACGGCCGCCGCGTGGACGTCGTCCGTGACGCCCGCCCACTACCTGGCGGACCTGGAGCGCCGCGCCTGGTCCTCGACCTGGAGCGCGCCCGAGGAGCCGTACCAGGCCGCGCTCGCCGACCTCCGCGCGTACCTGGCCCGCGAGCGCATCCCCCTCGATGAGCCCCTCGCGACCACCCGCCACTTCCGCTACCTCGCCTTCCGCCGCCCCGCCATGTGAACGCGACAGACTGCTACACTGAAGCGAGAGCGAGGGCAGTCGAATGCAGAGCCGCCCAACCTACCATCGCTTGCCCGACCAAGTGATTCCTGACGACGTGGATCAGGTCATCCGAGCCAAGATCGAGCAGGCCGAGCGAGATATCCCCGACCGCCGAAGGCAGCGAGCCGATCGCCCAAGTCGCGACGCGCAAGGTCCCCGAGAATCGGCACGGAGCGCGGCGGCGAGGAGCGCGGCGGAGCAGCGCCCCGAGGGCTGAGCGACAACTGCACCGCACCTGCCGACGCTGCGACCGCATGTGGCATGGGCTCGGGCGCGACGTGTCACAATGGGCGCATGCGGGTGCTCATGACGACCTGGGGATCACGCGGCGACGTCCAGCCGTACCTGGCCCTGGCGCGCGGCTTCCGACGCGCGGGCCACGACGTGCGGCTGGCCGCGCCCGCGATCCCGGCCTTCCGCGACGCCGCCGCCGAGCAGGGCATCCCCTACGTCGATGTGGACGTGCCGCTCGATTCGACCGAGGTCGCCCGCTTCCTCGACTCGATCCTGGGCGTGCGCGACCCGATTCGCCAGGCCCGCAAGATCATCGAGACGTTCGTGGTCCCGAGCATCGACGGGGCGTACAGGGCGACCCTGGAGCATGCGCGCTGGGCCGACGTGGTCGTCAGCCACTTCTTCCAGCCGGTCGGGCGGATGGTCGCCGAGGCCACCGGGACGCCCTGGGTGTCCGGGTCGCTGGCCCCGATGCAGCCGACCGCGCTCTACCCGCCGCCGAACGTGCCCAACCTCGGGCCGGCCGCGAACCGGCTCCTCTGGTGGGCCGGGGCGACATACATCAACAGCCAGTGGAGCCCCGCCCTCAACCGCCACCGGCGGCGCCTGGGGCTCGCCCCGTTCCGCGACCTCTTCCGCCGCGACTTCTTCTCGCCGTCGCTGGACCTTGTGGGGGTGAGCCCGCGCGTCGCGCCGCGCCCGCCCGACTGGCTCCCCCAGACGCGCGTCACCGGCTACTGGTTCCTGGAGCGGCCTGAGTGGACGCCGCCGCCGGAGCTGGCCGCGTTCCTCGATGGTGGCCCGAAGCCGATCGCGATCGGCTTCGGCAGCATGTCCACCGAGGACGGCGCGGGCCTGACCCGCACGCTCGTCGAGGCCGTCGCGCGCAGCGGGGACCGCGCGGTGCTCCAGGCCGGCTGGGCCGAGCTCGGCCGGGGCGATCTGCCGCCGACGATCCTCCGCGCCGCCGACGTCCCCCACGACTGGCTGTTCCCGCGCGTGCGGGCGGTCGTCCACCACGGCGGGGCCGGCACGTCGGCGGCCGTCTTCCGAGCGGGAGTGCCGAGCGTGTTCGTGCCGCACATCGCCGACCAGCAGCTCTGGGCGGGCATCGCCAGGGCGCGGGGCGTCGCGCCGAGCGCCGTCCCTCGGGCGGGGCTGAGCGCGAGCGCGGGCGCGAGACCGCGCGCGGGCGTGGGTGCCGAGCGCCTCGCGCGGGCCATCGTCGCCACGCGCGATTCCGGCATGGCCGCGCGTGCCGGCCGCCTGGGCGAGTCGATCCGCGCGGAGGACGGCGTCGGCACGGCCGTGCGCGCAGTCGAGGCGCTCCTCGCAGGGCACTCCGCCGCTCCGCGTCCTGCCGCCAATCTCGCCCCGGTTATTTGACAGGATGAACAGGATTTACAGGATCAAGAGTGCGAAATCTCATCCTGTAAATCCTGTTCATCCTGTCAAAAGTTCGTCTCACTACCGGTGACGTCGGCCGCGGGCGAGCCGTCCGAGCGCGACGCGGCCCGCGTGGTGGCCCGCGCGCTGGGGGCGACGGCCGTCGAGGTGCGGCGCTTCCCGACCGGGCTGGCGCACCACGTGTTCGACGTGCGGACCGGCGACGGCCGCCTGGTCGTGGTGCGACTGACGCGGCCCGACCTGCGCCGCCTGCACGACGGCTGCCTGCACTGGCACCGCGCGCTGCGTCCGCTCGGCGTGCCGCTGCCCGAGCTGCTGTTCTCGGACGACGGCGCCGCGTTCAGATTCCCGGTCGTGGTACTGGAGCGGCTGCCCGGCCGCGACCTCAGCGACGTGTATGCGGGATTGTCGGCGGACGAGCGACAGGCGCTCGCGGGGCGGATCGTCGCGATCCAGGCGACGGTCGGCGCGCTGCCCCGAGCGCGCGGCTACGGATACGCCACCACCCGCGACGATGTGACGCTGCGTCCGACCTGGATAACCGTCCTGGCCGACGAGCTGGCGCGGAGCCGCCGTCGCCTCGCGGCAGCGGGCCGGATCGACCCGGCCATCATCGATGGCGTCGAGGGACTCGTCGGGTCGCACGCGGGCTACTTCGCGCGAGTCGAGCCGGTCCCCTTCCTCGACGACCTGACGACGAAGAACGCGATCGTCCACGATGGTCGGCTCAGCGGCATCGTGGACGTCGACATGGTCTGCTACGGCGACCCGCTCCGCACGCCGGCCCTGACCCGCGTCGCCCTGGCGTCGCTTGGGCACGACTCGGATTATGTCGATCACTGGCTGCGCCTGCTCGCCCCGTCGCCCGAGCAGGCCCGGGCGTTCTCGATCTACACGGCCATGTACTGCGTCGATCTCCTGTCCGAGATCGGCCACCGCTTCAACCAGGCTGAGCCGGTCGCCATCGACCGGGCGCGGCTGGACCGCCTCCTCGATCTGCTGCGAGTAGCGAGTAGCGAGTGATCGACATGGCGACCGCCCTGCTACAATCCGCCGTCACGTTTCCGGTCGCCGGTGGATCGTGCCGCGCGGCCCAGCCCGAACGCTCGAAAGGCCCGCCGCCGCATGCCCGGTCCGCTCAGCGACCTGAAGGTTGTCGATCTCACCCGCGTCCTCGCCGGCCCGTATCTGACCATGATGCTCGGCGACATGGGCGCGGACGTGGTGAAGATCGAGCAGCCCGGCTCCGGCGACGACACCCGCCGCTGGGGGCCGCCGTTCGTCAAGGGCGAGAGCACCTACTACCTCGCCGTCAACCGCAACAAGCGCAGCGTGACGCTCAACTTGAAGCATCCCCGCGCCCGCGAGCTGCTGCTCGACATGGTCCGCGACGCCGACATCCTGGTCGAGAACTTCAAGGTCGGCACGATGGAGCGGCTCGGGGTCGGCTACGAGGGCGTCCTGCGAGAGATCAACCCGCGCCTGGTGTACTGCTCGGTGACCGGCTACGGGCGGACCGGCCCGTACGCCGAGCGCCCCGGCTACGACTACATGGGCCAGGCGATGGGCGGCATCATGAGCGTGACCGGCGCGCCGGACGGCGAGCCGATGAAGTACGGCGTCGCCATCGCCGACCTGACGACCGCGATGACCGGCTGCGCGACGATCCTAGCGGCGATCCACCACCGCCACCGCGCCGGCACCGGCCAGCGGGTCGATCTGTCGCTGCTGGAGACGGTGGTCGGCTGGCTGATCCACCTCGCGACCGATTATTTCGCGACCGGCCAGCTGCCGCCGAGGATCGGGAACGGCCACAGCAGCATCGTGCCGTATCAGGTGTTCAAGGCCCGCGACCGCCACTTCGCGTTCGGGGCGCTCAACGACCGCCAGTTCCGCGACTTCGCGCACGTCCTCGGCCACGCGGAGTGGCCCGACGACCCGCGCTTCCGGACGAATCCGGACCGCGTCGCGAACCGCGCCGCGCTGGTTCCGCTGATCGAACGGGCGCTGCCGGAGCGGTCGGCCGGCGAGTGGGTGGACGCGCTGCTGGCGGTGGGCGTGCCCGCGGGGCCGGTCAACAGCGTCGCCGAGGTCTTCGCGGATCCGCAAGTGCTGGCGCGGGACATGCTCCTCGACGTCCCGCACCCGCTGCTCGGGTCGGTGAAAATGGCGGGCATCCCGTACAAGCTCGGGGACACCCCGGCCGACGTCCGTCGCCACCCGCCGCTGCTCGGGGAGCACACCGACGAGGTGCTCGGCGCGCTCGGCGTGGAGGCCGGCGAGCTGGCGCGGCTGCGCGCGGAGGGGGCAATTTGACCGCCGAGGGACGTGCCGTGCGCCACGGGGGGAGCGCCGTGACCGCCCTGGAGCGCGGCTTCACGCACAGTTGGCGGATCCGCATCCGCTACGCCGAGACCGATGCGATGGGGGTGGTGTACCACGCCAATTACATCACATTCTTCGAGGTCGGGCGCGTCGAGTATCTCAGGTCGGCCGACGTGGACTACCGCGCGCTCGAAGAGCAGAAGATGACCGGCGCGGTGGTCGAGGTCGGCGTGCGCTACCACGCGCCGGCCCGGTTCGACGACGAATTGTCGATCTACACGCGCTGCGCGTCGATGGGCAAGGTGCGCTTTCGGATGGAGTACGAGATCTGGCGCGAGGCGGACCGGACGCTGGTCGTCAGCGGCCACACGGACCACGCGCTCCTCTCGCACGAGACGCTGCGGCCGGTGCGCATCCCGGAGGCCGTCAAGGCCGGCGTGGCCCGCTTCGAGGCGTCGCGCGGCACGGCGTTCGCGGGGAGCGCGACGCACGCACCCGAGCCGGCCCCGCCGATGGGCGCCTGGCGGCGGGGCTGAGCGGGTGGCGGCCGGGGACGTTTTTGACAGGATTCACAGGATGAACAAGATTGGAGCACGTTCACCTCAATCCTGTCAATCCCGTCAAAAAAGATCGTTGCGCATGAATCGACGAGCTGCCGCGACCGAGGATCGAGCGTGAGCGGGAGGCGCCGCCGACAGCGCGACCGGCCGAGCGGCCCGCGCCCGCGCATCCGCGTCGAGCTGACCGGCGTCGCGCATGGCGGCGAGGCGCTCGGGCGGGTCGATGGGCGCGTCGTGTTCGTGCCGCACGGGCTGCCGGGCGAGATCGTCGTCGCGGAGATCACCCAGGACAAGGGCGATTACGCCCGCGCGGAGATCGTCGAGATCGAGCGGCGCGCGCCGGAGCGGACGGTCCCGCTCTGCGCCTATGCCGGGACGTGCGGCGGGTGCCAGTGGCAGCACGCCGAGTATCCGGCGCAGCTCGGGTTCAAGCGGGCGATCGTCGCGGAGCAGCTCCGGCGCATCGGCGGCTTCGCCGACGCCGAGAGCCTGGTGCTGCCGACGCTCGGGATGGCCGACCCGTGGTACTACCGCAATCACGCGCGGTTCTCGGTCGGCCGGCGGTACGGCGAGGTCGGGTTCACGCGGGCGGGCACGCGCAGCCTGTTGCGGATCGATCACTGCCGCATCTCGCACCCCCAGATCAACGCCGTGCTGGAGCGCGTGCAGCGCCGGCTGCCGGGGCTTTCGGCGCACCAGCTCGCGGTCAGGGTGGGCGCGAACACGGGCGACCGGCTCATCAACCCGGCGCTCCCGCCGCTCGCCGCGCTCGGTGACTCGGCCGGCAGCCCGCCGCCTCGCGACGGCGCCCAAGAGAGCAGCGACGGGCATACCGGCAGCCGCGATGAGGGCACCGGAGACGACTCGGCCGCCCCTCCCGAGCACGTGCCCGCGCCGCCGCACCCCGGTGTCTCGCCCGACGTCCGCGCGGGCCGCGCGGACACAATCGAGCTCGCCTCGGGCCAGCTCGATCTCCACGAGGAGCTGCTCGGCCGACGCTTTCGGGTCGCGTCGGCGACCTTCTTCCAGGTGAACACGCGTCGCGAGCTACGCGGACCGGACTTCCCGTCGCCCGCGACCGTCGCGCGCTTCGGGCACCTGATCCCCGAGGACGGGCTGTCGATGGCCGAGGCGCTGGTGCTGATCGGCCTCGACCGGCTCGATCCGCACCCCGAGGACGTGGTGGTGGACGCCTACTGCGGGGTCGGGACGTTCGCGGCGTTGCTGGCGCCGCTGGTGCGCGCGGTCATCGGCATCGAGGAGTCGGGGGCGGCGGTCAAGGACGCCGACCTGAACTGCGCCGACCTCCCGAACGCGCGCTTCGTCGTTGGCAAGGTGGAGCACGTGCTGCCGTCGCTGGCGGAGCGCGCGACGCCGGCCGAGCGCCCGACGAAAGTGCTGCTCGACCCGGCGCGCGTCGGCTGCGAGCCGCCGGTGCTGGAGGCGCTGATCGTGGCGGAGCCGGAGCGGATCGTCTACGTCTCCTGCGAGCCGGCCACCCTCGCCCGCGACCTGGCCATCCTCCGCGACGGCGGCTACACGCTCCGCTCCGTCCAGCCGATCGACATGTTCCCCCAGACGTACCACGTCGAGAGCGTCAGCCTCCTCACCCGCTGAGCAGACCCCTCTACCAGATAGGAGAGGGATGTGCTATGCTCCTCTTGGTCGAACTCTTGTTCTGCTACACCGCTGCTCGACGTGATACCTCGACGGCGTTCTCTGCGGGGGAGTATGGGACGGACGGCAACTGCGCGACGCGCACACGGCACGGCCGCGACGGCGCTAACCGCCCCGATGCGGGGCGACTTGGACATCCTCACGAAGTCGTTCGAGCGGAGCCTACTGGCGCTCAACCGCTCGCCGGCGACGATCCGCATCTACACCATCAGCGTGCAGCAGTTCGGCCGATTCCTGGTCGCGCGGGGCATGCCGCTCGTGGTCGCCAACATCACCCGCGAGCACGTCGAGGAGTACATCGCGGACGTGCTGCGGCGGGCGAAGCCGGCCACGGCCGAGACGCGCTTCCGAGGGATACAGGCGTTCTTCAAGTGGGCCGTGGAGGACGGTGAGATCGCCGCGTCCCCGATGGCCCGCATGCGTCGGCCATCGGTGCCGGAGGAGCCGCCCGCGATATTGTCGGACGGGCAACTGAAGCTGCTGCTGAAGGCGTGCGAGGGGCGCGACTTCCAGGCGCGGCGCGACACGGCCATCTTCCGCTTGTTCATCGATTCCGGCATGCGGCGGTCCGAACTGGCGTACCTGAAGGTCGATGACATCGACCTGGACAACAACGTCGCGCTCGTCGTCGGCAAGTTCCGCAGACCACGCGCCTGCCCGTTCGGTCGCAAGACGGCCCAGGCCCTCGACCGCTACCTGCGTGAGCGGGCGAGGCATCGCCACGCCGACGCGGAGTATCTCTGGCTCGGGCCGCAGGGTCCGCTCGGGGACAGCGCCGTCGACCTCATGGTGCGCCGCCGCGCCAAGCAGGCCGGCCTGGAGGGGGTCCACGCGCACCTCATGCGCCACGGCTTCGCGCACACCTGGCTCGCGAGCGGTGGGCAGGAACAGGATCTGATGATGCTCGCCGGCTGGCGCTCGCGCGACATGATCGGCCGCTACGGCGCGCCAGCTGCGGCCGAGCGCGCGCGCTCGGCGTACCGTCGGCTGTCACCGGGTGACCGGCTCTGAGTTAACGGGGGGTCGATGATGATTAGATCGAACTCCGCGCTTCATGTGGGACAGCCGTGGCCTGCGGGCGTCATCGCGCGTTCCAGGCGGGGGATCGGGGTCGAGATTCTGATCGTCTGCGGCTACCGGTCGTGCGCGGCGAAGGTCGCTACGGTCGAAGGTCGTGATGCCCGCCACCAGATCGTCCTCGGCCCGTTGTTCGAACACGACGAGTGGCGAGAGGGCAGCACTCCGACCATCCGGATGAATCGACGCGCCGTTCTTAGCTGGGCACGAGCCAAGCAGCGGGGCGAGCCGTGGTCCACCTTCCGACGCCGCAGCAGGCGTCCCTGGCGCACCAGCATCCTCCCTGACAAGGAGGAGCGAGAGATCGAGGTCGGAGAGACTGCGCTGGCCCCGATCCCGTTCCGCTTCGAGTGTCCGGTCTGTGGACGACCGAACCTCGCCACCGTGCCGCCCGACTGTCCG
>Ga0136611_10003573_pt1 | contig 10870 bp, 14 predicted proteins | sample AntDrymUQ2232306_2_FD_106645 | JGI IMG/M metagenome (GOLD analysis project Ga0136611, IMG submission 106645) | Polar desert sand microbial communities from Dry Valleys, Antarctica - metaG UQ223 (23.06) | ecosystem: Environmental > Terrestrial > Soil > Desert | place: Antarctica: Dry Valley... | reverse complement strand
TCGCGCCGATGGTGTTGCCGATTCCGCCGAGTTGCGCGCGGAGGTCCGGCACGCGGCTGGCGATGCCGCCCATGAGTCCCTGCATGAGCAATCGCCCGTTGTCGTAGAGCAGTACCGCGTCTTTCTCCGGCGGTCCCTTCCAACTCGGCAGCATCCCACTCAGGCTGGATAGCGCCGACTGCACCGCGCCGATCATGGAGTTGATACCGTCGAGGAAGCCCTGCACGACCGATGCGCCCGCGCTGAATAGCAGGCTCCCGAGGTTGCCGAGCGCCGATGTGATGCGACCTGGGATGGTCTGGATTTCCGTGATGACGTTGCTCGCGCCGGTCTGCGCCGCCGTGAGCATGTTGGACACGCCGGTCGTGGTGTTCGTGACCGCGTTATTCCAGCCGGTCGTGATGGCTGTCTCAATGGCGGTCAGCGCCGTGTCGAACGCCCCCGCGATTGCATCCCAGGCGGTCGTGATGCTTTCCTTGATGGAGATGAGCTTGTTCTCGATGGTGGTGCCAAAGTTACCGAACGCGACCTTGATGCTCTCCCATATGGCCGTGAGTTTTTCGTTTATCGCCGTCCCTATCTCGTTGAACTTCTCGCCGATGGTGTTTTTCCACTCGGTGACTTTTTCTCGGACGGTCGTGCCCATCTCCGAGAAGTTGTTACCGATGTCGTTTTTCATGCGCGTGAGTTGCTCCCGGACGGCGGTGCCCATCGCCGAGAAGTTGTTACCGATGTCGTTCTTCATGCGCGTGAGTTGCTCCCGGACGGCGGTGCCCATCGCCGAGAAGTTGTTACCGATGTCGTTCTTCATGCGCGTGAGTTGGTCCCGCACGGCCGTCCCCATCGCCGAGAAGGCGTCGCCGATGTCGTTCTTCATCCGCGTTAGCTGGTCCCGCACGGCCGTCCCCATCGCGCTGAACATACCCCCGACCGCCGCCATGAGTGCGGGCTGCACTGTTTCGTCCACCCACGCGCTGAACACCGTTCCCCACTCGTTGAGCTTGCTCCTGATGCCCGGTAGCGCGGTCCCCGTGAGCCAGGTGCCGATGGTGTCGAACATCCTGCCGACCGCCGCCACCAGCGCGGGCTGCGCGGTTTCGTCCACCCACGCGCTGAACGCCGTTCCCAATTCCTGCATCTTGGTCTTGATGGCCGGTAGCGCGGTGGTGGTGAGCCAGGTGCCCAGCGCGCTGAACATGGCCCCGAGCGCCGCGACAACCACGGGCTGCGCGGCGTCCACCCACGCGCTGAACGCGGTCCCCAACTCCTTCATCTTCTGTTGCACGAGGGGGATAGCGGTCCCCGTGATCCACGTCCCGAGCGCCGAGAGCCAGACGGGCAAGTTGGCTTGCAAGAAGGGGATAGCGGTGGTGGTGATCCAATTGCCGAGCGCCGAGCCGAGCGCCAGCGCGGCCCTGCCGATGCCGGGCAGCGCGACCGTGCCGACGAAGTTGATGAAAAAGCCGTACCAGTCGTAGAGTTTCTGCCCGAGGAAGGGAATCGCCGTGGTGGTAATCCAACTGGTCAAATGCTGCCCGTAGATTTGCATCTGCGCCGCGACCTGTGGGGCGAATTGCTGCACCAGCGCGCCGAGTCGGGCGAAGAACGCACCGATGGGCGGCCCCGCCAGCGCGGCGAGGTTGCCGATTTTGCCGATGACCGCCTGTACCATGTTCTCGATGCCGCCGACGAACTGCCCGAAGTTGGTTTGCCCGCCCATCAGCGACCGAAAGGCATTGACGACCGCCATAACCGCCGAACCCACCTGCTGCCCGAACCGCACCGCCGCGCCGATGACCCGCTCCAAGCCCGCGATGAATCCGGGCAGGTGGGAGAGGACGATGGGCAGGATATTCGTCACGAACCGCGCCAGTCCCTCCGCCGCGCTCCTGATGGCCGGGATGAACGCGGTCCCCACGCGAATCGTCAGCGTCTCCCAGACGGAGCCGAGTTGGGCTAAGGCACCTTTGAGGTTGTCATTGCGGAGCGCGCCATTGGTCGCCGCGCTGCCCGCGACGTTGACCATGCCGGTGTATTTCGCGATGCCCGCCGCGCCGTTGTCATAGAGGATTTGCGCGGCGCTCAGCCCCTCGTTGCCGAAAATCGTCGCCAGCGCGGCCGTGCGCTGCTGGTCCGTCAGCCCGCCCATCTTCGTCTTCAGCTCCTCGCTGATGCCCCCCATGTCCTTCATCTTGCCGGAGGAGTCGAAGAATTGGAGGCCGAGGTCTTCCATCAGCCCGGCCGCTTCCTTCGAGGGACTGGCGAGGTTGACGATCATGCCGCGCAGCGCGGTCCCGGCCGCGCTGCCCTTGATGCCCTGGTCGCCCAGTTCGGCGATGGTCGCGGTGAGGTCGGTGATGCCGATACCCATGCTGTTGGCGATGGGGCCGACGTACTTCATCGTCTCGCCGATGTCGGTCACGCTCACGGCGCTCGAATTGGCGGCGGCGGAAAACAGGTCCGCGACCATCCCGGCCTGACTGCCTTCCAGCCCGAAGTTTTTGAGCGCCATCGCGGCGATAGCCGAGGCGTCGGCCACGCCAATACCGCCCGCCGAGGCCAGCGCCAGCGCGCCATAGGCCGCGCCGCCGAGGATGTCCGCGACTTCCACGCCACCCGAGGCCAGCGCCTGCATCGCCGTGGCCGCGTCGGTCGCACCGATACCCGCGAGCGTGCTATCCTGCCCGAGCGCGAGGGCTTTCTCGGAGAGCGCGGCGAGTTCGACCGAGGACGCCCCCGCGACCGCGCCGACGCCGGACATCGCCGCCTCGAACGTCGCGGCCGTGCTGACGGCGGAACCGATGCCTGCGACGACGGCGACGGCGGCGACGGAGACGGCCTGGAATCCGGTCGTCGCCACGGTGCCCAGCACGCCGCCGACGCTGTGCCCCTTGCCCTCCAGGTCGCTGAGCGCACCGGAGACGCCGCGAATCGGGCCGCTGGCTAAATCCTGCGCGGAAATTGTTATTTGTACGGTGTCGGCTATGGCGCTACCCTCCCGGCGTCAGTCGCCATCTTTCGGGGTGTACTTCGCCTCGTGAGACCAGAGTTCGAGTTGTACGCCGATTTCGTCCGCGTCCTCGTCCGGGTCGATGTCGGACGGGCGGCAGTGCCACGCCGTTGCCAGCCGCGCCCGCACCAGCAACCAGGGTGCGGGCGTCTTGCCGCCCGTCACGAAATAGCGCCTCAGGTCGCGGCTGGTTTTGGGTCGAGCCTACCGATCTGCGCCAACGCGGCCAGCACGATCGCCGCGCCCAGGTCGTCGCTGATCACCTCCCAGAACGCCGGATCGTCGGCTAGGGGATACGGCTCGCCGTCCTCGTCTACGAGGTCGTGCGCGAGGATGACCTGACGCAGCGCCGACCCGGTACGCTCCTGGTCGCGCGACCGCAAATCCAGCGCCACGCTGCGCGGGAAATTCACCCAGGCGGTGATAGAAAACTCGTGGTACGGCTCGGGGAGCGCGGTCGTGACCACGCGGCGCGGTAGTCGCTTGCGCGGGGCGGCGAATCCGGGCGGGGGCGCGGGCACGTACAGTTGCTCTTTTTCCATCACCCAGACACCCGCCCCATTCTCGGTCGTGACCATGATTAGCCCTCCACGTTGGTTTCAGGACACGGAAAACCGGGCGTGCCTACGCCGCCGGGGAAGGCGACACCTATACCCTGGCCGTGCGGCATGGTGTGCGCCAATCCTCGATCCAAAGGATCACCTCCGGGAAAGCGTGGAAGCACCTGCTCTAGCAGGGCTACTCCGACAGGCATCAATACGCGGTTGCCCGCGCGTTCTGTAGCTTCACCTGGATGCCGTAGGCGTTGGTGGGGTCGTAGATGTAGTTCCCGGTGAACTTGTAGACCTTCGTCCCCTTATCTTCGGGCGAGAGGTCCACCGCGCCCCACGCGAGCGGCACGTCCACGGTGATTTGCGGCTTCAGCACGCTGGTGCCGATGGCCGCGCCGTTGTTGCCGAGTTGCAGCCGCACCAGGCGTTTGGTGTTGTTATCCCAGTTGTTGTACTCCGCCAGCGCCGACGCCGCGCCCTCGAGCGTCGCCGTCAGCTGCACATCGAGTTTGCCCAGCTTGACATCGCCCGTGGCCTGCGTGTTGTCGCCGTAGTATTTGCGGGCGAGGTTGTTCTTGATATTGACTTCCCAGGAGATGATGGTGCCCGGTACGAGCGTGGTACCCGGCGTGCCCCCGAACGCATCCACGTACAATTGCAGTTCCCAGCCCTGGATGAAGTTCGGCACGCGGTCGGTCACGGTGGCGAGGGTGACACCCGTCGCGAGTTCGCGCCCGAACAGCGTCGCCTCGGCCTTTGTGTCGCCGTCCACGACGCCGGACAATTTGAGTTCGTCCAGCTTCGCCCCGCGCAACTGCCAGGAGCGATAGCCGTCGTAATACTCGTACGTCTGCGGGTCGATCGCGTTGCCCGGTTTGAACGTCCAGGTGGACGCCCCCAACGCGGTCACGGGCGTCGCGCCGCCCTGGATGCTACCCAGCAGCCACTCAACAATTTCGTCCGCACCGAGCGGCATCGTGAGCTTTGCGCCCGCCGCGACCGCGCGCAGCTTGGCGTCGCGCTGGTTGTCGCGCGTCCCGGTGGATACCTCGATCATGTTCTGCGCGCGCACGCGCGTGAAGTCGCCCGCGACGTAGAGGCGGCGCGTCGCCACGACCGCCGCGCCCTCGGTGACTTCCTTGCCTACCGATGCCTGTTGCAACCACCGCTCACCGGCCATAGTTCTTTACCCTTCCTTCTTCGGCGGCGCATCTTTCGGTGCGGCTTCGTGCGGCTTCGCCGCCTCGGTCTTTTCCCGGTAGCCCGCATAGTCGTACAGCGGGCTGTCGCGCACGGTCGCGCGCTGCTCCTTGTCGAGGTCGTCGTACTCGTCTTTCGTCAGGTCGTGCGCCGGAATTCCGCTGTGGAATTCCTCACCCCCCCCGGTGTAGTGGATTTTCGGATCGGCCATGACTACTCCTCAAGCGAAAGCGAATACCAAATCCTCGGCCGCTTCCAGCGACCACCAGCGATGCCGGTACTCGCCGTTTTGGTAAAGGATGTAGGGCTGGGCCTGCGCCAGCCGGCCCGCGCCGCCATCCGATTGGTGCAGTTGGCTGGTGACGGCCGCGCCGCTCAGCTTGCGGTTGGTGTAGAAGGCGTTGGCGACGATGTCGGAGAGCGCCAGCAGCCGGGATTCCGCCGCCGCGTCGTCGCCCGTGGACAGCACCATCAGGTGAATCGGGATGGTGTGGGCGCGCTGCACCCAGCCCGCCCCGGCCTTCTGCCGGTCCTCGTAGCCCTCGCTCCACAGGTAGGCGACGGTATCGCTGTTGACCGTCTTGGGCACACCGAGCACGACCGTCAGCGAGGTTTCGCCCGCCGCCGTGAGCGCCGCCTGCAGGATGGTGCGGGTCGCGGTGACGATGGCCTGGGTACTCACATCGCCTCTGTGTGGAGCGACCTGCGCAGATTCCCGGTGCGTACCGGCGTGTTGCGCTGCGCCTCGGCCTGCACCACCAGCCCCGCCGCCAGCAGCGCGGGCTTGATGGAACCGCCGCTGCCTTTCAGCAGTTCGACCACGCGGGCTTCGAGCATACTCACGACGCGCGCGCGCTGGCTGGTGAGCGCGTTGGTGAGGTAGGGGCGTCCGACCATGCGACTCGTGCCGTCGTGGACGTAGCGCGCGTAGTTGACGTTGGTGCCCACGACCACGCTGCCAGCGAGGTCGAGCTTGCCGCCGAACCGGGCGATGAGCGCGGTCGCGCCGCTGATGGTGAGATTGATACTCGCCATCAGTACGCCCTCCACCCTTGCCAGAGCGACAACGGCCCTTGGTAGCCGCCCGACACCAGGGCGATACCGGGGCCATGCCCTTTGCCCTGGCGGTAGTAGTCGATGATGCGCTTCGTTTGGGGCGGGATGCCCTTGACGTAGAGCAGCCCCGGCCCGTCCGGGCGCTGCGCCGCGTCGGCCCAACCCGCCTCGCGCGATTTGTAGGAGTACGCCGCCCAGATGGTCACGGCGTGCGTGATCTCCTCCGGCAGCGCGGTCGTGCCGGTCACGACCACATTGCCGACCCGGTAGGCGTCGGGGAGGAAGCCCGAGCCGTAGTACAACTGGTTGTACGGCGGCCCGTGCAGCGGCAGTATCTGCACGTAGTGGGCGCCCGTCTTGTCGCTGGGGGAGAGCGTCTGGAATTCCGTCCCGGCCTGGTTGCTCGCCACCGTCACGCTGGTGATGGCGGCGAACTCGTCGATATCGAGGCTGGTATCGCCGCTCCCCGCGTAGCGCCGCGTGACGCCCGTCTGCGCGGCCCAGTAGTTCGTCGCCTTGCCCGTCTCACGGTCGAAACTCCTAGAACACCGGGTGACGAGTTTGCCGAGGATGGCGTCGCGGTCGGAACCCGCCCACGCGCCACCGAGATAGTCCTTGACTTCTGCGACGTTCGAATAATCCGCCATGTCTGGTCACTCCCTCGGTGGCGCTGGGGGTGGGCGTTACCGTGCGGGTGCGGGCTTCGGCGCGGGCTGCACGTCCGGCTCGGCGCTGGCCTTGAGGTCGAGGCCGCTCATCGGCCCCGCGAACGTGGACAGCACCGGCACGTCGTAGAACACCTGTTCGGTGTGCCGCGCGGCCTCGCGCGCCAGCGCGACGCTATCCGTGCGGACGGTCAGCACGCGGTCGCTCGCCGCCGACTGGGGATCGCGCACCGGGGGCACCTCGTACCCCGGCGTGACGACGAGGCCCGGCCCGAGGTCGAGGTGATCGGTCAACTGGGGCCGGTCGTTCTGCTTCTCTGCCATCGTGGCTACTCCTTTGCTTCCTTGCGCTGCCTGTGGTGCAACGCCTATACCGTACCATGGTCCGAAATGCTATATCTAAGGACCGACATCACCGATGATTTGGGTTGCGGCGGTCAGGCGTGCCGCCGTGAACCCCATCCGACATTCACCCCGGAACCAGGTCTGGTTGCTCTCGAAAGACGTACCGGCCTCGCTCGACACGTCCATGCGGATTTCGTCGCGCATGAAACCCATGATTTCCTGACTCGCGCCGAGGACGATGCTACTGCGGTTGGTGTTCGCACCGACCGTCTGCGCGATGGGCATGTTGGGGTCGATGACGAGACGGATACCCGCGAACGTCGCCATGCCGCCGCCGATGGCCCCGGACGGGTTAGCGTCGGTCACAAGTCCCTGGTTGCCGATGAGGCTGCTCTGCGCCAGATACCGCCCCGCCGTGTCCTTGGCGGTCAGCAGCTTGGTGTAGGTGCGCGGGGCCATGAGGATGTAGTCGGGCTGGCCGAAGTACGTCGCCTGGAAGCGGCCCAGCGCGGCGAAGATGTCGTCGAAAATCGCCGCCGCCGTCTGCGCGCTCGCCACGGTGGTGGTGATGCCCGCCGTGTTGAGGATGCCGGTCGGCTGCCCGGTGCCCGAGCCGTTGATCACCGCGCGATCCATCTCGATATTCAGCCCGCGCCCGAGGTCGTTCCGCACCATCTGGTCCACGGCGGGCGCGGAATCCTCCAACAGTTGATTGGAGATTTTCGCGATACCGGCCAGCGTGTAGATGTTGACCGCGATCTGGCCGAACACCTCATCGCTCGAGGTCTTGGTCGCGTTCTCGGCGGTCCACGCCACGGTGCTGATGCCCGTCTGGGTCGGGATGTAGATGAGGTTGGAGGAGACGCCATGCACCATGTTGATCACATCGAGCATCGGCGCGTTGGCGCGGCGCAGCAGCGCGATCGAATCCTGCAAATACTGCGGCGGCACCAGAAAACCGCCCGCGCTGTTGGTCCCCTCGCTGAGCGCCTTCAGCCCGGCGATGGTGCCGCTGTACGCCTTGGTGGCGATGTCGTGCATCTGCTGGCGGGCCGCACTGTCGCCGCGCCGCGCCTTCCAGAGCTTGACCGCGAGGGGTTCGTCCGGTGCGGCCCCGGTGTTGACGTTGGGGACGTGGTACTGGTGCTTGCGCTCGCTGCGCGCGTTGATGACCGTGTCGAAGTCGGCGCGGAGCCGCTTGATTTCGGCGGCCTGCTCGGCGGCCAGCTTCTCGGCCTCGTACTGGGCGATGACCGCCTTCAGTGATTTGAGTTCGGCCCCGATGGTGGCGACATCCTCCGCGCTGGCCGTGTCGGTCAGCTTCGCGGCGAGGTCTTGCGCGCTCTTGGTCGCGGCGGTCAGCTTGTCGGTCAGTTCCTTGATGACTTCTTCCGGGTCCACGATGGCCTCCTGTCGTCACACAGGGGCGCGTGGCCCACGAAGTTGGATTGTCTGCCCGTTTACGCGGTCGCCTTACTCAGCGTGTCCACCACGCCTTGCAGGTCGGCCAGGGCGTGCCGGATGTTCGCCTCGTTGCTCGCCGACAGCACTCGCCCGCGTTTCCCCGCACCATCCCCGGTTGCCCAGTTCGGCGGCAGTTCGATACCCGCGAGTTGGAAATGCTTCCGGGCCTCGCCCGGTTCGACGCGCGCAAAGGCGTTGGCCGGGGTGGGGGTCAAACTGAGTTCGACCCAGGGCCAACGGAGGATTTCGCCGCTCTTCGCCTTTTGCGTCAGATGGGGCATGGCCCCACTGCTGGCGAACAGGGCTTCATGCCCCACCAATTCCTTGATGAGGCCGTGGTAAGCTGAGGAGCGGTCGAGTTGGGCGCGGACCCACCAGCCGTCATCGTCTTTGATGGCGGTGGTGGAATCCACGCGGCCGACAACGGCGGTTTTGAGTTTGGCATCCATGCCATGATCGTATAGTAGCGGGAGCGAAACATTGTACCAGTCGCGGCACAAGTCGGTGCGGGGAGAAAAGAACTCCCCATCGGTGTCGCGGCCACGTCCGTCAGCCCCACGAAGTGGCCCCCCGAAGGGTATCGCGAGGATGTTGAGCGTGTCATCGCCAATCATCTTTACGGTCGCGCCCATCACGCTACCCCCATCGAAAATGGCGCTACAACAGGGAATTTGCTATACTTTGGGGCAGCAAGAAGCCTCGCGGGTGCGTGAACACCCCGAGGCGTGTCACCCTCAACCTCGGTAAGGGAGGTCAAGCGATGCCATCCAAGAATAGCACCACAGCGATTGAGCGTCACTGCCCTGTCTGCGGGAAGGGGCGCGGCGTGGATCACGTCGTGGAGTTCTGGCAGGGGGGGGCAAACACGCCCGACAATCTGCAAAACCTGTGCCGGTCGTGCAATGCCAAGAAGAGCGCCCTGTTGCGCTTGCAGCAATAGACTGTCGTCAGCGGCGAGTTTGACCGACCGGCTCATGCGCGAAACCCCCGTCACGGAGGCCCGCGCGGGGCACTGGGGCAACCTGTTGCTGGCACTTCTCACAGTATACGGTCAGGCGCGGCTTATCGTCAAGCAGCGCCGCCAGCGCCTCATCCACGGTGGCGAGCAGGCGGTTACACACCACGCGGTGCCCGCCCTTGACGCGGATATTCGGGCAGCGCAACTCAACCATCACGCCTCCTCGTCCTTGCTCGGTGGCGGGAACGAGTACCCCGGCAGCGCGTCCTCTGCCCGCCGTTTGGCCGCGGCCCGGTAGGACCGCTTATAGGCGGTGTGGTGGCACTTCTTGTTGCAGTAGACCGTGAGCGGTTTGAGCGTCGCCCCGCAGACCGGGCACAACGGCGCGACCGCCTCGATTGTCGGGTAGCCGTCCCACTTGCCCGCGAGATGGTGCAAATCGGCCAGGGTCAGCCCGTTGCTATTCCGGCATTCCATCGCGCCCCTCCTAGAATTGCGTCGCGCGCACGTAGATCGTGCCTTCCTCGGCGGTCGCCACCGCGCCCGTCCCTTCCCAGCGGTATAGCCATTCGCCGGCCGTATCGAGCGTCAGGTCGTGGTGGTAGAGGCCGACGCCGTCCTTGACCGCCACGGGGGTGCTGGTGACGCCCGCCGGGGTGCGGACGCGCAGCACGACCGCCGTCGGGTCGGCATTGACGGGCGGGGTCGCCGCGTCCGTGAATGTCGCGCCCAGTCGGACCACATCGCCCTTGTCGTAGGTGTTCGCCACGTCTATTCCTCCTTCGCGGCCACGCCGCCGCGTTGCCGCTCGGTGGGGGCCACGCCGCCCCGCTTGGTGTCGGTTGGCGCGGCACCGCCCCGCCGCGTCTCGGTCGTGGTCGCGCCACCGCGCCGCGTTTCCAGCAGCGCCAGGCCGAAGCGGCGCGCGTCGGCAAGCAGCACTCGCCCGCGATTGACGGCGCTCGGTACGAACGCAACGAGCCCCGCCAGGCCGGACGCCACCGCGCTGAGCGTCTTGTCGATACCCCGGCGCAGCGCGGCGCTCCCGCTGGCAACCGCCGCCAACCCCTTGCCGGTGCCCCGCCGTACGCTGGCGCTCCCCGTCGCCGTCGCTGCCAGCACCACGCCCTTGCCGGATTGGAGCGCGCTACTCGCCAGCCCGGTCGCGGTGGCGACGATACGCTTGCCGACCCCCCTGGTGAGGCTGGCGATGCCTGTTGCGGTTGTGGCGATTGTCTTCGCCGTGCCGCGCGCCAGATTCGCCGTACCGCCGGCAACCGCCGCCAGCGCCTTGGCGGTGCCGCGACTGAGTGTCGCCGTCCCGGTCGCGGTCGCGCTCAGCACCATCCCCTTGCCCGATTGGGAGAGCAGCGAGGCCGTTCCCGTGGCAACCCTGGTGATCGTCTTCCCCACCGCCTTGACCAGCGCCGGTGTCCCGGTCGCCACCACGGCCAGGAGTTTCCCGGTGGCGCGTTGCAGGCTGGCCGTGCCCGTTGCCACGGCGGCGATGACGATAGTCTTGCCCGATTGCAGGGCGAGCGCCGCCGTGCCCGTCGCCACGGCGGCGAACGCCTTCCCGGTGGCGCGCCGCATGGTGGCCGTGCCCGTTGCGACGGCGGCG
>Ga0136611_10003572_pt1 | contig 10872 bp, 3 predicted proteins | sample AntDrymUQ2232306_2_FD_106645 | JGI IMG/M metagenome (GOLD analysis project Ga0136611, IMG submission 106645) | Polar desert sand microbial communities from Dry Valleys, Antarctica - metaG UQ223 (23.06) | ecosystem: Environmental > Terrestrial > Soil > Desert | place: Antarctica: Dry Valley... | reverse complement strand
TGCCACAAGTGATGGCACGTGGGAATATCAGTGGCGTTCGCGCGATGGCGCCCCGATGTGGTGCCGGGAGAGCATGTTAGTTAACGACCACAAGGTGTCACCGTGGACGTTGGACACGTTCCATGCCTTATATGAGATACAACACGATCGCGATATGGTTGATGCAGCACGCAGGCCACTACCGCCACAGGACCGTACCTTGCAGCGCGAGGAAGCGCTCAGGAGGTTCCCCGTTGGCACGAAGGTAGCGCGCGAGGTGCTAAGCGGTGACGGTGTGTCTTACATTAACGGCACAGTACGCTCGTTTGTGAGACCACACTGGCGCGCACGTTTTGAGGACGATGAGTGGGAGGACATGACGTCCACCCAGTTGAGATCGGCTACGCTCTTAGCCGACAGCGTTGCCCGCCATCTGCAAGCTATCGAGCTGCAGCAGCGATCAGTCGCCCAGCAGCAGTCTGAGGCGCCAGTGGCTGAGCGGCCAGAAGAGCCGCTAGGCCTGCGTTTAGAGGTTTTGCACACGCTTCCGCGGGACTTTGGTCCCAGCTATGCAGGTCGCTTGTTGCGCTTCAGGTTCCTTACGGGCTGGAGCCGGGGCACGCTGCTCAAGGGTAGAGCGGGTCGCCTCGAAAACGAGTGGACCTTCACGGCCAGCTTTCCCAATACACATGGTAGTCAGCCGTTGGAGAAGACGTTGAAGTTGCGAGCCGGCTACTACTCAACCGACTCGACAGCGGAGCCTTCTTCATGGCATTTGCTTGAGGCCAGACCGCTGCGCGAAGCGCAGGCGGAGAGCGATGAAGCCGTTGTAGCCAGCGTAGTTGCGGAGTCAAGCAACAAACGCCAGCGCATGAGTGTTTGAGCAGTTTATTTGTGGCATGCCCGAGTGTGGCAAGCAGTCGAATACATGTTAGCCCACCCCGCGGGCACATGTGCTGCTTGGCGATGTGACGCCCTTCGGCCACTTTGTTAGCTGACCAGCACCAACGTGCGCGTGCGTTAGCACAGCCAGCTTTTGTGTAGAATGCATCAAAGAGGAGTGTTCTTGGGGAACTTGTCCCCGCGGGTGCCTTGAGCAAGCACCTGAGGACTCAGACTCGTGAGGATGATGCGAGGGACCCAGTTTGAAGGTTCATTGGTAGCCGCTCCGGCGCGCCGGAGTCGGTTCCTTTCAAAGGAGGGGGAGTTGGTGAGATCCTTTGGCCGGGAGGCTCCGCCTCACCTGCCCTAAACTTCAAGGAGTCTCCACCCTGTCCTCAAGAGGGCTTACTTCTTCTTCTTCCTTCTTCCCTGCCCTCGAGGATGCCCTTGACCAGTGCTCTCTTTCAGCTGCCCAAGCTGACTCATTGACAGTGCTCTTTCTATTGGAGTCCACCCCCAAGAATATCACTTCCTCTGCCCCTCAGGTGACTGATTGCTTGCAGTTGAAGCTACTGCTTTGCCGTGCTCGCGCTGCCCAAAAGTTATCAGATGAGTCAGCTAGGGCAGCTGGCATAGCAGTAGCATTGTTCCCAATTAATACCGATTGTTCCTGCTCAATTTAGTGCATGTTGGCTGAAGTATCTAGAAGCGGTCGTCGGACAGACGACAACCATGCTTGTTGCGTGGCTGAAAGCAGCCAGCATCACATGAGCCAGGAAGCTCAAGTCATTTATGAAGCTGTATGCTTTATCAGCGCCACAGAAATGGCGAAAATAATGTTGGCCAGTAGTGCCACACAGATTTGCGAAAACAGTGTCGGCAGCAGTGCCACACCAGATTGCTCTCGATAGGCCAAAGCGTTGGCCAATGACAGTATCCCCAGGCAGCACAGCGCTCGATAAGCATCAGATACGGGTATGACTGGCATTGCCTGCCCGTAATGCTATGAGGTCCGTGCGGTAGCACAGGAGCCACCCTGTGCGTCGTGGTGGAGCAATCTCGCGGAGATGCCAATGGCCCGCGATTGATACCTCCCCGAATGTGGCAACCCCTTCGTGTAGCGTGGACAAGTGTTGAGGCTGAGTAAGGACTGGTCACCCTTGCTTGGTCGAGCAGCTGCTCACACAGCTGCTTCCACGCCAGCCCAACCCCAGCGCTTCTCTTTCGAAAAGGGGGAGGGGTAGTAGCAACAGATAACGCGCAGCAGTCGCGTAAGAGATCTGTCAGTGCGCCAGTCAAGCGCAGGCGCGAGCAGAGCGCCAGTTGAAGAGGCATATGGCCCAGCGCAAGGCCACAGGTGCCTGGTCCGGCCGTCGTGCAAGCGACAGGTCCGAGGGTTGTCGCTTCAAGAAGGCATGTGGGCCCGCGAAGTGATTACCTGGCGTGCGAGACCGAGCGTGAGATTCGAGGGGGAGCCAGAGCTGCATGTGACCTTGAGTTCAGTGCATTAACCCCCCCTGCGATCGTTCGCGCCGTTCTCGCATTGCCCGTGCTGCCGTGTGCTGTGTGTGCAGCACACAAGATGGCTGACGGGGCAGCGAGCCTAGCGACACCTGGGCAAGCGCCGGGGCCTGCGATGGGAGCTGCGGTCGACGCCGCTTCACCCGCCGGGCACGCGCCTGCCGGACAGGTGAGCGCCACGGGCGCTGTTGTAAGCCCCGCGCAGCCGGGGGGTCTGTCAGCGGGGGGAGGCAGTGGAGGCGCGATGGATGTTGACACCAGCGCACCACCGGCCCCAGCCGCCAGTGAGGGCGCCGTAGCCGCCCAAGTGAATGTCGACGCCGAACGCGCACTGCGGCTGGCCCACGACAGAATTCGTGAGCTAGAATCGGAGCGCATGCGTCTGCTAGGGCAGCAGTCCCCAGCAAGTCACCCACCCACGCTCGAGGCCCTCACGGCAGGTGACCTCAGGTTGCAGTCGGGTCTGCTTAATACCATTCGCGAGCGCCTGAGCCACGCCAGCAATAGGCGCGACACGCTCAAAGAGGCCCTCACACGCGCCGAAGCCAATCACGCCGACAGTACGCGGCGGTATGGCGTCCAGTTCGACCGCATGACCGACCCTGAGTCTCACCTTGACGACATTTCGTTGGGTGAAGCAGAGCACGCTGTGGAGGACTTGCAGCTCGCCATTGACGAGGCTGCAGAGAGGATTGCGCAGCTGAAGTGGCACATGAAGTGCAATGAGGATATGGCCGGGTTTTGGTCGAACCTCCAGGCACAGTTGCAAGTTGCGAGAGATAGTCAAAATCTCAAGACCTTCCTATCGCAAGTTGTGATGCCCCAGATTGACGCTCAGCGCCAAAGGGAAAAGGAAGAGAGAGAAGGTCGCAGCGCTAAGTACGGCGCATACCCCGTATGAAAACTTCGTGGCGCAGTCATCGCCCCAGGTGCCGCGACCATCACGCCTACGTCCACCCCAGCTCGCGCCCGGTCAGCGTCGAGCCAGTCGGCCAGTGCGGCCACCGCAGCCAGTCCTGCTGCCAGCGAAGTGACACCCATGCAAGTAGATGTTATGGACCTTGAGGATGACGAATGCGCCATCTTCACCTCCAGTGAAAAAGTAGCTTCCGCTAAGTCGCAGAAGCTCTGGAGAGATACATGTGCCAGCAGGGGCAAGCTTAAGCCCGTGCCAGGCCGGTTTCGCGACTTCAAGCAGGAAGTCGAGGATGGTTGGGATGTTTGTTCGGTGCCCAGGAAAGGTACCACGCGCCGCTTGCTTTTGCGCACGTCTCTCCCAGAGCACGTCACTGAGAGGTTGACGTGCACGCGCTACATTAACCCCGCAGATCCCAGTCAAGGAGAGCAGACGATCGTGCTTTCCCAGATGACGCTGCATGAGCTTTGGTCCGCTATTGAGCGTGAGTTGGACCAGCCTCTGTCCAAGGAGGCCATGGCATGTCAGCTACACACCGTGCCATGGTACCCCGAGGAGAAGCCCTCAGCGTACGGGCATAGACTCAGTAGTCTCGCCCAGAGGTGCGTAGAGCCGCTTGCTGTTCTGCCAGTTGTCAGAACAACGATGCAAGGACGGCTACCCCCGCCACTCAGTCAGGCCGTTATGAGGCAGTCCGCTGTGCTGCCCGGCGATTGGCCATCGCTTCTCCAGTTTTATGATGCCCAGTGGGCCAGCCTGTCCGCCGCGGACAAGGCTGAGTCCAAGGCATATCTTGCCAAGCGCATTCTTGAGTCCCCACCACAGCTCACAGACGAGGGCGAACTCGTCGACGCATACTCGCCCCAGTTCAAGGGCAGCAGGCGCCAGCCCCGCGCCGCCGCGACCACCCGCGACCAATTGCATATGTACCTCCACCCGCAGCCACCAGCGCCAGCAACTTTCGCGCAGGCTGCAGCCACCCCTGTGTCTTACTACGGACCAACACCACCTCGACCGCCGCCGCCGTTCACACCGTCAGTGATGGCAGCGCCAGCGCAGTTTGGCAGTCATGCGCAGCACTTGCGCCAGCCGTCGCAGCGCCCGCCTCCGCAGTATGTGATGCAATCGCCGCCGCGGTTGCCACCACCGGCACAGTTCGCCGCGCCAGCGCATGGCATGCTATCCTCAGGGCAGCGTCCGCCCCAGACATTTGCACCGCGCCCCCGCCAAAAGAAGGGCCAGAAGCCACCCCACGCCGATGATATTGGCACGTGGCCATGCTTCGGGTGTGGATGGAAATTCCGCGATGAGCGCACCGGTCTCCAGCACAAGGAGACTTGCTCCCACGTCAAGCGCAAGAGAGACGGAGGTGATGACACGCCGTTTGCAGTGTCAGATGCTTCCAGCGCTCAGCGCGCCTGTGATGGCAATATGTGGGCAGCATTGTTGTCTGACTGGTCGGATGAGCCATGTCAAGATGACAACCAGATCTCGTATGCTGATACCCAGCCGCGATTGTTTGATGCTGTTGTTTGCTCTCGTCCTCAGGCATTTGAGAATGCGGCAGTCCAAGTTGGACCGCACGCTCGCTCAAAGGGGGACAGCGCCAGTTCAGATCGAGGCGCCAGTCCAAGCGCCAGTCTTTCATCTGCGCCAGAGCAAGCGGGTGCCACAAAGCTTCGAGTCGTGGAGCTTTTCGCCGGCATTGGCGGAGTGGCCTCGGGCTTGCATGCGTTTGCGCAGCAGTGCAATGTGTCTGTGGAAGTTGTCCTAGCTGTGGATAACGACCCAGCCACCGCGCAGGCGTACCAGCAGTTGTACGCCGGCACACCGTTCATGTGTGCATCTGTGGGCAGTGCCGCTGTCAGAGACAGGGTAGTGACATTGGCACCAGACGTGATCACTATATGCGCAGATTGTTGTGATTTTAGCCCAGCAGGGCTACGCGTAGAGGGTGAGGCAGCGCAGGGCACAGTGCGTGCCGCCGAGCTGATACGCGATGCCTCTCCTCGCCTCGGTTTCATTGAGAACGTGCCAGCCATGCTCACGTCCGATGCATGGGCACGCGCCGAGTCCACATTGCATGGAGCCGGCTATTCGTTGGTTGTCGCAAAGTGTCGCGGCACCGATGCCAACGGAAGCAGCTCGCGTCAACGTGTGTACATAGTGTGCACAGCCACGGGGCCAGAAACGCAAGGCAAAAGCGAGCGCCTCATGGCAGCGCTTAATGAGGAATTTCGTGCCAGCATCCCGCGCTCCATTGCCGAAGCGTTGCCCACGTCTTCCCAAACGTTTTATTGGGACCCGCGCAATGATAAGGCACCTGGCGTGTTGAGTACAGACGTGCCAATGCCTAGTCCAGTGACGCGTCATGCGTCGGGGCGCCGTCCGCCGCCCCACTATGTTTCTCGCAATGGTGATGCTGGCGACGCTCACCAAGCTCTCGTTTTATCCGCGCAAGATGTGGCTAAATTGCTCGGGTTTGAGCACCAGTTGCCACCAGCGCCGAAGGCAAAGCAGGCGGGATGGGCAGCGAAGCTCATCCAGCCAAACGTTGTGAGTTTGTTTTTCAAATGCATCCACGCAGTGTCGCCGCTTCCAACAGGGTGGAAGAGACCTGACGGAAGCCAGTGGGGGAAAACGCTGGTGCACGATCGCACCGCGCCGCCTCCGGAGTGGGTTGTCGAAAGCGAGCAAGGGTCCGCTTTGTTGCTGAGCACGACGGTGCTCGCCGCTAAAGCAGCCCTTAAGTCCGCCTGTGGTGCCATGAAGAGTGCATGGCAAAGCGTTAGAGCCGCATTGTGTAGATTTGGCCAGTCAGCCACAGTAACCGAGTCCAAGACGCTGGATGCTCTCGATTGGGCATTTGGTGAGGATGAGGAATGGCTGGGCCGTGAGCGATTTCTCCGCGTGTTTGCGATGCCCCGTCGGGCTGCCAGCAAGAGCGCAGCGCCAAGATTGCTCAGTGTGCAATCTCAGCGCGACCCAGTTCGCCTTATGAAGCCAAACGCCAAGGCTAGGCGTAACGGTTTCATTCAAGTGTGGTTCACCGTGTGTGGTGACGTGGGACCACGCAGAGTGAAGCTTCGCGCGCTGATCGACAGCGGCGCCGAGTATGATCTGCTCAGTCCCAAAGCAGTGCGATCCTTGGGTGGAACGTTGGAGTCAACACAGTCGGGTGACTTCACGGCCATCGGCACCGTTGACAGTGACAATGAGGTCCCTGTCCTAGGCGCAGTCACAGTGCAATTACAATTAGGGGACGCAACAGTCAGACGGCGTTTCCTAGTTGCTAGTATTCCATATGACCTGATCCTTGGTTCAGCGTTCTTTGGAGAGTACAAGTCTGTAATCTCCTATGAAGACGGCTTCAGTTTTTTGCCGTTTGGTGCCAAGGGGCCCACGCTGCAGATGCATGAAATTCGTGGCGGACCTCACTCCTCTGTTGTAAAAAAGGGGGGAGATAACGCTACGACAGGTGCTTGCAATTTGCCTATGAGGCATCAGACGCGAGGAGAGCGTCAGCGATATCTTGTGCGTGCAGCCGAGGACGTGATGTTGCTGCCAGGCACAGAGTCCCATGTCGATGTGTATCCGCATCCAGCGTACACAGGTGGTCATGCAGACGTGTTGCTGACCGCAGATGCGCCAGAGTCGACATTGTCAGCGAGACGCCTTGCCAGGCAAGACGCCAGGATGGTAGATTCGGCAGATGTGGCACAGAAGGGTTGTGTGCTGCATATGGCAGCCCAGAACAACTCGCCGCTGCCAGTTCGCATACGCAAGGGCACCATCCTAGGTGTCATGGAACGCACCGTTGACGTTCTCAGCACAGAGCAGATGACGGCTGCCAAGTTGGCAAGTCATTTGTATGCTGGTGTAGTGAAGAGCATGAGTTTGCGCAAGGAAAGCGCATCCGAGTTCTCGCCGAGCGCGAGAGTGTGTGCAACAGAGGAAGAGCGGCGTGTCCACCGGCAAAAGGTTGCCGATGAGCACAATGCACCTCTTGAGCACTGCTCAGATGAGGATCTGCGTGGTATGCTCCTCACCGACGGTCAGTTACGCGAGGTTTTTCGCGGCCGTGATGAAGGAGGCATTACCTGGGCAGAGAGGGTTATGGAAGTCCTCAGGAAGCGCCGTGGCGTCTTCACCAAGGATCCAAAGAACCCGCACGTCACGCCTTTCTTTGATGTTGAAATTGATACTGGTGAGGCAGAGCCAATCGCAGATAAGGCCAGGAGATGGTCTGAGCGTGAGGCTAGCTTCATCATGGAGCACATTGATCAGATGCAGAAGCGTGGCCAGATACGGCCCTCGTACGGACCGTGGGCCTGCAACCCAGTGCTTGTCGTGCAGCACGACAAGATCCGTTGTTGCATCGATTATCGCAAGCTCAATAAAATCACAAGACGTGATGAGCACGGTCTCGGCAATATGGAGGATCTTATGACCAAAGTGGCGTCATCCAAGATCTTCTCAGCTCTCGACCTTGCAGCGGGTTACCATCAGATTCCGATGGCAGAAGACTCGGCCTGCAAGACAGCGTTTAGGGCGCCAGACGGCTCCCTGTGGGAGTATATAGTTGCGACATTCGGTCTAGTGTGCCTGCCTAGCATCTTCACCAGGAGCATGCACACCGTGCTGGGCGACGCTATGCGCACGCACGCCTGTGTGTATGTAGATGATGTGCTAGTGCACAGCAAGAGCATCGAAGAGCATATCCAGCACTTGGATGATACTCTTGGCCGTATAGAGCGTTACGGCATGAGTGTTGCCCGGCATAAGTGCCAGCTGTTCGAGTTTGAGGTTACGTACCTGGGCCACCGGTTAGGTTGGCATGGTACACGCCCATGTGAGGATAAGGTGAAGGCCATGTTGGACATGGCCCCGCCTTTGAACAAAGAGGGCAAAGTGGATAAGCGACTAGTGCAAGTGGCATTAGGTTGCTTCAATTATTACAGACGGTACATTCATCGTTTCGCCCATATCAGCGCACCACTCGTGGAGTGCACGAAAGAAGGTGCTAGTATGGACTGGACGGTGGAACGCCAGCAAGCGTTCAACGCGTTGAAGAAGGCAATGGCCAGCGCCCCAGTTGTGGGCCACCCAGATTGGTCCAAGCCCTTTGCATTGCATACAGACGCCAGTAAGGTTGCGGTTGCTGCAGTGTTGACGCAGTACCAAGACCTCGCTGAGTTGCGTGAGCGAAGCCCACAGTTCAAATGGGCCAGGACGAGTCGCTTGCAAACAGTGGATGGCAAGCCAGCCGTCGAGATTGTGATTGGTTTTTTCTCAAAGATCAATTCAGTGAGTGACGCCAAGCTAGGCGCCACCGCACTGGAATGTCTTGCGGTTGTACCTAGTTTGAATTATTTTCGCGCCTATGTGTGGGGCCGCCCCGTGACGGTGGTCACGGACGCATCCGCACTCAGATGGCTACTTACGTTGAACGATGCAAATGGCAAGTTGCTTCGTTGGGCTATGCGCTTACAGGAGTATGACCTCCTTGTGGTGCACAGGGCCGGCAAGCAAAACGCCAACGCAGATGGGCCATCGCGGTTGCCCCAGATGGTGGACATTCTTTTGCCACAGCCAGTTGAGCATGCTGACGAGCAGTGGCCAGATTGCGTTGATGCAGGGAAAGCGCCACCGTCAGGCGTCAGATTCCAAAGCACCGCAAATGTTGAGTTGCACAGAGTGCATGAGAACGCTAAGCCAATGCGAGTTAAGACAATGGCTTTGTGGTCTCCGCTATGCACAAGAGTGGCAGCAGCTCTCTCAAGAGCTCAGGCCCAGAGTTTGCTTGACGATGAGGAGGACAATCCAACCTCCGACATCACAGTCTTTTTGAAAAGGGGGGGGATGAGCCCCGCCCTATGCGTTTTTGGTTTGACATCCCAGCATCGGTTGCTATCTCCCTGCCAGGGCGAGCGGCGCCAGCAACGGAGGAGGCGATCGAGGGACCAGAAGAACAAGTTGTCACCCCGCGTCTGACGCCAGCCCTTTTGGAGCGCAAGACATTCATAGAGTGGCAACAACGCGATCCGTTTTGTGGAGTTGTGCGACGCCACCTAGCCGGTGAGTTGGTGGACGTCGACGAGACGCTCCGAATATTGTTGAATGATGAGCAGTTCCAAGTAGACGATGATGGACTGCTTGTACACTTTGCGTATAGTCGAGCGCGCAGAGGTGAAGTCTTGGTGCAACGTGTGGTACCTTTGGCGTTGAGGCCGCTGGTGCTGCATCTAGCCCATGACGACGCCAGCGCAATGCACCCCTCAGTGAGTGGGACGCATGGGAGGTTGTTGCAACGGTTTTATTGGCGCGGTATGGGCGGAGACGTCAGAGATTACGTCCGCTCATGTGTGACGTGCCAACAGTCGAAACCGCAGCACACGGCTCGTTTTAAGCAAGGGTTGATGCCGCCAGACCGTATGTGGCAGCGAGTCCACATCGACCATGTTGATATGCGGCATGAGACGCCCAGAGGAAACCGTTATATCCTCTCAGTTATCGAATCACGCTCAGGCTTCTGCTGGCTCTTCCCTGTGAAAAGCAAGGATGCAGCCTCCACAGCAGACTGCATAGCGAAGGTGTATTTGGATTACGGTGCGGTCCCTGAGGAACTTGTGTCAGATAGAGCACGAGAATTCCTAGGATCACTTGTTTCCAGCCTTTGCAAGATCTTCGGAGTTAAGAAGATCAACACAAGTTCATACCACCCTCAGTCTAACGGTGTGGCAGAGAGTTTAAATAAGCGTGTGAAGCAAGCATTGGCCCGTTGTGCCAACAGTCAGGAGGAGTGGGACAAGTTCGTGCCCCTCGTCCAATATGCTTTGCGCACCACGCCGCGAGAGGAGACGGGCCTGACGCCCTTCTTCTGTGTGTTTGGCCGTGAGGCCAGGTTGCCTGTGGACGCTTATCTGGAGCAACCAGAGAGCGGGCCGCAAGATTTGCATCTGGAGGTGCAACGCCTCCGAGACAACATACGCGCAGCCGAGCGTGTTGTCAGCGAAAGTCTCGGCAAGAGGCGAGCTCAAGTAGAGCGTCGCAACGAAGCCGTCAGAGACGTATTGCATGTGGCAGTGGGCGACTACGTTTGGATCAAGCGCGCGCCCACGGCAGGGCGAGTTGCTGGTCTCGACGAGAAGTTCACCGGCCCCTGGAAAGTGATTTCGCCCAATGGAGATTCCGGCCTGTCTTATCAGTGCCAGTTGATGGGCTCTAGGGTGCGCTACACGTCAGCTCACGTGCAGCACATGAAGCCATTTGTCAACCGGCCCCAACATTTGTGGCATGTAGGCATTGACGTAGACTTTGACGATGTGGCCTCAGGAGTAAGACCAGCCAGTTCTCACTTGTCTCGCTTGCTAGATCGACGTGCCACAAGTGATGGCACGTGGGAATATCAGTGGCGTTCGCGCGATGGCGCCCCGATGTGGTGCCGGGAGAGCATGTTAGTAAACGACCACAAGGTGTCACCGTGGACGTTGGACAAGTTCCATGCCTTATATGAGATACAACACGATCGCGATATGGTTGATGCAGCACGCAGGCCACTACCGCCACAGGAC
>Ga0136611_10003571_pt1 | contig 10873 bp, 9 predicted proteins | sample AntDrymUQ2232306_2_FD_106645 | JGI IMG/M metagenome (GOLD analysis project Ga0136611, IMG submission 106645) | Polar desert sand microbial communities from Dry Valleys, Antarctica - metaG UQ223 (23.06) | ecosystem: Environmental > Terrestrial > Soil > Desert | place: Antarctica: Dry Valley... | reverse complement strand
CGCCGACGCTGAAGTTCTGCTCGGCGAAGAAGTCACGCAGGGCGCCGGTCAAGCTATGGCAGCTGACGACGAGGGCGATGATCTCGTGTCGCAGCTTCAGCGCGATCTGACGCTCGAGCGGGACAAGAACCTGAGGCTTGTCGCCGAGTTCGACAATTTCCGCAAGCGGATGATGAAGGGCATGATCGAATCCGAGGCAAGAGGGCAGGCGGATCTTGTCAAGACAATTCTCGATCCCCTCGACGACATCGCCCGCTTCGCACATGTCGACCCAGTCACCACCGATGCCGCGACGCTGGTCGAAGGGGTTGAAATGGTTGAGAAAAAGCTCGCCAAGTCACTTCGGAGTGCGGGGCTCGACACAGTCAATCCCGTTGGCGAGCTATTCGATCCGGCCATGCACGAGGCCGTCAGCACCGACCCCGCAGCCACTGACGACGAAGACGGAACTGTTTCGCGGGTTTTCCAGGTTGGATACACATTCAAGGGACAGCTCCTTCGTCCCGCGCGCGTAGTGGTCAGGCAGCACAGCGGCCTGAGCTGAAGAGCCAGTCGTTTCATGGCTCAGACGATGGATTTCTATGCGGTGATGGGCGTGCCATCCACCGCTTCGCAGGACGAGATAAAAAAGGCGTACCGCAAGCTCGCGAAACGTTTTCATCCCGATGCCAACGCAAACGATCTCAAGGCAGCGGAGCGATTCAAGGAAATCTCGGAGGCTAACAACGTTCTCGGCGACGCCGGCAAGCGCAAACAGTATGATGAGATGCGCCGCCTCGGTGCGTTCAGTGGCTTCGGTGGCGCTGGCTCGCCGCGCGGTGGGTACTCGAGCAGGACGGCGGGCGCCCAGCCCGGTGCAGGCAACCCGAACTTCCAGGATTTCGATATTGGGGGTTTGGGCGGTCTGGGTGATCTCTTTGGTTCGATTTTCGGCGGTGCGCGCGGCGGGGCCAGGCCGTCCGGTCCGCAGCGTGGGCAGAACGTCGAAACCCAGCTGGAGATTCCATTTCGTACCGCCGCGCGCGGTGCGAAGGTGCCAATAGATCTCGAAGTGACCGAGGAATGCTCGACGTGTCATGGCAACGGTGGCGCTGTGGGTGCCACGATAAGGGTCTGTCCTGAATGTTCCGGTCGTGGTGTTGTCTCGTTTGGACAGGGCGGGTTTGCGGTCAACCGGCCGTGTCCGCTCTGTCTTGGCCGCGGTCAGGTTCCGTCCCAGCGCTGTCCGACGTGCAACGGTGCCGGCGATGTGCGCACGCGCAAGAAAGTGCTGATTTCCGTACCGCCCGGCATTGACACCGGATCCAAGATCAGATTGAAGGGCCAGGGCGGAAAAGGCTCGAGCAACGGCCCCCCGGGCGATCTTCTGATCACATTCAGCGTCAAGGCGGACAAGTTCTTTCAACGCGAAGGGCTGGATGTGGTTGCCCCGTTGCCGCTCAACATTGCGCAGGCCACCCTGGGATCGAAGGTCAAGGTCACGTCTCTCGATGGCAAGCAGGTGCTGGTTCGCATTCCGCCTGGCACAGCCTCGGGCAAGCGTTTCAAGGTGCGTGGTCAGGGAATAGAGAAGGGCACCCTCAGGGGAGATCTCATCGTCGAAGTAAGGATCGAAGCGCCTGATAAACTTTCCGAGGAACAGGAGCGGATCATGAAAGAGTTTGCCGCCGCCGGAGACATGAAGTATTAGGGATCCTGGAGAACGTGCCATCGTCGCGACATTCGCCGGCGCTTTCCTGCTTGGTCTCGTCTACTCGACGAAGCCGGATGCGAATGCGCCGGGCATCACGCTCGCGCGCCGCGGTGATACAACGATCGTGGTCGACACGGCGGGCCCGGCGTCCGTCGCACGTGCGGAGAGCTTGGCGACGGCTTCCCCCGATACCGCGACGGTTTCGCCGAACGCTGGCGTCGCACCGATACCGGGTATGGCGCCGCCCCAGACCGGACTGCCGCCAACGCCACCCGCTGCGCTTTCGAGGCCCGGCACAACAGGATCATCATTTCCTGCGGTCGTACCAGCCGACGTCGCTGCGCTCCGCGCCAAATCTCCGTTAATTCCCGTCGCGGGCATCGCAAAAGAAAAGCTTGTCGACAGCTTCGATGATGCCCGCGGGCAAACGCGCCGTCACAATGCCATCGACATCATGGCCGCGCGGAACACCCCCGTTGTCGCGACAGCTGATGGCAGGATTCTCAAGCTGCACAACAGTAAGGCGGGCGGCCTCACCGTCTACGCGACCGATGTGACGAGCCGCTACATCTTTCTTTACGGGCATCTTGACTCATATCGCCCGGGTCTCGCCGAAGGAGCAATTGTGAAACGTGGCGATGTCATCGGGTTCGTCGGCACCACCGGCAATGCGCAGCCGGCTGGTCCCCATCTGCACTTCGCGATTACCCGAAGCGATAACGTGAAGGAATGGTGGAAGGGCACGCCGCTCAATCCCTTTCTGGTCTACAGGGGCAATTGAACAGAGGAGCAGTGCTTCCGGATCAGGCAGCGAGAATGGGCAAGGGTGAGCGAAAGTGCACATTGCCTGGCACAGCTTCGATGAAAGCGCCCCCCAGCACGCGTTCGCCGTCGTAAAGCACTACTGACTGGCCTGGCGAAATCGCAGACACCGCCTTCTCGAGGGCAATCTCGATTTCGTCTGCTCCCGCTCTGATGAGCACCCCTGCTGCAAGCGATGCGCGATGCCGCACGCGTACGAGAACGGATGAGCCGCAGGGAGGCTCATCGACGAGCCAGTTCACCTGCCGCGCAATTATTCCGCGACCCAGAAGCTCCTCGCGCGGTCCGATAACCACAGCGCGGTCGGCGGGCCGGATCGCAATGACATACATCGGAATTCGGAAGCCGCCGGGCAGACCGCGCCGCTGGCCGACGGTGTAGCGCGCGAAGCCGTCGTGCTCGCCAACCTGACGACCATCGGAAGTCACGACCGGCCCGCGGGTCAGCGCTGGAGCATCGTCACCGAGCTTCTCACGCAGAATGCGAACGTAGTCGCCATCGGGAACAAAACAGATTTCCTGGCTCTCCGGCTTGTCGGCTACGAGTGATAACCCGAGCGTTCTGGCAAGCTCGCGCGTTTCGGCCTTTGTCGACTCCCCAATTGGCAAAAGCATTCGCGAGAGAACCGCGCGATCGATTCCCCACAGGAAATAGGTCTGGTCCTTGTTGTCGTCGCGCCCTCGGCTCAGGACGCCATTACCGACCCGGGCGTAATGGCCAGTGGCAATCCACCGAGCATCGATTGCGTCTGCTTTTTTCACGAGATCGCGAAACTTCGTAAACGTGTTACAGCGGACGCATGGAATGGGGGTACGACCGCGGGCGTACTCGTCGACAAAGTCATCGATCACGTCATGGCCGAACTTTGTCTCGAGATTGATGACGTAATGAGGCACGCCGAGCTTGTCACACACCCGGCGCGCATCATTGACTGAATCGAGGGAACAGCACGGCCGGTCGGGAACGTCTTCCCCATGGCAGAAGAGCTTCATGGTCGCGCCAACGACATCGTACCCCTGCGTCACGAGCAGCGCAGCCGCCACCGATGAATCGACGCCGCCCGACATTGCCACAAGAACGCGATCGCTCATTTTCCACTCCCCGACACGCGCCGCGCTTTGTCGACAAGGGCGGGAAACACTTCCGCGACGCGAGCGACGCACGCATCAGTGGTCAGTGCGCCAAGGCTCATCCGTATGGCGGCACCGGCCAGCCCTGGGTGCACCCCCATCGCAAGCAATACATGCGAAGGCGAGATACTTCCGCTCTGACAGGCAGACCCGCCAGACGCGGCGATGCCCTGGAGGTCGAGCGCCATGAGCAGCGACTCGCTGTCAGTGCCGGGGACCGACACGCTTACGATATGGTGCGCGCGATCGGCGTTCCGCCCGTGAACGACGGCATCCGGTATGCGTTCCATGATGGCCCGTTCGAGCGCATCACGCATTGCCAGAAGTCGCGCACTTTCACTTTCCTGTTCGGCAAGTGTGATTTCGGCCGCTTCAGCAAGACCGACTGCGAAGGCAACGTTCTCAGTCCCCGGCCGCCGGCCGCGATTCTGAAGGCCACCGTGCATCAGCGGCTCGAGTTTCGTGCTACGCCGTATGAAAACGGCGCCAATACCCTTGGGCGCACCAATCTTGTGACCGGATATCGACAGCACATCGAATCGTTGAGTCCGGGAATCGATCGGCACCTTCCCGAATGCCTGGACCGCGTCGGTGTGCATGAGCGTTCCCCTCCCGGCAGCACGGTCGGCAAGTCGCGCGATCGGCTGAATGATGCCGGTTTCGTTGTTGACCCACATCACTGAACAGATGGCAACGTCATCGCGGACGGCCGCATCGAACGACGCATCGCTGACTACACCGTTCTGGTCAACAGCAACGAACCGCTCCTCCGCGCCCTCGCGTACAGCCTGATGGGCAGCGCCGAGGATCGCCTTGTGTTCGATCGGTGTCGTTGCAATTGCGTTTCGTCCCTCTGGGCGACGCAAGCGCCAAGCGCCAAGAATGGCGAGGTTGCACCCTTCGGTTCCGCCGGATGTAAAGCATATCTCATCTGCATGCGCACCCAGGCAGCCAGCCACGCGTTCGCGCGCCTCGTCGAGCGCGACGCGGGCTTCGCGACCCCAGTGGTGGGAGCTCGAGGGATTACCAAAACATGCACCAAAGAAAGGCTGCATTGCTTCGACAACCTCGCGTCGCACCGGTGTCGTAGCTGCATGGTCGAGGTATATCCGCGGGCCACTCATGCTAAAAAAACTAAACCGGCGGCAGTGAAGGAGCGAGACTCGGCACCGGCAGCGAGCTAACCTTTGTAAAAACCGCCGCGAATCGCCCAGAGATCGGGGAAGAATTTCTGCGATATGGTATGCTGCAGATAACGTGCGCCAAGCGTTCCTCCGGTACCTCCGACATCTGGGCCGAGGATCCGTTCGACAAGCTGGACGTGCAGAAACCGTCACATCGCGAACCCCTGTTCATACTCCAGCAGCCCTTCAGCGAGCATCTGCATGGGACGATGCTGCTCGTCGGCGTAGATGTCCGACAGTGTTGCTCCGCTGGCGGTGACCAGATTGATGAATTGCGTCTGAAGCGGCGGCCGCTCGAGTGCGCGCTGTACGATTGGCGGAATGCCACCGTGGTCTTCCAGAACCTGGATGAAATGTGGATCGCGCAGGCCAGACACTGCCTCGATCGCCCGAAACTGCTCGCTCTGTGACCCGCTGGAAGTGCCAAGGTATCCGCGAAACTGGGCGAAGTGTTGTGGCGGCAGCGTTTCCAGTGCCGAGAGCTGCGAAGTGACGATGCGAACGAGCGCGTTCACTCGCCTGATGGATGTCAATCCTCCAAGAGTATCGTTCGCATCGAACCGGTCGTTCAGACCGCTCAACTCGTGCAGTATCAGCTTGAACCACAACTCGCTCGCCTGGTGAACGACGATGAACAACAACTCATCGGGATGCTCGGGGCTGGACCGAAGGCGCTGAAGCGACAGCAACTCATCAAGGGCGAGATAGGACCCGTAGGTGACTTCTGATTCGCTCAAAACGTAGACACCTCCAGTGCGGCAATGTCGTCGAAGCGCATCGTCTCGCTGGTGAAAAACGGTTCACCGTACTTTGTTCGGATCAGAGACCCGTAGTGCGCTGCCTGATGCCGGATGATGTCGTAGAGGGGTTCGCCATTCGGGTATACTTCACCCGCCTGAACGGCGTCATCGAACTGTGAGGAATAACGCTTGATAGCCTCCAGTTTTCGTTCGAATGCATCCGTGATGTCGACGACAAAAGTGGGTTTGACGGAGTCTTCACGGTAAGCCAGTGAATGCACCACCTTCCCTGGACGGTGCGCTGGAGTGCCCGGCTCGATTTTCTGAAGCCCGGCGATGAAGCAGGCGTCCCTGACGAGCGCCGCCGTCGCCGCATGGTCCGGATGCCGGCCATTGACCGACGGAGCGATTACGACAGCCGGAGCGAACCGCCTGATGGCAACTGCCAGCAGTGCTCTTGTCTCCGGAGAGTTGACGATGCCGGCGTCCGGTAGACCGAGGTTTTCACGAGCAGTGACTCCCAGTATTTCCGCAGCCTTCGATGCTTCCTCGCCACGAAGCTCAGCGGATCCACGGGTGCCAAGTTCTCCGGCGGTAAGATCGATGATTGCCGTCCGCCGTCCGAGCATCACCGCGCGAATGAGTGTGCCTCCGCAGGTCAGCTCGACGTCATCCCGGTGCGGACCGATCGCGAGGATGTCTACCTTTGGCATGCGAGCGAATATAGCGGGGGCGGAATGGACGCGCTTCTCTTGTCGCGGCCAGCATGTGCTTCACTCGCGTGGTGAAGAACGCGAGCTATTCGTACCGCAATGCCTCGATCGGATCGAGACGTGCTGCCCGCCTCGCCGGTACCATGCCAAAGACGATGCCGATTCCCACCGACACCGTTACCGCTACGATGGTGAGCGTCACTGGAACTCCGGCGTCGATGTCCATTAACGCGGTCACCAGCTTTCCGAGCGACAGCCCGACGACGATCCCGATGATCCCTCCGATACCCGTGAGCGTGGCCGCCTCGACGAGGAACTGCAGCAGTATCTCACGCTGCGTCGCGCCCAGTGCTTTGCGAACGCCAATCTCACGCGTGCGATTAGTGACCGACACCATCATGATCGCCATAACGCCGATTCCGCCGACCATCAGGCCGACACTGGAAAGCACGATCATGACCAGAAAAAATACCCCTGTGATCTTGTTGAACGTCTCGAGAATCTGATCCTGCGTGATCAGGTCGAAACTGTTGAGGTCAGCGGGCCTCAGCCGGCGCATCTCCCGCAACGCGATCGTTACCGCTTCGTGGGCGCGGGCGGCGGTTACTCCCTTCCTGGGCTTTACCGGGATGAACACCGCGTTCGTCTTGTCGAGCTGGAACTGGTGATCGAGCATCTGATAAGGAATGATTGCCCCGATGTTCTGGCCGGGCGGCTCGAAGATGTTGCCTGCCTTCTGGTAAAGGCCGATCACCTGCACCGGACGTCCTCCGACGCGGAGCGATTTGCCGACAGGATTCTCGCGTCCGAATACCTTCCGCGCCGCATCTTCCTCGAGTACCGCCACCGCGGCACCACTGCCAAGTTCCGGCCGTGTGAACCATCGTCCGTCAACGAGGTCACCGCCCTGAATCTCGACGAATCCTTCGTCGGCCCCCTGGATCATGAGATTCTGTGTGCGCTCACCTTTGTATTCGAGACGCCCCTGCGCTTGACCCCAGATTGCGGAATACGCTACTTCCGGCAGCTCGCGGATGCGCCTTGCTTCGGCATCGGACAGGTCTGGCCGGATACGGATGTACGCCGGCAGGTTATTCGGATCGACCGGCGTCTGGGAAAATGCCTTCACCACATAGAAGGTCGTCGGTCCGGCAATTTCGAGCGTTCGAACTATCTGGTCCTTGATCCCCTGTACGATCGCGGCCATCATCATCACGGTCGCGACGCCGATTACGACGCCGAGTATGGTCAGTCCCGATCTCAGCTTGTTGGCGCGGAGGGTGTCGAGCGCGACGACTACATTGCTGCGAATGTTCAGAGCGATCATCACTCCGCGCGAAGGGCTGCGATAGGATCGAGCCTCGCCGCACGCGAGGCCGGATAGACGCCGAATATCACCCCTACGCCCGCACCCAGCGCGAGCGCGAGTGAAACCGACCACGTGCTGATCCGAGCCGGCAGAGGCGACGCAAACGCAATCAGCGTTGCCAACCCCCACCCAGCGGCGACGCCCATCAAGCCACCCGCCGTCGCGAGCACGATTGCCTCCGCCAGAAACTGGCGCCTGATATCGCGGCGCGTTGCACCCAGCGCTTTTCGAACGCCGATCTCGCGCGTGCGCTCGCTCACGGACATCAACATGATATTCATTATGACGATTCCTCCGACAACGATGCCGATGGCAACCATTGCCGGAATGACGGCGAACAGAATCCGCGTGAGGTTCCTCCAGAAAGCGACGAGAGCGTCGGCGGTTTCGATCGTGTAGTCGCTCTCCTGTCCGGGCCGCAGTCGGTGAGCCATCCGCATTGCGCCGTCCGCCAGTGCCATTCCCCCGGCGACGTCGTCAGCGGAAGCCATTTTCACCGATACCGTCGTTGTCTTCCGGCGCCCGTAGAGCGATTCAAACGTAGTGAGCGGCAGCAGCGCAAAGCCATCGAAGGATTGTCCCAGCACACGGCCCTTCCGGGCAACCACGCCTATTACGGTAAAGTGAGAGCCGTGGATGCGGATCTCCCGGCCTACCGGGTTCGTCTTCTCAAACAGCTTTTCGGCGACATCTGCACCGACGACTGCAACCGGGCGCCGCTCCCGAACGTCGAGGTCGGAAAGCGGACGACCGCTGGCGAATGAGTAGTCCTGAACCACCTGGTAGGGCGCAGTGACGCCAAACACGGCAACGTCGCCAAGGGTGCGGTCACTCCAGGCAACGTCAGCCATCGGCGTAGGCCATCCGGACTGAAGGCTGATGGCAACCGCGTCTGGTACGGCTTCGATGACGGCTTTTGCATCATCCTCGGTAATCCGTGGCCGTTTCTGGATGCGCCGGTACTCCTCGTCATCGAATAACCCTACCTGCAACGGCGAGCGCCGGACCTGAAACGAATTCTGGCCGATCAGGGCGCCCGCCAGATTCTCGGTCACATACGCGTTCATGCCCTGGATGATGGCGACCACAGCGACGAGGAACGTGACCGAAACGATGATGCCGAGGAGGGTAAAAAACGATCTCAGCTCGTTAGCTCGAATTTCACCGATCGCGGCGAGGATCACATCGGTGAATCGCATTGCCCAAAGATGGAAGCCGATATGACGCTACAACAGGGAAGCCGCAATCGCGCCCCCCTTCGTCACTCGTAACGCAGCGCCTCGACTGGATCGAGCCGGGAAGCCTTTGCCGCCGGCAGCATCCCGAAGACGATACCAGTGAAGGCGCTCACAGCCAGGGCAGCGACGATTGCCATCGGCGGGGTCGATGCTGGCACCGGTGTGAACCGGTTGATGAGAAACGCCACCGCGGAACCCGCGATCAACCCGATGCTCGCGCCTACACAGGTAAGCGTCGCGGCCTCCACAAGAAACTGCCATAGAATCGTCCGTCGGGTGGCACCGAGCGCCTTGCGCACGCCAATCTCGCGTGTCCGCTCCGTCACGCTGATCATCATGATCGCAATTACCCCAACCCCGCCTACAAGCAGGCCTACGGCGGACAATGCAATCATGACGATGAAGAACACTCCAAAGAAACGGTCATAGATCGCAAGCAACCCGTCCGAAGTCATGATCGCGAAGTTGTCAGGGGCGCTCGGCATGAGGCCACGCTGACCGCGAAGCGTGGAAGTCACCGCATCGATCGCCTGGTCGCGCTGAACCGAATCATGAGGCCTTATCGTGAGATCCAGACGTCGCAGCTGCATGCCGAGCTGGCGCCGCCCGGTCTCGAGCGGGATCAGCGCCTTTGGATCGTTGCCCGCGGCCGACGAGCTCGGTTTGCCCAGGAAGCTGCCGGTATTGTGGTGTATCCCGATGACCTTGAAGGGAATGCCACTGACATCGATGAACTTGTCCAGCGGATCGGAATCCTTGAAAAGCCGTTCCGCCACCTTGTCATTGATAACAATTACCCGGGCGCCGGTGGTGTTCTCGGCGTACGTGAAGTCCCGGCCGGACACGATGTCGCCGCCGTCGGCGAGCAGCCAGCCGGCGCTGTAGGCATCGAGCCCACCCTGCGAAATTTCCTTGTCCTTGTACTTGTAGGTGGCGTTCCATCCAATGTGGCTCGTCACCGCCTTTATCTCCGGAAGGCGAGCGACTGCCTCTGCTTCAGTCAGCGTGATCGGCGGGTTTCGGCGCGACGGGCAGGTGTTTTCAGTACCGTCACACATTTCGCTCAGGCTCACCGGCCGCCGGAAAACAAAAAAGCTGGTGGGGCCTGCCGATTCGAGATCCTTGGCGACGCTGGTGTTGATGCCGTGTACGGCGGCGGACAAGGTCACGACCACGAAAACACCGACAGCAACGCCGAGAATCGTAAGCGCGGCTCTGACCTTGTTTGAGCGGATGGCATCAAACGCGATCCCCACTCCTTCGGTGAGATTGAACAGCCAGGATGAGAAACCCATCAGTCAGACCTCAGCGCGAGGATGGGATCGAGCTTGGACGCGCGACTTGCCGGGTAGATGCCCGCGACGATTCCAACGCCCGCGCCGACAATGACACCCGCAACGATCGACCACGGAGCAATCGTCGCCGGCAGCGGTGACACGGCAGCAATCAGCTGAGACAGAAAAATGCCAATCGCGATACCGATGGCTGCGCCGACGGTGCTGAGTGTCGCCGCCTCCACCAGGAACTGCGACATGATGTCTCTGCGACGGGCGCCGAGTGCTTTTCGAATGCCGATCTCACGCGTTCGTTCAGCGACAGCGACGAGCATGATGTTCATGATGACGATAGCGCCGACTACAAGCCCGATTGCGGGAAGGACGACTCCCGCAAGTACCAGCTTGGACTTGATACTCGTCCAGAAGCTGAGTGCTGACTCAGAGGTTTCGATCGCGAAATTGTCAGGCTGTGAAGGCCGCAGACCGTGCCTGCCGCGCATGGTCTGCCGGATTGACTCCTGAACCTCGATCATGTCGGCGTCGCCAGGCACCTTGATCTTTACGGCATCGATCACGTTGGGACGATTGACGAGATGGCGCAGCGGCGACTTGTATGGCGCAATGACGAAGCGATCCAGGGAGAATCCGAAAATGCTCCCCTGCGACTCCGCGACGCCTACAACCTGATACGGCAGTCCGCCCACCTT
>Ga0136611_10003570_pt1 | contig 10878 bp, 12 predicted proteins | sample AntDrymUQ2232306_2_FD_106645 | JGI IMG/M metagenome (GOLD analysis project Ga0136611, IMG submission 106645) | Polar desert sand microbial communities from Dry Valleys, Antarctica - metaG UQ223 (23.06) | ecosystem: Environmental > Terrestrial > Soil > Desert | place: Antarctica: Dry Valley... | reverse complement strand
GGACGAGCTGGTCGACGGCTACCTCGACCGCACCGACGCCATCGAGGCCAGGGTCGAGGAGATCGAGGAGTCGATCATCGCCGATGAGGTCGATGTCGCCCACGAGGTGCAGACCGGGCTGCTGCGCATCCGGCGGGAGCTGCTGCACTTTCGCAAGGTGGTGCTGCCCCTGCGGGACGTGCTCGTCCGTCTCCAGCGGGGCGAGGTCGAGGCCATCGACGCCATCGCCCGGGAGCAGCTGCAGGACGTGCTCGACCACGCCCGCCGGGCCGTCGACCAGCTCGACCAGGAGCGCGAGCTTGTGGGCAACGCCGTCGACGCCCTGCAGTCGCTGGTGGCCAACCGCATGAACAAGGTGATGAAGCGCATGACCTCCTGGGGCGCCCTGCTTCTCGGATCGACGCTGATCGCCGGCATCTACGGCATGAACTTCGAGCACATGCCCGAGCTGCGGTGGCGTTACGGCTACCTGTGGGCGCTGGGGTTGATGGCCTTTTGCACCGGGGTTGGCTACCGCTACTTCAAGAGGAAGGACTGGCTCTGACGCTGAGCCCGGGGCATCGCCCGGGGAAGGACTCGTTAGGGTTGGGGCGTGATCCAGTTCCTCCGGCGGGCGTCCATGGCTGTGGGGATCATGGGCCTCGTCGCCGCCGTGCTGCGCCTGCGGGGTACCGGGGGCACGCCGCCGCAGTCGGGCGGCTGGCGGGAGCTGTCCGGGCCCGACCTGCGGTGAGGGTCGCCGTCCTCGGGGCGGGTGCCGTCGGCAGCCGGTCCGCCCGGCAGCTGGCCTCCACCCCGGGGGTCGCCGCCCTCACCGTCGCCGATCCCCGGGCCACCCTCGTCGCCTCGGTGGTCGCCTCGCTCGGGGCCATCGCCACCGCCGTCAGCGCCGCCGAGATCGACCTCGCCGGCCACGACGTGGTGATCCTGGCCGGCCCCGGCAAGCACCACCGCGACCAGGCCGAGCGGGCCCTCGAGGCCGGCGCCTCGGTCGTGTCCTGCACCGACGAGCTCGGGCCCACCCGGGCGCTGCTCGCTCTGGATGACGAGGCCCGGGTGCGGGGCCGAACCGTGGCCGTGGGCGCCGGGTTCGCCCCCGGGCTGTCCGACCTCCTCGCCGCCCACGCCGGCCGCCTGTTCGACGAGGTCCACGAGGTCCATGTGGCCCGCGCCGGCACGGGCGGGCCGTCCTGCGCCCGGGCCCACCACGCCGGTCTGCGGGGCCTGGCCCTCGACTGGCGCGACGGCGCTTGGGTGAACCGTCAGGGCGGCTCGGGCCGCGAGCTGGCCTGGTTCCCCGACCCGGTGGCCGGCCAGGACTGCTACCGGGCCTCGGTGCCCGACGCCCTGCTCCTGGCCCCCGCCTTCCCCGGTGTGCTTCGGGCCACCTCCCGGGTGGCCGCCACCCGCCGCGACCGGCTGTCCGCCCCCCTCCCGATGCTCCGCCAGCCTCACCCCGAGGGCTTGATCGGCGCCATTCGCGTCGAGGTGCGGGGCCGGATCGGCCAGTCCTTCGAGACCGTGGTCTACGGCGCCGTCGACCGCCCCGGGGTGGCCGCCGGCGCCGTCGCGGCAGTGATCGCCGTCGAGATCGGCTCCGGCCGCCTCACCCGCAGCGGCGCCGCCGGCCTCGCCGTCCTGTGCCCCGACCCCCTCCCCCTCCTCCTCGAGCTCGCCGACCGCGGCATCCGCGGCGCCACCTTCGAGGGGTCCGGGTAGCGCCAGCAGGGCGTGCCTGACGCCTGGTCCACGCTCGTCCCGAACACACGTTCTATGCTGGTGAGATGGCGCGCTTGGTGCAGAACCTGGAGCTCAAGCTCGCCTACCCGGCCGAGGAGGCGCGGGCGGAGGAGGGCGGCGCCACTGTCCAGCACGGTGAGGTCTTCACCCGCCGTTGGGTCGTTGAGCTGGTCCTGGACCTGGCGGGCTACACCGCCGACCGCGATCTCGGCGCACTCGTGGCGGTCGAGCCGTCGTGCGGCGCCGGGGCCTTCCTCGGACCGATGGTCGAGCGGTTACTGGCCTCGTGTGCGGCCCACGGTCGGTCTGTCGGCGACGCGGCAGGAGCGATCCGCGCCTGCGATCTGCTCCCGGGCAACGTCGATTTCTCACGCAAGACCATCGGTGCCGAGCTGCAGGAAGCCGGGCTCGACCCCGACGTGGCCACCGACCTGGCGCATCGCTGGATCAGCCAGGCCGACTTCCTGCTCAGCGACCACGACCTCGGGACCGCCGACATCGTCGTCGGCAACCCTCCCTACCTTCGCCCGGAGCACGTGCCGACGGACCGGACGAGGGCCTACCGCGACGCCTGCCCCACCATGCGGGGCCGCAGCGACGTGTACGTCGGCTTCATCGAGCTCGGGCTGCGCCTGCTCCGACCGGGGGGTGTGCTCGGCTTCATCGTGGCTGACCGATGGATGCGCAACCAGTACGGCGGGCCGCTGCGGTCGATGATCGCGGATGGGTACTCCGCTGAGGCCGTCGTGCAGATGCACGACGTCGACGCCTTCGAGGAGCCCGTGTCGGCCTACCCGGCGGTCACCATCGTGCGCCGGGAGCCCCAGGGGCCGGCGGTGATCGCCACCACGACAGCGGCGTTCGGCGCGTCCCAGGCCGCCGACCTCGTGGTGTGGGCCCAGGCGAAGACCGAGTCCCGCCTGGAAGCCGAGGGGGTGCAGGCGGCGGTCCTGCCCACCTGGTTCGGACGCGACGGTTCGTGGCCAACCGGCACACCCGAGGAGCTGTCGCTGGTCGCCGACCTCGAGCGGCGCTTCCCGTCGTTGGAGGACGGCGCCACGGGGACGCGGGTGGGGATCGGCGTCGCCACGGGCGCTGACTCGGTGTACCTCACCACCGACACCACCCTCGTCGAGCCGGAACGCCTCCTTCGGTTGGTCATGGCCCGCGACACCGCTGGGGGCGAGGTTCGTTGGTCGGGCGTTCACCTGGTCAACCCCTGGCACGAGGGCACCTTGGTCTCGCTCGACGACTTCCCCCAGCTCCGCGCCTACCTCGTCGGCAACGGGGAGGTCGTCCGAGCCCGACATGTGGCCCGCCGCAACCCGCACCGCTGGTACCGAACCATCGATCGCGTCGAGCCGGGGCTGCTCGAGCGGCCGAAGCTGCTGCTGCCCGACCTGAAGGCTGCCATCCATCCCGTGCTCGACGACGGCAGATACCACCCCCACCACAACCTCTACTTCGTGACCTCCGACGGCTGGGACCTGGAGGTCCTCGGCGGGCTGCTGCTGTCCGAGGTGGCCAACCTGTTCGTCGGGGCGTACTGCGTGAAGATGCGGGGAGGCTGTCGGCGCTTCCAGGCCCAGTACCTGCGCCGGATCCGCGTGCCCGATGAAAGCTCATTACGCGCCGTTGACCGCCGGGCCCTCGCGCAGGCCTTCGCAGCTCGCGACGTCGAGGCGGCGACCGCGGTGGCCCTCCGGCTCTACGGTCTGCGCGATCTACCGGGTGGCGCGGCATCGGCGCGCACGACCGCGCGGGTGGCGGTCGATGGCCGGTAAGAAGGATGTCTTCGACTCGTTCGAGGAGGCCATCAGCGCTCGGCCGAACGGCAACCCGTGGTCGGATGACGGCCGGTTCCAACCCGACGACACCCTGCAGAGCGAGCTGGTCGGGATCCCGGTCAGCGCGGGAAGCGGGTCGGAGTCGGGACGTCTGGCCAAGGGCATCGATGCCTGGGTGGCCTTTGAGCTTCGGCGCGCCGGGTTCGGGAGCGACGAGGTCTGGCCGCGGCTCACCCGGCCGCGGGTGCTGCCGAGGGACCTCGCCCTGTTCATCGAGGGGCTGCCGGCCAAGGAGCGTGACGCGGCGAGAGCCCGGGCGCGGCAGAACAAGGCGGTCGCCCCGTCGGACGCCAGGGTGTTGGGCCGGGCCTACGTCAAGCAGGTCGACGTCCTGATCGCCCAGTGGTCCCGTGGGCCCGAGCTGCTCGTCTCCACCAAGAGCATGGTCTCCTCGTTCCGCAACAACCTGCCCAACCGCTTCGAAGAGTCCTACGGCGACGCCAAGAACCTTCGTGGTCGGTTTCCGCTGGTGTCGATGGGCTTCCTGTTCCTCCTCCGCTCCACCGTGGTCGACGAAGCCGGGACCCTCGACCGCGCCGTCGACATGCTGCGCAAGCTCCAGTCCGAGGTCGATGTGTACGATGCCACCTGCCTCGTGCTGGCGGAGTGGGCCGATCCACCGGCGTTCGCTGGGGTCAAGATCCGGAACGACCTCGTCCCCGAGGACGTTCGCCCTGACCGCTTTCTGGCCACCCTGATCGAACGGGTGCTCGCTCGGACCCCCATCGACATGCACGTCGAGGTACGGGAGGCCAGGGAGCATCGCGATCTTCCCCTCACCGGGCTCGAAGAGGGCGGCGAGGTCGAGTAGAACCGTGACGGTATCCGGGCCCTCAGTTCGAGGTGTTCTTGTACTTCCTTGTCGCGGCGGTGGAGGCGAGGAGGGTGATGGCGACGAGCCAGAGGAGGGCCTGCCACCAGGAGCGGCCGATCGGGTCTCCGTGGGTGAGGGCGCGCATGGTCGAGGCCACCAGGGTGATCGGGTTGATCCGGGCGAAGGACTGGAGCCAGCCGGGCATGAACTGGACCGGGACGAACACCGACGAGGCGAAGGTGAGCGGGAAGATGCCCACGAACGACGCCGCCTGAGCCGCCTCCACGCTGCTGATGCTGAGGCCGACAAGGGCGCTGACCCAGCTCATGGCCTGGCCGAACCCGAGGGCGAAGAGGAGGGCGGCCAGCAGGCGCAGCGGGTTCAGCCCGGGCCGCCAGCCGATCAGCACGCCGACGAGCGTCATGATGGAGATGGTGAGAAGGAGGCGGGCGATGTCGGCCAGGACCCGTCCCCCGATCACGGCCGAACGGCTCATGGGCAGCGCCCGGAACCGGTCGATGATCCCCTTCTGGATGTCGTGGGCCATGGCGACGGCGGTGCCGGTGGCTCCGAAGGCCACGGTCTGGGTGATGATCCCGGGCATCAGGTAGTCGACGTAGCTGTACCCGGGCGGGGTACGGATGGCGCCGCCGAAGACGAAGCGGAACAGCAGCACGAACATGATGGGCTGCACCACCACGAACACCAGGAGCTGGGGCTGGCGGGACAGGGCGAGGAGGTGGCGGCGGGCGATGACCAGCGTGTCGGCCACCAGGTGGGGTGAGGGGGCCTGCCCTGCGACCGGTGCCGGTGTCGTCGGTGTGGTGGTGGCCACGGCTACGCCGCCGCTTTCGGGCGGCGACGCCGTCGGCGCGAAGTGCGCTCGTCCGGGCCGTCCTCGGCCTCGCCCCCCTCGGCAAGGTGACCGGTGAGGCCGAGGAACACGTCGTCGAGGCTGGGCCGGCGGGTGCCGAGGTCGGCGAGGGCGATCCCCGCCTCGTCGAGGCGCCGCACCGCCGCCGACAGCACCGCCTTGTCGGCGCCCACCGGCAGGATGACCGTGGCGCCGTCCACCCGGGCGTCGGCGGCGAAGGGCCCAAGGGCATCAAGAGCGACGGGCACCTGCGCCGGGTCGGCCAGCTGAAGGGCCAGCACCTCGCCACCGACCGAGTCCTTCAGCTCGACCGGGGTCCCCCGGGCGATCACCCGGCCCTGGTCGATCACGGCGATGTCGTCGGCCAGCTGATCGGCCTCCTCCAGGTACTGGGTGGTGAGCAGGATGGTGGTGCCGTCGGCCACCAGGTCGCGCACCACCTCCCACAGGGCGTTGCGGCTCTGGGGGTCGAGGCCGGTGGTGGGCTCGTCGAGGAACAGCACCGCGGGCCGGCCCACCAGGCTGGCGGCCAGGTCGAGGCGGCGGCGCATCCCGCCCGAGTAGGTGCGGGCGGCCCGGGTGGCGGCATCGCTCAGGTCGAACCGCTCGAGCAGCTCGCCCGCCCGCTGCCGAGCCCGGCCTTTGCCTAGCTGGGCCAGGCGGCCGATCATGTCGAGGTTCTCGAACCCGGTGAGGTTCTCGTCGACTGCGGCGTACTGGCCGGTGAGGCCGATGACGCTGCGCACCTCCTGGGGCCGGCGTACCACGTCGAAGCCCGCCACCTCGGCGTGGCCCTCGTCGGGTGCCAGGAGCGTGGCCAGGATCCGAACGGCCGTGGTCTTGCCGGCGCCGTTGGGCCCGAGGACACCCAGCACCCGGCCCTGCTCGGCACTGAGGTCCAGGCCGTCGAGGGCCATGGTGCTGCCGAAGCGCTTCACGAGGCCATCAGCGCGGAGGGCGAGGGGCATGAGGTGGACTCCCGGGGGTTCGCTCAGGGCAGTCAACCACCACCCTTGGCCGTGCCACGCCGGGGTCCGGGAGTCGTTGCCGCAGGTGCGCCTACGCTGGCCCCATGACGATGAGGGTGGTAGCCCTGTGCCTACTGGCTCTGGTCGGTTGCGGGTCGGAGATCTCCGATCCCGCACCTGCGGCGCTGGTGGAGGTGACTCCGATCACCGTGTTCGCCGCCGCTTCTCTGACCGAAGCGTTCTCAGTGGCGGCCGACAAGGTGCCGCAGGTGCGGCCGACCTACAGCTTCGCTGGCTCCCAGCAGCTCGTCACCCAGCTCACCCAGGGCGCCCCGGCCGACGTGGTGGCCACCGCGGACGAGGCCACCATGCAACGGGCGGCCGACGCCGGCCTGGTCGACACCCCGGCCACCTTCGCCCGCACCACCCTGGTCATCGCCGTGCGGCCTGGCAACCCGGCGAAGGTCGTGGGCCTCGCCGACCTGGCCGGCCCCGATCTCAAGGTGGTGCTGGCCGACCCGTCGGTGCCGGCGGGCCGTTACGCCAGGCAGGCTCTCGACGGCGCTGGCGTCGAGGTCAGCCCCCGCTCCCTCGAGCTGGACGTGAAGGCGGCGCTGGCCAAGGTCACCGCCGGCGAGGCCGACGCCGCCATCGTCTACACCACCGACGTGCGCAGCAGCGGCGGGAAGGCCGATGCCGTCAGCTTCGCCGAGGCGGCCGCTCCTAGCCTGGCCGTTTCCTACCGCATCGCCGTGGTGCGGGCCACCACCCACCGGGCGGCGGCCGAGGCGTTCGTGACCGCAGCCACCACCAGCGGTGGGCCCGTGCGCCAGGCGCTCCTGGACGCCGGCTTCACCACGTGACCGCCTACCGGATGGCCGAGGCCGCCGGTCTGGTGGGGGTCAGCGACGACACCCTCCGCCGCTGGGCCGACGCCGGACGGCTGGCCACCACCACCGATCGCGAGGGGCGGCGGGTGGTGGCCGGCGCCGAGCTGGCCCGCCTCGCCGTCGATCTCGGCGCCCCCGACCGCAGCGCCGGGCTGGCCGGTGCCCGCAGCGCCCGCAACCGCTTCCCCGGCATCGTCACCCGCGTCCAGATCGACGGACTCGTCGCCGTGGTCGAGGTGCAGGCCGGGCCCCATCGGATCGTGTCGATGATGACCAGCGAGGCCGCCCATGAGCTCGACCTGCACCCCGGCGACCGTGCGGTCGGCGTGGTCAAGTCGACCCAGGTGGTCCTCGAGACCCCGTGAGCGCAGCGAGCGACCCGGACCGTCGGCCCGCCCCGCCGTGGCCGGTGGTCGTTGCCGGCGCAGTGGCCGGGGCCCTGCTCCTGCTGCCCCTGGCCGCTCTGGTGGTGAAGGCGCCGTGGTCCCAGATGATGGTCCAGCTGCGGGACCCGGCGGCCCTCCAGGCGCTTCGGCTGTCGATGACCACCTCACTGTGCGCCGTGGCTGTGGCCTTCGCCTTCGGCGTGCCCCTGGCCTGGGTGCAGGCCCGGGTCGACTACCCGGGCCGCAGCCTGGTCCGGGCGCTGACGACCCTGCCGCTGGTCCTGCCGCCGGTGGTGGGTGGCATCGCCCTGCTGCTCGCCTTCGGCCAGCGGGGCCTGGTCGGGCCGACCCTGGGGTCGTTCGGCGTCCGCCTGCCCTTCACCACCGCCGGGGCGGTGGCGGCCGAGGCGTTCGTGGCCCTGCCCTTCCTCACTCTCACCGTCGAGGGGGGCCTGCGCCAGGTCGACCGGCGGATGGAGGACGCAGCCCGCACGCTTGGCGCCACCCGCTGGGACGTGTTCCGCACGGTCACCCTGCCTCTGGTCCGCCCGTCGCTCACGGCTGGCGCAGTGCTGGCGTGGGCCCGGGCCCTGGGCGAGTTCGGCGCCACCATCACCTTCGCCGGCAACCTGCCCGGCGCCACCCAGACGTTGCCCCTGTTCGTCTACGTCCGGCTCAACGGCAGCGAACCTGACGGGGCCATCATCCTCAGCCTTGTTCTCCTCGGCATCTCGGTCGCCGTCCTCGCCCTCCTCCGCGACCGCTGGCTGCGCACACTATGAGGACACCGGGTTTGGATGCTCGCGTGGTGGTGCGGCGCGGTGCCCTGGAGCTCGACGCCGTCCTGACCGCCGCCGCCGGGGAGACCGCGGCCATCGTCGGTCCAAACGGGGCCGGCAAGTCGACCGTCCTGCGGGTGCTGGCCGGCCTCACCGCGCTGGCCCCCGAGGGCCACGTGGTCCTCGACGGCCGCCGCCTCGACCGGGTCCCGGTCGAGGAGCGACCCATCGCCGTGGTGTTCCAGGACCACCTGCTCCTGCCCCACCTCAGCGCCCTCGACAACGTGGCCTACGGCCTGCGCCGCCGCCGTGGGATGCACCGGGCCGCCGCCCGGCAGCTGGCCGGGTTGTGGCTGGAGCAGGTCGGTGTCAGCGCCAGGGCCGACGCTCGGCCGGCTCAGCTGTCCGGGGGTGAGACCCAGCGGGTGGCCCTGGCCCGGGCGCTGGCCCTCGAACCAGCCCTACTGCTGCTCGACGAGCCGCTGGCCGCAGTCGACGCCCAGGCCCGGGTGGAGCTGCGGGCCGAGCTGCGCCGCCACCTGGCTACGGTCCCGGGGGTCCGGGTGCTGGTCACCCACGATCCGGCCGACGCGGCCAGCCTGGCCGACCGGGTGGTGGTGCTCGAAGCGGGGCGGGTGGTGCAGGCCGGGGCGCTGGCCGACCTGGCCCTGCGCCCGGCCACGCCGTACGTGGCCCAGCTGGTTGGCACCAACCGGTGGGTGGGTGAGGGCGACGGCCGCGGCGGGGCGACGGTCGCAGGGGTCCACCTCGAGGTGCCCACCGCCCCGGCCGGCCCGGTGGTGCTGGTGGTCGATCCCCGGGGCGTGGCCCTGGCCCGCGAGCGCCCGGTGGGCAGTGCCCGCAATGTTTGGCGGGGCCGGGTCGATGCGGTCGAGGCGGGCCTGGGCGTGGCTCGGGTCCGGGTCGGCGTCCCGCTGCCGGTGGTGGCCGAGGTCACCGCTGCCGCGGCGGCCGAGTTGGCCCTCGAGGCCGGCGCCGAGGTGTGGGTGGCGGTCAAGGCGGTGGCCATCACCGCCACCTGAGCACCGCAGGGGATCGGGTCAGACGGGCGCCACCGTGGCCACCAGCTCCTCCTTAGGGTGTCCCCGGGCTCCACCTCGGGCGGCCGGATCTCGATGACCAGCAGGGTGATGGCGATGGCGAACACCCCCTCGCTGCACGCCTCCACCCGTGCCTCGGCAGCATCGTCGCCTCAGTCGGGCGCGCCGGCTGCGGGGGCCCGGCAGCGGTTCACCATGGTGCCCACGTGCTCGATGGTCGACACGAGCACATCGCCCGGCTGCAGGAAGCGGGGCGGGGTGCGGCCCATGCCCACCCCTGAGGGGGTGCCGGTGAAGACCAGGTCGCCGGCTCGCAGGTCGCAGACGCCGCCGAGGTGGGCCAGCAGCTCGGCCGGGCCGAAGACCATGTCGCTGGTGCGGCTGGCCTGCACCACCTCGCCGTTCAGGGCGCAGGAGATGGCGAGGTCGCCGGGGTCAACCTCGTCGGTGACCCACGGCCCGATGGGCCCGAAGCCCCGGTGGCTCTTGGCCAGCGAGAACTGCGGGGGCCGGCCCGCCCTCTGCAGCCGGCGCTCGCTGACGTCCTGGCCGACGGTGCACCCGGCGCCGACCACCAGCACCAGCTCCACCTCCCAGTCCACCGAGCCCGGTACCAGGACGATGTCGTCACGCGGGCCGGCCAGGCAGGACGGGAACTTGGTGAAGGTCAGCGGCAGCGTGGGCACCTCGGCGCCCGTCTCCTCGCAGTGGGCCCGGTAGTTGAGGCCGATGGCGAACACCTGGGTGGGGCGGGGCACCGGGCAGGTGAGGCGGACCTCCTCCAGCGGGGCCGTGGGCGCCGGGTCGGTTGCCGCGGGCCCAGGCCGCCAGCTCGTCCCAGCGGGCCAGGCAGGCCATCGGGTCGTCCGGGTGCCCGGAGGCGCCCAGCTCGACCACCCCGCCCGGCACCACCAGGCAGGCCCTGCCGTCGAGAGCGGCGAGCCGCACCTCCCGGCTCAGATCGACCGGGCGGCGAGGAAGCAGAACAGGGCCGACGAACCGGCGAACGGCAGGTTCCGCACCGCCGCGCTGCGCATGCCCGGGTCGGCGGCGCCCAGGGCGATGGCGGCGACGTCGCCCAGGTCGACGAGGCCGGCGATCTGCACGGCCCGCTTGTGGGCCGCCGAGTCGCCGGCCGTGCTGACCAGCACCAGGGCTACGGCCAGGTCGCGCACACCGAGCATGCGGGCGAAGGTGCGGGCGGTGCTGGAGCGCTCGGGTAAGCCCAGAAGTCGGATGACGAGGTCGGGAGCAGCCAGGCAGCCGGCGGCGAGGCCCAGCCGGCCGGCCACCATCAGCTGGGACTGCGTGGTCAGGTGGGGCACGCCCGGCATCATCGCACCCGCGCGCCTCAGGCGGGGCACCCACGCCGGGGCAGCCCTCAAGCCGTCGCCGCCGGGTTACACGATGCCGCTGCCGTCCGCGGGCCGGTGGGGGCAGCCCGGGACGTGGCCGCCCCGCTCGTAGCAGTTGAGGCCGTCACCGACTGTGCTGATCGGGGTCTGGGCGCCCTGCACGG
>Ga0136611_10003569_pt1 | contig 10878 bp, 8 predicted proteins | sample AntDrymUQ2232306_2_FD_106645 | JGI IMG/M metagenome (GOLD analysis project Ga0136611, IMG submission 106645) | Polar desert sand microbial communities from Dry Valleys, Antarctica - metaG UQ223 (23.06) | ecosystem: Environmental > Terrestrial > Soil > Desert | place: Antarctica: Dry Valley... | reverse complement strand
CGTGGTCCGGGCGAGCGGATCGAGCGAGCTCTCCGACAGCGACAGCAGCTGCGACTTGCCGTCGCGATCCGTGAACATCGTGAACGCGAAGAAGTCGAGCCACGTATCGATCGGCTCGTTGAAGGCTTCGAGCATCCGCGGCGTGTCGTCGTTGCCGCTGCGGCGTTCGAGCAGCGCTTCCGCCTCGTCGCGTCCGTCGCGGCCGAAGTACGAGTGCAGCAGGTAGACCATCGCCCACAAGTGGCGGCCTTCCTCGACGTTGACCTGGAACAGGTTGCGCAGGTCGTACAGGCTCGGGCAATGCGCGCCGAGCGAGCGCTGCTGCTCGACGCTCGCGGGCTCGGTGTCGCCCTGAATGACAATCAGGCGGCGCAGCTGGTTGCGGAATTCGCCGGGCACTTCCTGCCACACTGACTGGCCCTTGAAATCACCGAAGCCGATCCGGCGATCCGGCGTCGGCTCGGCCAGGAAAATTCCCCAGCGATATTCCGGGAGCTTCACGTAATCGAAGTGCGCCCAGCCCGCGGCATCCACGCTGACCGCGGTCCGCAGATACACCTGGTGGCTGTCCTGGAACCCCGGTGGCCCCATGTCGCGCCACCAATCGAGGTAGGCCGGCTGCCAATGCTCCAGCGCCCGCAACAGCCGCTTGTTGCCGGCAAGATCAACGTTATTCGGGATACGTTCCGCTGAGATCATGTCGTTCTCCGGACGTTCGCAGTTGGCGACCCCTGTCGCGACCGTAATGGCGACACGTGTGGCGACACACCTTGAGGTTTGTCGTTACGTGCGTTTGAAATCAAAAGTCGGGCGGCCTTCGCGGCCGTAGGTCATCAACGCGCCCTTTTCGCCAACCGCGTTGGGACGCTGGAAGATCCAGTTCTGCCACGCGGTGAGACGGCCGAAGATTTTCGTCTCCATGGTCTCCGGTCCCGCGAACCGCAGGTTCGCTTCCATGCCGGTCAGCGCGTCCGGGGAGAACGCCGCGCGCGCCTCGATCGCCATCCGCACTTCGTCGTCCCAGTCGATGTCGTCGGGCGCCGAGAACACCAGGCCGGCTTCGAGCGCTGCCTGCGCGTCGAATGGGCCGTCGTGGGTCAGCGCCTTGTCGATCGAATCAGGCTCGCCGAGGAATCGCACCTGCAGGCGCGTCAGCCCGTTGCTCATGGGATAGGCGCCGCCGTTCATCACCGACAGGCGAATCGAGTTGGGCTCGTCCGGGTGATCGATCATGTAGGCGCGATCGGCTGCGAGCACGAGCTCGAACAACGTTCCGGCGAAGGCATTGCCCGGTTCAATCAACGCGAAGAAGCTGCGCGATGTGAGGTCCATGCGCTTCAACGTGCGGCGGATCAAGCCGGTGATCTCGCGCACCGCCCAATGCGCGGCGTCGTCATGCAGCACCTGATCGACGGCGATGACGGCTTCGGGATCGCCGACGGCGCGGACGATCACGGTGCCGATCTCAGGCTCGTTGAGCCGCAGCCGCAGCAACGCATCATCGAACTCACGGAACGCGCGCACGGCCCATGAGCTGTCGCCGGCGGCGACGTAGGCATCTGCGGATGCCGGCTGCGGCGAATCGGGCGCCGAGACGGTGAGCTCGCAGGTGCGCTTCGCCCGATCGATCGCGCCCTTCACGTACTTATATTGAATGGTGTCGCCGTCGACTGAGGGCGACAACGGGCCGAGGGTGATGCCGGGCCCGCTCGCCGGGCGGTCGGATTTCGCCGCCAGCTCCTGGGCGCGCCTGGCGACCCCTTCCTGAAACTTGCTGGTCGGAAAGACCGCATCCACGAAGCGTCCCTCGACGGCGCGCTTGCCGCGCACGCCCTCGGTGAGGGTGCTGAAGTCATCGGCCAGGTCGCGGCGGACTTTGCGTTTATCGACAACGCGGGTCAGGCCTCCGGTGCCGGGCAGCACGCCAAGTAGCGGTGTTTCGGGCAAGCCGACCGACGCGCTGCCGTCGTCGACCAGCAGGATCTCGTCGCACGCCAGCGCGAGCTCGTAGCCACCACCGGCGCAGATGCCGTTGACCGCCGCGAGAAACTTGATCCCGCTGTTGGCGCTCATGTCTTCCATCCCCAGCCGCGTCTCGTTGGTGAACTTGCAGAAGTTCACCTTGAACGCATGGCTCGAGCTGCCGAGCATGAAGATGTTGGCGCCGGCGCAGAAAATGCGCGGTTTGAGACTGGTGAGCACCACGGCATGGACTTCGGGGTGCTCGAACCGCAGGCGCTGCAGGATATCGGCGAGCTCGATGTCGACGCCGAGGTCGTACGAGTTCAGCTTGAGTTTGTAGTCGTGAGGCCGCAGCCCCGCGTCTTCGCGCACGTCCATCGCGAGCGTCGCCACGTGCCCGTCCACGGTCAGCTTCCAGTGCTGGTAGTCAGTGGGATTGATTTCGAAGGTTACGGCCGGCGGAGCGACTGTCGGTTCCACAAAACGAAGTTTACTACGGTTTTAAACGCTCGTTCAAACTCGTGATATAACGAGTCATGGTTGAATTCGGCGCCAAGGCACGACTTCAACATTACAGTCGGTAGGTTAAGCCCCCCTATGTCACGACAGCCAGCAGGCGGCGACCGGCGGACGGAGATTCTAAAGAGCGCGGCGGCGGCGTTCCGGAGGCGGGGCTATCACGGCGCGAGCGTGGATGAGATTGCTTCGGCCCTCGAAATGACCAAGGGCAATCTCTACTACTACTTCAAGAACAAGGAAGAGATTCTCTTCGCCTGCCATGAATACTCGCTCGACAAATTGCTGGCGCTGATGGCCGATGTCCAGGCCGAGACCGCGTCACCCGAGGCCAAGCTGCGCCGGCTGGTGCTTGCCTTCGTGCACTTGATCCTCGACGACCTGCACGGCACCGCGCTGACCCTCGATCCCGAAGCGCTGTCACCGCCGCTGTTCAAGCGCGTCATCGCCAAGCGCGATCAGTTCGATCACGGGATCCGGAACATCATCCAGCAAGGCATCGACCAGGGCGCGTTCAGGCCGGGCGATCCGAAGATGATCGAGTTCGCCATGATGGGCGCGGTGAACTGGATCGCCAAGTGGTTCGATCCGGCAGGCCCGATGACCTCGGACCATATCGGCGACGCCTTTGCGGATTACCTGGTGGGCGGTCTCAAAAAATAACAATCTATTGAGCCGTCTCCCCCGGCTTCAGTTTCAAGACTTCAATACCGGTTCCCGCCAGACGCTGTTCGAGCTGCTCGGGCGTTCCGCTCAGCAGCGGGAACGTGCCGTGATGCATCGGCACCACCTGCTTCACCCCGAGCCACTGCGCGGCGAGCGCCGCCGTGTCGGGGCCCATCGTGAAACGATCGCCGATCGGCAGGAACGCGATGTCCGGTTTATACAGCTCGCCGATCAATTTCATGTCGCCGAACAGCGCCGTGTCGCCCGCGAAATAGATCGTTTGGCCGTTTTCCAGCGTCACGATGAAGCCGGCCGCTTCGCCAAGATAGGCGGTGCCGTTGTCGTCGAAGCTGCTGCTGTGGCGCGCGTCGGTCATCGTGATGCGCAGGCCCTTACTCGTGATCGTGCCGCCCTTGTTCATCGGCTCAACCGCCTGGATGCCCTTCGCTCCGAGGTAGGTCGTAATCTCCCAGATTGCGACCACCGTCGCACCCGTCGTCCGGGCCAGCGCTTCGGCGTCGGTGAAGTGATCGAAGTGACCGTGAGAGATCAAGATCAGGTCGGCCGCTTTGGGCCGGGCGGCTTCCGGAAACGACGGATTACCCGTCAGCCAGGGGTCGAGCAGCACCTCTTTCCCACCCGGAGTGCGCAGGCGAAAGGAACTATGGCCAAGCCACGTAATTGCCAGCGATTGCATGGCACCTAATATACTTATTAAGAAACGCAGGTCCGAGACGCAGTTACGAGACGTAGGTCCAGATGGTTGAAGCGCCCTTACATTTCATCAAGCCCCGAGAGCCCAAGCCCGAGTGGCTCAAGGTGCGTGCGCCTGGGTCCGAGAATTACCTGCGCCTGCGCGGCATCATGCGCGACCTCAAGCTCAACACCGTCTGCGAGGATGCGCACTGTCCGAACATCGGCGAATGCTGGCATCACGGTACCGCCACCTTTATGATCCTCGGCGACGTCTGCACGCGCGCGTGCACGTATTGCGCGGTCGCGCACGGCCGGCCCGCGACGCTCGACATCGACGAGCCGCGCCGCGTCGGCGAAGCGGTTGAAAAGATGGCGCTGAAGTACGCGGTGATCACCTCGGTCGATCGTGACGACCAGGCTGACGGCGGCGCGGGGATCTTCGCGGAGACGATTCGCGAGATCAAGCGCCGGTTGCCCGAATGCCGGGTGGAAGTACTGATCCCGGATTTCAAGGGCGAATCACAGCCGCTCGAGATCGTGCTCGCAGCCAAACCGGACGTGTTGAATCACAACACTGAAACCGTGCCGCGCCTGTATCGAGCCGTCCGCTCGGGCGGGCGCTACACCCGCACGCTCGAACTGCTCGATCGCAGCCGCACGCTCGCACCGGGCATCCCCACCAAGACCGGCATGATGATGGGCCTCGGCGAAGAGCATGACGAAGTGGTCGAGGTGTTCAAGGACCTTCGCAAGGTCGGCGTCTCAATCCTGACGCTGGGACAGTACCTGCGCCCGTCGGATCAGCACGCGGTGATGACGCGCTACTACCATCCGGATGAGTTCCGCGAGCTGAAGCGCATCGCGCTGGGCCTGGGATTCGTGCACGTCGAAGCCGGCCCGCTGGTGCGCAGCTCGTATCACGCTCAAGAACAAGAAACTGCGTACCGTGCGTACGGTGCGTAAAGTGCCGAGCGGTTCTGGATCAGCACTGTACGCACGCTTCGCACCATACGCACTTCACGCACTCTAGCAAGATACGCACTTGTGGTTGTTCACCGCGCCGAGGCTCTCTAACAGCTTGATCGTCTCGGGATACGGCTCGGTGCGCTGCACCGGGCCATTCGCCACGTCGATGGTCGTCTGACCGGAGCGATTGAGCTTCTTCACATCCGCGCCCTTCGACACCAGGTACTTGATCATCTCGTTATCGCCGCGCGACGCGGCGTGATGAACGGCGGTGTTGCCATCGTGATCGACGGCGTTGACGTCGGCGCCAAGCTCGTCGACGAGATACCTCACCGCCGGCAGCATGCCCGACGGCGCGACGTGGTGCGAATTCCCCGCAAATCCGGTCGCATACCCCGGCCCTGCCGCCGCATGCAGCGGCGACGCCCCCGGGCCGCCGATCGGCAGCGCGGGCAATCCCGATTTATCAATCCCGGCGACCGGGTCCTCGGGACCACGACGCGAAAACAACTTCGTGGTCGGCAGCGACGGGTCGGCGCCGTACGACACTAGCAGCTTCATCGCCGCCACATCCGCGGCGTAGGCGGCGCGCCAGAACGCGGTGGCGCCGGCTTCATCCACGCCGGACTGATCGAAGTTGTAGCCGGAGTACCAGACCTTGTGACGCACGCGCGCGTTGGGATCGGCGCCCTTCTCGAGGAGCAGCTTCACCATGTCGAGATAACCGTGCGACTGCTGCAGGTAGGCGCGCGGCTGCGGGTAGGCCGCGATCGGCGCCCACTGGACGTTGAGCACCGCATACAACGGTGACACGCCCGCCTTGCTCAGCAGGTTGGGATTCGCGCCCTTGTCGAGCAGGTAGGCGGCCAGATCGAAGTGGCCGTTAATCAACGCCACCAGCAACGGTGTCGCGGCGTCGCCGGGACTCGGCGCATTCACATCGACGCCGCCGTCGACCAGGGCGTATGCGGCAGCGCTGCTGCCCTGCCGGGCCGCGAAGTGCAGCGCCGTCAGTCCGCCCTGCGCGCCGATCAATTCGTTGTAGCGATACCCGCGCGTCACGCCGGCGACGTCGGGGCCGCGCGTAGCGGCCGCCGCCAGCTGCGGGCGTCCGGTTCCGTCTTCCGTAGGTAACGCGGTCAATGACTGCAAATCGGCGACCGCCGAGGCCGCCTTCCAATCGGCGCCGCGCGCCAGCAACAAGGTCACGACGTCAGCGCGATCGAGACCCGCCGCGATCATCAGCGCGGTCTGCCCAAACCCTTGTTCCCTGGCATTGATGTCGGCGCCGGTCTCCACCAGCTTCGTGACGGTCTCGCTGCTCCCCGAGCGCGCCGCCAGCATCAAGGGCGTGGCGCCGGTGGTTGTCGACGCATTGCGATTTGCTCCCGCTGTGATCAACGCCGCCACCACTTGCGCGTGCCCGCCCTGGCTGGCCATGTGCATCGCGGTGATGCCGCCCAGCCGCGTCGTCGCGCGAATGTTCGCTCCGGCCGACAACAACATTTGCGTCAGCGCCGCATCGCCGTTCGTCGCGGCCCAATGCAGGGCCGTCATGCCGTCGCCCTGCGCCGCATTCACGTCGGCGCCCTGCCGCAACAGTGCTTTCACGGCGGCCGCGTCGCGCCCCTTTGCAGCTTCCGCTACGGACAGGGGGTCGGGACCATTTAACGCGAATAGTGAAGATTGACCCCAACTAATCGCGCTAGCAAGGATCACGACACACAATAGGCGGGACCAAGCCTGCGGAAAATGGTCCCGACCCCCTGTTCCGGTCACGATTGCACCAAGTTGAGGTCCATCGGCTTCGTGCTGTCGCCGAATTGCGGAAGGTCGACGCCGATCGCCTGCAACGCCGTCAGCATCGCATTGGCCATCGGGGTGCCGTCTTCCGCCTTGAGGTGACGACTTCCCTTCAGCGCGCCGCCGGCGTGGCCGACGAAGAACAGCGGGCAGCGCTTGTGGTTGTGCAGGTTCGAGTTGCCCATCGCCGAGCCATAAATGATCAGCGAGTTGTCGAGCACGTTGCCGTCGCCGTCCGGGATCTTCTTCAGCTTGTCGAGCAGGTACGGCACCAGGCCGACGTGATAGGTGTTGATCTTCTGGAAGTCGGCGATGCGCTCTTCGCGATCGAGGTGATGCGATCCGGTGTGAAACGCCGCGGTCGAGCCGCTCGGCGCGAACACCCGGTTCGAGACGTCGCGGCTGAATTTGAACGAGAAGATGCGCGTCGTGTCGGCGGCAAACGCCACCGCCTGCAGATCGAACATCAACTTGACGTGCTCTTCGAACGAATCCGGCACGCCGATCGGCGCGCCGGGCAGCTCGCGCGGCTCGCCGGCCTGGTTCGACTGCTCCACCTTGTGGATCCGCCGCTCGATCTCGCGCACATCGTCGAGGTAATCCGACAGGCGCGCGCGGTCGGCCGGACCGAGCGTGCGGCGGAGATCGCCCACCGACTCGGCGACGAAGTCGAGGATGCTCTGGTCGTCCTTGCGGCGGGCGCGGCGCGCTTCCGGTGTGGCGCCGACCCCGAACAGCTGATCGAACACCGCGCGGGGGTCGCGGATCATCGGCAGGGGATCGGTCGGTGATGACCAGCTGATCGTGTCGGTGTAGACGCACGAATAGTTGTAGGAGCAGCCGCCGGCCTGATCGACATTCTCGATGCACAACTGCATCGACGGAATCGGCGTCGCGTCACCGTACTTCTGCGCGTAGATCTGGTCGAACGAGGTTCCGGCGTGCACATCGGAGCCCTGCGTCTGCTTCGGCTTGGACTGCGTCAGGAACACCGCCGCGGAACGGAAGTGATCAGCGCCGATCTCGGACGCGGCGAACGCGTCGGCATTACGCACGTCGGTGTTGCTGACGATGGTCAGGTAGTCGCGGTAGGGCTCGAGCGATTTGAGGCTGGTCGGGCTGAGATCGAAGGCCGAGCCCGTGGCCGCCGGCGACCACATGTTCTTCTTGATGCCATAGGCGGTGCTACCGGCGGCGCCGTGCACCATCTCCATCGCGATCAGGCGGAGCGGCCTGCGTCCCTGCGCGATCGCGCGCGCCGGCAGCATGGCGTCGAGAAACGGCAACGCCACGGTGGCGCCGATGCCCTTGAGCATGGTCCGCCGCGACAGAGAGCGACCGGTCACAAACATGGAGTCTCCCGTTTACTGGCGCTTGATGCCATCCGCGCCTTCCGTGCTTTCTGTGGCCCGCTGCGACGCCGGCAACTTCGCCATGCGGAACGCGTCCGATTCCACGATGCCGCTCACGAATGCGCTGACGCGGTAGTTCTGCGATTCGGCCTCGCGAATGATGCGGCGCACCGCCGGCATGTCGAACGCTTCGACACGCCGGCCCAGCGCGTAGGTCATCAGGCTGCGCGTGAAGCTGAGCAGAACCACGTCCTGGTGGCGCAACAACGCGTCGCGCAGTCCATCGGGGCCTTCGATCGCGGCGCCGTCGAACAACTCGCCTTTCGTATCCACGGCGATGCCGCCGTCGCGAATGCGCCACTTGCCGGTGGCGTCGAAGTTCTCGAGCGCGAGGCCCAGGGGATCGATGACGCGATGGCACGACGTGCACTGCGGGTTGCTGCGGTGCTGTTCCATCCGTTCACGAACCGACAGCGCGCGGCCGGAATCGGCCGTGCCCCTGGTCTCCTCGAGCGCGGGCACGTTCGGGGGCGGCGGCGGAGGCGGTGAGCCCAGCAGCACTTCCATCACCCACTTGCCGCGCTGCACCGGCGAGGTCCGTTCGGCGATGGAGGTCAGCGTCAGGATGCTGCCCTGCCCGAGAATGCCCCGGCGATCGGCCGGCAGGGCAACGCGGCGGAATTCAGATCCGGTGACGTTCGGGATGCCGTAGTGGCGTGCGACGCGCTCGTTCGCGTAGGTGTAATCGGCGGTCAGCAGGTCGAGGACGCTGCGATCCTCGCGCACGATGCTGTTGAAAAACAGCTCGGTTTCCTTCTTCAATGCGAGCGACAGCGTCTGATCGGCATACGGATACAGGATCGGATCGGGAGTGACCTTCTCGAGATCCTGCAGGCGCAGCCACTGGGACGCAAACCGCATGGCGAGCGCATCCGCATTCGGTGTCGCCAGCATCCGCGTCGCCTGCCGGCTGAGCGCGCCGGGCAGCGCCAGACGCCCCTGGGCGGCGGCCTTCAACAGCTGTGCATCGGGTCCCTGCCCCACCAGGAAGAACGACAACCGCGACGCCAGCTCGTACTCGCCGAGCCGATAACTGGACGCCGTGATTCGGGGAGGTGTTTCTTCGACGCGGAACAGGAACTGCGGGCTTGCCAGAATCGCCTCAATCGCCTTGGTCACGCCGGCCTCGAAATTCTTCGCCTTGCGGCCTCGAGCGTAAAACGTCATCAACCGCGCGTGGTCTTTCTCCGTGACCGGACGCCGGTAGGCCTGCGTCGCCAGGCGGCGGACGATGTCCGCGGCGCAGGGCGTTTCTTCCGCCTGCGTCACGGGCCGGCACTGGAAGACGCGGCGGCGGCTAGGCGTCTCGCTGACGCCGGTGACGCGATGCGGGCCGACCACGCTGAGGCTGCGCAGGTGTGGCAACGTGGTGATCCCCGGAGCGGTGCCGATCTCCGTGTCCGCCATCGTGTGATCGATCGGCGCAATGAGATCGTTGATCAATCCTTCGAAGCGCTGGATGAAGGCCGCGGTGACGCGATGCGTCCCGGCGGTGACCTGGAGCGGCGGCGTCTTGATGGTGAGCCCGGTCTTCTCTTCGCTCATCCGCGCATTGATCGGCAGCAGCGCGAGCCGCGCGCCATCCAGCGACACTTCGATCTCCTCGCCCGGCCGCGAGGCGCCGAACAGGAAGCCGAGCGGCTCCGCGAAGAAGTCCATGCTGAAGACGTACTCGCCGTCGGCGACGAACGTGTGATCGACCGAGATGCCGCCGCGCGTGCCGGGCGGCGCGCCTTCCACGCGAGCCATCTGCGATGCCGTCTTCGGCAACTTGAAGGTCGCCTGGGTCGCCGAGCCCTCGGGATCGCCGATCGCCAGCATCGCGATGCGGCTGGCGGCGCGCAGGTAGCCTTCCATCAACGTCGGCGAGAACGTCTGCACATCGGCGACGTTGTCGAAGCCGTCGCTGATCGTGTCGGCAGGGAGGAACGCCGTGACATCGACGTCGACATCGAGCAAGTTGCGGATCTCGCGCGCGTATTCCGCGCGATTCAGGCGCTGGAACGGGCGCCAGCCAGGATTCGGATCGGCGATTGCGAGCGCGTCCATCCGCGATTCGAGCGCGGCCACCAACTGCGAGACTTGCGTCGGCCCCGGCCGGCGGGCGCCGCTCGGCGGCATCATGCCGGCGCGCAGCTTGTGAATCATCTTCTCGGTGAGTTCACGCTGCGCCGACGCGCGCGTCACATCCCATCCCGCGAGCGTCAGTTCGCCGGCCTTGCTGCGATCGTTATGGCAGCCGGTGCAATAGGTTTTCACGAGCTCCGCCTGCGACCCCGGCGTCATCGCCGCAGGCGCATGGGCCACCGCCGGAGTGATGGGCGCAATCCGTGTCGCCGAAGGCGATTGCTGCGCCACGAGAGACACACCTAGGGCACCCGCCAATATGGCGCTGACGAGGATTCGCTTCACTGCGGGAAGTATAGGGCCAAAGCTGCTGTGCAATTTCCCATTGACTTACTTTATGTAAGATCGATAATAATTGGCGAAATGAGCGCGCTACCCAAACTTTCGGGCACCGAGCGCATGATCGTCGAGCTCTTGATGGGCAACGACGAGTTGTTCGGCCTGCAGATGGTGGAGTTGGCGGGCGGGCGCCTGAAGCGCGGAACGGTCTACGTGACGCTGGGCCGGATGGTCGAGAAGGGCTATCTCGAGTCGCGCCAGGAGGCTCTTCCGGAAGGCGCGATCGGCCTGCCCCGCCGGCTCTATCGACCAACCGGCCTGGCGATGCGGATCTTGAACGCCTGGCAAACGGCAGAAGCGTCGTATCTCAAGGGCGCCGAGCCCCAAGGAGCCTGAGCATGGTGCCTAAGGTACCTGGAGAGCGCGCCCTCGCATTCGCATCGCGATGGTT
>Ga0136611_10003568_pt1 | contig 10881 bp, 6 predicted proteins | sample AntDrymUQ2232306_2_FD_106645 | JGI IMG/M metagenome (GOLD analysis project Ga0136611, IMG submission 106645) | Polar desert sand microbial communities from Dry Valleys, Antarctica - metaG UQ223 (23.06) | ecosystem: Environmental > Terrestrial > Soil > Desert | place: Antarctica: Dry Valley... | reverse complement strand
GTCCAACCGATGGCGACGAGGCCGATGAGGTTCGCGAGCCCGAAGCCGGGCTCGACCCGCGCGTAGCGGTCGAGTTGCGGGACGAACTCGTCGCCGAGGAAGCGCTGCAAATCCCACCTGGCCCAGCCGTCGATGATGAGAACGGTGTGCCCCAGCGCCATGATGCCGAACCAGATCCCCAACTCGCGGCGCCAGGGGATCAAGGCGGCGGTCGTCGGCCAGTGGCGCGCCGCCGGGCCGATGACGAGCGCGAGGAGCAGCAGGATGAGGCCGGCGTCGCCAACGGCACGCCAGAGCCGCATCTCCGCCGACCACTGCGGCCGCGTCAGCCAGAACACGAAGGCGAGTAGGAGAGCGGTCGCCCCGGAGAGCAGGTGGCGGAGGAGAAGGCTCTGCTTCATCATCGCGTTCGCGATCCTTCACGCGTGTGGGGTACGGCGGCGGCCGTGGGGGCGGTGCCGTACCCCGATTGCTATCCTCGATACTGGCGGTGACGCCCCGTGCGACCACCCACCCCCGCCACTCGTCGCCCGCCCCTGCGCGCCTCCGGCGGCATCGGGGCGAGCGGGCGGGTACCTTCGCACCGGCCATCCGAAGACGACCACCGCGCGTCCACGCGGCGCACCACGGCGATGCCGCCGCCAGCCTGTCGCAACCGTATTCTACTACAGCCTGTAGTTTCCGACTTCCGCCAGCCGCGCCGCGTTAGGGGCGCGCCCCGGCGCGCATGACAACCCGCCGCGGATCGGTGCCCATTCAACCCGGCTTCACCCGCCGAACGACGAGGCCTATTCCCATCCTCGGCACGCGCCTGAGCGGCTTGGACCCTTTCGCGCCGGTCGCCTTTCCGGGGTCGCGGCGATTCATGGACGGCGCCGCACAATCGCCTCGTGCCCGGAAGGTGAGGCGCTCGTCGCCCGCGCCATCCACTCCGCCATCCACTCCGCCATCCACTCCGCGTTCCGCTCGTCCCGCGAGAGCCCGGCGACAGCGGCCGCACCACCGCCCCTGGCAACGTTCCTGGCGCGGGTCTCCGCTGCAAAATCGCCCCACTATCGGATCGTCTACTCCCTGATGGCGGTCGGCTTCCCCTGCTGTTCCCCGGTCGTCTTCTCCCGACGACGGAGCCTCGCCGTCGGGAAAAGAATGGCGGCTGCATCCTGGGAATTCGCCTCCGCGCACCGCGCCGCCTATTCCTCAACCGCGTGCCGGCGCGGATCACGATCGTTGGTGCCCCTTCCTCGGCGCGGTCGCGGTGCCGCCCTACGTCGCCGCGCAGCGCACCGGCGGTACCACGCTTGCCCCTCGAGCGTCGACCGCCTCGCGCTGCAATTGTCGGCGCACCCCGTGCGGGGCGGCCCGCGCCGGCCCGTGCGTTGCCCTCTGTCTCGCGCACCGATCCGCGCGGAGGGGATACCTTTGACGTACAGGCCCAGGCGGGCGCGTAATGTCGCCAAGCCGATCAGCACGATAACCTCGGCCTGTATTACCAGCTCCAGCCGGTAAATCGGGCAGATGTCGAGATGCGCCGCGCCGGATCCGCGTTCCGCGTCATCGAGCGTGCCGAGGGCATGACCGCGCACCAGATTCAGAGATATTTCGTGGTGTGGCATTGGCACCCCGCCCCGCGGCCTCACGGGCGGCGCGCACCGGCGTAGTGGGCCACCCAAAAGGGCTCGTCGAGCCGGCTGATGACGGTGCCGAGGGACTCGGATCGCGCGTGGATGAAGCGACCATCGCCGAGCGCGATCCCGTTATGGGTGATCCCCGGGCCATCCGTGTCGAGGAAGAACACCAGGTCACCGGCCTCGACCTGCTCGGGACGCAGGGGCGTGCCGTAGCGCCACTGGTCCTGGGAGACGCGCGGCAGGGTGAGCCCGCTCACCTCCCGGTAGAGCCACTGGATCATCCCGGAGCAGTCCCACCCGCTCGGGTCATCGCCACCCCACACGTAGCGCGTGCCGATATACTGCGCGGCCTTCGCGACGATCGCCGCGCCCCGGGCCGGGTCCGACGCCACGGGACCTGCGGCGACCGGCCCGCCAACCCCGTAGACGCCCATCGCGCCAAAGTCGGACGGTCGACGGCTGCTCGGCGGGGCGTCGACGGACATGAGGTGCTCGCCGAGGACCCAGCCGTGGAGTCCGTCGTAGCCGACGCCGTACCAGGGTGCACCGGCCTCGTCCGCCAGGGGACCATTGACCACGACCACGACCGTGTCCGCCGGGATCGTCGAGAAGATCGGCGCGGTTAAGCCGATCCCGTCGCGCAGCCGCAAATCGTAGCCGTCGGTGCCAACGACCCGGGCGTTCCCGCCCACGGCGATGCCGGGCGCGCCGGGCGCGGACGTAGGCGCCCCGGTGCCGACCGGCTCGCCGCCCCCGCCGGCGCTCACCCCGCCCAGGAATGCGCCCGCCACCCAACCGGTGGTGGTGCCATAGCGCACCAGGGCCCACTCGAGCCCATCGGCGTAGACCGCCTCGCCCAGCGGTATAACCGCCCCGCCCTCGGGGACGACCAGGAGCACGTCGCCGGCGAGGCTCGGGACGACGCGCAGGTTCGCGCCCCCGTCGGTGCCGCCGATGTAGCGCGTGTCCCCACCCGCCGTCGGGGACGCGAGCCATTCCGCGGCGCTCCAGCCCGCCAGGCCATCGCCCGCGACCTGATACCAGAGCCGCCCGTCCGCCCCAGGCACCGGGCCAGCGAGCACGGGGAGCTCGGCCCCGGCCGCGAAGGCGGTCAGCGCCGCGTACTCGACCCCCGGACCCGCGCGCAGCACCAGCAAATCCCCCTCGGTCGTGGCGACCACGGCCGTATCGCCCACCGCGAGCGGCCCGGCGGCCCTGACGCGCGGCGCCGCGAAGGTGCCCCAGAGCCCGCCGAGCAGCAGCACGACGAAGAGACATCGTAGCGAGGCCGACATGGTGATGTTCCCTCCAGGCGCGGCGACGCACAACCCCCCAGATCGTCAGCGCCGCGCAATCACCGCACCTTCTCGAGCGCATCACGAGGACGAGGCCCCAGACGGACGGACAAAAGTACTCTACTACGTTCCGTAGTGGCGAACAACCCGGGCCACCGCTGGCGGCGGGATGGTGGCGGCAGAGACCGGGGCGAGCCGCCGGTCAACGGACCCGCCCGCTCGGTGCACGGCGGTGCAGCCGTACGCGTAACGGCGGCGGGTTGGCAGGGGCGGTATGGCCCAGCGATCGCCGCGTGGGGCCGCCCGGCGATCCGACCCCAGCAACCCGTCGTGCCGGGTCGGGGTCGAGCCAAATCCGGGGCGACGGCGACCACGCCGGCTGTCGCCGTCGGGCCTCGGCCCGGCGCCGGCTCCACACCGCGTCAACCGAGCGCGACGAGCGCGACGGTGGGGTTTTCCCGCTCGGCGTGGCGGAGCGCCCAGGCTGAGGCGAAGACGAGCACCAGGCGACCCGCGCGGTCGAGCACGCGGAGGACCTCCCCCGCCGGGAGGTGCAGGGGCGGCATGCCCGCGGCGCGCGACTCCACGCGGCGTGCCGCCAGATGCGGCAAGGGCTCGACCGCGGCGTTCACCCCGTATTCGGTCGCCAGGCGCGCCGCCACCACGTCGAACTGGAGGGCACCCACCGCCGCCAGGATCGGCTCGCCCCGGTGATCGGCCGGGTACCACACCTGCACGACGCCTTCGTCCTCGAGTTGCGCCAGGCCGCGACGGAACTGCTTCTGTTTCCCGATGTCGCCGTTGCGGAGCAGGGCGAAGCATTCCGGGGGGAAACGCGGGAACGGCGGGAAGGCGAGCGCCGCATCCTCGCTCAGCGTGTCGCCGATGGCGAACAGCCCGGGATTACTCAGGCCGATGACGTCCCCCGCGAACGCCTCCTCGAGCAGCTCCCGCCCCTGCGCGAAGAGCCGGTGCGGGCGCGCCACCCGGATCTGCCGCCCCAACCGCTCGTGATGCACCAGCATGCCCCGGCGGAAGTGCCCCGAGCAGACGCGGAGGAAGGCCATGCGGTCGTGGTGCCGGGGATCCATATTCGCCTGGATCTTGTAGATAAACCCGGAGAAGCGTTCCCCGTCCGGCCGGATGGGGCCGTGCGTGCCGGTGCGGGGGCCGGGCGGCGGGGCCAGCGTGCACAGCGCCGCGAGCAGCGGTTCCACCGCGAGGTTGGTGAGCGCGCTGCCGAAGAAGACCGGGGTGAGGGCCCCGCGGAGGAAAGCGTCGCGCTCGAACGCGCTCCCCGCCGCGTCCAGTAGGGCGATCTCCTCCCGCAGTTGCCGACAGGTCGGCGCGCCGAGCGCGGCCACGGTCGCCGGGTCGTCGAGCGCGCTCGCCAGCATCGGCGCGCGGTGCTGATTGCGGAACGTCCGCCCGAAGCGCAGGACCCGCCGCCCGGGCAGGTCGTAGACACCGCGGAACGCGGCACCGCCGCCGATCGGCCAATTCAGCGCCGCCGCGGGCAGCCCGAGCTCGGAGGCGAGCGCATCGAGGACAGCGAGCGGATCGCGACCCTCGCGGTCCATCTTGTTGATGAAGGTGATCACGGGCAGCCGTCGTCGCCGACAGACCGCGAAGAGTTTCGCGGTCTGCGGCTCGATCCCCTTGGCGGCGTCGAGGATCATCACCGCGCTGTCGGCGGCCAGCAGGGTGCGGTAGGTATCCTCGCCGAAATCCTGGTGCCCCGGGGTGTCGAGCAGGTTGAAGCGGAGCCCGGCATGGTCGAATTGGAGGACGGTGGAGGTGATCGAGATGCCGCGCTCCCGCTCCATGGCCATCCAATCGGAGACGGCGTGGCGCTGCTGCTGGCGATGGCGCACCGCCCCGGCCAGCTCCACGGCACCGGCGTAGAGCAGGAGCTTCTCCGTCAGGGTCGTCTTGCCGGCATCGGGATGCGAGATGATGGCGAAGGTGCGGCGCCGGGCCACCTCGCGCGTCAGATCATCGACCGGCATGTGGCCCCCAAGTAGCTGCGGGATTGCGGCGCGGGATGGGCGCGCGTCGTCGCCGCCCCACGGTGGGTCATGTCCCCCCCCTCGCGACCACCCAGGCGACAACCAGGTAGCGCAACGCCTTGCCGCAGATCGTCCACAGGGCGAATTGCCCGAACGGGAGCGCGGTCGCGCCCGCCAGGGCGACGAGCGCGTCGCCGACGACCGGCACCCACGACAGCAGCAGCGCCGGGCCGCCCCAGCGGCGCAGCAGGCGTCCGGCGCGCTCCTCGCCGCGCGCGGGCGGGCGCCGCGCCAGGGCCAGCGCCGCCCGCCGACCGAGCCAGTAGGTCGTGCAGGAGCCGAGGAAGTTGCCCGCGGTGGCCACGACGATCGGCAACGGCACGCTCCCGCGCTCGCGGATGAGCAAGGCCAGCGCCACCTCCGAACTGAGCGGGAGCACGGTCGCGGCCAGGAAGCTCCAGACGAAGAGGCCGACATAGGCGAGCAGCATCGTCATCGCGCGCCCCGCGCGCGCCGTGGGTTCGTGCAGACTGTTGATCGCGCCGTGCGCCCCGAGTGTAACACCATCCGCCGCGATCCTCCCCGCCGCGATCCGCGCGGCCCATCCCGGGCGACTCGCCCCGCGCCCAGGGGCTGCCATCACTCACGCCATCACCCCTTGCATTCCGCGCGCCATCTGCTATTATAGGCTAGAGTGAGTGTACGTACACATCGGCCGTGCGCGACCGCAGGCGGTCGCGCACGGCCGATTCGGGAGGAGCATGGGCGGGATGCGGCGGCTGATCATTGGCGCGTTATGTCTCATGATGCTGGGGGGCTGGACCCGGACCGCCCCCGGCGGGGCCGCCGCCGCCGGGCCGCCGGGGCGCGATCTCCCCGAGTGGGCGCGGGGGCCGGGCGAGGTCTTCTTCGCGGAGACGGGGCATCATCTCGCCGAGCCGTTCCTCTTCTACTGGCGCGAGAACGGCGGGCGCACCGTCTTCGGCCTGCCGATCAGCGAGGTCGTCACCTCCGCCAACGGCGCGCTCAAGACGCAGTATTTCGAGCGGATGACGCTGCAATTCCGCCCCAATAGCGGCGGCGCGACCGCCTTGCTCGTCGGGCGCGGCGCGGCCACCAACACCTCCGTCAACCTCCGCACCGGCCCCGGCGTGCAGTGGAGCAAGGTCAACGTCCTCCGCGCCGAGCAGCAGACCCGGATCGTCGGCGGGCCGCTCCCGGACGCCGACGGCGAGCCGTGGTACCAGATCAGCGGCCCGTTCGGCACCGGCTGGACCAAGGGCGAGTTCCTGCAGCGGCAGGACAGCCCGATCAGCATCGCCACCCGCGCGGTCGATCTCGACGGGTCGCGCGCCGGCGAGCCGGCCTTCCGCCGCCTCCCCGCCGTCGCCGTCGGCGCGCTCGGCCCCGACACCGACGACGCCACCTACTTCCCCTCGGTCGGCCACACCCTCTCCGGCGACTTCCTGCACTTCTGGGGCGCGAACGGCGGCGTCGGGCTCTTCGGCCTCCCCCTCTCGGAGCCGTTCGTCGAGGTCAGCGCCGCCGATGGCAAGCCGTACACGGTCCAATACTTCGAGCACGCCCGCCTCGAATACCACCCCGAGGGCGCGGCGACCGGCGACGCGATCCAGGTCAGCGCCCTCGGTCGGCAAGGGGCGGCGGTCGCGCGGATTAATACCGCGCCGGTCCCGCAGCGCGCCGACGCCCCGGCCTACAGCCCCGATCTCTTCACGGGGATTCGCTGGATCGAGGTCAACCTCAGCGAGCAGCGCCTGACGGCGTATCAGGGCGATCTGCCGGTCGTCACCACCCTCATCCGCAGCGGCAAGGAGGGCTGGCGCACCCCCACCGGCACCTTCCGCACCTTCCGCAAGGTCGAGGTGGAGGATATGACCCTCGGGGGCGACCCCAGCGATCCCGATTACTACTACACGCCGGGCGTCCCCTGGGTCATGTATTTCATGGAGGGCGGCTTCGCCCTCCACGGGGCCGACTGGCTGGACATCTGGGGCATCCCCACGAGCCGGGGCTGCGTCAACATCCCCGTGGAGATCGCCGCCTACCTCTACGATTGGGCACCGCTCGAGACGCTGGTCTGGATCCATCACTGAGCCGCGGGTCGCCGCCGCCGCCGCGCCATTAACACCATTCCGCGTCGGCCCGCGCGGCCGCGTCCGGCGCCAGGAGCAGGTAGCTCAGGAGCCAGCCCACCACCCCCGCCAGCAGGATCGTCCCGGCCCACAGATGCACCGACCAGCCGATCGTGTCGGTGATCGCCAGCGTGGCGAAGTAGGCGGCGAAGAGGAGCGCCGGCACGGCGAACGCGAAGCCGCGCAGCGCGACCGGGCGCGCCGGACCCGGCCGCTGCCAACGCCGCAGCAGATCGGCCGCCACACCGGTCAGGAGCGCTGCCGGGAGGAAGCGGAACTCCTCGTGCGGGATGATCGCCAGGGCGGCGGGGAGGACGAGGAGGATGGTCAGCGCGCCGTCGAAGAGGAGCCCCCGCCGCAGCGCCAGGAGGATCGCGCCGGTCAGCAGCGCGGCCTGGAGGAGCACGGCGGTCACCCCCAGCATCTGCCCCAGTTCGCGGGGCTCCGTGTGCGCCGCCCCGCTCGCCCAGGGCTGGGAGAACGCGTTCGCGTACTCGCTGAAAAAAGTGAGGACCGCCACCGTGAGCGCCAGGGAAAGGACCGCCGGGAATCGCCCGCGCCAGTCGGTCGGCGCGGAGGCACGTCGCCAGAAGGCGCGCGCGGGCGCGCTGACAAGCAGCCCGAAGCCGCCGGCCAGCAGGAGGTGGGTGGGGCTGAGCAGGGCCTCGATGCCGACCTCGATCCCGAATGCGGCGTGCCACAGCAGATCCCCGACGCCGCCGAGCGCGAAGAGGAGCGCGCCGAGCGGGGCGAGTTCATACCCGGCCGGCAGGCTCTCTCGCCAGCCGACACCGGCGAGACGGCGCCGACCGGCCGCGGCGAGCAGGAAGCCGCCGAGGGCCACAAACCCGCCGTAGAGGAGCCCGTGCCAGGGGGTGAAGAAGGTCTCCAGCCCCGGCACGTTGTGGTGCGCCCAGGCGTCGGCATAGGCTCCGGCCACGACCCACGCCGAGAGGAGGGTGACAGCCAGGGCGAAGCGCCGGTCGCCCGCTACCGGGGTCGGCGACGCGGCCGACGTGGCGCTCCGCCGGTGCGTGGGCTGCATGGGCTCGGTCCTTTCGCGTCGCCGCGGCGCGGCATGGCGGCACGTCTCGCACCGGTCGGGCGGCCCCGGCATGTCCCCACCCCGGCGGGTCGCCACGTCGGCCGCGCGATGACACCTCGCGCGCCCCGCTCCCCGGCGCACCCGCCGATCGCGCCGATGGCGCTGATCGGGATGGGTACATTCTACTACAATGCCTAGTAGCACAGGGGGCGTTGCGGCGCGCCGCCGGACAGCGCGCCACCCCGTTCAGGCCGCGAGGAGGGCAGCATGGGCACGGGACAACAACCGCGAGGCGAGCGCGACGGCATGTGGGCCACCGGCGAGGCGGCAAGCAACTGGCAGCAGGGGGCCGCCGCGCGCGAGCAGGCCCTGGGGCCCGCGACGCGACGCGTGCTCGCGCTGGCGGGGGTCGGCCCGGGGATGCGCGTCCTGGATATCGCGGCGGGGACGGGCGAGCAGAGCTTCCCCGCGAGTCGGCTCGTCGGGCCATCCGGCCATATCCTGGCGACCGACATCTCGGCCAGCATGCTGGCGATCGCCGCCGCGCAGGCCCGCGCGCTCGGCCTCGCGAACATCGAGACCAGGGTCGCGGACGCGCAGCAGCTCGACGTGCCGGACGGGGCGTTCGACGCCGCGATCTCGCGCTTCGGGCTGATGTTCATGCCCGATCTGCAGGGCGTGCTGGCCCGCATCATCCGCGCGCTGCGCCCCGGGGGCCGGTTCGCCGCGATGGTCTGGTCGACGCCGGGGCGGAATCCGCTCTTCGCGCTGCCGCTGGCGATCGCCCGCTCCCGCGCGGTCGCCGCCCCGCCGACACCGGACCTCTTCGGACTCGGCGACCCGCAACGCCTGCGCGAGTCGTTTGAGCGCGCCGGGTTCGCCGCGGTCGCGGTCGAGGCGGTCGCGCTCGAGTTCCGGTCCCCATCGATCGCCGCGTTCGTGGAGGGGCGACAGGGCGCGGTCGGCCCGCTGGCCAACCTCCTTGCCGCGACCGACGATGAGGGACGGGAGCGGCTGTGCGACGAGGTCGCGGCGGCGCTCCAGCCCTTCGAGGGGCCGGACGGGCTGGTGGCCCCCGGCGAGGCGCTCATCGCGCTCGGGACCAAATAGCGCGCGGGACGCGCCGGTGCCACCCTCCCGTGGTGCCGGCGGGCGGGGGCGAGAGATCGAGCGATCAGCGTGGTGATACCAACCCGTACCTGTGTCCGGCTGCTCCCGCGTCAACGCCCCGGCGCTGGCCACCCGCGCGCCGAGCGGCGAAGCCCTCCGCGTGATCGTCGGCGCGCATGAAGAAGACGACCGCGGTGGCGGTCGCCCTTCGCCCCGCGACCGCCACCGCGATGACGTCGACGCTCATCAGCGTGTGCGCGTTGACCCGACGTCTGAATGCCAGCCGTACCACATTGCAGAAAACAGGGAGGGCCGGCGGCAGCACCGATGCCGCAGTGTTCTGCGCCGGGGTTTTGAGGGGGCGAATAAGTAGTCGATCGCCGCCGCCGGTTGGCGCGGCGGGCCGGGGCTGAAGACCCGGCTAGGGTCCTCCGGCCACAAACTCCACCTTCGTGGACTTGGGATGACGAAAGCCTACGCTGTCTCCTATGTTCGCTGTAGCCAGTAGCGTTCGGACCCCCCTCTCCTCGGATGGGGAGAGGGGGTGGCGAGCGCAGCGAGCCGGGGGTGAGGGCCGTCCCCCCTACACCGCCGCCCGCATCCGCTTCCCGCTCGCTCCGCGTCGTGCCTTGCGTCGTTGCTTACGTGGGACGAGCCGCAACGCATCGGCTGGCAACGACCGTGCGCCGAGCACCAGCCCCGCGACGACCAGCGAGCTGGCGAACCCGGCGATCGACCCGATCCAGCGGAGGGTGAGGTCGCGCGGGAAACCGGCGACCGCGGCGTACCAGGCCCAGTGGTCGAGGAGGTGGTGGCGGGTGTGGTCGTCGTTGAACCACCAGAAGCGCCAGCGGGGGGTGCGCGGCAGCGGGTCGATGATCAGCTTCTCGGGGGTGTCGGCGACGGTCAGCGGGACGCCCGCGCGCCACGCCTCGACGTTGTGGACGAAGACGCCGAGATCCTCGTCGCGGTCGCCGAGGCCGAGGGCGCGCGGATTCCAGGCGGGGCTGCGCAGCGTCACCGTCGCCCGATTGCCGCTGAAAGCGCCCGCCGGGACGGTGAACTGGTAGATCCAGCCCTCGCCGCCGGCGGTGAAACCCTGGCGCTCGACCGAGCTGTCGGGCAAAGCGACGCCCCCGATCAGGATTTGCGGCGGCGTGGTCCGTAAGTTGGTCGGGCGGTGGTCGAAGAAGGTCAGCTTGACGGTGTGCGCCTCGTTCGCGGCGGCGTAGAGGACCAGGTCGCCCGCGCCGTTCGTCCAGCGCGGGAAGATTGCGCGGTGCTGGGGCGACTCGCGCGTGAGAAAACCGTCGCGCAGCATCGCGGTGTTCGGCGGCGGGAAGGCGACCGCGCGCCACTCGCCCACCCGGTCGCGGAAGGTGCGCGCCATCCAGAGGTGCGGGGAGGCGGCGGGGACGAAGTTCTGCCGCTCCTCCTCGGTCTTATTGAAGTCGAAGTTGACGCCGATCGGCAGGAGTTGCACCGCGAACCCCGCCGCGATCACGACCGTCGCGGCCACCCGCGCGCCGCGCCGCCCGCGCAGATCGGCCAGGAAGGCGGCGATCGGCAGGTAGGCGAACGGCAGGGCGATCATCAGGTAGCGCGGCCCCCACGCGCCGCCGCCCGCCCACTCGAAATGCC
>Ga0136611_10003567_pt1 | contig 10882 bp, 8 predicted proteins | sample AntDrymUQ2232306_2_FD_106645 | JGI IMG/M metagenome (GOLD analysis project Ga0136611, IMG submission 106645) | Polar desert sand microbial communities from Dry Valleys, Antarctica - metaG UQ223 (23.06) | ecosystem: Environmental > Terrestrial > Soil > Desert | place: Antarctica: Dry Valley... | reverse complement strand
GGGCGGGGCGCGTCGGCGGTGGGGCAGGTCGCGCATCCGCGGACCCGGCGGGGGAGGCGGGGGTCGCGTCGCTCGCGACCTCGGTCCCGACGGGGGACTGGTCCACGACCCGGCTCAGGGCCGGGGAGACCGGGTCGCCGACCTGCACGGCCACGACCCGCACGGCCAGCAGGCCGACCGTCGTGGCGAGCACGACCCCGGCCGCCCAGACCAGGACGAGCAGCAGGGGTCCTCGCGCCGATCGGGGGCTCACCGGCCCAGCCTCCACCCTTGGGGCCGGGTGTGGATAGCGTCCCCGCTGTGCCGCAGCTGCTGCTGGTGGAGGACGACCCGGCGATCCGCAGTGCGCTCGCCCGCGCGCTGACCGAGCGCGGTCACGGCGTGCGCTCCGTCCCGACCGGCCTGGCCGGTCTGCAGGCGGTCCTGGACGACCGTCCCGACCTGGTCGTACTGGACCTCGGCCTGCCCGATGTGGACGGCTGCACCCTGCTCACGATGCTCAGGGCGGTGAGCGACGTCCCGGTGATCGTCGCCACGGCCCGCGACGACGAGAGCGAGACCGTCAAGGCGCTGGACGCCGGGGCTGACGACTACCTCGTCAAGCCCTTCGCCGCCGAGCAGCTGGACGCGCGCATCCGCGCCGTCCTGCGGCGGGGGACGGCGGGGGAGCCGGCCGCGGTCCTGGTCGTCGGCGGGCTCCGGGTCGACGTGCGCGCCCGCGAAGCCGCCCTCGACGGGCTGGTCCTGGAGCTGACCCGGCTCGAGTTCGACCTGCTCGCCCACCTGGCGGCCCGGGCAGGCACCGTCGTCGGCAAGAAGGAGCTGCTGGCCGACGTGTGGCACCAGCCCTACGGCGGCGCCGACAAGACGGTGGACGTGCACCTGTCGTGGCTGCGCCGCAAGCTCGGCGAGTCGGCCAGCGCCCCCCGCTACCTCCACAGCGTGCGCGGGGTCGGGGTGAAGCTGGTCGCCCCGGGGGGCGAGCCTGCACCGTGAGACGGCAGGTGGCCCTGCTCGTGACGGCCACGACGCTGCTGGTCGTCGTGGCCTTCCTCCTGCCGATGACCGTGCTGCTGCGCACGCTCGCTGCCGACCGGGCGGTCGCACAGGCGCTGCAGGAGGCGCAGGGCCTGGCGGTCGTCGTCGCCGTCACCGCTCCGGACCGGCTCGGGCCCGCAGTGGCCCTGCTGGACTCGGGCAGCCCGCGGGAGGTCACCGTGTTCCTGCCCAGCGGCGACTCGCTGGGGGCACCTGCCGGTGCGGTGGACGAGCGGGCCCGCTCCGGGCGCTCGTTCACTGCGGACGCCCCCGGAGGTCGGGAGGTGTACGTCCCGGTGGACACCGAGGCGGGCCGTGCGGTCGTCCGCTCGTTCGTCCCGGACGCCCTGCTGGAGCGCGGTGTCCGCCCGGCCGTCGGCATCCTGACGGCCCTGGGCGCCGGCCTGCTGCTGGTCGCGGTGCTGGTCGCCGACCGCTTGGCACGGGTGACGGTCCGTCCGGTGACAGCCCTCGCCGAGGCGGCTCATCGGCTGGCGACCGGCGACCTCACGGTCCGGGTGCAGCCCGCCGGACCGCCCGAGGTCCGGGAAGTCGGCAGGGCGGTCAACGCGCTGGGCAGGCGCATCGGCGAGCTCCTCGTGGCCGAGCGTGAGTCGGTCGCGGACCTGTCCCACCGGCTGCGCACGCCGCTGACGGCGCTGCGCCTGGACGCCGAGGCACTGAAGGACCCTGCGGATGTGGCCCGAGTCGGGGCCGCCGTCGCCGCGCTTGAGCGGAATGTGGACGAGGTCATCCGCAGCGCCCGCCGCCCGGTGCGCGAGGGCATCCACGCGTCCTGCGATGCCGTGGCCGTCGTGGCAGCACGCGCGGCCTTCTGGGCGGTCCTCGCCGAGGACCAGGGGCGGCCGTGGCAGGTCGTACTCCCGCCCACGGCGCTCCCGGTCCGATTGGCCGCCGCGGACCTCGGCGCGGCTGTGGACGCGCTGATCGGCAACGTCTTCGCGCACACCCCCGAGACCGCGGCGGTCCAGGTGCAGGTGAGCGCGGCCGACGGGCGGGTGCGCGTCCGGGTGGCCGACCAGGGGCCGGGTCTGCCCTCCGACGCCGCTGAGCGGGGGCGCAGTGACGCTGGTTCCACGGGGCTGGGACTGGACATCGCACGCCGCACCAGCGAGGCGTCGGGCGGCCGACTGCTGGTCCAGGACGGCGACCCGGGGGGAGTCGTCGTCCTGGAGCTCGGGCCGCCCTGACGCGGTCGGCACGGTGAGTGCGCGTTCCCAGCCCGTCCCAGCCCCGCGGAGGTCAGTGGTCCCCGTTGCCGCGGTCGGAGGTGCCGTCGTCGTCCCGCGCGCCGCCACTACGGCCGCTGCGGTCGTCGTCGGCGGATCCACCACGGCGACCGCTCCGGTCCTGCCGTCCCGCGTCAGCAGCTTCGTCGTGGCCTCGTCCACTCGTCTTGTGACCGCTGTGACCGCTGTGACCGCTGTGACCGCTGTGACCGCTGTGCCCGCGGTGACCGCTGTGACCGCTGTGACTACTGCGCCCGCTGTGCGCGCCGTGATCGGGGCCGTCGTCGTCCACCGACCCGTCGCCCCGCAGCTTGGGCGCCGCCGCGCCGGTGGCCGCCGCTGGGCGGTCGCCCCGGCCCTGGTCGGCGGTGCCGTCGTCGTCCACCGACCCGTCGCCCCGCAGCTTCGGCGCGGTCGGACCGGCCGGCGCCGGCGCCGGCGCCCGGGTGGTCGCCGCTGGGCGGTCGCCCCGGCCCTGGTCGGCGGTGCCGTCGTCGTCCACCGACCCGTCGCCCCGCAGCTTCGGCGCGGTCGGACCGGCCGGCGCCGGCGCCCGGGTGGTCGCCGCTGGGCGGTCGCCCCGGCCCTGGTCGGCGGTGCCGTCGTCGCTCACCGAGCCCGTGCTGGTCGAGGAGGACCCGGCCGGTGCGCTGCCGCCGACCGCGACGCCGGTCAGCGCGGCCGCACCGGTGGCGGTGCCGACCGCGAGGGCGGCGATGGTGGAAAGAAGTCGCGAGGTGCTCATGGGGTTCTCCGCCGTTCGGTGAGGTGGGGTGGGGTGGGGTTCGACCGGACCGTGCTCCGCGTCGCCCCACGTGCGTCCCAGCCGCGTCCTAAGCCCAGGCCAAGCCGACTAGCGTGCCGCCTGTGAGCGCAACGGGGGAGCACCTGCTGGTGCTGTCGTGCCCGGATCGCCCGGGCATCGTGCACGCCGTCTCCAGCTTCCTGGTCATGACCGGCTGCAACATCCTGGACAGCCAGCAGTACCGCGACCCCGACACCGACCGCTTCTTCCTGCGGGTCCACGTGGCTGCGGACGACGCGGTCACGGCCGAGCAGCTGCGGGCGGCGTTCGAGGCGACCGCCGGCTCGTTCGCGATGGACTGGCACCTGGACGCGGTGGCCCCGATGCGCACCCTGCTGATGGTGAGCAGGCAGGACCACTGCCTGCAGGACCTGCTGTTCCGGCACCGCACCGGCTCGCTGCCGGTCGAGCTCACCGCGGTCGTGTCCAACCACGCCGACGCCCGCTCGCTGGTCGAGTGGCACGGGGTCCCGTTCCACCACGTCCCGACGCCGGTCAAGGCGGTCGCCGAGGCCCGGCTGATGGAGATCGTCGACGCCACCCGGACCGAGCTGGTGGTGCTGGCGCGCTACATGCAGGTGCTGTCGGCGGAGCTGTGCGCACGGCTCGACGGGCGTGCCATCAACATCCACCACTCGTTCCTGCCGAGCTTCACGGGCGCCAGGCCCTACGCGCAGGCGCACGCACGCGGCGTCAAGCTGATCGGGGCGAGCGCGCACTACGTGACGGCCGACCTCGACGAGGGGCCGATCATCGAGCAGGACGTCGCGCGCGCCGACCACACCCAGACCGCGGAGCAGCTCGCGCGCGTCGGACAGGAGATCGAGGCCCGGGTGCTGGCACGGGCGGTGCTCTGGCACGCCGAGCGCCGCGTGCTGCGCAACGGGGCCCGCACCGTCGTCTTCCGCTGACGCAGCTGCTGCCAGCTTTCCCCCGGCGCCGCGCGGCCGCCAGGATGCAGTCCCACGAGGAGGTCACATGGACGCCGAACGCCTCACCACCCGCAGCCAGGAGGCCGTGTCCGGCGCCGTCCGCCGCGCCGCGGCCGAGGGGCATCCGGAGGTCGCCCCGGTGCACCTCCTGCTGGCCCTGCTCGACCAGAGCGACGGCATCGCGGCGCCACTGCTCGCGGCCGTGGGCGCCGACGCCCGGCAGCTGCGCACGCGCGCCGAGGCGCTGCTCGCCGGGCTCCCGCGGGCTCAGGGCTCGACCGTCGCCGCGCCAGGGCTGTCCCGGGCGCTGATGGCGGTCATGAGCGTGGCGTCGCACAAGGCCACCGAGGTCGGCGACGACTACGTCTCGACCGAGCACCTTCTGGTCGGCCTGGCCGACTCCGGGGGCGAGGTCGCTGAACTGCTCAAGAAGGAGCAGGCCCTGCCCAAGGCCCTTCTGGACGCCTTCGCCAAGGTCCGGGGCGGCCTGCGCCGGGTGACGACCCAGGACCCCGAGTCGACGTACAAGGCCTTGGAGAAGTACGGCGTGGACCTCACCGACCGAGCCCGGCGCGGCGAGCTCGACCCGGTCATCGGACGCGACAACGAGATCCGCCGCGTGGTCCAGGTGCTGTCCCGTCGTACGAAGAACAACCCCGTCCTGATCGGCGAGCCAGGGGTCGGCAAGACCGCTGTGGTCGAGGGGCTGGCGCAGCGCATCGTCGACGGCGACGTGCCGGAGTCGCTGCGGGGCAAGAGCATCGTGTCGCTCGACCTCGGTGCGATGGTCGCCGGTGCGCAGTACCGGGGGCAGTTCGAGGAGCGGCTCAAGGCCGTGCTGGCCGACATCAAGGACAGCGACGGCCAGATCATCACCTTCCTCGACGAGCTGCACACGCTGGTCGGCGCGGGCAAGGCCGAGGGCTCGATGGACGCCGGCAACATGGTCAAGCCGATGCTGGCGCGCGGTGAGCTGCGGATGGTCGGGGCGACGACGCTGGACGAGTACCGCACCGGCATCGAGAAGGACGCGGCGCTGGAGCGTCGCTTCCAGCAGGTGCTCGTGGGTGAGCCGTCGGTGGAGGACACCGTGGCGATCCTGCGGGGCCTGCTCCCGCGCTACGAGGCCCACCACCAGGTGCGCATCGCCGACGCGGCCCTGGTGGCTGCCGCGAGCCTGTCCGACCGCTACATCAGCGCCCGCTTCCTGCCCGACAAGGCCATCGACCTCGTCGACGAGGCCGCCTCACGGCTGCGCATGGAGATCGACAGCAAGCCGGTCGAGGTCGACGAGCTGCAGCGCGCCGTCGACCGGATGCGGATGGAGGAGCTGGCCCTGGAGCGGGAGAGCGACGCGGCCTCGGCCGACCGGCTCGCGACGCTGCGCCGGGAGATGGCCGACCGGTCCACCCAGCTGGCCGCGCTGACCGCCCGCTGGGAGCAGGAGAAGGCCGGATTGAACCGGGTCGGCGAGCTCAAGCGACAGCTCTCGGAGGTGCACACCCAGGTCGAGAAGGCCCAGCGAGAAGGCGATCTGGCGACCGCGTCCCGGCTGTCGTACGCCGACGTCCCGGCCCTGGAGGCCGAGCTGGCCCGTGCGCTCGACGCGTCGGAGGGCGCGAGCCGCATGGTCGAGGAGCAGGTCGGCCCGGACGACATCGCGGAGGTCGTGTCGGCGTGGACCGGCATCCCTGCCGGGCGGATGCTCGAGGGCGAGACCGGCAAGCTGCTGCGGATGGAGGCCTCCCTCGGCGAGCGCCTGGTCGGCCAGGTCGAGGCCGTACGGGTGGTGTCGGACGCTGTCCGCAGGGCGCGGGCCGGCATCTCCGACCCCGACCGCCCGACCGGCTCGTTCCTGTTCCTCGGCCCGACGGGCGTCGGCAAGACCGAGCTGGCCAAGGCGCTCGCGGCGCTGCTGTTCGACGACGAGCGCGCGTTGACCCGGATCGACATGAGCGAGTACGGGGAGAAGCACACCGTGGCGCGTCTGGTCGGGGCTCCACCCGGCTACATCGGGTACGAGGCCGGTGGGCAGCTCACCGAGGCGGTCCGTCGTCGGCCGTACGCCGTGGTCCTGCTCGACGAGGTCGAGAAGGCGCACCCGGACGTGTTCGACGTGCTGCTGCAGGTCCTCGACGACGGCCGGCTCACCGACGGCCAGGGGCGCACCGTCGACTTCCGCAACACCATCCTGATCATGACGAGCAACCTGGGATCGGCGTACGTCAGCGACCCTCTGCTCGACGCCGAGCAGCGGCGGCACCGGGTCATGGGGGCGGTGCACGCCGCCTTCAAGCCGGAGTTCCTCAACCGCCTCGACGAGGTGGTGCTGTTCGACGCGCTGACCACCGAGGACCTGGCCCGCATCGTCGATCTGCAGGTAGCGGTGCTGGCGCAGCGCCTGTCCGGCCGCCGGCTGGTCCTGCGCGTCACCGACGCCGCGCGCGAGTGGCTGACGCTGACGGGCTACGACCCCGTGTACGGAGCGAGGCCGCTGCGGCGCCTGGTGCAGAAGGCGATCGGTGACGCCCTGGCCAGGGCGCTGCTGGCCGGTGAGGTGGTGGACGGCGACGAGGTGGTGGTCGACGTCGACGGCGACGCTCTGTCGGTCGGCCCGGTCCCACGGGTCGACGCCTGACCGCTCCACCGGCGCAGCCTCTATCCCTCGCGGCGGTTGTGGTGGATCATCCGCCGGGGGGCGGTCCGGGTGGACGGCCGAGGGAGGTCAGGTGCGGCCGATCACCGGGGCGGGCGCAGCGCTGGCGGGCGCCCTGCTGCTGAGCCTGTACGTGGTCCTGCCGCTGCCGGCGCGGACGTTCGTCCAGGACGCGGCGGGCTTCGGGTGTGCCGCGGCGATCGTCGTGGGGCTGCGGCGCCACCGGCCGCCCCGTCCGGCGCCGTGGGTGCTGCTGGCGACCGGCTCGCTGCTGCTGGGCCTTGGCAACGTGACCTTCACGGTCTACCGCTACGACACCGGTGCCGTGCCGTTCCCGTCCTGGGCGGACGCCCTCGTCCTGGCCGCCTACACGGTCCTGGCGGTCGCGTTGTCCGTCGTGGTGAGGCGCAGTCGGGCCCGCGATGCCCTTGCGTGGCAGGACGCCGCGACCTGGGCGGTCGCTGGGCTCCTGGTGGGTGGGGAGTGGCTGCGGGAGCCGATGCTCGCGGCAGGGGGCGGGAGCCCTGCCGCCGCGGCTGTGGCCGTGGGCTACCCCGTGCTCGACCTCGTGCTGCTGCTGCTCCTGGTGCGCCTGGTCGCCAGCCGGGCCGGCTCCCCCCGGGTGTGCTGGGGGGTGGCGCTGTCGCTGGGCTGCTTCCTGGTCAGCGACGCGCTGTACGTCCTGCACGGCCTGTCGGGCGGGGCGCAGGCCAGTGCGGCGGTCGGGCTGGGCTGGCTCGCGTGCTACCTCGGGCTGGCCGCCACCGCTCTGCACCCCAGCATGGTCGAGCTCGGTGCGGCCGTCCGCCAGCCGTCCCGAGGCCGGGGCGACCGGCGCCAGCAGCTGCTCATCGTCGTCGCCCTGCTCTCGCCCGCCGTGGCCGCGCTCCATGACCTGCGGATGGACGGCGAGGACTTCGGACTGATCCTGGTGGGCGCGTCCACGCTGTTCGTCCTCACCTCGCTGCGCGGCGCCCGCCTGCTGCGGGAGCTGGCGCGGCTGACCGGTGAGCTGCAGGCCCGGGAGGGGGAGCTGGAGCACCGGGCCACCCGGGACGCCCTGACGGGGTTGTCGAACCGGGCGGTGCTGCAGGAGCAGCTGCGGGCGCGGTTCGAGGGCGACGAGCCGTTCAGCGTGGCCCTGATCGACCTGGACGAGTTCAAGGCAGTCAACGACACCCGGGGGCACGACGTCGGAGACCAGCTGCTGATCTCCGTCGCCGACTGCCTGCGGGCGGGTCTGGGACCGGCTGCGCTGGTCAGCCGGCTCGGCGGGGATGAGTTCGCCGTCCTGGCCGACGGCGCCCCACAGCCGCTGGCTGCCCTGCTGGACCGGTGCCTGCGCTCCTGCGTGTCGCCCGGCACCGACGCGCCCGTGCGCGCCAGCATCGGCATCTGCTCGAGCTCCTGCGGCGCCGACACCCGCGTCGAGCTGCTCCGGCACGCCGACCTCGCGATGTACGTCGCCAAGCGCGCCGGCGGCGGCGAGGTCAGGATCTACGAGCCCTCGATGTCGCAGGATGCGACCGACGAGCTGGACCGTCACACCAGGCTTGCCTCCGCCGTCGAGGCAGGCGAGCTCACCGCCTGGTTCCAGCCCGTGATCGAGCTGGACACCGGTCGGCTGACCGGCGTGGAGGCACTGGTCCGCTGGGAACGACCCGGGTGCGTGCCGGAGATCCCGCACCACTGGATGGCGACCGCGGAGCAGTCGGACCTGATCGTCGCGGTGGACCTGCAGGTGCTCGGCCTGGCCGCCCGCCAGCTCGGCCGCTGGGCCCAGGAGGCGCCCGGCGCCGGCGTGCTCGAGCTGTCGGTCAACGTCTCGGGCCGCTCGCTCCGCGAGCCCGACATCGTGGAGCGCGTGCTCTCCGTCGTGGCGCAGGAGGGTCTCGCACCGGGTCGGCTCGTCCTGGAGGTCGCCGAGCAGACCCTGCTCGACGAGTCGGTGGGGCCGCGGCTGCAGCAGCTGCGGGCTGCCGGGGTCCGCATCGCCCTGGACGACTACGGCACGGGCTGGTCCTCGCTGGCCTCGCTGGAGCGCTTCCCGGTCGACCGGCTCAAGATCGACCGCAGCTTCCTCGTCGGGCTGGGCGACGCCGGTGCGGCGCAGGTCCTGCCGGCGGCGGTCCTACAGCTGGCCTCGGCGCTGCGCCTGGACGTCGTCGCCGAGGGCGTCGAGACCCGGGCTGAGGCCGAGGTCCTGCTCGCCCTGGGCTGCCGGTCCGCCCAGGGCTACCTGTTCGCCCACCCTGCACCTGCGGCGCAGCTGACGCGGGTGGTCCGGGACGGGCGGCTCCCGGTGGTCCCCCGTCCTCGGCCGGCCGAGCCCCAGGCCCAGACCGAGGCCCAGCCCCAGGCCCTCGACCTCGGGGCCGAGCTGGACGAGGCGGCGAGCTAGCGGCGGGAGGGGCCGTACGCCGCCCTCGCCCTGCCCTGCGGCCAGGCCCCGTCGGGCACCCCGACGTCGCCGACCGGGGGTGGCTAGCCTGCGGCGCATGACGACGGCACTGGTGACAGGCGCGACGGCGGGCATCGGCGCGGAGTTCGCCCGGCAGCTCGCGGCCCGGGGGCACGACCTGGTGCTCGTGGCACGCGACACCGCCCGCCTGGAGGGTACGGCGACGCAGCTGCGCGCGTACGGCGTCGCGGTCGAGGTCCTGCTGGCCGACCTCGCCGCGGACGACGGCTGCGCGCGGGTGGAGTGGCGCTGCGGCGAGGGCGTTGACGTGCTGGTCAATAACGCGGGCCTCGGCACCAAGGGGGCCTTCCACCAGGTGGACCGGGACGAGGAGGAGCACCTGCTGCGCCTCAACGTCCGGGCCGTCCTGCGCCTGACGCACGCGGCCCTGCCGCAGATGGTCGCCCGCGGCAGCGGCAGCATCGTCAACGTCAGCAGCGTGGCGGGGTTCGCGCCCGGTGCGCGGGGGGCGACCTACAGCGCGTCCAAGGCGTGGGTGACCAACTTCAGCGAGTCACTGCACCTGCAGTACGCGGAGCAGGGCGTGCGCGTGCTGGCCCTGTGCCCGGGCTTCACCCGCACCGAGTTCCACAGCCGCGCCGACATGGACGTCACCGGCATCCCCGACCGGATGTGGCTTCAGGCGGCCGACGTCGTGCGCACCGCCCTGCAGGACCTGGACGCCGGCCGGTCGCTGTCGGTGCCGGGAGCGCAGTACAAGGCGATCGTGGCCGCCACCCGCGTCATCCCGCCGACTGTGCAGCGCGCCGTCGTCAAGGCCCTGCAGTCGCGCTTCCCCGGCCGCACCTGACGCGGGCGCCCGCGCCCGCTGCCGCAGCGGGACGGTCAGTAGGGTCGGCGGGTGACTGACCCCGGGACCGACCGCGCCGACCTGCTCGCCCTCGTCCGCGAGCTCGCGATCGTCCACGGCAAAGTCGTGCTGAGCTCGGGTCGCGAGGCCGACTACTACATCGACCTGCGTCGGGTGACCCTGTCCGGGACGGCGGCTCCGCTGGTCGGCCGGTGCATGCTCGCGCTGACCGACGACCTCGAGTTCGACGCCGTCGGCGGGTTGACCGCGGCCGCCGACCCCGTGGCCACCGCCATGCTGCACGCGGCCCACGCGCAGGGCCGGACCCTCGACGCGTTCTTCGTGCGCAAGGCGGCCAAGGCGTACGGGCTGCAACGGCAGGTCGAGGGCCCGGGCGTGGCGGGCCGGCGGGTGCTGGTCGTGGAGGACACGACCACCACCGGTGAGTCCCCGCTGGCGGCCGTCGCCGCCTGCCGGGCGGCAGGGGCGAGCGTGGTGGCCGTCGCGACGATCGCAGACCGGGCGACCGGTGCGGCCGAGCGCGTGCAGGCCGACGGTGCGCCGTACCGCTCGCTGTTCTCGCTCGACGACCTCGGCCTGGGGTAGCTACCCGGGCTGGCCGGCGATGTTGACCATCCACGGCGTCCCGAAGCGGTCCAGGCACATCCCGAAGTCGTCGCCCCACTGCTGCCGCTCGAGCGGCATGGTGACGGTGCCGCCGTCCGACAGCCGCGCCCACCAGCCGCGCAGCTGCTCGGCGTCGTCGCCGCTGAGGCTGACGGCGATCCCCCCGCCAGGCTGGTGCGGCTGCCCGGGCGGGGTGTCGGCGGCCATCAGCGTGAAGTCCGCCGGTGTGTGCAGGTTGGCGTGCATGACCCGGTCGGCGACCGCCGGTTCGGTCATGCCGGCCTGCCCGAACGTCATGACCT
>Ga0136611_10003566_pt1 | contig 10884 bp, 9 predicted proteins | sample AntDrymUQ2232306_2_FD_106645 | JGI IMG/M metagenome (GOLD analysis project Ga0136611, IMG submission 106645) | Polar desert sand microbial communities from Dry Valleys, Antarctica - metaG UQ223 (23.06) | ecosystem: Environmental > Terrestrial > Soil > Desert | place: Antarctica: Dry Valley... | reverse complement strand
GAGCAGGTACACCGCGTGCGCCGTACGCGCGCGTATGCGCGCAGCGGGGCCACGACGCTGCAACCTGCGTCCGCGCGCTGGACGATGCGCAAGCTGCGCGACGACGGGCATAGTGCTGCCGAGGTGGAGGACGCGCTGCAACGGCTCGACGTACGACCGGTGCTCACGGCGCACCCGACCGAGTCGACGCGGCGGACGTTGCTGTCCCTGCAAGCGCGTGTCGCGGACCTCCTGCTCGCACGGGAGGAGAGTACTGCATCTGTGCGCTCCGACATCGACCTGCGCCTCGACGCAGAGATCGAGCTGCTGTGGCTCACCGAGGAAGTCCGGCAGGATCGTCCCACGGTGCTCGACGAAGTCAGCACCGTGCTCTGGTACCTCGAGACCCGGCTCATCGACGCCAGCACCAGCGCACGGAATGCGCTGCTCAGTGCCTTCGAGGAAGAATTCGGCGCATCGACCGACAGCCTCCGCGACTCGACGCCCATCGCACTCGGCAACTGGGTCGCGGGCGACCGCGACGGCAATCCGTTCGTTACCCCGGAGACGACACTCGCTGCCGCGCGTCGGGCCAGTCACGTCATCCTCGGCCGGTACGAGCGGGCGCTGGACGATCTGGTGGAGCGCACGTCGCTGTCTGCGCGTCTCACCACGCCGTCGGACACGCTGCTCTCGTCGCTCGAAGCCGACCGCGCGCTGCTTCCCGAGGTCTGGACTGCAAACCACGTGCGGAACGCGAGCGAACCACTGCGGCTCAAGCTGTCGTACATGCGCGCGCGTGTGGCGGCGACGCGGCGCGTGGTGGCGTCGCGCGATGGAGGTGCCGAGCGCGGCGAGCGCGCAGCATACGCCGACGCCGGTGAACTCGAGTGCGATGTCCAGCTCGTGCGCGACAACGTGATATCGGCCGGTGCCGTGGATGTTGCCCGCGTGACCGTCGATCCGTTCATCGCCGTGCTGCGCGCGCATGGATTCCACGGTTTCCGGATGGACATCCGCGATCACGCCGACATGTATCGCGCGGCGGTGGACGAAATCGCGCAGGCGGTCGGTACCACGCCACTCGATGCCGTGGCGATCAGGCGTGAACTGCAGGGCCGTCGTCCGATCATCGGCCCATCACTGGCTGTCGGCGAGGCGACACGTCGCGTGGTCGACACGTTCGCGGCGGTACGCACGATTCAGCGTGAGTCGGGAGAAGCAGCCGCGAACACCTGCATCATCTCGATGGCGCGAGAGCCGGCAGACCTGCTGCGCGTGCTGCTGCTTGCACGCGAGCATGGCCTCGTCGATCTCACGACTGATCCGCCGCGCTCGAGTATCGACGTCGTGCCGCTGTTCGAAACGCTTGGCGACCTCGAGGCGGCACCGCGCGTGATGCGCGACATGCTGGACGATCCCATTTACCGCAGGCAGCTCGCCGCGCGGGGAAATCGCCAGGAAGTCATGCTGGGCTACTCCGATTCAGCAAAAGACGCGGGCCTGCTCGCAGCGTCGTGGGGTCTCCATCGTGCGCAGGAGACGCTCGCCGCGCTGTTTCGCGACGCCGGTGTCCAGCTCACGATGTTTCATGGACGCGGCGGCGGTGTCGGGCGCGGCGGCGGTTCGCCCGTGTATCGCGCACTCTCGGCGTTGCCACCCGGTACCATCGACGGGCGAATAAAGATCACTGAGCAAGGCGAGATCATCTCGCAGCAATTCGGCCTGCTGCCCGTTGCGGAACGTTCGTTCGAGGTGTCGCTGTCCGGTGTGTTGCTGCACCAGTTCACCGATTGGCGACGCGACGTCGACGGTGACACGATCGCGCGGTTTCGTGTGCGCATCGACGAGCTGGCGGCACGATCACACGCCGTGTACCGCCGCGTGGTGCATGACGATCCGGCGCTCTTCACGCTGTTCACTACCGCGACGCCGGTCGCCGAACTGGCCGATGCGCGGTTCGGATCGCGACCCGCGTATCGACCCGGCGCGGGCGCGAGCATCGACGGCATTCGTGCGATCCCGTGGTCGTTCGGGTGGACGCAGATCCGTCTCATGATCACCGGATGGATGGGTGTCGGCACCGCGTTCGCCGAGGCGTGCGCAACCACCGACGGGCTGGCAGAGCTGCAGGACATGGCGCGCCGGTGGCCGTTCTTCGATGATTTCCTCTCGAAGGTCGAGATGGTGTGCGCGAAGACGGACCTTCCCATCGCGCGACTCTACGTCGAGTCGCTCGGCGCATCCACGTCGCTCCTTGCTGCGCTGGAGGAGGAGTTCGGCCGTACCGTCGCCAGCGTGCTCGCGATTCGCGGGGACACGGCCCTGGTCGCCGACGTTCCCGTATTGCAATCGGCGATCGCCCTCCGGAACCCGTATGTCGACGTGCTGTCGTTGCTCCAGCTGTCGTTGATGCGCCGCAAGCGGGCCGCGATGACCCGGAACGAGGAGCACGCCGCAATCGACGAGGCGCTCTCGACGACGGTGAGCGGTGTCGCGCAGGGGCTCCGGAACACGGGGTGACACCCGCGCTGCAGTCGCCGGCGCGTCACGACGCTACCGGGGAGAATTGGCACGAACTTGCCGCGCGCCCGGCGATCCGGTAACTCCCGACATGCGCTATGCCTGGAAGCGCCGCACGAATGCGGCCGACGTCTTCGATACGAACGATCGCACCCGTGCAGTGCTGGAGCGCGCACAGGTGGTGGCGACCCGTGTGGAAAGCGGGTTCGTCGACCCGACACACCTCCTGCTTGCGATCCTGGACGAGGAGTTCACCGGCGAGCCGGAGACGTACCGCGAACGGATGATCGTCTCCCTCGGCACCACGTCGTCCGCGCTGCGCGAGGAGCTCGAACGCTCGGCGACGTCCCGTCGTCAGCCGGAAGCCGCGCCGTCCGGCCGGCTCGAATACACGTCGCGTGCGCTCAATGCCCTGCGGCTCGCCATGGCAAACGCGAGACGGCGACGCGAGACCGGTGGCGGAGCGCCGGAAGATGTCATGCTCGCCATTCTGCACGACGAAGGCAGTTCGACGTGGAAGGCCTGCGCGCGCGCCGGCATCACGAAGGAACGAGTCGCCGATGCATTCGAGCGTCGGCAGGACGGCGAGTAGCCTTTCGCCCGGCGATCCTGCATCATCCTCAGGATTCGCACCGCACGCTCCCCACCCACTGCCATGCTCAATATCCGCAGGCTCGCGGCCGTCACGATCGCCGCGTCCGCGCTCGCCGCACCGTCCGCCTCCGCGCAGCGCGCCACGACATTTCCCACCGACGACCAGACCATCAGGAACATCTGGCGTGTCGGCATGGACAGTTCAATGGTGCAGAAGCTCTCGGCACAACGGTGCATCACGAGTGGGTGCCCACCGAAGAGAGCACGCCCGATTCGCGCGTTGCGGGATTCGACGCGCTGTGGTGCGTTCCCGCGAGTCCGTATCGCAGCACTGAGGGGGCGCTGCGCCCGATTCGCTTCGCACGTGAGCACAACGTGCCGTTCCTCGGGACATGCGGCGGGTTCCAGCACGCGGTGCTCGAGTACGCGCGCAACGCGCTCGGATGGACCGACGCATCGCACGCCGAGCTGACGCCGGGGGTGGGCCGGCACGTCATCTCTCCGCTCGAATGTTCGCCCGTGGAGGTCAGCGGTGCGGTACGCTACGCGCCAGTGCAACGGATGCGAACGGTGATATCCGTGCGCTGGAGCTCGACGGACATCCGTTCTTCGTGGCGACGCTGTTCCAACCGGAGCGAGCGGCACTCGATGGCCGAGTGCCGCCGCTCGTCGCGGCATTCCTGCACGCGATGACGACCCGGTCTACCAGTCGCCCTGATACGTCGTCATCGCCTGGCCGTTCTCGAGCAGCGACTTGAGGTCGCTCAGGATCCACGTCCAGCCGCCACCCGAGCCCGGGCCCTGCAGCACGCCCGCCACCATCGCACCATGTCCAGGTGTTCCGGCCACGTCGTGAATCACGCTGAGCCGGGTCACGCCGCCTTTGCCCTCGACGATCTCGTACGTGAGCCGGGTGAATCCTTCAGCGGCCATGCTGGGATCCATCACCATACGCCACGTGACGACGAGCTTGCGCGGCGGATCCGACTCCACCACTTCACCGTCCACCGCGACTTCGGGCAACCCCATCGCGAGCATGCCCTTGTTCGAGTAGCCGCGATACTTGCCGCCCGGTCGCAGCTCGTAGTCGTCACGAAGGCCGTAGCCGAAGCGCTGCGTCCACTCCGGCGTGGTGATCGCGTCCCAGATGGCCTGCGGCTCGGCGCGAATGAACACGCGGTAGATCTGCGTGGTGCTCGCGGTGTCGTCTGCGGTGGCGGTCATGCGGATTCCTCCTCCAGTTGGCGCTTGAGATCGGTGAGTGCCGACACGCGGCGCTCGGTGAACTTGTCGATCCATCGGTCGTGCACGAGCCGGATGGGCACGGGATTCAGGAAATGCCGTTTCTCGCGACCGGTCTTCTGCGAAATCACGAGCCCTGCGTCCTCGAGGATGCGCAGGTGCTTCATGACGCCGAAGCGCGTCATGTCGAGCTCGGACTCGAGCTCGGTGAGCGTGCGGCCATCGCGGGAGAAGAGCCGGTCGAGCAGGAACCGCCGCGTTGGATCGGCGAGCGCCTTGAACACCCGGTCATCGTCAGTCATGATCAACAATAGGTGACCATATGGTCACCTGTCAAGTGGTGCCGATCTCCGCCCGCTGGAGGGCGCGTGCGCAACGAGCGAACGTACAGAACGCACCGCGGAACGCCTGCTCCACGCCTGGCGCACTCTCCCCTTCGAATTCGATGACACGCCGCACGCCTCACTCAGCAATCGCCGCTGCAGGCACAACACTGTCGACGGCACTCCTCCTTGCAGCGACAACCGCCTGTGCACGGCCAGCCCAGCGCGGGGACATGTCCAGCACCGGACGCGCGCCGACCGTCGGACCACCGCACGGTACCGTCATGGTGGTCGGTGGCGGTGCGCAGGGCCCCGAGGTCCTCGCGAAGCTCATCGAGCTCGCCGGAGGTCCCGACGCACTCATCGTCGAGGTTCCCACCGCCGGTGGGGATTCGATCGACATCGCGAACACCGGGCGCGGGCTACGCGCCGCAGGTGCGCGCAACGTCGTCGTGTATCACACGACGAGCCGTAGCGTTGCCGACGCGGACTCGTTCGTCGCAAAGATCGCGAACGCGCGCGGCGTGTGGTTCGGCGGAGGGCGGCACTTCCGGCTCGTGAACGCATACGCCGGCACGAAGACGGAACGCGCCTTCCAGGCCGTGCTCGATCGTGGCGGCGTGGTGGGCGGTTCGTCCGCCGGCGCATCGATTCTCGCGAGCTATCTCGTGCGCGGCGCGCCGTCGAACGACAACCGCGTCATGAACCACCCGCAGTTTCTGAAGGGCTTTGGGTACCTGCGTGGTGTTGCGATCGATCAGCACGTCGTCGCACGCGAGCGGCTTGCCGACCTGCACGACTCGCTCACCTCCAGGCGTCCCGACCTGCTCGGCATCTCCGAGGACGAGGGCACGGCGTGGGTGGTGCAGGGGGACAGCGCGGAGATCATCGGGCGCAACAAGGCGTTCGTGTACAACGGGCGTGACCCGAACGACCGCGGAAAGCCATTCCTCACGCTGCATCCCGGTGATCGCTACGACCTCGCACGCCGGCGCGTGATCGCGCGCGCTATCTCCGGAACGCCCCTCACGCAGAAGTTCGTGGACGACATCTTCGCGGGGTATCGCGATACCTCACGCGGCGGTGCAACCGTCGTGGTAGCGCAGGACGGCAAGGTGCTCGTCAGCTCGGCGTATGGCATCGCACCACAGCGACGATACATGCCGGAAACGGCAGTGCCGAACGTGCCGCTGGCAGGGCTGTCGGGCGTGCTCAACGCGGCGTTGATACCCGATAGCGGCGGGCGAATCGGTGCGGCCGCCGTGCGGCGCGCGTTGTCCACTGGAGGCATGCAGCGCGTAGCGTACGACAGCGTCACGAAGGGCTGGAGTGGGAACGTGGACGACCTGTATCGCTTCGAGCAGGGGCGCGCCTCGCTGCGACCGGGAGCACGTGACACGTCGACGGTACTGCGCGGTTTCACGATGGACACCGCGAACGGACTGCGCAGGCAGTCGGCGTATGGTGCCGAGGGCGGACGCCGCTCGGTGTGGCTGCGCTATCCCGAGCGTCGCACCACGATCATCATTCTCACCAACGATCTGGCAGCAGATGCGCGCAGCATGTCCGACCGCATCGCCGCGAAGCTGTTCGGGCGATGACGGCCTCCAATGACTCCGGCCAGGCCGGCGCGCTGGCACTCGTACGTCGCCTCATTGCGCACGCCGCGTGGGCCGACCTGCTGCTGTGGAATGCGCTCGAGCAGCAGGACGACGTACCACCGCTCGTCTGGCAGGAATATCTGCACGTGCTGGGCGCCGAATCGGTGTGGCTCGCCCGCCTGGAGCTGCGCCCGGTGACGTCGATGATCTGGCCTACCGGCGGACGCGACGAGGCGCGTGCGCTTCGCTCGTCGGTGCGTGTCGGCTACGAGGCGTACTCGGCGGGGCTCGACGACGAGTCGCTGCATCGACCGGTCGCGTACCGCAACAGCGCCGGCGATGCGTTCAGCAATCCGCCGATCGAGGTCCTCACACATGTCGCGCTGCACGGCCAGTATCATCGCGGCAAGATCAACGTGCTGCTCCGGCAGGCGAGCAGCGCTCCGGCACCGGTGGACTACATCTCCTTCGTGCGTGGCGTGCCGGCCGCGGTGACGCAACCGCCGCTCCGGTAACTCGAGCCACGTCCAGCGAATCTTCACGAAGTACCTCAAGAGCCGTATGTCGCTTCAGCACATGAAGCAGCCTCGCCCGCGTCCTCAGTAGCCCGTTTCGCGATCCACCAGCCAGCGCGGCGTCTCCCCGCGCCCGAACGCGTCGAGGCACTCCACGAAGCCATCCACCACACCCTCGACCGTCGTGATCCCCGAGATGTGCGGCGACACAATCACGCGCGCGTCATCCCAGAGTGGTGAGGTCGGTGGCAGCGGCTCGGTCTCGAACACATCGAGTGCGGCGCCGCGCAGCCATCCGCTGTTCAGTGCCTCCGGTAGCGACGCTTCGTCCACCACCCCACCCCGGCCGACATTCAGCAGGATGGCGCCGCGACAGCGCTGGAGCAGCACGCGACCGAAGAGGCCGCGCGTCGAGCCAGTAAGCGGCAGCGTCAGCACGATCCACGCTGCGTCGCCCACCAGCTCAGGGAGTGCATCGACGGTCGCCCGCTTGTTGAATGGTGGCGCCGCATCACCGCCCGTGCGCGAGACGCCGGTGACGCTGCATCCCATGGCGGAGAAGAGACGCGCGACGCTCGTGCCGATGTCACCCGTGCCGACTACCAGCACGTTCGCATCGCGCAACTCGGCGGGCTCTCGCTGTACCCACTGCCGCGCCAGTTGCGCATCCCGCAACGCGAACAGATTCTGCGTGATCGCGAGTGCGCGCGCGAGCGTCCACTCGGCGATGCGTGGCCCGAAGGATTCCGACGTGCGCGTGAGGGCGATGCTGGCGGGCAGCGCCTCACCGGCGCCGTCGGGCGCGAGCCAGCCGTCCACGCCGGCGCCGGTGCAGTGCACCCAGCGGATCGCACCCATCGATCCAGCGGGCGGGCGCTTGAACCCGATGTACGCGTCGCCCCATGCGAGATCGCCGGCGGTGACGTCGGTATAGCGGGCCCCCCGCACGTCGAGCTCCGGGCGTACGACCCGCAGTGCGTCACGGATCTCGGCATGCATGTTGGCGCCGATGACGATGCGGCGGATCGCATTCTGGTTCATTGCCGGAATATACCGCGTGATCGGCGCACGTCGCGCGCCCGATTCGGAAGCGCGAGGGTGCGCTTACGTCTCGCCGTCCAGCCGCTGCGCGATTGCGAGCAGCATCTCGTCATTGCCTCGCCCCGCGATCATCGACAGGCCGATCGGTGCGCCACGCACGCTCGCCCAAGGCAGGCTCACTTGCGGCAGTCCTCCGAGTCCTGCGATGCAGAGCACCGACAATGCGCGCTCGCGGAACGTGACCGTATCCTCCGGTGCGGCGCGCAGCAGCGGGGCGATGTCGGGCATCGATGGCAGCAGCAGTACCGCACCGCCGTCGAGCAGCCCGCTGAGACGCGCCTTGATGCCAGCCTGCACGGAACGCATCGCGAGCACGTCGGCGTCAGTGATTCGGGCGACCGCCTCGAAGCGCGGGGCGATCTGCGGGCCGAACGTCGGCTTGACGCGCGTGATCCATTCGCCGTGCTCGCGCCAGATATCGCCGGCCTGCAAGGTACGAAACGCCTCGAACCACGCCCGCAATCCATCCTTGGCTACCGTTACCGGCGTGGCACCACCGAGCAGTCGTTCCACACGCTGCACGGCCGGCCCCAGTGCCTCGGCGGCGTCGGGCGCCGTGAGTGCGAATGCATCCTCTGCCAACAGCAGTCGTCCGGGCGAACTTGAAGCGCCGCCAAGCAGCACCTCGCCAACGCGTGCGAGAGTGTTCGCATTGCGTGCGAACCAGCCGCAGGTGTCGAAGTGGCGTGCAAGTGGCAGGACGCCATCGAGCGGGATACGCCCGTGCGTCGGTCGGATGCCGTAGATGCCGCAGAAACTCGCCGGGGCACGCACGGAGCCGCCTGTGTCGCTGCCGATCGCAAAGTCGACGAGTCTACCCGCGACGGCAGCGGCCGATCCGCTCGACGATCCACCGGGAACGCGCCCCGGTGCGGCGACATTGACCGGCGTGCCGTAATGCGCATTCTCGCCGGTGAGGCTGAACGCCATCTCCTCGGTGTGCGTCTTGCCGACCAGTGTTGCGCCCGCACGGAGCAGCCGCGTGACAACGGAGGCCGTGCTCCGTGCGACATCGTGCGTCGCGAGCCAGTCCGGGCTGCCGAACCCGGTGTGGTGCCCCTCGACATCGTAGATGTCCTTGAGGCCGAAGGTGAGCCCAGCGAGGGGTCCGGTCGCCGCACCCGCGACCTCGACATGCGTGTGAAGACAGAAGGCGCCGAGTGCGTCGCGTTCGAGGATGCTCGTCACGTCGGTTGCAGCGTGCTGGCGCCGAGGAGCGTTCCGGCAATCACGCTCGCCGAGGCAGCACCGACGCGCATGACGGTGGCAACGCGTGCACTTCGCGCGCTCGCGAAGCCCGACAGCGCTCCCGTCGTGAGCGAGACCGCGCTCATACCCACGATCGTGCCGACTCCGAAGACGAGCAGATAGGCCATCTGCTGTCCGACATTTCGCGCGGCGGCTACAAGCAGCACCATGACGGCGCCGCTGCCTGCCAGCCCGTGCACGACGCCGAACGAGAGCGCGCCCCATGCCGTGCGCCGTCCCGCATGGGAGTGCGGCTGCTCGGCCAGGTGCGCGCGGCGATGTGCGGGACCGCGACTTGTCATGTGCCTCCGTGCCTCTGCCACGAGTGTGCTGACGCCCAGTGCGACGAGCAGCGCCGCGACACCGAGTTCGGCGGCGCGAAAGAACTTGGCGGGAACGCGAATTCCAAGAAGTGCGATGACGAGGGCGACGAGTGCAATGCTCGCGGAGTGGCCCAGCCCCCACGCGACGCCGAGCGTCGACGCGCCCCGCCAGCCATGCCGCGTCGAGAGGGGTGCGACGGCCGCCAGGTGATCGGGCTCGAAGGCGTGCCGGAATCCGACGAGGAATCCGACACCGCCGAGTACGAGAATGGCGCTATGCATGCGGACCAAGCTAATTCGGCGTAGGCGGCAGGGAGCTGTGCTGCGGGCGGCAGACAGCTTCGCGTTCATGCAGTTCCTCGCCCGATCCGACAGCTGGACATATTGAGGCGGCTGCGAAATAGTTCGTAGTTTGCAGGCGGAGGAGCGCGCAGAGCGCTCGCGAAACACGCACAATTTGAGAGTCGCCTCAGAAAATGACCCAGCCCCGTATCGTCTCCGTCAACGTCGGCGCCGTCCGATCACTCGAGTGGCACGGCCGCCACGTCACCACGGGTATCTGGAAGTCGCCGGTCGCCGGGCGCATCGCGCTGCGCGGCGTCAACTTCGCCGGCGACGATCAGGCGGATCGCCGAGTGCATGGCGGCCGGAACAAGGCCGTCTATGCGTACTCGGTCGAGGACTACGCATGGTGGCGCGATAGCGAGGGCATCCAGACTCCGCCGGGGCTGTTCGGTGAGAACCTCACGACCGAGGGCATCGATCTTTCGAGCGCCGTCGCCGGCGAACGCTGGCATGTCGGCACCCTGACCCTCGCAGTCGCGCAACCGCGCCTTCCGTGCTTCAAGCTCGGCATCCGCATGGACGACAACGAGTTTCCGCGGCGATTCCAGCAGGCAGGACGCGCGGGCGCGTACTTCCGCGTGATTACCGAGGGCGATGTCGGTGCGGGTGATGAGATCCGCGTCGCCGACGTGCCTGCGCACGGTGTGACGCTGCACGATATGGTGCTGGCGCTGCGCGACCCGGCACATGCAGCGCGCCTCGGCTTCGTTCAAAACCTTCCGGACTTCTGGCGCGAGGTCGCGGAAGGGGCCTGACCACCGGCGCGCCGCCCTCCGCCTAAATTGTGCGGATGCCCAACATCCTCCAGCACCTGCCCGTCGGCGAAAATGTCGGCATCGCATTCTCCGGCGGCCTCGACACGAGCGCCGCGCTTCACTGGATGCGCGCCAAGGGAGCGGTCCCGTACGCGTACACCGCCAACCTCGGCCAGCCCGACGAGACGGATTACGACGAGATCCCGCGCAAGGCGATGGCGTACGGTGCGGAGAAGGCACGCCTGATCGAGTGTCGTGCGCAGCTCGTGAATGAAGGACTGGCCGCGTTGCAGTGCGGCGCGTTCCACATCACCACGGGCGGCGCGACGTACTTC
>Ga0136611_10003565_pt1 | contig 10884 bp, 9 predicted proteins | sample AntDrymUQ2232306_2_FD_106645 | JGI IMG/M metagenome (GOLD analysis project Ga0136611, IMG submission 106645) | Polar desert sand microbial communities from Dry Valleys, Antarctica - metaG UQ223 (23.06) | ecosystem: Environmental > Terrestrial > Soil > Desert | place: Antarctica: Dry Valley... | reverse complement strand
TGGTCCCGCAGGTCGTCGGCGTGCACTTCGACTCGGCCAGTGCGTCGCCCTGGGGGATGCTGGTGACAGCCAGGGCGAGCAGCGAGGCCAGGGCCAGGGTCCGGGCGCGGTTGCGGATGTTCACGGTCGTTCCCCATCCGGCCCGACGGTGTTCGCTGCCTGCGAGCGGTGTCGGGGCCTGATCCCAGGATGGGGGCAACGGCCGGAACGCGCTGCCCGCAGCCACACACCCGGCGCGTTAGCTCGCAAACGTCCGACCGCCTCCGAATGACGGGTAGCGGGACCGCTTACGACGCGTTGGTGCGCGCTGTGCCGGCCGCTATCACGCATCGCTGCGAGGTCGTCCCCAGGCAGCCGGCCCCACTCGGAGGGGCGGGGTCTGGGGAGTGGCGGAGCTATCTCTCCATATGTCCGCCACTCGTCAGAACTCAGTGCTGATCAGCGGCCCGCCATCACCCCCACCCTCTTCCCCCGCCGTGTGACCGATGTCACCGGGGTCAATTTCACGGGCGTGCTATTCTGGCGCCGTCGCGCAGCAGAGCGAGCGGCCAGGGTGGGAACGATGGCGGACGATCGCGACGCACGGATCGAGCAGCTTGAGGCGGAGAATGCCGCGCTGCGCCAGCGCGAGGCTGCGCTCATGGCACAGTTACTCGAGGCGCGCGAGCAGCAGACCGCGACCAGCGAGATCCTGCGCGTCATCGCCTCTTCGCCCACACAGCTTGACACTGTCCTGGAGACCATCGCGCGGTCTGCCGCCCACCTCTGCGAGTCGGACGACGTCCAGATCCAGCTGGTGCAGGGCGACGCCTTCGTGACCAAGGCGACTGTCGGCCCCCTGGCTACCCTGTTCGGCCTCGCGTTGCTGACTCGCCATACGATCTCGGGCCGAGCAGTCCTCGACCGCGAGATCGTGAACATTGAGGACCTCGCGGCTGTGCCAGTGGACGAGCTCGCAGGGACCTTTTTACGACGTATCGGGGTCCGGTCGGCACTCGCCGCACCGATGCTCCGCGAGGGGGTCGCGATCGGTGCGCTGTCGATGACCCGCATTGAGGTCCGGCCATTCACCGAACAGCAAATCGCGCTGCTGGAGACCTTCGCCGACCAGGCCGTCATCGCCATCGAGAACACGCGACTCTTCCAGCAGCTACAGGAGCGCGTTGACGCGCTCCAGGCTCTCGGCGAGATTAGCCGGGCGGTCAGCTCCAGCCTCGACCTGGAGCGCGTGCTAGGAACGGTCGTCGCGCGTGCCAACGAGCTGGCCGCTACCGACGGCGGCGCGATCTTCGAGTATGACGAGGCGAGCGCCGAGTTTCGACTGCGCGCTACCCAGCTGTTCGACGCTGAGTTGGAAGCGACCCTCCAGGCAGCGCCACCCCGACTGGGCGAGGGTGCAGTCGGTCGGGCGGCAGCGACCCACGTGCCCATCCAGGTGCCAGACTTACTAGTCGAGGGGGCATACCAGGGGCACCTCCGCGATGCTCTCGCACAAGCTGGCCATCGTGCACTGCTGGCCGTGCCGCTCCTGGTAGAGGACCGCGTCCTGGGCGGCCTTGTCGTGTCGCGCAAGACGCCTGGCGAGTTCCCGCCGGCCACCATTGAGCTGCTCCAGACCTTCGCCGGACAGTCGGCTCTCGCTATCCAGAACGCGCGGCTGTTCCAGGAGATCGAGGAGACGAGCCGCCAACTCGCGGAAGCCAGCCAACACAAGTCGCAGTTCCTGGCAAACATGTCCCACGAGCTGCGGACGCCGCTGAACGCGATCATCGGCTACTCCGAGATGCTCCAGGAGGAAGCCGAGGACCTGGGCCAGGAGTCCCTGATCCCGGACCTCCAGAAGGTGAACGGGGCCGGCAAGCACCTGCTGGGGCTGATCAACGACATCCTGGACCTCTCCAAGATCGAGGCCGGCCGGATGGACGTGTACCTTGAGGCGTTTAGCGTTCCGGCCGTGGTTCACCACGTCAGGGCGATCGTGCAGCCACTGATCGAGAAGAACGCCAACACCTTGAGCATCGCGTGCCCTCCCGAGATCGGGATCATGCACGCGGACCAGACCAAGGTGCGGCAGGCGCTGTTCAACCTGCTCTCGAACGCGGCCAAGTTTACGGACCACGGCACGATCAGTCTGAGCGTCTACCGAGAGCCCGACTGGCTGACGTTCGCCGTCACGGACACGGGGATCGGGATGACCGAGGAGCAGCTCGGACGGCTGTTCGAGGCGTTCTCCCAGGCTGAGGCGTCCACGCGCGGGCGGTACGGCGGGACCGGCCTGGGGCTGGCGATCAGTCGTCACTTCTGCCGGCTGATGGGCGGGGATCTGACTGTGGAGAGCGTCTACGGCCAGGGGTCGACGTTCACCGTGCGGCTGCCAGCCGTGGTGTCAGGGGAACCGTCGCATCTCGCTGAGAGGGCCCCATAAGAGTCCCACATACGCCCGTTTTTGGCACGGTCCTGTGATTAGCTGTGCCGGCAGCCGGCGCAGGTGCACCGTGGTGCACACGCCGGTCCCTGAGCGTCACGACCGTGAGCCTGCCGACAACTTACTGCCGTCGGTAACTTTCGGGTCCGGCGAGAACCGGGCAGCCGGCCGATAGTCCTGATGCCACCCCAGGCGACGGTAGCAGCCCAACCTGCCGTCCAATCCGCGCCGGCGTCCTCTGGTGAGGCCTCCGCACCGTGGTGGCAGCGCTGGCGCTCCTGGCTGGTGGTTGGTCTGGTCGTTGCCATCGCCGGGTCGGCGAGTTGTCAGCAAGTGACGATTGCTTCTACCTATCCAGCCGTGTGCGGGGCTGCTCGCCAGCACTTCCGCTATTGGGAGTCCATGGCCCAGCAAGAGCGTGAAGGGTCCAAGGATCGGCCCACAGAACCGTGGATGCCCACAGCGTTGCACCATAGTAGCCCCAGAGGGGTGTGGGCCGAAGTGGCGACAGTCGCGGAGTTCCTCAAAACCTACTGCTGACAGGCTCGCTCACCGCCGAACGGGATGCCGCCCAGGCGACGATAGCGGGCCAACCTGCCGCCCAATCGGAGCCGGCGGCTGCTGAGGGGGCCGCGCCGTGGTGGCCGTGGCTGGTGCTGCTGGCCGTGGTGGTGGGTGGTGACCCACGGTGGGTCGCCGACCACAGGGGACCGGAGAGGTAGACATGAACGACGAGCAGATCGTGGATACCGCGAGCGACGAGAGCCTGGAGGTGATGGATGACGCCGAGGACGACCCCAACCTCGGCGACGGAGTGCGTAGGTACTAGTGCCCTGTCAGCCATGATTTGACGGGTAGAGCCCCTCCAGCTTGAGCCGCGCATCCTCGGTCGTGAACTGCCAGTTGACCGACCCGCCGAGTGCATTGCGCTCTGCTTCCCACCCCGCCACTTCGCGTTCGAGCGTCGCCCGGTCGGGGATGCGTCGATCCAGGCACTGGCCGGCCATGGTGCTCAGCTCGATCTCCGCGATGTTCAGCCAGCTCCCATGCTTGGGGGTGTAGTGGATCTCCAGCTTGTTGGTCAGGCGCTTGGCCTCGGCCGGCGGGAACGCCTCGTAGAGCGAGCCCGGCGTGTGGGTGTTCAGGTTGTCCAGGACCAGCACGATCCGCTCCGCTTGCGGGTAGTACACGTCGACAAGATCCTTGATGACGTGCGCCCAGTCGATCCTGGTCCGCCGCTCGGTGACCGTGACGTGCCGCCGACCCTGCAGTGGCTCGCACCAAAGGAACAGGTTGGCGGTGCCGTGCCGTTCGTACTCGTAGTCATAGCGGGCAGGTCGCCCCGGCTGCATCGGTCGGGGGCAGCGAGTCTCGCCGATGAGCTGCTTGCTGACCTCGTCCAGGCAGATCAGCGGGTGCTTGGGGTCATAGGGGCGCGTGTAGACACCGAGGATGTCCTCCATGCGCCAGACGAACTCGGCATTCGCCTTCGGCGGGATGCACCAGCGCCTCGTCAGCCAGGGCTTGAGCTGGTTCTTGTTGAGCACCTGGCGGACCGTCTCGTAGGAGACCCCGTCGATGTACCGCAGCTCGACCAGCTTGCCCGCCAGCAGCCGCAGGGTCCAGCGCCTCGGGCCCAGGGGAGGTGGTGTACACGCCAGGGCGACGAGGTGGGCCTCCTGCTCCCCATCCAGCTTGCGCCGATACTCTCGGCGGGGCCAGCGCCGGTTGAGGGCTGCCTCCACGCCCTCCTCGACGAACCGTTGTCGCACCCGGGAGATGGTCGAGAGGCTGACATCCAGCGCGGTTGCGATCTGCTCGTCGGTCCACGCGGGGGCACGTGCCCCTTCGTCGGCCTTGAGCAGGATCCGGGCGTGGGTGAGTTCCCGGGCCGGGCCTCGGCCCGTGGCGACCCGCTGACCGAGCGCCGCCCGTTCGTCCTCGGTGAGCGTGACCAAGTATCGCTTGCTCATGCCGGAGCATCGCCGAACGGGGGCGCAGTGCGTGGGCGGCAATCAGGGGCTCAGGGCCGGACGGCCGGGGTCTATACTGGCCTGCGACATGATCCGCGACCCGGACCCGGTTGCTGTGTCTGCGTCGGATCACGGCCGACGCTGGAGAGGGTGAGCCAAGCGAGCCGTCGACAGGAGGAGTGGACGATGAACTCTGACCGATCTTCTTCCCCGCTGGTATCAACGGAATGGCTGGCCAAGCACCTCGATGACCCTGACCTGCGGATCGTGGAAGTGCGCTGGCACGCGCGCCTCGAGGACGGGCGCTGGATCGGCGTGGATGACGTCGACGGTCCTGCGGCCGAGCGCATTCCTGGCGCGGTCTCGGTCGGCATGGTCTCGGACCTGGCCGATCCGCACCATCCCGTCCCGGACATGCTGGCACCGCCCGAGCAGTTCGCCCGGGTCATGGGGCGTCTGGGGATTGGCGACGACACGCTGGTGGCGGCCTACGACGATTGGGGGTTGCCCCTGGCCGCGGCGCGGCTCTGGTGGGCGTTGTCCTACTACGGGCACGATCGCGCGCGAGTGCTCGATGGCGGCCTGCGCAAGTGGCGCGCCGAGGGGCGGCCCCTGACCAATGACGTGCCCAGCCCGGCGCCGGCCGTCTTCACGCCACGGCCGAGACCGGACTGGATCGCAAGCAAGGAGGAGGTCACGGCCGCGCTGGGTCGGCCCGAGGTGACCATCGTGGATTGCCTGTTCCCGGACCTGTACCACAGCACTGAGCGCCACCAGTGGGGCGAGCGCCCGGGCCACATCCCCGGGGCGGTGAACGTGCCCTACTTGGGCAATGCCGACCCGGCGCTGGCCCACGTGACCCGCGACCAGCGCGATCGCCTGCTGGCCGCCGGTCGGCTCAGCTCCTACGCCTCACCGGAGACGCTGGCTGCCCTGTACGCCGGGGCCGGGGTCATGCCCGATCGGGAGATCATCACCTACTGCGGGAGGGGGTACGCGGCCGCCTGCGGGCTGCTGGCCCTCAAGGCCCTGCGGTACGAGCGGGTGCGGCTCTACGACGGATCCTGGACCGAGTGGAGCAGCGATCCCCGCTTGCCGGTCGAGGTGAGCCCTCCTACGGGCACACGGGGCATGGGCACGTGAGTGGTGCACCCGGGCTTACTTGATTGATATGGCAGCCCTTGACGACGGGCGGAGAGGAGCCGCCGCAGCGTAACGACGGAGTCTCGCGCAGGCTGTTTGATGTAGGAGATCGTGCGCCCCCGATCCTCGACGGCCTGCGTAAACCGTCCACCCCGCGCACCACAACTAGCAATCCAACCACTGGCCTGGACAGAGGCACTGCCACTCGTCAGATGACGGCTGACAAGGTACTAGGCTGACACGCTTTCTAGGAAGGTGGCCACGAAAGCGCCCCGACCAGTCGGCGGGGGCCGCCCGTGAGTGGGTGTCAGATGCGCCAGGTCGTCGGGTCGAGCGGGTCGAACATGCCGTCCTTCTTGTCGTGGTTGCAGACGTGGCAGAGGGCGCGCAGGTTCTCCGGGCTGGTCGGGCCGCCCTGGCTCCACGGGATGATGTGGTCGATCTCGATCCGGGCCGGCTTGCCGTCCAGGGCCATCTCGCCCTTCCCGATCCCGCACAACTGGCAGCGTCCGCCGTCCCGTTCCAGCACGGCCACGCGCATGCGGGCCGGGACACCCCGACGGGGGTCGAGACCGACCGTCGGGTGTCGGATGTCCTCGATCAGACAGGCCGACCCGTTGCGCTTGTCGACCTCGATCCGCCAGCCCTGCATCACCAGCGCGCGGCGGGACCGCTGGTAGTCGACGCCGCCATAGGCGTCCCGCTGCTGGTCGGCGGTCAACCAGACGCCGACGTTGATGCAGAAGCAGTCCAACAGCCGGTCCCGCATCGCCGGAGCGTCCCGCCGGGCTGGCCCGCTCGGCGTCGAGGTCGGGGCCAGGGCTGGACGGTCCCAGCGACAGGCACCCCACTCGTTGTCGGCGTGCGGGCACGGCTCCAAGATCTTCTCCATGCCGCCGTTGGGCAGACGGAAGGGCAGGCAGCAGCCGCGCAGGCAGCGCAGCTCGTACAGCCCGATCAGCGCGTTGATTGCACACGCGAGGTCATGGGTCTCGGGGATGGTCCCCACGTCCTGGCCGGTCAGGCAGCGGCGCGTGAGTTTCTCCGGCAGGCCGGCGGCGCGGGCGATCTCCGCGACGGTCAGGTCGTAGGCGATAACGTTCTGCTGGAGGGCCGGCAGGGTCGGCGGATCGGTCATCTGCTCAATGGCCAAGGCTAACAGGAGGGCCCGGGTCTCCTCGGTGATGTCGTCGTCGTCTGGCTCGAATGCGGGGTCAGTGGTCACAGGAGTCTCCTCTTAGGGTGTGGGTGCCCCAGTGGGGGCCGACCGTGGCCGGGGCCGTAGCTATCCTGCAGATCCACGACCTCCGTCGGGACTAGGCAGGAAGCCGCTACTGCTCGCCAGCCGGCCGCCAGCACCACCCAAGCCGCTCCCAGCGTCCCACTGGCGACGGTCAGAGCGTCCCGAGCCTCGACACCCAGACGGCAGTCTGTCGCGACGGGAGCATGAGCTACGCTGTGGGCCAGGGCGCATGTAACTGGCACGGTGGGGTGTGGGAGTGGCGACGGTCGCCACGGACGACCACCGGGGCTTTTCTGTGCCCGATAGCAGGCGATCAGAACATTATGCGTACAGTATTCATACCGTTAGCGCGGGAGGCCAACACGAGAGGCATTTCCTCGAATGGCCGAAACTCTGCGCATAATGACTATTATCCGAACTCGTTATCGACACGATGTGAGGCCAGTCAAGCAAGGGTGCGTTGGCGATGGCGACGGTCATGGCGCACAAGGCGGGTGGTTGTAAAAGTTACAACCGCCAAACCGCCGATCAGATCGGCCTCAGCGGCCACCCGTACAGCGTGCAGGCGCGTGCGGTCCTGACGCCTGCGCCGGAGCTGCCGGGCCGGCGAGTGCCCGACGTATACCGTGGTATAGCCGGCCCCCTCCCCTCCGAGTGCCGCCCGTCCGGCCCGGGAGCAATCTACTGACGGCAGTAAGTTGTCCGTGGGGCCATCCCCCCGTACAGCCTCGCAGATCAGCCGGGTGGCGTCTGACTAGGATCTGGCCCTGATGTGGCCCAGATCGACGCTACGGGCCGACTGGGCGGCTACCTGCACGGGGGGGATGGCCGGGAGCCGGCGAGGGCGCGGGTATCTTCGCCTTAGCAGGCTGCGGAAGAACCCTCATTTGAGCGGCAGCCTGGTCGATGTTGGGGCCGGTGAAACCCCTATACTGTCCGTTGCACCAGGTAGGCGAACGCAGGAGGTGCGATGCAAACGGTAACGTCCCGTGACGGCACGCGAATCGCCTACGAGCGGTCCGGCACCGGGCCGCCGCTGGTCTTCGTCCATGGTGGCTGGGATGACCATACTGCCTGGAGGCAGGTCCTCCCAACGCTCGCCCAGCAGTTCACCGTCTACGCGATGGACCGACGCGGCTGCGGCCAGAGCGACGCCTACCGGGATGACTACGCCGTGGAGCGCGATTTCGAGGACGTGGCCGTCGTCGTCGACATGATCGGCGAGCCGACCCATCTGGTGGGGCATTCGATCGGCGGCTTCTGCGCCCTGCACGGGGGCTTGCTCACGCCGAATGTCCACGGCCTCGTGATCTACGAGCCTCCTCTCGGTGGCCCAGACCTCGCCCCGGCGGTGGTCCTCGATCGGATCGAGGCTCTCGTCGCGGCCGGTGACCGCGATGAGGCCGCAGTGATCTTCGTCCATGAGGTGGTCGGCTTGCCCCGCTCGGACGTGGAGCATCAGCGCGCCGCGCCAACCTGGTCGCTCCGTGTGGCAGGCGTCCACGCCGTCCCGCCCGGCTTGCGCGCGTTCGGTCGCTTTCACTTCGATCCTGATCGGCTTCGGGCGCTCGACGTGCCGACCCTCCTGCTCGTGGGGACCGACACCACGACCTACCTCAAGGAAACCGTCGCGACCGTCGCCGAGGCCATCCCCGACGCGCAGGTCGCTGTCCTCCCTGGGCAGCGGCACAACGCGAACATCACCGCCCCCGATTTGCTCGCCGCCGAGATCCTGCGCTTCCTGGCTGCGCCTCGCCACGGACACGAGTAGGCTTCTTCAGCAACCTGTTAGGCGAATTCCCCTCAGCGGGAGAGCGCCACGCCAGTGCCGCCGTACCTCGTCAAGTCGTAGCTCAGCTTGAAGGCCTCTGCCTGAAGATCGCTGGCTGCGACGGCGAGAGCTTCAGCCTGCTGACGCGCCAGTCGGTCGCTGGGACTTATCAGCCCCTCCCTCAGCGCGCTGAGGGCTGCCACCAGTACCCCGACAGGTTCACCTGCTCCCGGTGGTACGGCGACGTTCCCGACCGGGTTGCGCGTCAGGATGCCGGCTTCAGCCAGCGCCGCCAGCCGGCGCTGAGCGTACCGGTAGTGCAGGAGCTTGGCAACCTGGTCGCTGCCTTTGCTCACAGACTGGAGCCGGCGCAGCAACATATTGGCCGGCATGGTCGCCATGTGTTCGCTGATGAACCTGGACCGATCAGCGGCCTCAGCAATACGACCGGGCGGTAGCAGTTCATTGATGTCCGTCACGTCGAGACGCATGGCGATGGTCTGGGTTCTGGCTGCCGCCTCCGCGCCGGGAGACTCGGCAAGACAAACCCCGTCAGAGCCCTGGGGCTCTCCCTCACTTTTGGTGAATCAGGTAGCCTGGAGACCCGGGAGAGCCACGAAAAGCACCGATTCTGGTCGCCTGCCAGCCACAAAGGCGCTCGGTGGGGCTACCGAGAGACCCTCATGGTCACCCGCTGCGGGATATTCTCTCCGAGAAGCACTGCCATGACCGTCTTCACCAAAAGTGAGGGAGAGCCAGCTCTCTTTACACATGTTTGCAGTAACGGTGCGAAACGGCCTACCCTAGAAAAGCTTTTGAGAGGCTCGGTTGAACTTGGGGAGGTCCGCGATGTCACTCGAGGAGAACAAGGCTGTCGTCCGCCGGTACTTCGAGGAGGTGCGGAGCCAGGGGCGCCTTGAGGTTGTGGACGAGCTTTTCGCACCGAATGCGATCCGTCAGACGATCAATGGTCCGCTCCAAGCCGTACCTGAGCGGCAGAAGCGTGTGGTCACGCAGTGGCGTCTCGCCTTCCCCGACTACAAGGACACCATCCTCACCCTGATCGCCGAGGACGACCGGGTGATGGCCCACATAATGTTCACCGGTACCCATACCGGGACGTTCGAGTACGAGTCGTTAGGGCCATGGGCACCAACCGGCAGATCCATCAAGTGTTGGGAGTTCTTCCTCTATCGCCTGGCGGGCGGCAAGATCATTGAAGTTTCCACTCTCTGGGATAGACGCGACTTCATGCGGCAGATTGGTGTTGCAGATTCGCCCCCGTGATTGGCTGCGTTAGTGGCAAACGGTCTACTCTGAGGCCCTTGTCGCGAGAATCGCACCTCCTGGGATAGGTAGGACCCTCGGATGGCCAGTCGCAAGCGCGCCCTGCTCAAGCCCACCGACGATTGGGAGCAGCTCCAGTTCCAGCTCGATTGGCTGGAGCAGCAGCGCTATGAGCTGATCCGCCCTGTCGTCGTCTTCGGCGCGCCACCTGTCGAGCGAGCGCAGCAGACCGGGGTCTCAGCCAGCACGATCTATCGGAAGGTCAGTCGGTTCGACGAACTGGGGATGCAGAGCCTCTTTGAGGCTGAGCCTGTCGAGGATAAGCGGGCACTCCCCGTAGCCATACGGCAGGTGATCGTCCAGCTCAAAGCCGAGTACCCACCGTTCCGTCCCAACGAGTTGGCCACGATCTGTGAGGTCCGCTTCGAGCGGCGGCCCAGCCGCGCCACCATTCAGAAGATCCTGTCCACCGAGCCAGCACCGGGGCAGGTCCAGCGGCGCTTCCCGCGCTATGCCGAGATGACCGACCCCCTTGACCGTCGTGGAGCGATCGTGCGGCTGCATGCCGAAGGCTGGAACATCGCGAGCATCGCTGGGTACCTGGGGACCAGCCGCCCCACCGTCTACGCCACGCTCAAACGCTGGGTCGAGGAGGGCGTCCGTGGCCTGGAGGACAAACCACCGATCCCCCACCAGCCGGCGACCAAGACTGACCTCTGGGCGATGAACGAGGTCCGGAAGCTCCAGCAGAACCCCGAACTGGGCGCTTTCCGGATCCATGCGGCCCTGAAGCAGCTTGGGATCCACCTCAGCACCCGCACCTGCGGGCGCATCTTGGCGCGGAATCGGAAGCTGTACGGGCTGCGCGGCCACGAGGCCAAACCTCGCGAACCGAAGCCCATGCCCTTCAAGGCCCATTGGCGGCACGAGTACTGGACGGTCGACGTCCGCTATATCGATGTCCATCAGCTCGGCGGCGGCAACATCTACAGCATCACCATCCTCGACAACTACAGCCGCTTCATCGTCGGCAGCGTCATCT
>Ga0136611_10003564_pt1 | contig 10885 bp, 5 predicted proteins | sample AntDrymUQ2232306_2_FD_106645 | JGI IMG/M metagenome (GOLD analysis project Ga0136611, IMG submission 106645) | Polar desert sand microbial communities from Dry Valleys, Antarctica - metaG UQ223 (23.06) | ecosystem: Environmental > Terrestrial > Soil > Desert | place: Antarctica: Dry Valley... | reverse complement strand
TGGCAGTTTGGCGCAACGGGGGCCGTAGGGGGCGTAGGCTACGTATGGCGCAAATACAACGACCCCGACCAATATGCCTGGGAACTGAAAACGCCGTTTATTATGATGCGTTATGCCGAAATTCTGCTGATGTATGCCGAAGCCAAAATCGAGCAGGGCAACATCGACGCATCGGTGACCGATGCTATCAACGCGGTTCGTCGGCGGGCGGGTCAACCCAACACCACCGCTACCGATGCTGTTGGTCTGCGGCAGGTGGTACGCCGGGAACGGGTTGTTGAGTTTGCTACGGAGGGCCTGCGGATGTTCGATATTCGCCGGTGGGGTATCCTGCTCGACGTGCTGAACACGACCATTGTGGGTGCGGCCAAAAACCCCGCCAACGTACCGGCCCGTCCGTCGTTTGGAGCGAAAGGATCGGTGCAAGACCTGAACGACATTCCTGATTATACGAGCAGCGTGGCCCTGCGAATCAGCAGCCGGAACGAGGTTCGCCGGAACGTCAGTAAGCACCTGCTCTGGCCCATTCCACAGGGCGAAATCGACAAAAACAAAGGTATTACGCAGAACGCGGGCTGGTAAACCCCGAATTACAGGCATAAACCTGCCTACAAAAAAAGCTCCCAATGGTTAGTTAACTATTGGGAGCTTTTTTGTAGTAAAATAACAAACCGTCAGCATTCTCTTCGTCGGGGTAATGATGGGGGGATTAATTGGGAGCAAACAATCGGGAGGAGGAGTGTAATAATTAAGGCTTCAGTTTGTAGAACTGCACCTCTTCTCCCCCAACGAGCAACCGCGTTTGTCCTCCCTGTTTCAGCACCGCAAAATCGCGCACCTCGCCGGGCAAAAACAAACCCGACTCCTGCATCGAAGCCAGCCTGAACTGGCCTTTCCCCTGATTAACAAACAGTTGCCCCAAGTTAGCATCCGATTTTCCGAGCCGAACCCGGTTGTGCGTCCGGTTGCCGCCCACAATTAGATCATTCAGGCCATCGCCGTTCACATCCACACTCGCGAGGGCATACACCGGAGCTATCTGCACCATCACGGGCAATGGAACATCCGTGAATGACTTTCCATTTTCATTGCGCCAAAACACCGTTCGGAGAGTTTGGGCGGTGCCGTGCCAGGCCAGTTTCAGTTCGCGGGGGCTAAACAAATCGGTGATAACTGCTTTGGAATAGGACGTATAATCCGGAAATTTCTTGCGAAGAGCCACCACCTGATCAAGCATCTCGTCGCGGGCGGCAACGGGGTAAAGTTTTCCCTTTTCGTACTGAGCCAACACGGGCACCATCCGGTCGTTAATCGGCATTCCGAACAGTTCGAGAGGTAGCTGTTCTGTGGCCCGCAATTGACTGTTCAGGCCCGCGTTGCCGATTACCAAATCCAGGTCGCCATCAGTGTCGAAATCGTCGGCCAAAATGCGGTTCCAGCAGCCGGTTATGGTGGGCAATACCCCTTTCACTTCACTCAGTTGGCTATTTTTGAACGTTAAGGCTCGCACGGCCCCAAACTCGGAAGCTACGATAAGTTCCGGCTTTTTGTCGCCGGTGAGGTCGGCCACAACCGCATCCGTCACCATGCCCAACTGACTCAGCAGCGGGTGTTTGTCGGTTACGTCGGTAAACTGCCCGCGCCCGTCGTTGACTAACAAGCGACTGGGCGGGGCTTCGGGGTAACGGCCCGGCACCACGCGCCCGCCCATGAAAACATCGAGGTCGCCATCAGAATCCACATCGACTGTGCGAACACAGGATGCGTTGACGGGGGTAATGCGAAACGCGGGGTCGGGCGTAAGTTGGCCGTTTTTGTTGCGGTACAATATGGGCCGGAGTCCGTCGGAGTTAGGGGCAAAACCATACCCGCAGAACGCCATAATCAAATCCAGATCGCCATCATTGTCGGCATCAAACCACTCGGCCCCGGCCACCCGGCGACTTTTGGCGAGCGTTTCTGCCTTCAGCGCATCGCTCTCCGTTTTGCCGCCCGTTGCAAAACGGCTGCCCATGTCAGAGAGCCAATAAGGAAGCAGAGGTTGAATTTTGAAGTCATTAAATCGAGTACGCTCGCCCGGCAAAACAAGGTAATCGGTGGCCGTGAACAGAGGACTTTCAAGGCTACGAGCCGACTCAACAACCTGACTGTCGCCCTGACTGTCAGGCTTATACACAACGGTAATTTTCCGATCAACCCCCGGCCCAACAACCCGCTGACGCTGACCATTAGCCCAACTAACCTGCATCGAATCGACAGTAGCAGCAACTCCCAAACCAAATACCAGCGGGCCATACATGGCCGATTGGAAACCCCGCACCGGCGCAAATTCCTGCACCTGCATTTGACCTTTGTTGGCCCAAAGCGTTACCCGTGCGCCCATCAGCAACGCCGGATTTGCGGCCTTCAGTTCGATGGTGAGGTGATGACTTTGGGTGCGTTTTTCGGCGTTGTTGCGATAGACACCAGCCTCGGCATTCACATTGTTCACCACCAAATCGAGGTCGCCATCGTTGTCTAAATCGGCATAAACGGCCCCGTTCGATTGGGTCGGATGATCGAACCCCCAGTCCGTAGTCTGGTTCTCGAACGCCATGCTCCACGCGCCATTCGACAGCCCTTTGTTCCGAAAAATGTAGTTGGGTTCATTAATGGAAGGCATTTTGGCAATCACCGCCATCTCGTCGGCTTTCACCCCCGTTTGCTGTTGGTTCAGTTGCTCATCCATCGTGAACTTCAGAAATTCCATGTTCGTGTAATCGCGGGCATAGCCGTTGGTAATGAACATGTCTTTCCAGCCATCATTATCAAAATCGGCCAGCAAACCCGCCCAACTCCAGTCCGTATTGGACACCCCGGCGAGTTGGCCGATTTCAGAGAATTTCCCTCCCAAATTCAATTGCACCATATTCCGCATGGTTTGATGGTGAAAACCGGCGCGTAGGAGTTGGTCGTATTTGTCGTAATTATCGTCACCAGCGGTCAGTTTCACGCGCTCGTTGCGTTCGGGAAGCATGTCGAGCGTGAGCAAATCCAGCAGTCCGTCGTTGTTGAGGTCGGCGGCATCGCAGCCCATCGAATAAAGCGAGGTATGGCCCATCGCGTCGCGCACCGACTCTCGAAACTGCACCGGCCCGTTGCCCGTTTTTCCCTGATTGATATAGAGATAATCGTTCTCGTTATAATCATTCGAGACATACAGATCGGGCCAGCCATCGTTGTTAAAATCGCTCACCGACACACCCAACCCAAAACTCAGCACGTTGGAAACCAAGCCCGATTCGGCAGTAACGTCGTTGAATTTACCGCCCTCATTCCGATACAGTTTGCTCCCGTAATTCGGGTTGGCCTGGGTCTTGAAATCACCCATTGTCCGGCTGAAACCAGCAAACTCCTGCACCGAATGATTGAGCAGAAAACAATCGAGATCACCATCGTGGTCATAGTCGAAAAAGGCAGCTTGTGAGGAGTAAGCCGGATCGTCGAGGCCGTATTCGGCGGCTCGTTCAGTGAACGTCAGCGTACCATCCTGCGAGTTTTTATTATTGATAAACAGCAGGTTGCGCCGGAGTTTGGCGTTGCCCGCTGCCGAACGACACACGTAAATGTCGAGCCAGCCATCGGCGTTGATGTCCACCAGCGACACGCCCGTGTTCCAGCCATCGGCGGCTGAAACACCCGCTTTGTCGGTAACATCAACGAATCGTAGATTACCTTTATTGAGGTATAATTTATTGGGTTTCAGGTTGCCCGTAAAGTAGAGGTCGATCAGGCCATCGTTGTTAAAATCGCCCGTTGCCACGCCCCCGCCATTGTAGAAGTAGCCGTATTTCAGCACGTTAAAGTCGGCGGATTCTTCAAGAATATTGGCAAATTTCACACCCGTTCGGGAGGAAGAAAGTTGGGTAAAAAGGGTATTATTGTCCCGGCAGGATGATACCAGAAGGCTAAGTAAAATATATTTCTTGTACATAGTTTTTTAACCGCAAAGACGCAAAGGCTACGCAAAGAAAACCTTGCGAATGTTGCGTCACCCTTTGCGTCTTTTGCAGTCAATCAAATTTAATTCTTATCCCACCACAACGGCGTACTCACTTTGTCGGCCCCACCGAGCAAACTTTCGGCGGCTTTCACGGCATCCAAGTTCGTGTCGCGTTCGAGTTGCAGGAACGGAATCCGGCGCGGACGCGCGCCTGCGGTCAGGTCGGCGTTTTCATTGTTGGCTACCGGATACAGAGGGGGGAATTTCGTCCGGCGGAACTCCGACCAGGCTTCTACCCCATCAGGATACAAGGCCAGCCATTTTTGGGTGCCAATTTGCGCCCGTTGCACAGCCGCTGTGGTAGCCCATTTGATCGGTGTTGTCGAGAGTGCGGGCGATTTCAACCCATCATTCGGGGCTACGGGGGCCTTATCCGAGTTGACGTAAGCCGTAATGGCAACGGTATTGGTAATGCCCCACTGATTCATGGAAGCCGTGATGCCTTTTTCGTATAATTCCTTCGCTGTGCCGCTCATATTCCACCCGTTCACCGCACCCTCGGCCCGGAGCAAATAAGCCTCCGCCGAGTGCATGATGTTCTGTGGTGTCGAACCAATAGATGTCCAGGCGGCACCACCACCCGATACCCAGCGCGACCCCACGTTAGAGGTGGCATTGTTGCCATTGGCGGCATCGCCAAGCTGACCGGGGGTCAGGCCATTCCGTAGCCCTTCGATAGCCCCGGTTGCCGTTGTGGGTTGAAAAAAGATTGTACCGCGTGGGTCTTCGTAGCCTTTCAGGGCCGATTCCATGGCCGCGCTCATCCGAAACTCGTTCCAGATAGCAATGCGCGACAGGCCGTTGAAGTCGTTGGCAGGTTCGCTTTTCACCATCAGCGCATCGTCGGCAATAACTTCCATTACGCCCCCCGCAACAGCCGCTTCAGCCTGGGTTTTGGCAATGGCAGGTGTTACTGCCGATACGCGCAGGGCCAGCCGAAGCCGCAGCGTGTTGGCAAACTTGATCCATTTGCTCACGTCGCCCTTATACAATAAATCGAATGCGCCGAAGGGTTTCTCGGCGGTTTTGCCTTTCAACACCGTCGTTGCCGCATCGAGCCGCTTGAAAAAGTCTTCGTAGATTTTATCCTGCGCGTCGTACTTCACCGACCGGGCTGGCTTGCCTGCTTCAAAATACGGAATCGGGCCGTAATAATCCGTAAGCCGGTGGAAGGTATAAACCCACCAGATGTCGGTCAAAGCGCGTTCGGCGGTGCCGGTGGCATAACCTTCCTCCAGCGACTTTAACTGGGGCACGGTTTGGGTGTAAATGGCTGTCCAGCCACCGCGCAGCCAGTCGAACCGAATCACGTTTCGGTCGGAGGGGAAATACGTGGCCGAGGTCGCAAAATACTGGCTGTAGAGGTCAGCGAACAGGTTTTGGGCAATCTGGTAGGTACCACCCGCATACGACGAGGCCGACTGTGCTTTGGAAAACAGGTAGGGCAGTTCATTTCCCGACAGCGTCACGAGTTTCGTTTTGTCGGTATTGATGTCCGCAAATTTATCGGTGCAGGCCGACAAGCAAAGGGTTGACGCTACGGTCAGACTGCCTAAAAAAGTACGTTTTATGAATGTATTCATGGTTTTCTGGTGGCTTAGAATGACAGTTGGAGATTCAAACCTACTGAGCGTGAGGCCGGTACGTTTCCGTATTCAACACCCTGAAAGTTACCCGCGCCGAGGCTGATGTCGGGGTCGAACGAGAGCTTCCGCTTCGGAACGCCCGGCAAATCGAGAATGGCACTGCCCCGATACACGAAGAACAAATTGCGGCCCACTGCCGACAACCGCGCCTGCTTTATAAAAAAGCTCGACGGCATTTTGAAGCTGTAGCCCAGTGTCAGTTCGCGCAAGCGCACGTTGGTGGCATCGTACGTAAAAAACTCACCCCACGAATACCGCCCGCCCGATACCGTTGTCCAGAATGTTTCGGCGTTGATGGCCTTTGAGTTGGTTTCGCCCGTGGCTGTTACACCCGGCAAAATCCAGCCTCCTTCCCGGTAAGCCGTCGTGTAGGCCGCATTACCATCAAAGGCGAGGTTGGCCTCCGTACCCGACGTGACAATACCCCCAATCCGACCGTCGAACAACACACCGAGGTTGAAGCCCCGGTAACTGAAACTGTTCTGCAAACCAAGCATTAGGCGCGGGTTGAAGTTGCCTACCGATACCTGCGAGGTTGTTACCACCGGCTTCCCGTTGACATCCACAATAAACCGGCCCTGTGTATCGGTAGCCCAGCGTTGGGTTTCCAGATCGCCATACGAACCGCCTTCGGCCACAACCGGCGTTGATGTCCGACCGAAGCCACCGCCCAAAGCGGCCTTCTTCACATCGGGGTGCAACGAAATAATCTTGTTTGTGTTGCGCGAGAGGTTCAGCGTGGCATCCCAGGTGAGTGCGCGACCCGTTAGCACTTTGGCATTCAGCGACAATTCGATACCCGTGTTCTGGAAATTGCCGGAGTTGATATACTGCTCGGCAAAACCCGATGCGGGAGCCAGTCCCAACAACAGTAACTGGTTGATTGTGTTGGTTTTATAGTACGTCAAATCCAACCCAAATCGGTTCTGCACAAAACGCCAGTCCAACCCAATTTCGAGCGAATTGGTCAACTCCGGTTTCAGGTCGGGGATGGCCTGCCGGGTGTCGCGCTGAATAAATCCGTTGGAACCACCCTGCTGAAACGAATAGGTTTGTTGCAGCAAATAGGGCGACGCATCGTTACCCACGCGGGTGTAGGCCGCCCGAATTTTGGCAAACGTCACAAACTCCGGCAACTGCACCATGTCCGACAAAATTGCCGTCAGGCCCACCGACGGATAGAAATACGAGTGCGGGGCTGGCAGTGTGGATGACCAGTCGTTGCGGGCGGTCATTTCCAGAATCAGGTAATCTTTATACGACACTTCGGCGCGGGCAAACACCCCGTTCACCTGCCGCTGCGACAAACCCGATACGGCTTGCAAGGCCCGTGCAAAACCCAAATCGAACTTGTTCGGAATCTGCAAGCCGTTAGCCGTAGCTCCAATTGTCTGGTTGAATCGCTTCGAGAACTGTGCACCCACGGTGTAGCCCAGTTTTATGTTGCTGCCAAATGAGTTACTGCCATTGGCGAACAGGTCAATGTTCTGCTCTAAGTTTTGGGTATCGAAGCCCGTAAACGTGCCACCATTACCCGCAAACAGCAACGTGCGGTTGTAGAAACTCCGCAGGTTACGGTCGAAGAACCGATCCACACTGATGCGGCCCGTCAGCGTCAGCCAATCGGTCAGTTTGTAGTTGGCCAGTCCCAGAAACGTAACCCGATTGCGTTTTTCGGCATTGATCGTGCGGTTAATTGTCCAGTACGGGTTCATGTAAATCGACGACGATGTCCAGTAATTTGGCACCCCGTCGGGAGTCTCAAACGTTTTGATCGACTCCAGATCAACGCTGCGCGGAATCTTGTAGATGTTCATCACGATTCCGCTTTCCTCGCCAACCTTAATCTTGTTGTCGATATTCTGGAACATATACGTGATTTTTCCCTCGGTCGAGAACCGCTTGCCAATCTGGTTATTCACGCGCAAATTGAGCGTATGACGGGTTAGGTCATTGTTCGGAATCAGGCCCTGGTTTTTGTTGTGCGTATAGGAGAAATACGTCTGCATTTTGTCCGTACCGCCCGTTATCCCAATGGAGTTGTTGGTTGATGTACCGTTGCGGAAGAAATCCTTCACGTTGTTGGCATAGGTGGTGCCTGCTCCGCCCCAACTGCCGCTGGCTGTCGTGTTCGATTTGCCGCCCGCTCCCTGCGTGTAGGTGTTCTGCAACTCAGGCAGCAAAAGGGGCGATTCCGTCACAATTCCCGAATTGACATCCACCGATATTTTACCGGCTTTACCTCTTTTGGTCGTAATAATCATAACCCCGTTGGCCGCCCGTGAGCCATACAGCACCGATCCGGCGGCTCCTTTCAGCACGTTCACGCTCTCAATATCGTCGGGGTTAATGTTGGCGGCACCATCGGAGCCGTTGAACCCCCCAAAGTCGTTGCCAACCTGCCCGCCGTTTGAGTTGTCATACACCACGCCATCCACCACAATCAGCGCACTGTTGTTGCCATTGAGCGAGCGGTTGCCGCGCAACGTTATGCGAGCCGCACTGCCCACACCACCCGCACCCTGCACCACCTGCAAACCAGCAATTTTGCCCGACAACGTGTTCACGAAGTTGGCATCGCGCACCTGCGTAATTTTGCTTCCTTCGATCTGTTGCGTGGCATAGGTCAGCGTTTTGGCACTTTTGGTAATGCCCAGGGCCGTTACCACCACCTCATTCAGTGTCCGGTCGTCAACGGCTAACTGCGCCGAGAGTTCGGTGGTTGTTGCCGTGAAAGGCAGTTCTTTTGAGCCAAATCCAATGGATGAAAAGACCACTGTGCCAGCTCCGGTGGCATTAATTCGGTAGGTTCCTGCCGCATCGGTGGTAGTGCCGCGCGTGGTACCTTTGATCTGAACGTTCACGCCGGGAAGCCCCTGCCCCCCATCATCGCGGACGGTGCCGCTTAGTTGTCGTTCCTGCGCCCATAGCCTGCCCATAGACAGCAAAAACAGGAATCCAAAAAGTAGTGATTTGTACATAGATTGGAATTATTTAGGTGTACGGTACAATAGACCCGTTTTTGAGTAGGTCTTATCGGCAATCTACAGCGTTTTTATTCGATTTAGCCGGTTATCGCAGCATTTTTTTAACAGAAACGCCCGGTTATCTAACCGGGCGTTTCTAAACTGACATAAGTATTTATCTTAAAAACCAGAAACTTCCCAACTCACTCATAGTTGAATGTCGAACTAATATCAGGTGCTGGAAATAGTCGAAAATGGGGCGATTCGGCTCAAGTTAGACGTAGTAAAACATCTCGGTTAGCATTTATTGGTCCTCCTTCACTACTACAGCATCGGGAGCATTCTTTTTTACGGATTCGATGCCATTTTCACGACCACTCTCGCCCTCGTAGCCTTCGCTGCTCAAGATCACCTGCCCGTTACCGGCTTTCAGGTTAAACTGGTACTCGCCGTTCTTACGAACCGAAACCACAAATTTTCCCATAGTAGTACTTGTTAGACTTGGTTGAGTACGCTACCGTCATGAACCCAAATCTACTAAGTTGATACGGGTTCATCAAGAGTGTAACTTATTTTTAGCTTCCGCTACCCCACTGACACATACAGACCTAAGTAACAGAATCAGAACCCATACCCCGCTGTGAGTTGCCAGAGGGTGGTTTTGGTAGTGAAACGAGAGTCGTTACCAGGCGTAGTGATCCCTATCTGCGACAAATCAGACAGGTTGCCCTCGTAACGGGCATCGAGTTGCAGACCAAGCAATGAAATACCAATGCCTGCCTGATAGCCAAAAACAGCTTGTTTAAAGGTGTCGCTAATCGGCTGCGTAGTGTATTGGTTCAGCGCATTTTTCAGGGATTGATTGGTGCCAATAGTAAGCGAGGCCATGGGGCCGGCATTTAGGCGGAGCGGGCCCAATTTATAGCCAATCAACACCGGAACGTCGAACGTCGTGAGCCGAACGTTGATTTGCTGCGTGGCCAATCCCGATTTAACCAAATCGAACGAGCCACCCTTGGCCGAAATCAGCAGTTCGGGTTGAAGGAAGAGTTTGCGCCCGATCCGTAAAAAAGCTCCGCCTACAATGCCCGTAGTCGTGCTGCTGTTGTCCTGGAAAAAATCATAAACCACCTGCCCGCCCGACAATACCGGAACACCACCCGGCCCGGTAAGCCGGGGCGTTTTCAACTCTAGCGTATTGAGTCGGGAGAAGTTGGCCCCGATCTTCAACCCAAACGAGAATCCCTTCAGTTGGGCGAAACTAATGCCGGGCAAGGGCAACAAGGCTAAAATCAGGATGAGCCGTTTCATAGAAAAGAGATGGTTTAAGGGTGCAACGCACGGCAAGGTAATCAACAGTTTGTCAACCCCAACTTCCCCGCGCCACATACTGCACCTGCCCGCCAACCTATAGCGTGTATGCGTTGGTCAAGGCTCCATCCAGTTCCAGTAACGACCGTCGGCCCACTTCGTAACCCTGCTCCACCCGCAACCGAACCGGCCCGTTGCCGAATACCCGGTTTTTCAGCAGGTAAGCCAGCAACCAGCTCTCGAATGCCCGCACATCAACCCGGATTTTCTGCAGAAGCCCCCTTCCAGCGAACCTCCCATCACTAAGGTGATCTCCTGAAAGTTCACTTCGCGGGCAATGGCCTGCATTGGGTCGCTCGTGAACACATTGGCGGGCAGGTCTCGCGCATCAAAAACGGCGAGCTGATTGCCCTGATAACGTTGAGGGGCAAACACATCGACGAGACAGAATGGAATGGGGGCAAATTAGTGTGATTCGTGCGACGTATTCATCAGCCCCACCAAACCGGCCACCAGCGTTCGCAGGGCAACATCGGTGGGGACATCGGTAATGGTGCCATCGAGGGCGAGTTTGCTTTTTACTGACGAGACCACCAACGCACCACCTTCGGGAATGCGGGTGTCTAAGGCCTGTAGGGTGGGCAGCAGCGAAGCCATTGCCCGTTCGCCACCAGCGTAACCCGGTGAGGCACTCATCACCCCCACAGGTTTGTGGTTCATCAGCACCGTCGAAACGGTCCAGTCGAGGGCGTTTTTCAGCACACCGGGAATACCAAAGGCATATTCCGGGGTCGAAATCAGCACCGCGTCGGCCTGTGCAATCGCGTTGCGGAAATGGGCAACCGGGGGCAGGGGCGGGTCGGTATCGCGTTCGGGGCTGAAATGCGGAAGTGCATCCAAACCGTCGAAAAGGGCCAAGC
>Ga0136611_10003563_pt1 | contig 10886 bp, 23 predicted proteins | sample AntDrymUQ2232306_2_FD_106645 | JGI IMG/M metagenome (GOLD analysis project Ga0136611, IMG submission 106645) | Polar desert sand microbial communities from Dry Valleys, Antarctica - metaG UQ223 (23.06) | ecosystem: Environmental > Terrestrial > Soil > Desert | place: Antarctica: Dry Valley... | reverse complement strand
TGCCAAAAACAGGTACGTCTACATTCTAGGCAATGGCCCTGCCGAAACGAGAAGGCTTAAGAAAGAAATGCTGCTCGAACCTTTGCCTTACCCCGATCACTAGGCGCCAAGAAGTGCGCTACAGTCTTGCCCTTGTGGACCACTCCGCTGACGCCCTAGGCGAGAGGGAGCCCCAAGAGTCTTGGCCCCCTGGCCGGCGCTGCGGCTTCTCCAAGTGCTCGACCCCCCTCAGTATCTACAACGGCAACGACCGCTGTGGCCTCCACCGCCAGGCCCAGTTGTTCTTGGGATCATCGCAAGAAAAACTCAACTTTGCCCGACCTTCGGCCCCTAGAACTCGGTTAGCTGGCAGGCGTTTGCCCCCTATTCCTCGAAGGCCCCCCGAGGAAGGTTCCGAGGCTCGGCGTGCGCCTTTGCCAAAAAGAGGCAAGGCTGGGCGCCCCAAACCCAAGCAATAGCGGGCCTTTCGCGATGAAAGGGCAAGCGTGAGTATGGATAAAATTGACGAGTGGTGCGCTGCCGAGAAAAAACGAAGAGAGCAAACTAAGCCTAAGAAAATGACTTCGCTTGCATGGAAACTTGGAGTCGAGCGCGCCAGAAAGGCTAAGCAACTCAAAGAGCGGGAAATGTTTAAGCAGATTAGAGAAGAGGTTGCAGAAATTAGAGAAGAAAGAGGGGCCGCTAGTCAAGCCGACAGGTGGGCCAGAGAAGATGTTCAAGAGGCTTTAAGAGCTATAAAGGCCGAAGAACTTCGGCGTCTTAATGAAGGCAAAACTAGGTACAAGAATACCGACATTGAAGTCAAAACTCAGCAAATGTTGACGGTTTTAAATATTCAGTTTCAAACTGACGTGCGTCTCTTGCCTGGCAGGTTCAACGGCGTAGATGTGTATATACCTAGTCGTAAGTTGGTTATTGAATGTGACGGAGAATACTGGCACGCTAACCCCCGCACTATTGAGACAGACTTGCGTAAAACGGAAATGCTCAAAGATGCCGGTTACAACGTTTTGCGTTTATGGGGGACAGAAATCCACAAGATGACCCCCGAAGACTTGTGGACAAGGCTTGAGGAGATTACTTTCTCAAAAAATACTTAGGTTTGCTAGAGGCCCACTATCAAAAATGCCCCCGAAACCCCAAAAACAGGCTCCCGAGGCTGGGGCCACCTAAGTTCAAAACTCCTTTACGGAGTTTTGGGCGCACCCGAGCCCCGGTTTTGCAGTCTTTTTGCTTCAACTTCTGTTACACTTCGGCCTGCCCGGCACCCTGTGGCAAGAGCAGACCCCTCTAACAGCCCCTAGAAAGGCCCAGAAACCCAAGATGACCCAAGGACGCACCAAGTCACGTTTGAGTCGGTCAGAGAGGCTGGAGGAGGCTTATCAGAACTTCCGCAGGGGCATGAGCATTGCCGAGGTGGCCCGGCACCTCCAAGTTCACCCCGATACGGCCGCGACGTACAAGCGCAAGTACGAGAACAAGCTCTCGGATCAAGCTAAAGAGAATCCCGAGATGCTTACCAAGGTCTTGGAGAACACCTTTCGGCTTCTCGAAGAACTGGACTCAATCAGGCAAGAAGCTTGGAAGGCGATGGCGCCTAAGAAAGACACCTACCATTACGAGTGCAGCGAATGTGGTGAGCCCAATGCAGTAGAGGTGAAGTCGGAGATTGCTGCTCAGACAAAGAGCGCCCTGATGAACACTCTGCTTAAGGCTACGGACCAAAGAATGAAAGCCTTCGGACTTACGGGCGTGAAGCAAGAGGTGTTTGTTCTGTTCCAGCAGGTAGACATGGTGCAGAAGGCTTTGTTGGAATTCATGGGCAAGGAACTTTGCCAAAATGACCGCGAGAAGTTGGCGGTGTTCATTGAGACAAGGTTCCCCTCTTATGCGACTACGCCGGCTTTGCCCGAGGCAAAGGAAATCCTCGACGTAGAATCTTACGTCTCCTCGTAGAGAGGCAAGTGGTGGGGGTTAGTAAAAAGTCCTCGATGTTTTTCACTTTGTGGGGCGTAGAGAGGAAATGACCGCCTCGCCCGGCCGCTCATAGTCGTAGGCTTTGAGTATTAGAGCTATGCCTCTGCCCCACATCCGAAAGATAATGGCTATGGCGAGGATGATTAGCAGGTCGTGGCCGGGAGATAGGATTGTCAAAATCCCTCCATGACCTGATCGTCTAGCCAGTCGTCGTAGCGCACCCGAGCCCGGTTGAGGGCCTTGTGGCCCCATTGGAAGCCCCGTGCAAGGGGCAGCAGGAGCAAGAGAGCCCACCACCCCATAGCCACTACGCCTACGATCACAAGTAGACCCCCGGCGAAGATTCCGAAGAAGGCCCCGCCAATGGCGACAACAGTAAATAGTCCCATTAGGCCTTCTCTACAAGGTCGGCCGCGGCTTTGATGTATTCCTCAAACTTGAACCGAAGGTGAGCCTCAGCGTCGCGCCAAGTTCTTGAGGCATGCATAAGTTCGTCGTCGGCACGGGCGGCTTGATTCTTGAAACAAGCGCTATGGGCAACCTTTGCCGTAACCGCGGCGTCGATGGCATGGCCTAGTTGGTCCCAGAGTTTTGCAACTTCCTCGTTGGGGCCGAACCTCTCCAGGTTTGCGTTTGCCTCCTGAATGCGCTCGTTCACATACTCGTCAAAAGCGGTCTTGGTCGGGTCGCTCATGCAATTCCCTTTCCACTTCTAAGGGCCTTTAGCACTTGCCCAACGCGAGCGAGTGATAGGCCGGTGATCTCTGCGATTTCTACATAACTTAGGCCAGAGCGCTGAGCCTGGTCCATGCACCGGTAGACCTTCTCGCGCGCCTTGGCGGCGGCGTCATCTCGGGCCTTGCGTGCTTCTACCCACACCCCAAGGGCCACCGCTGCCTTCTCTGTTGTAACCATGCTTCCTCCTTCTACGCGGCTCTCTGCCCCGTGGTGAGGGACAGTAGCCGCCTAGTGTGGCAGTGTCAACCCTGATCTTCCCAAGACTGGGGCTTGACACCCGAGCACCAGTCCGCTAGGTTGGGGTCTGTCGGCAGGGAGCCGGCAAGGAAGGGGAGACGACATGGCAAAGGTCTACGAATCTGAGGACGACATCGAGTGGGCACGGTTCACCACCAGTCCCATCATTGAGACTGACGACGACGGGCAGGTCATGCTCCACACTTGCCTCTACAAGCACGACGATGGCACGATCCACAACGCTCCCGAGGAGGGCTAGGGCATGGCAAAGATCAGCGCCAACGGATGCCACGAAGTGGCCCGACTGAACTTCACCATGGAGCGGGGCCACACTGGCATCCTGCTCCTGCGCTCGGATGGCAAGCTCTTAGAGCGTTGCACCGGGGACCTGTCCACCGCCTACAGGGTTGTGGGCACCGCCAAGGACAAGGCCACTCTGGTCGCCAAGGGCCGGGGCATGCTGGAGCGCTTTGCTCACCGCCGCAACTACGTTACGAAGGTGGCCTGATGACTCGCAAGGATTACCAGTTGATCGCAGAGGCCATCCTCCGCACTCGTCTTGCTTTCCAGTATGAGGCCGAAGCCGAGGAGGCCATCAATGCGGTGGCCGAGGCTCTCGCCAACGACCTGAAGGCAGATAACCCCCGCTTTGACATTGGCAAGTTTCTTGCGGCGGCGAGCGACCAGTGATGACCAAACTTCGCAACATTGCTGACGTGCGAGCCTCATGGGAAGGTTTCGGGGCCAACGACACCGAGGCCCCTGCCCGCTCAGAGACCTTTGAGGAGTTTCTAGCGGCAGAGGCCCCGCACCTTGTTTCTAACTTCTCTACGAGCCCCCTAGAGGCCGCTAAGGCGAACCTGACCGCCGCCTTCGGGACTCTCATTGAGGATCACGGGGGGAGGGAGACAGTCGCGAACGGTTTTGGAGGGCAGACCACAAGGCGCAAGGAGGCCCCCGCAGATGCTCCTACGCCTAAGCAGACCGCCTTCGTGCGCTCTCTGCTGGCCGAGCGTGAGGGCAACGAAGATGCTGAGAAGATCCGGGGCGCACTCAATGAGTGGCGCACCGCGGGCAAGCTCACCAAGAAGGTTATGTCGTACTCGATTGATTCCCTTCTTAAGATTCCGAAGAATGTGGTACCCGTCGCCGCGGTTGTTGAGTCTGAGGGACCGCCCGCTGGCCGCTACGCAATCGAGACCGCCGAGGGAGAGCTTCGGTTTTACCAAGTGGACAAGCCGACTGAGGGACGTTGGGCGGGGCGCACGTTTGTGAAGGTGCAAGCATCTGACGACCTGCACCCGGTGCGGGGCCAAGCCGCCGCCGCTGTGCTCGCAGAGATTGCAAAGGACCCAGAAGGCGCCAGCCGGCGCTACGGGCGAGAGATTGGTCGGTGCGGCGTTTGTGGACGAACACTTACGGATGAAAAAAGCCGCGCTGAAGGCGTGGGTCCTATTTGTGCATCGAAGGGATGGTAAAGATAATGGCTGCGTACGACGTGATACCCGAACCCTGGCGCTCCCAGCACCGGGAGGCAGATCAAGTTGGGAAGATCAAGTGGAGTGCTCTTGCCGACAAGCACGGGCGCTACAGCATCCCTCTCGATCTAGTTATGGGAATCGGGGAGGAGACGCGCAAGGCCCATGAGGTTCTTGTGAAGGCCCGCGGCGGCTCTATGCGCCGAGAGGCCGCGGAAGATGATTTTGTGGATCAAGCCTGCAAGGACTGCGGGGGTGAGATCGAGTCCAGCGAAGGCCGGCGCGCCACCAAGTGCGTTGCCTGCAAGACCAAGCCTAAGCCCGCGGTACTTTGCCGAGACTGTGACGCTGAACTACCCGTTCGGGTCGGCCCCGGCCGGAGTCCCGTGCGCTGTCCGCCATGCCGTGAGAAGGCTACAGCGACCGCTCAGGAGGCCAAGGAGCAGGCTGTAGCGTCTCCGGGCGAGTGCAAGGACTGCGGAGGCCCCATCGCCCCTACGGGCAAGCGAGGGCGCCCGCCTACCCGCTGTGCCTCCTGCCGAGGACTCGCCTAAGAAACTTGAGAAACCTCTTGCGGTGCCAGGGAGCGTCCACTACACTTACAGACAGAGGGGCAGGGAGCCCCCGGAACGACCAAGGGAGACAACATGGCAGAGACCACGATCAAGTACGGGGCCAACGAGGTTGGTTGCTTCGTGAGCGGCCACTTCGGCGTTCACGGGACCAAGGAGGTTATCGACCTGGCTGTCGATGCTGGGTTCATCATCTTGCCCCCCGAGGACTACGAGGCGGTCGAGCGCTACGACTCCAACGAAATGGAGTACGACGCGAACGACCCTGAGATCACGATGGACCTGCTGGACGAGGCAGAGCGGTGGCTGAACGACAACGCCGTCGAGGAGGGTTTCAGCTTCGGATGGGACATGGGGGAATTCTTCTTGGCCCCCAACCACGACGCCGAGATCGGGTGGTGCCAGTCTGAGGGTTCCGAGTGTGACGAGGGTTGTGCCTGACATGGAGACCACGCACAGAGTCGGTGGGGTTCGCATCGTCAGCGCCAGCATTGAGCGAGAGTACGACAACGACTCAGATCCCAAGGACTACCTAGAGCAGTATTCGCTCGATGACCCCGACCCCGAGATCGCCGGGTATGCCAAGGCAGATGCCGAGCGCCTGGAGGCTTGGAAGAACGATGTGTGGTCGTTTGAGGGCATCTACGCAAGGGTGTTTTTTGAGGGCGACGACGGCTGGAAGATGGAAGTTCGTTCGCTAGGTCTCTGGGGCATCGAGAGCGATTCCGACGACGCCTACTTCGCAGAGGTTGCGGCCGAGGAGGCTGAGCAGCTTGTGGAGGATCTGAAGGGCTGCAGGACCCTAGGCCCTGGCGTGGTGGCCGAGGTTGACCGTATGCTGGGCGCGGCAGTCGCCAACCTCTGAAACTTCCCAAGTTGGGGGTTGACACTCCCAACCTAGGGGACTACAGTTACAACAAGAAGGGAGCGGGCAGGGAGCCCGCCCCAGAAAGGGAGACATGACCAACGACCGACTGACCATGACCAAGGTTCCGGGTGCCGAGCTTCGCTACGATGAGAACGGGGCGCCGATCATCGACGCTGTGACCTGTGGAACGTGCGGGCGCACATGGAACGACGCCGCGGTGTCCAGCATGACGCCGGCCCCCTCCGGCCGTTGCCCGTTTGAGACTGAGCACGTCAGCGTTCTGGATTTGCTGGCCGGAGCCAACTTTAGCGATGGCGACATGATCGACACCCGAGAACTTGCCGATGCCATTGAGGACCTGGAGGAGACCGATGCCGACCGCCTTGCAGTCGAGGCTCTTTTCGAGGAGATTTCCGACTTTGGTGGGGATGACCCCGCCGATGGCGTCCAGTTGATTGCCGACTCCTACTTTGAGCAGTACGCAAGGGAGATGGCCGAAGATTGCGGCATGATCGACAACAACGCTACGTGGCCCCAGACCTGCATCGACTGGGAGCAGGCAGCCCGTGAACTTTGCATGGACTACACCTCAGTCGAGATTGATGGTCGCACCTACTGGTACCGCTAGCAATGGATTCCGAAAAGATTATCCCTCCGGACTCTCACATAGACCGCCCATTTAGCGAGAAAGATAAGGTTCGTTTCCGACTTTTTAAGGAGAGGAAATTCCCCACAGTCATCTTTGCAGAGTGCCCCACTTTGGAGGATGAGCAGACCGAGAAACTGTCAACCATCTGTAAGCAACCCCCCGAGTAAACCATACCCCCAACCCCTCGTCTGGGGGTTCTGTAAGGGTTCCGGGCAACTGCCTCCCTCAGTGTGTTCGGAGCCCTCATAGAGTCCCCTAGACCCCTCTAACAGAAAGGAAAGATGACATGCAGACCATGCAGGACCAGGGCACCTATACGATCTTTGTTGAGTGGATGGACCGCTCGCAGAGTGACGCCGTGCGCTACCAAACAGGGAGCACCATCGTAAAGGTGTTGGCCCCCCACGAAGCCGAGGCTATTGCTACTGCCGCGCAGATGGTAACTTCAATCCGGGGCCACCTAGACTGTATGGTGACCAGAACTACAATCTTGGAGGTTGAGCTATGACAAACTCAAAGGGGCATCACTTATACGATGCCCGCACCAATGCCGATTTGGGCTCGGCCACCGAGGAGCAGGTAAAGGCTAGTGACGAGAATGCCAGGGTGGATAACGGCAATGGTTTCATTGTGATAGACGCCGCCGGGAAGCCTGTTCCTAATGCAAAGGCCCCCATGCTTCGTTTTGGAGAGCGCGTAGTTTTTACTTGGAAACGCGAATGGTGGAAGGAGATGGGGGCATGATTGCCATTGTAATTTTAAGGGCTGGGGAAACGGCCATCGAGTTGACTGGTTGGGGCCGTCTCATTATTGTTTGTTTTTTGCTAGTCATCCTCGCGTCTGGAAAGAATTGAAAATGGAACTTTGTCCAACGTGCGGGCAGGCAACGGGAGCCCCCAACGAAACAACCTTCTACAGAGATGTGGCGGGCATGTGGCGCTGGGTCTCCAAGGCAGGAAACGGGGAAATTTATGCCGCTTCCCATGAGAGCTTCACAACCTTGCAAGGCGCTGAGCGCAACTGGGATCGTGCAACCACCAAAACCGCCAGTTAGAAAGGAGAAAGAAATTGGGCCTTTACATCAACCCCCCGACCAGAGCAAGGAGCAATGGTTGGCCAAGAATGCAGAAGCGGGTGCTTCTCCCTCATGGCCCCCGCCTGACGGCAAGGTGCTTGTCTGCTTGGTGGAGAACTACGTGTTCACCGCGGCAGCAGTCGCATATAGCGAAGCAGAGATGAAAGCCTTTTGTGATCCTCAGGATTCCCTTCGGCCTAAGAGTTGGTTCTTGGCGGATTTTGAGAAGGTGGCCGAGGTTTGCCCCGATGCCATGAGTTACTTCGGGTAACTCCCCGAGGCCCCCCGCAAAAGGCCCCCCTAAACCAACTTCCAGATTCCCAAGATTCCAAAACCCAGATTTACTTGAGAGGCCCCAGAGCGGGGCCTTTCTTGCTGTACCGCCTACAACAAAGTTCACACTTTTCCTGCCTATTTTATTAAACGGGGCCATAGAACACCGAGGTAACCTACAGAACAAGCACACTTTCCCCTTCTTTCTTTATTAAAATTGGCGGGGGATGATTCATACTCCATACCAACACTGATCTACGTGTGTCACTACCTTTTTGCTATCGGCCCGCACCACCTCCCCCCTCTGCACCGATGTTTCCTAGTGTTTCATTTAAGATTCCACGTATCTTTCGGAAGTTTCTCATAATTGTAATGGCCTCTAAAATTTGTAATGTACCTCCGAAACATTGGGAAGTTACGCTTTCTCGCCAAACACTGTTTTCAGGCGTTATTTCCCAAGTTTAGAGTGGTTATTTAAACCCTCAAACTTACTAACCTGGCCACTTTCTCCAGGCTCTCTTTTCAGGAATCCCCAAACTTGGGAAACTTCTCATAATTGAGGCACTTTCGAGCTCGGTGGCACACGCCGCCGCAATCTTTCCCAAGTTTCCCAAAGTTAGGAAGTTTGGGACCTTTTACCTCGGCCAGTGCTCTTGCAGCCCAGATACCCGCCCAAGGTCCCCTCAGAGGGCTCTCACGTCCGTTTCTAGGGCCTCAAACCCCGATTTGCCCCCGTGAGGCCCAAAACCCAGATTTGATTCTAGAACAAAGCGTGAGAGGTTCTAAGCCCGAAAACTTCCGAAGGAGCCGTTTTCAGCTCTGAAACTTGGGAAGTAAGGGAACAATAATCCCTAAACCAAAAAGTCGCTGGATGTTTTTTGGTATTGGCAGGGTAGAACGCGTGTGTGCGCCCGCCCAGGTGCGTTCCTATACTTAGGAAGTTTCTCAGCTAGTTAGGCTTACCAAACTTCCTAAGTTTTAGATCACAACGTGAAAAGTTCCGAAGGTTTGGGCTAACTCATGAGGCTGGCCTAGCTCGTTCTCATCGCGTTCTCATTCTCAACCTGTTCTCATTATGGCCCAGCCGGAGCTAGGTGCAACCCTCAAGTTGAGAAAATTTCTCAACTAAGAAAATCCGTAGATCCTCTTGACAGGGTGGCACTAGTGGCCTAGTGTTCACCTCATGACAACCGCACAAGGAACGACCATCGCCAACCCGTGGGCTGGAGCGCACTACCTGGGCACGCTGGAGCAGTACCATGAGCGTCAGGACGCGAAGAGACGGCAGACTGTCCTCGCTAACCGCGCCGCCCGCACACTCAAGACAGGCAACTAGGCATGACCTACGCCGCGGACTACGCCTACCTCGTCAAGCGCTATGGGAATACCCGGATGGGCCGGTACCTCGCCCACCGCGACGCCCTCGCTAACGCTACCAATCGAAAGGCTAACTAATCATGGCAACCCACGACGAGAATCGGCTTACATCCGAAGACGTGGGCAGGATGTCCGCAAAGGTAAGGGAAGCGGTGGCAAGATGGCGGTCCCCACAGGCTAGCGGTCCGGCCTATGCGCTAAAGGCTGAGGATCGGCTCGTTTTGCAAAGGTTGGCCGCGCATTCCATCGGATGCTCAATCTTTGACCTGCGCGATTCGGAGCTAGACATCATCAGCGACATTATCGGAGGCTACTAATGGCAAGCGTGACAATGGTCTACGCCGCGGACGCGGGTTACAGCTTTACGTGGTACTGCGGACCCTATATCGACGTCAGTGTCCATTGCATAGAGGGAGGCTACGGTCCTACTTGTGACGTTGTGAACGTGTGGGACTACGAAACGGATACGCCGCGCATCCCTGCCACACAAGAGGCATTCCGCGCCGAGTGTGAGGCCTACGTCGCTCGCATGTACGAAGAGGAAGGTAACTAGGGTGGCCACCGAAGGGCGCACCTATGCGGACGGTACCTATCTGGTGCAATCTTTCCCGTGGGGTTTTTACCACGGTGGCGCGGCCATCTGCTCCGATGGCAAGGTTCGCACCCTTAAGCGCATCACTCAGACTGCGGATACTTTCTTCTCAGTACCCGCCGCAGTAACGGTAAAGGGTAAGACTGTCGGAGGCTATGTGACTGTCGAGTGTCGGTCGGGTTCATCTGTCGAGACCGACGACGATCCTGCCATCGTCAGGTTCGTGGCCCATACCTACGGCCGTAACGGTGCGCTACTTCCGGGGGTTCGGAACTAATGGACCACGCGGAGGCTATCGCCTATCTGACAAAGGATGGCAACCTTTACGTGCCGTGCTCCCGCTATGGGCGGGACAGTAAAGAGTGCGCTGAGGTTACGTGGGACGTTTCCCGCCGTGTCGATTATGACTGCGGCATAGACGAACTTGACTTCCTTATGGGTCTCGTGGTGAACGACGACGACGACATCGCCTACATGATTGCCAACTACCCGAACCACGATGAGGGGAACTAATGATGCGCCACTATCACTCGGGATACAGCATGTCAGGCTATCTGCTCGAATCGGAGGATGCCTCTTGGGTCTTCGCAACCTTCGCCGATGCTCGCGCCAGTCTGGCCGACGACATGGATCGACACGCGGACAGTCTGGAATCATGGGCAGATGAGCACGCGTGCGACGACATCCCTTGCCCTACCTATGGCGATTCCTGCCCTTGGAATGAAGCGGGGCAGATCCGGTGCGAGATTGAGGACCTAAGCGCCGCTAGCGCATCCGCGTCGGAATGGGGAGGGTACGCTGCGAACCTCGCCTACTGGGTCTGCCAGTGCCACGAGACCATATGCCTAGACGATGAGGACCGCCTTACCCTTTCTATTGCAATGCATCCGGCCAACTACGCCACAAAGGGGAACTAACTATGGCCGCTGCCAAGGATAAGTTTAAGAACAAGGACGGGACCATTACGGGTTACTCGTTTATGTGCGGATACGTCGAAGTTTACGGCGACTGGCTAAACGGTAACGGGGTTCGCCTTTACGCTGACGGTGA
>Ga0136611_10003562_pt1 | contig 10886 bp, 14 predicted proteins | sample AntDrymUQ2232306_2_FD_106645 | JGI IMG/M metagenome (GOLD analysis project Ga0136611, IMG submission 106645) | Polar desert sand microbial communities from Dry Valleys, Antarctica - metaG UQ223 (23.06) | ecosystem: Environmental > Terrestrial > Soil > Desert | place: Antarctica: Dry Valley... | reverse complement strand
GCCAACGTCGATGATCTCGAAATCGGCGAGGATCTCGCCGGGTTGCATGAGGCCGTGGTGATAGGCCACGCCTCCGGAAATCACTGCCTGGCGGATCATATGCTGGCTCCTTTCAGATAGGTGGCGACAGCGTAACGGCACGCAGCGCTTAAATGTCATTCCGCAGCGAGCGACAGCGACGGGAGGAATCTCTTCGCCGCAGCGAATGATCTGCCACCGAATGAGGTTTCGTCGGTCTGCGGACCACCTCAAGAGATCCTTCTGGTCGGCTGCGCCTCCCGGCAGGATGACGTTTTACCGGCTTCGCCGGGGGCTTTCTCATCCCGCCATCCCGCCTACATCGTCTCATTGGCGAGCCGGATGTGATCGTCCGTGTAGCGCGCCAGGTTGCGTTGCTGCACGGGTGTGATCACCTCGCAGACCCAGCCCCAATGCAGCGACACCCAATCCCCAGCGGATGCGCTGTCGGCGAAACCGCGGCCATCGACCTGCCGCACGGCCTGTTCCTTCACTAGTGGCCCCAGCACGAGCTTGCCCTCGACCAGGACGAGCGGTTACCGTTCGACAACAAGCTCGAAACCTTCCTCCCTGACGACTTTGCCCCAACTGATCCGGCATTGATCCATGGTTTCGAGCGAGTGTTCGAGCTCTCCTACCCGGCTGTGGACATCGAAGACGTGGAAATTGTGATGCGGCCGCGCCCCGGCTGGGGCCTTGGCGAGCAACCACTCCCGGGTCTTGCCCTGGAGCTGTTTCCCGAAGCGTTCGCGCAGGGCGTCGTGCAGTTGCCGCACCTCCACCCCCGTGAGCAGGTCGTTCCCGAGCCAGTAGGCCTCGACCACGCGTTCGTCGAACGGGTCGGTGATCCCGTTCGAGCGGGCGATCAGCGAGAGGTACGGCATCGCCCCGGTGAACTTGCGGAGCATCGCCTCGAGCGGCGGCTCGCGCACGCCCTCGACGGCGTAGTCGAAAATGACGCTGTTGTTGTCACCGCCGCAGTAGTGCAACCGGTTGGGCATGAACGCGTAGCGGATGAACCGGCCCGTGCCGTCGACCGAGCGCGGGGGCGCCAGGGCAATCGTCGTCTCAGGCATGGGCCGCATCCTCCATCGCGTACATGTCGGTCAGCTCCTGGTAGAACTGGAGCATTTCCTGGACCTGCTCCGCGCTGACGATCTCGACGATGAGCCCGCGATCGACGATCACGTAATCGTCCTCCTTCACATCCGGCGCGAGCGTCGTGTTGACCGTCGTGACCTGACCTTCGAGCAATTTGATCTCGGCGATCGAGCCCGTCACGGATTGAACCTGGGCGATGAGTGGAAGACACATCGTGCGCGTTACCCCTCTTTCCGGAGCATGGCTAGCCGGTCGAGCAGCCAATTCGTCCACGCGTCGAGCCCCTCGCCGGTGCGGCAGGAGACTTCGAAGATCGGCACACCGGGATTGAGCGCCTGGATCGACTCGTAGAAGACCGTGCGGTCGAAGTCCACGTGGTCGATGAGGTCGATCTTGTTGAGCACGATCACGTCGCTGACAGCGAAGATTTGCGGGTACTTGATCGGCTTGTCGTGTCCTTCGGCCGCTCCGACGAGGCAGAGCTTGAGATGCTCGCCGAGCGCCCAGTGCGTCGGGCAGACGAGGTTGCCGACGTTCTCGATCACGAGCACGTCGCATTTGCCGAGGTCGAGGTCGCCCAGCGCACGGTGAACCATGTTGGCTTCGAGATGGCAGTTGCCTCCGGTGTTGATCTGGATCGCATCACCGGCACCACCGGCCAGCACCTTCTCCGTGTCGATACTGCCGGCGATATCGCCCTCGATCACCCCGAGCCGGGCTCGATCCCCCAGAGTTTCGATCGTGCGCAGGATCAGGGTCGTCTTCCCGGCGCCGGGCGACGACATGAGGTTGACCGTCAGCACGCCGGCGGCTTTGAGCCGCGCCCGATTCACCTCGGCCGCCTCGTCATTGCCGATCAGCAGGCTTTCGACGATGTTGACGATCCTGACTGCGTGTACGCTCATTGTTCTGGCCATCCTGTCGTCATGTACGCATTCCCCAACATTATCATTCCAAGCTTGCGAGGGATGTTTCGCTGAGAATCCACACTGCGTCCACCATGGATCGTCATGTCGAGCGCCAGCGAGACAACCCCCGGCGCAGCCGGTACGTTCGAGCCGGAACCTCGATACCGCTTCGCGGGGGATCCCTCGCAAGCTCGGGATGACGATTGGGGAGTAGCGGGAAGCGGCCACGTTCCGTAGCACACGCTCCTCACTGCTGCACCTCCAGGCTCTCGATCAGGAATTCGCTCCCGTCGTTCGTGACCGTGCCGAGCGTCTCGCAAACAGGACACCGGAACCCGTAGCCATCCGGCACGAAATCCCTGGCGCACGTGGGGCAATGGCACGTCGTCACAGTGCGCCGCACCTTAAGTTGCGCGCCCTCGGCGACCGTGCCCGGCGTCAGCATGTCGAAATAGAACAGCAGCGAATCGTCGACGATGCTGGTCCTGTCTCCAATCACGAGATTGATGGTCACCACCTTGCTCGCGCCCAACCGTACCGCGTGCGTTTCCACCCGCTCCAGGAGATGGGACATCACCGACAACTCATGCATCGTGCTCCTTGCACCCCCTGGTCAACCCGGTAACTATCACATCCGCCGCATCTTGAGGTAGCGGTTGATGTCCGGCAGGTTCGCCACCACGAAAAATCCGATCAGGATCGCTATGATCCCGAGAAGCGTGCGCACCGTCGTCATGACTGTTCATCCTTTCGCGGCTCGTCGTGTCGCTCCGCGACCAGCTCGCGTACGATCCGGACCGCCTCATCTACCGCTCGTTCGACCACGTCGCTGAGTCCCATGCCATCGTCGATCGTCGCCGGCTCGCAACCCACGACGAGTACGCCCTGGGGCGAACCTCCCAACGCCCTGAGCATCCCGAACACCGTCGCCGGATCGAGGCTGTGGGCATCCATCACGACCCCGGCCGGAATCGATTCCAGGTCGGGCTCGATCACGTACACGGTTCCCGGTGCGCCACCGCGCTGGGTTGCGTCGACCAGGATCGTCGTCTGATACCCCTCCAGCAACTCGTAGGCGAGGTGCACGCCCCGGATCCCGAAATCGACCACTTTCACGCCGTCCGGGAATGTGTCGCCGGCCATCCGCCGCACGACCTCGACCCCGAATCCGTCATCGCCAAGGAAGATGTTGCCGACCCCGGCAACCAGCGTGCGGCCGCTCATGGGGTCGCCTCCAGCGGTTCCACTTCTTCCGGCGAGAAGTAGAGGAACCGGCCGTGCGCCTTCCGGAGATCGGCGCCAGGATCGTCCTGGAGCGTCACCGCGAGGTATCGCTTGTCCTCGAAATCGGTCAGCACGGCTTCGACCGTCGCGACCCGGCCGATCAGGAACATGTCCTGCGCGTCGGCCCGCCGGGCGCCGGGCCGGAGCCGGACCGTGCTGCCCCGGACGATATTGACACCGTCGATCGCGACTCGGTCGGCATCCGCGGCGTCCGGGATGTCGACTCCCGGATCCCACCACGGTGGCCGCTCAACCTCCGGTTCCGGCTTCCCGGTCACTTCCCGGAGGTAGCGCACGGCGCCGTGCAGGCGGTCCATCATCTCGGCGGGCATCGCATCCGCCCGATCGACGATTGCGGCGGCCCGGCCGTCGGTCGCCCGCGCCTCCCGCTTCTCGTCGTCGGTCAGCGTCATCGTCCGCAGCAGCAGGATTTCGTCGATTTCGGTCGCGTCGTACAGATCGCCCTCGCTTTCGGGTGCGATCTGTGGGTAGTCGTAAAGAATCAGCGGTGAGGAGAGCATCAGGTCGCGCTGCCCCTCGTCACCAACGAGCACCGGGAAGGCGTGGAGATTCTGGCAAGAGGCGACCGCGTGCTTCGCCCATTCGGGATACTCGAGGAGCGAAATGAACCGCCCATCATCCAGGGCGATCAGCGCGTGAGCGGCGACCAGCGACTGGCGCAAGGCATCCTCGCGGGTCGGCCCGGAATCGTTCCACGTTGAGACATTCTCGATCCGGATCCGTAGCCTCACGATGCCGTAGGGGCCTTCGAGTTCCTCCGCGCTCAATCGCACGATGCCGGAAATTGGCCACTGTTGCTCGACAGTTTGACCAGCAAGCTTGCCGGCGGTGTCGCGGAGCGGCTCGGCGTCGCGGCTCCCCGGGAGGTCGAACGGGACGGTCTGCTCGCCAGCTAGTATCTCCGCCAGGGGCATCGTGACTTCGACTTCTCGCTCGTCGGCATTGTCCCAGGTCAACAGTGTCTCGCCATCGACGATGAGGGACGGAACTTCATTGAAGGCATCGCCCGAGTCTCCGGCCGGTTCCTCCATGATCCTGGCGCGGACATGGAGGAACCGGACCTTGACGTGCAGGGTCGCCATATCGCCCGCCTCGACGATGCATTCGGTCTGGCTGGCGGTTGGCTCGCCGGAGCCGAGTGCGCTCCACGACGGAGGCGTGAGCACCCCGAACTGCCAGCGGATCTGGTTCTTGCTGGATGAAGCGCGGTAGGGATACAAGAGGTACCCCTCGTAGAGCACCGCGTCAGCGATCTTCCTGGCCTGCTCCCAGCGGGTCGTATCGTTCATAAAGCCTCTCCCTTCACGCCCAGGAGCGACTCCAGCGCCTCGTCCCAGCCCGTCAGGGCCTGCCGGGATTTGTACCGCTGCAAGGCATCGAAGGTGTCCCGCCGCACCCTGATCCAGGCGCCGTCCGGGAAATGCAGGTCCATCATCGCGCGCCAGGTGGCGACCGGCAGCCGGTACTGGGCTTCCTTGTTCCACGGCACGCGTTCTACCGCGAACCCACTGGCGCCCCGCGTGAAGACTGAGCCGCTGAAGAGCAGGATGAGCGGGATCTCACCCTCATCGAGCGCGTTCAGGTACTTGGCCGACGTCACCTCGAAATCGTAGGTGCAGGGAACCGGCAACTCGACCTCGACGCTCCCGCTGAAGGCGGGCACGGTCAGCGCGAGACTGATGAAATGCAGGGGTTTGAGGGTTTCGCCCCAGCGCGCTGTTTCTCCGAATAGGTCGTGCAAGCGCTCAGCCTCGGCGTCGGCGTAGCGCCGCCGCTGGGCCTCAATCCTGATCTGGCACTGCAGCGTCATCGCGTGGATCGGTTCGCCGGTCAGCTCCGCGATCCTGAGCTTGAGGATCATCGTCGGCGCCGCCGCATACCGTTCCGGCCGGGCGTCGAGGCAGTCGAAGACAAGTTCGGTCATGGGCGGTCACCCGATCCAACCCGCTTGCTGCGTTCTTGCAACCCGTCGAAGAAGGCGTCGATCTCCTGCCAGACCTTCTCTCCGCCGGAGAAGCCGCGCCAGTGCATCTTCACGTGACCGACCAGTTCGTAGCAGGCGTCGATCGGGACCAGGTAGCATGCCGTCGCCTCGTCACCCCGCCGGATCAGGAGCGCCTCGACATCGGGCGCGGCATCCGAGAAGTCGGGATTCGCGGCGATTACGCGCTCCCAGGCCCCGAGCGGAAGCAGGGACTCCGTTGCCCCGGCCGGACTCGGGTAGAAGGCGGCCATCTGACCCAACTCCGAGTTCATGAAGAAGAAGGCCATGTTGACCGGGATCTGGAGATCCTCCCACTGCTCGGCGGTGAGCGCGAAATCGGGATCGTGGAGGTAGCGGTCGGGCACCGCCAGGTAGCGTCCCTGGGCCGCGCCCTGATGGGTGAAGAGCAGGTAGCAGCCACGGCAGACGCACATCAGGTTCCGGCTCTGGATGTTGACGACGTGCGAGTGCGTCTCCGATATGGGTTCGCTGCACATCTCGCAATGTTCGCCCACCCGTTTGCGCGGGCGATCGAGGAAGCGCTTCAGGCCCTCCGGCGCAGTCAGGCCGGGCTGGTCTCGAGAAATCATGCGACCGCTCCCGGCACCGCGATCTGGACGACGCCATGCTCGATCAGCAGCGGCAACGCTTCCAGATTGAGGAGCGCATTATCCACTCCCCGTCCCGCCAGTTGGACATCGAACCGCTCACCGCAGGTCAAGCAGCTGAGGATCTGCGCGGTCAGGCCGGTATCGCGCCACGACGATCCGCACCCCGGACAGGCGTTGCGGTAGGCGAAGAGGTGATCCCCGGCCCGGAGCACGACGATCTGCTCGCCATCGATCTCGGTTGCGGTGACATCGCCCGCGCTCCGCGCGTCGAATCCCACCGGCGAGGCCCAGTGACCGGCATCCAGTTCCCGGTTCGTGGCGGGCGCGTTGCGGCGCAAAGAATCCATCGTGATGACCCGCTCGGCGGGCCGTTCGGCCACGCCTTCGACCGCGATCCCGGAGATTTCCGGCGCCACGGCCTCGATCGCCCGCTCGATCGCCATCTTGACCGTGATCGTGGAGGACGGGCAACCCTGGCAACTGCCTTCGAGACGCAGGTGAACGACACCCGACTCGTCGATTCCGAGATAGGTGCAGCCGCCGGCGTGCGATCCGAGGTAAGGCCGCACCTTGTCGAGCGCGTTCTGCACGCGCGTTTCAGTGTCCTGTGGGTGGAGCCCGTGCAGGATCAGCAGGCTGGCGACGAACTCATCATCCGCCAGGCGCTGCACCTGGGCCTCGCCGGTTTCGGTGCCGGCGCCGACGATCTCGACGATCCGGTCCAGTCCGGCACCGTAGACCTCGACCAGCACCTGGACAAGTTCTTCCGCTTTTTCCTGGACGATGGGATCAGCCACGGACCGCAGTTCGGTCAGGAGCGATTCGATCCGGTCTCCGGCCTGACGCAGGTAGTGAGCTTCCGGCATGGTCGTTCCTCATCGGGCACGATGTTCACCGACCCGTGTCGTAGGGGAGGCCCCGTGTGGCCTCCCTGTAGGACGTCCCGCGAATCCGCGATCGCTACGATCCGGGCCGGCACACAGGCCGGCCCTTACGAATCAGACGCGTTCCCCAATCGCCAACATCATTGCGCCAGGGCACTAATGCGACATGCCCGGCAAGGTGGGCGAGTGCATCTCCTTCAGGACCTTGCCGTCGCCAAGGTACATATGGACACCGCACGGCAGGCACGGATCGAAGCTCCGGACGGCACGCATGATGTCGATTCCCTTGAACGTGTCGGGCGGGTTGTCCTCGAAAATCGGCGTGTTCTGGATCGCATCCTCATATGGTCCCGGCGTACCGTAGGTATCGCGGACGCTGCCGTTCCACGGCGTCGGCGGGTACGGGTGATAGTTGGCGATCTTGCCGTCCCGGATCACCATGTGGTGGGAGAGTACGCCGCGAACGGCCTCGGTGAAGCCGACGCTGTCGGCGCTATCCGGCACCTTGAACGGTTCCCAGGTCTTGGTGTGACCGGCCCGGACTTCTTCCAGCGCCTTCTCAACGAAATGAAGGGCGCAACCGGCAGCGTAGGCCTGGAAGTAGGTTCGGGCGCGGTTCCGCTCGATCGCGTTGCTCCACTTCGGAATCTTCCATTCGAAGGAGACAGCCGGCTTGGTCGCCGAGCGCGGCAGGTTGATCTGGACGCTGTGGCCGGTGGCCTTGATGTAGTCGATATCGACGAGCCCGGAGAGCGCTGTCGACCAGAGGCGGGCAATCGGGCCACCACCGGTGTCGAGGGCGAGGTGATCCTTGCCGTCGAACCAGCGCGGCGACATGACCCAGCTGTACTTGTCGTCGAAATCTCGCTTCTGCGGTTTGGGAATCGTGTGCTGGTTCCACGGGTGCCGGCGATCGACCGGATTGCCGAGCGGATCCTTGCGGACGAACATCTCCTGGTCTTCCCAGTCCTCGTAGTAGGAACTGCCGAGGAGGATCCGGATCCCAAGGTTGATCTCGACGAGGTCGTTGGTGACCAGTTCGCCGTCGACGACGACGCCGGGGGTGACGAACATGTGCCGGCCCCAGTTGGTCATGTCCTTGTATTCGAAGTTGCAGTGGTCGGGGTCGTTGAAGGCGCCCCAGCAACCAAGCAGCACGCGTCGCTGGCCGACCTTCTCGTAGCCAGGCAGCGCTTCGTAGAAGAAATCGAAGAGATCGTCGTGCATCGGCACGACCCGCTTCAGGAATTCGACGTAGCGCATCAGGCGCGTGAGGTAGTCGGTGAAGAGCTGGATCGTGGCGACCGTGCCGACCCCGCCGGGGTAGAGCGTGGACGGGTGAACGTGCCGCCCTTCCATCAGGCAGAACATCTCGCGCGTGAGTCGGCTAACCTGGAGCGCCTCACGGTAGAACTCACCCTCGATCGGGTTGAGCGAGGTCATGATCTCGGCGATCGTGCCGTAGCCGTGATCCTCCGCGTGGGGCGCATTGGTGCGCTGGGCGAGCTCCCAGACGCCAGGGTTGGTTTCGCGCACCATTTTTTCGCAGTAATCGACGCCGACCAGGTTCTCCTGGTAGATGTTGTGGTCGAACATGTACTCGGCGGCTTCGCCGAGGTTGATCATCCACTCCGCGAGGTGCGGCGGGCGAACGCCGTAAGCCATGTTCTGGGCGTAGCACGAACAGGTCGCGTGATTGTCGCCGCAAATGCCGCAGATCCGGCTCGTGATGAAGTGGGCGTCGCGCGGATCCTTGCCCTTCATGAAGATGCTGTAGCCGCGGAAAATCGACGATGTGCTGTAGCACTCGGCGACCGTTTTCTGGGTAAAGTCGATCTTGGTGTAGAGCCCAAGGCTGCCGACGATCCGGGTGATCGGGTCCCAGACCATTTCGGTCAGGGTGGAGCCGGGGGTCGTCGTGTTCTCGGTGGGTCGTGTGACTGTGGTTGCCATCCCGCCTGTGCCTCCCGTGTGAGCGTGGATATCCGCATTCGTTAACGGTCCGGTGGATCGCCGCCTTTCGAGGCGTCGGGTCCGTCCTCGCCGATCGGATCCTGGGGATTGATGCCCGTGAAATCCCGGGCCGTCGAGGTGCCGGTCGGGCGATCGGTTGCTCCCTCGCTCCCAGTGTCCTTGCGGCCGGCCTCCTTGCCGTCATCGTCTTGCACGTCTTCGCCGCGGCGGGTCTGGCTTTCGCCAGGATCTTCAGGTGGAGAGTCGTTATGTCGCATGGAATGCATCCTCTCTGCTGGAGTGGCTCACTCTATCGCCAGGGCCGTTCGTAGCCTGTCGTCAGTTCCTTCCGCTTGTGGCGCCACGACGGTTCCTTGTCGAGCGTTCGGGCCGTAATCGAGCGCAACGGCCGGATCAGGTTGCCGTAGAGCCCGCTGGCCGCCGCCGAAACGCGGCTTCCCGGCGGCTCGTCCATGAACGGCATGAACTTGTCGGGGAAGCCCGGCATGGTGCAGCCAATGCAAATGCCGCCCACGTTCGGGCAACCGCCGATCCCGTTCATCCAGCCACGCTTCGGCACGTTGCATTTGACAACCGGCCCCCAGCAGCCGAGCTTGACGATGCACTTCGGCGATCCGTACTCGGTCGCGAAGTCGCCCTGCTCGTAGTAACCGGCCCGGTCGCAGCCCTCGTGGACCGTCTGGCCGAAGAGCCAGGTTGGCCGCAGGGCATCGTCGAGCGGGATCATCGGCGCGGCGCCCGTTGCCTGATACAGCAGGTAAAGGATAGTCTCGGAGAGGTTGTCCGGTTGGACCGGGCAGCCGGGCACGCAGACGATCGGGAGCCCGGCCTTCGATTTCCACTTCCAGCCGAGGTAGTCAGGCACACCCATCGCTCCGGTCGGATTGCCCGCCATTGCGTGAATGCCGCCGTAGGTTGCACAGGTGCCAACGGCGAGGACGGCCCAGGCTTTCGGGGCGAGACGGTCTATCCAGGCGTTGGTGGTCATCGGCTGGTCGCCGAACTGGGTCTTGCCGTCCAGTCGCCGCTCGTTGCCGAATCCGGAGAAGTAGCCATCGCCCGAGATGTTTTCGTTGGGAATCGAGCCCTCGACGACGAGCACGAACGGCTCGAGTTCGCCAGCGTCGGCTTTCCAGAACCAGTCCATGAAGTCGTCGCCGACTTCGTAGGAGATGAGCGGCCAGTGAAAGGCGACGCCGGGCAGGCCAGGCAGGGCGCCAAGGGCGATTTCCTCGATGCTTGGCTGCGTCGCGGCAGTCAGCGAAACCGAATCGCCGTCACAACTGAGTCCGGCGTTGATCCAGAGAACATGAACGAGTGTTTCGTCCGCTGATGCCGACATACGTTTTCCCTTCTGGTAAAGGTGTCGTCAGTGGTCGTGACTCTATTCTTCGCGCGTTCCCGAGGGTGGAGAGGTGGTTGGAACCTGGTACGCAAGCAAGGGGCGACATTGGATCACGGTGGCGGTTCGGAGTTCTGGGGAAAGGGGTGCATGCGACATCGTGGAGCGGTCATAAATGTGCATCCATTCGAGATCGCCACTGTCGTTGAGTCAGGAGGCGTGGTCCGTACCGAACCCGAACATCCGGTAATGGAGGTTGCCTGGCGCCGAGATCGGCGATGACGACAATCGTGACCCCTGCGTCCGTCAGCGGATATGCGTAGGTCCCAACACTTGGTTTGCTGACGATAATTCCATCTTAGCCCATCTGTCAATAACCAATACCGGGCTAATCCGGCTCTTCACGAAGGTCGATTTCAGTTTAAAACAGGCTTGGCAATGCGCAAAATTGGGCTGGATGCCGGGGGCGAGCGAAACGAACTCGCCGCGTTCAACCCGCTCCCGGGCGTCGCGCTGAGTCGGCGGTGAGGAATGCGCTCGGCGCGATCCAGTAGGACTGGCGAAATTTGCTGAAGGATCTGGCAGCGTTGTGGCAGCCAGCCGGGCTGGCGCATATCGAACGGAACCAGCCATCCGCTGTAGAAGTTCAGACACATGTGAGAATCCGGCAACGATGAAATGAGGGGATCGTCCCGCGTATCTTGGTGGTGCTTAATCGACCAAGATCCAGGAGACCCCCTCATGGCCAAGCATAGCAAG
>Ga0136611_10003561_pt1 | contig 10887 bp, 9 predicted proteins | sample AntDrymUQ2232306_2_FD_106645 | JGI IMG/M metagenome (GOLD analysis project Ga0136611, IMG submission 106645) | Polar desert sand microbial communities from Dry Valleys, Antarctica - metaG UQ223 (23.06) | ecosystem: Environmental > Terrestrial > Soil > Desert | place: Antarctica: Dry Valley... | reverse complement strand
GAGTCCGCGATTTTTTAATTCTGAGAAAAGGTTTTGCAAATCGTCGGGACTTTCGTATTCGATGAGTTCCGCGTCAATCGCTCGCTGCCCTTTGCTTTCGATGACCAAAGGCGCGGCGAAGTAATTCGCGGCGATTCGCTGCGGATCGTCAATCGTCGCCGATAGAGCGCAGAACTGAACGTCTGCATCGGCGGCATCGCCTTGTCGGTGCGCGAAATTTCTCAAGCGGCGCAGGCGATTCAGCAGAATACGCAGTTGGTCGCCGCGCGCGGTATCGGTGTAGAGATGCAGTTCGTCCAGAATGACGGCGCGAATTTCTTTTAACATTCGCGGGCGATTTGCCAGCAGCGAATCAAACGATTCGGGCGTGGTCAGCAAAATGTCGGCGCGCCGGTTCGGTTTGAGCGCGGGTTCGTCGCCGGTTTTAATCGTTAAGTTGAGCGCGAGTTTTTCTAAAGGCTGCGCCAATCGTCTGGCTAAATCTCTGGTCAAAGCGCGGGTCGGAACGACAAAAAGCGTGCTGACAGCGGGCTGCTGGCGGCTTTTTGTTCGTTCGCGTTTTTGGAATTGTCTTTCCAGAATCGGGGCAAGCGCGGCTTCGGTTTTGCCGCTTGCCGGCGCCGCCACGAGAACGCAGTTTTTCCCTTCGAGCAGCGGGTCAAGCGCTTTTGCCTGAATCTCCGTAAATCGCCCGAAGCGCGATAATAAAGCGTCAAAAGTGTGCGGCAAGCGATTCATACATCTCCAATCCAGACAAGACGTTTTTTCAATCTGGTATTCTCCAGAGCTTTATAAAATCGCGCGTCGGCGGTGACGAATGCACAGGACAGAGAAATTGCCAAAGTCAGATATGACCAATCATAGACGGTCTGACCTGACAGGCGCGCTCCGGTAAAAGCGGCTCTAAGTAAAGATTGGTGCGAATGAAATGTGATATTCTGCTTGCTGAAAGCACTGATTATCGCGCTCGCTTCCCGTTCGGTTAAATCGTTTTTGCGGACTTTTTTCCAAATAATACTGCCAAACTCCGGCAAAATCAGTTCCGGCGCGTGAATTTCATACGCGCCGTTTAGCAATTTTTCGGCTTCCGGCGTATAAATTTCCGCAACATACCACTTTACCGCCACGCTCGCGTCGGCAACCGTCATCATCGCGCCCGGTCCTCACGAAGGAGTTCGGCGCTGTCGCTTTGTTTTTTTACCTTCAGCGACTCTCTAATTTTTCTTGCCGTTTCGAGTTCCGATAAAGGCTCGGCTTTTGCCGCCGCGTCTTTCAAAATTATCTGCACTTCCGCTTGCAGTGAACGACCGCTTCGCGCTGCGCGGCTTTTGAGTTTTTCAAGAATTGACGGTTCAACGTCTCTTACTAAAACATTAGGCATAATTGAAAACTCCTTTTTTAACAAATCTCTGCTTGCGTAATGATAGCAAGGGAACAATAAAGACTAAAATCTGAAACGAAGCGGCAATTTGTAATTACTCGCGCCCCAATAAAGCGCGGCGCAATTCTCCGACGGCTTGCGCGGCGGTGTAGTCGGGATGAGCGTAACAGCGGTCGTAAATATCAACGGCGAGGCGAATCGTTTGGCGCAGATTGAGCAGATTGTTTTCCAAAAATTCAATCAAGCCCGCCGAAACGTCCAGATAATGATTGGTATTTTCGTATTCGTAGGCTTGGCGATGCAGAACGTAAAGCCGCGCCATCAATTCGTCGAGCGCGGCGGCGGGCAGCGAGCGTTTTAATGAAATTATCTGCTCGTCGTCGAGCCAGCGGCGATAATCAAACGTGCTGGCGGACGGCGTAACGGCGAATAAAAGCAGAAGCTGACTGCGCTCGGTCAAACGAAACGGATGCGGACGATGCTGGTGTTCAAGCAGATTTTCGCTCAGACGACAATCGGGACGCGAAGCCAGAGCCGTGTAAATCAAGCCTTTGAAAAAATTGTCGGCGCGTTCCTGCCCGCGCCCGTTGAGCAGGCTGTAATGCTCGGATTCGTCAATGAAAACGGCGAGTCCGGCGTAACCGGCTTGCCCGGCGAGCCAGCCCCAACCGTTGAGCAGATAACAATACTGGTCGGCGGCGGTGGTAATCTGCGACAAATTCGGAATCGGCATTTCCTTGCTTTTGAAGGCAATCGCGTCGCGCACTTTTTTGATGACGATTTTTTCGCCCGAAATCCAATCGAGTAATAACATCAACGCCTCGTCGTCGCGCTCGCGCATCAGCGAATAATTATACAGAAGCGAGCCGAAAATCGTGCCGCGCAGATTTTCGACTAACTCGGCGTAGAGTTTCGGCGAGGCGACGATTTTTTCGAGCAGCGGAACGACGGTTTTACTATCCGCGTCGTTCGGATAACGAAGGGAACGCATCAGCGAATGATAAATTCTTTGCGGGCGATTCGGCGGAACTTCGCGCAAGTCAAGGCTCGTCGTCGCCACGATAAAATTATTTTCCAGAGCCTCCTGCGCCGCGAATTCAAAGAAATGACTTTTGCCCGCGCCGTATTCGCCCAACACAAAACGCACATCGCCGCCCTGCCGCGCGACATTATCAAAAGCCTTATGCAAACTTGCCTGTTCGTCTTCCAGCCCGACGCTCAATTCGCGGATTCGCTTGGCGGGAACGACACCGTAACGCAGCGCTTCGATAATTTGCCGCGCCTCAAAACGCCGGATGTCTTCGGCGGTGCGCGGCGGTTCTTCTTTTTGAATCGGCAAGACGGGTGCCGGCACAATCGGCTGTGAGTTTTCCGAAAGCGTGAGAATATTTGTCTGCACGACGGCGCGAATTCCGTTGTCAAAACGCACGACGGCTTCACGCGCCGCGTTGCGGATTTCCAAAATTCGCCCACGTCCGAACAAAGGATGATTCACTATCGAATCGGTCATAAGTTTCAATTACGAATTACGAATTACGAATTTCAAATGACGAACGAATTTTAATTATCAATCAATTCGTAATTCATAATTAACCTAATACTCGCCCACCTCGCTGCGCCCTAACTGCTCGGTGACGTTGCGAATCACGCCTTCGACGTTATCAACTTCGTAGAGTTTTTCGCCCGCGATGCGCTGCTCGGTCAAGATGTCAATCAGCGATTTGATAAAGTGTCGGCGATGGCTGGTCGAAAGCAGCGAGCCGCAGCTTTCCGCTAATTTAGCGATGTTCGCGGTTTGCGTTTCGCGGTTAAATTTAATGTCGTAGCCAGTCTCAAAAACGTCAATCAGCTTCGCGCCGATCAGTCTCAAAAGTTCTTCGCCCGGATAATCGAGTTGGTCGAGGCTGATTTGGACGCTATACGGATTTTTTCTCGAAAATTTCACTTTTGAGCTGATGCGCTGGCTCAAGGCTTCGTATTGCGGCGCGATGTTCGTTACGAAATACGGCGGCACGGCATAGACAAACAGCGACGACGGCAGACTCTCGCCCGCGCAGCGGTCAATCACCTCGCGCAGATTGTCGCAGGCGACTTTTTCCGTGCGCGACGAACCGATGCTGACCATTCTGTCGCCTTCGTCAAAAAGCAAAACAAGTCCGGCGTAACCTAATTCGTGAATCAACTGCGCCAGCGAGCGCAGCATTTTAAAGGCAGTCGAGCGGTCGGGTTTCTCCGTGATGCTGAATTCCCGCACGTCCTTTAAATTGACGGATTCGCCGCGCAGCCACGCGCCCAACAGACGTTTTTTCGTCTCGTCTTCTTCGGCGACGGCTTGCAGATAAAAATAAACCGCGTGCCGAAACGAAGGACTTTCAACCTTAAACCGCAGAATCGTTTCCAGCCATAATTTAGCGCGCAGGTCAATGCCCATCGGTGTCAGCGGCTGATCAACGCCGAGCGTGCGAAGCGTGTGGTAAAAATGATTTTCTAAAAAGGCTTCGATGCCTTGCGGGTCTTCCGTATTCGGGTCGGCTTCGTGAAAAATCAGATTGCCGACAACCGCCTGATAAACTTTTAGCTGATTGTCGTAGGGACATTCTTTCGGGCTTAATTCCGTGCGGCTGACGACGTAGCCGTTTTCCCAAGCCTTATCTCGAAGGCGATAAAGAAAATGCGACTTGCCGCTGCCGTATTCGCCGACAATCAATTTAAAACTCGAACCGCCGTCGCGCAAATATCCGCGTAAGTATTCTTCTTCGAGCGTGCCGAGCAGCGAATCAATCCCGACCGTATAAGCCTCCAGCCCGCGCGTCGGCGGAATTCCCGATTCACCCAATTTGCGAATGATATGCTGCGCTTCCGTTTGCGTAATCATAAATTTGCTTCAAAATTCAAGGTTCAAGGATTCAGATTTTAGGTTTCAGGTTCAAGATTTCAGGAACAGTTTTAGTCTTGAACTTTAAACTTTGAACCTTGAACCTATTTCTCGGCGAAATAAAGGTCTTTAATAAACTGTCCCTGCGTCGCTTCGGTGGCGAGAAACATCACGCGCGCCGTGTCGCCGCCGACATCAATCGTCGAAGTTCCCAGATTCAGCCGCAGCCCGTTGTAATTTAATTTGTTCTGACGGCGTAGTTCGAGCATATCGTAAGCGAAATGCGTTTTCGGATAATCCTTAAAACTGTTTTTGGAAGGCGTTTTGCGAAAGGACAAAGGCTGGCGCACTAAGACCAATTCACGATAACAATCAACAATGCTCATCCGCGTTCCCGGCGGCTTTCCGGCGAGTTTGAGCGTTCGTTCGTAGGCTTCGTAAATTTCTTTGATGAGTTCGTCGTAATCCGTTTTCCTTTCGCAAATCTCGCGTCGGGCGCGTTCGTATGCGCCGACGACCTGCGCGACATCGAGCTTAATTTTCTTGCCCGAAACCGGCTGCCGCGAAAACGTCATTTCCACCTGTTTGCGCCGAATATCCGGTTTGATGATAAACAACTCCGCCACAAGCGCGTTCGGTTCGCCCGCCAAAACGATTCCGATTTCCTTAAACGCTTCGCGCAAATCGCGGACGAAAGTAAATTCGAGTTCTGAAAGATGCGTTTCGGCTAACGCTTGCAGTTCTTTAAAAAGTTTATCCGCGCCCGTCGGCAATTCCAACTCCGGCGGCGTATTCTCCAAAGCCGCGACCGCTTCAGACAGAGCGACGGCGTTGTTGTGCGGGTCTTTGAGCGCGCGCAAAACTTGTTCGATTGGCTTTAACACGCCGCGCCTTTGATTGACTTCGTTTGTCAACTGTCGGCGCGCCTCATTCAACTCCGCCGTCATCATTTCCGCATCCATCTTTTTATGTTTACCTCAAATATTTTTCTTTCATATTAGATGATGATATTGGTCTTATAACAAGTTTAATGCGTAATTTTACAACTTTGCAACCGTCATCTGAATTATCATCATCAGTAATAATCTTAAAATTATCTCGTTTACAATGCTTCGAAGACAATTAAGCTCGACTTTATCCAAAATTGAAGATTGATATTTGAAAACAGAACGCCCGGCAGGTAAGTTCATTTTGATATTTCCAACCAAAGAAAAGTCAAAAGGAGAGTAACCGATGCCGAGCCTTCTGATGAAGTTTGTTATAGCATTCGAGCCGCTGTTTTCCAAGCCTGTTTTTAAGCGCGTCAAAGTTTTGGTGATGGGTGCGATTGTCGCGCCCCGATCACGCACGGTGACAAATGCGCTGCGCGTCATGGGGCTCAGCCGGGAAAAGCATTTTCAAGCCTATCACCGGGTACTTTCGCGCGCCGTTTGGAGTTCGCTGCGAGGCTCGCGAATCTTGCTCGAACTGTTGCGCAAGGCGTTTATCAATCGTTATAATATCTTACGAGGTAAATTTTCTGCTCTTATTTCGCCTAAAATTAATTCTTTAAATAGTCTGGATTTTGTAGTTGACGCCTTGTTTGACGGGCGGCGTTTCAGAGCATTAACTTTAGTCGGGTTGATCGATATTAATGCGAAGAGCAAAATTTACTTTTGAAGATCGGCTGATTAAACCCGATTGACCTCGCTATCTTCTGCGTACTTGCAGGATACTCGCAAAAAAGCTGAAAAGGATCGACTCAAAGCCTAATGAAGCTAACATGACGCCGGGAATAACGAGCCGCAACGTATAACTGTATTCGAGATTGCCGAAATCGGTATTGCGCCACTCGTTGACGGTAAAACCTAATAAAGTTAATCCCGTCACCAGCATCAGCAAGCTAATCAGCAATCCGTTTTCGAGATTGACCGTTTTATATAACCGATCCAAGCGTTTGTCTTCCGGCACCATTTTTTCGTTAATCGCAAAAGTCTTAGTCAAAATTGCGAATAAAATCGCCTGAAAGCCCGAAGTGATAAAAAAACTGGAAAAAAGCAGCGTATGAACATCGAAATGGATTCGCCCGGCAATGGTCAATCCGGGCAGCCCGAGAACGTAGCCGATTATTCCCAGAAAAATGAGCAAACAGCCGGGAACGAAAAAAAGCCATTTCGGACTGTATAACAAAAAGAAACGGAGCGTTCGCCAGCCGTCGCGGAACGTGTTCAAATGCGGCGGGTGGGATTTGCGCCCGTCTTGATGCAGCGTGATCGGAACTTCGGCGATTTCCGTGCGGTAGAGACTCGATTTGATAATCATCTCGGTGGCGAATTCCATTCCCGTGCATTGCTGATCGAGCGATTCGTAGTGAGCCTTCGTAAAACCGCGCATTCCGCAGTAAACATCGTGTATCGGAGCGTAAAACCAGGTTCGAGCCAGAATCGAAAACATCGGGTTTCCCCACCAGCGATGCAGAAAAGGCATCGCGCCGGGCAGAACCGTGCCACCGCCGCTCGGCAACCGGCACCCCTGCACCAAATCATAGCCTTCGCGTAGTTTTTCGACGAATTTCGGAATTTCAAGAAAATTGTAACTGTCGTCGGCATCGCCCATAATGACGAATTTCCCTTTGGCTGCCGAAATGCCGCCCATCAAGGCACTGCCGTAACCTTTTTCCTTGACGTCGACGACTCTGGCACCGAGCCTGCGTGCTATGTCCGGCGAACCGTCGGTGCTGCCGTTGTCGGCGACGATAATTTCGCCGGAAATGTTGTTTTCCGACATCGCCCGCCGCGCTTTTTCGATACAAACGGCTAAAGTATCCGATTCGTTTAAGCACGGCATCACGACCGAAAGCTCTATATTCACAGCTTCGTCGAAATTATCTTTTCCCATTGCCGCCGTCGACTCTTTGGTTAACAAACTGATTGATTCCATAAATTAAACTTTTACCTATCACACGTCTTTAAATCCTTCTAAACCATGAAACGTGCGGCGAAAATAGAAAAAGAGATGAGCCGTTACTGGGAGAATTAATAACATCTTATGGTATATTTATATAATATCAAAGTGTTTTATTCTTGTTTGAGCATTCTTCAAAACAATCTTTTATTGCCCACGATCGTATAAAAAGAAGAATTAAATTTTTCGAGTAAATAAAATGTATTGCTGTCATATAAGTCTGTCGCACCGGTTGCAAAATGCGGCGGAATGACTGCAGATACAACACGTTTGCGCCTTAGAAAGAAGGTTCTGAGTTTGAGGAAACATATCTTATAGAAATGCCAGTGTATATAGGTGATCGCTAACGAGGCAGAAATTGGAATTGCCTAATCCAACATCAGGTTAAGGCGACAACTTCTTTGGCAATGAAGCCGCATCTGAAGAACTACAAAGTGAGATAGCGGGTGGATGCAATAACTCTGTGTGTGAACGCTTCGGCACGGGGAAAAATGCCTTGAGCTTGAGAAATTGTTTCTCGTATAGATGCCAACTTATAAAAGCGCAAATCAACGAAAGCGAAATTGCACATCCGAGATACAACATCTGCCACGGGAGAATTGACCCTCCGATGACAAAGCCGGAATCTGGATTGAAACCGATTTTTAAAAAGACATCGTTCATAATCATATGAAATAGGTAGAGCGCAAAGCTAAACTTTCCGAAGATTCGAAGAATTTTCAGATGGGTTAGACGTTGAAGAAAACTGCCCGGCATTGCAACCAGAGTGCCGACCACTAACGCGCCCCAGAGCCACACAAAGAGAGTAATCTGAATCGCAATGCTAAGCGTGCTTCCCGGTTCATAAGCGGTTCCTGAGAGAGCTTCCATTACGACAAAACCGGCTAGAGCAAGCGCGGCGGCGATTAACGACCAGCGTTTCAGATTGCCGAGTCCGGTTGTTGAGCGAGCTGTCACCGCAATTGCCGCCCCTAACGCGATGCCGTCCATCCGCGCAAATGTGACCGTATAAATTGCCGCCCATGAAGCCCCGAACGCCACCATTGCAAAACGAATTAGAACCGAAGCGACAATCAGCGCTAAACATAGTCGCAACAGTTTCCGCTGTGGAGTAAGCAGGATTACTACAGCCCACAGCAGATAAAACTGTTCTTCGATTGAAAGAGACCACCAACCGCCGACAGAGAGCGGAGTCGCTATATGGAAATCACCGGTCAGTGCGACAAGCCAATTGACCATATGAGTCCAAATCCACCATTGGTTTTCATGCAGGACTTGCACGCCTTTGGCTGCTTTTTGTCCGCCGACCAACGGGCTGAGTAACAACAGTCCGGCAAAAAAGCCGTAGTAGAGCGGCAGAATTCTTAGCGCGCGACGGACGTAAAAATTGCGAAAGTAATTCTCAGTGCCTTTAGCATCAACCAGAATTCCTGTGATGAGAAATCCCGACAGAACAAAAAAAAGATTCACGCCGCTCCATCCGTAAGAAGTCAGTTTGTAGAAAATCGAATCAACGCTTGACGCCGGTTTCATTTGCGCGAGATGGAAAAACATCACCAGCAGGATCGCAATGCCGCGTAGTCCGTCCAGACCCGGTAAAGCGTGTCATTCAGCGGTTTTTACAATTATCGGCTCTTTAGCTGCATTAACTGACATCTTAAAATATCTTAACAAATCTCGCAGGTAATTCACCGTAATCGTTGAAGCTCGCCCCGCGAGTCCATCTCTGCTCGACGAAACAGCGGCGGGTTGACGGCGGCGAGCCGGATGGATGTTTCAAATTCGGTGCTCGCTTCGTCTCGTCGTCCTGAGCGAACCAAAGCAAGCCCTAAAACGTAGTGCATATTCGGGTCGTCGGGCGCGAGTGCGACTGCCTTTGCTCCGTCCACAGCGGCTTCTTCAAAACGATTCATATCAATTAATTGACGGGCGCGTCCATAGTGACTCAAAGTGGCGACGAGCGGAACTTCAAAACGCCCGCGATACACCAAAATGCTGCCGCCGATGATAGCAATCGGCTCGGACTGTATCACGGGCAGATATTCGTTGCCGCGCGGCAAAATCGCGCCGCTCATCGGCGGTAAAACCCAGGTGCTTAAAAGAATCGTTCCTTCGATCACCGGCGGCGTCGGCTCGATTAGCCGCTCGGTCGTATTCCAGTTAGACCCGGTTCCGGGCAGCAAACGGCAGGGCTGCTCAAGGCGATTGATTTCAACATTGTCGTTACCCGCAAACCAGCAATCTGTGATGTTTTCTCGCGCCAGATACTCGTTCGCCAATTTTAGGCTTTGTCCCCAATCAACGTTTGAATCAGCCAGAAGGCGATGCGTGTTGTCCACGCCGCCCCAAAAATCGTTAGAAAAAGCGAGGTAATTCGGAGCGGTGCGAACGGCGACTGCCGCGTGAAAAACAAGCAGCGCGATTAACGCATAACCGACGATTCGATATTTTCTCGCCCAAAAACAAACTCCGGCGGCGGCAATGACGATGAAAAAAGGATAAACCGGCAGAATGTGGCGCACGCCGATGTTCATCTGCGAGGTCATGCTAACGGCAAGAAAGAGAAGCGACGGCACAAGCAGAAATAACATTTCGCGCCCGCGCCGGCGGTAAAGTTCGAGCATCAGCAAACCGACTATCAGCAGGACGAGCAGCGCGACGCTCGTCTTTATCGCAAAGGCGACGGGAAAGTAAAACCATTGCCCGGTCGGATAACCTTCGTTGAATAAAAACATCCGGCGGCTGCTCGTGGCGAAGACGTTAGCCATACCGTTATTATACGATTCGGGAAGAATGCGGAAACGATTCAACTTCAAAACCACGCGCTGGGCGAGCGAATCTCCGTACCACTCGAAATTTTCAATCGGAATCGTATTTCCCGTCGCGTTCGGCAGCGCGTTGAAGCGAAAACCGTAAGAAGCCCAGAGCAAAACTATGCCGATTAAAACAATTCCGGCGAACGCCGTCGCTCGTCGAAAAATCGGAACGATTAAGCTCTTCTTATTTTCAATTTTGCGGAAAATAAAAAAATCAACTATTAAAGTCAAAAACAAAATCGGCAAAATCAAAATGCCCGAATGCTTCGCCGCGAGCGTCAAACCGACGGCTAATCCGAGAATCAAAAAACGAACCGCGCCGGGCTTTTTCAGGTAACGGTAAAGCGCGTAAGCGGCGGCGAAAGCGGTCGTCGTCAAAGCCATATCGGTCGTAACAAGCGAACCGTGCGCGATTAAATTCGGCTCAAACGCCAGAATCCCCAAAGCCGTCAACGCTTCCCAACGCCCGAACATTTCGCGCGCCGCAAAAAAAACTAACGCCGCCAATAGCAAACTCATCAAAGATGCCGCCAGGCGCGTCGGAATGACGATTGAGTCCGCGCCGTTTTTCGCCAAAAACAACATTCCGCCGCGAAAATCTTCGGATCGGTAATTGATTACCGATCCGCATTCCCAATACGGTTCGATAAATGTGCGCGACATTAAAGGCGCGGCGGCGAGCAATTTCAAAAGCGGCGGATGTTCCGTATTAATACCGAAATCTTCGCATTGCAGATACCTGTGTCCAGCTATACCTTACAAGGCAATAACTTTGGTTTCTGAAAAAGTTTGAAAATTCAATTTTAACAACGAATCTAATGCTTCTTTGTGCTTTGTTTCGCTTTGCTCTAAGCACTTTGTAATGGCTGCTT
>Ga0136611_10003560_pt1 | contig 10889 bp, 9 predicted proteins | sample AntDrymUQ2232306_2_FD_106645 | JGI IMG/M metagenome (GOLD analysis project Ga0136611, IMG submission 106645) | Polar desert sand microbial communities from Dry Valleys, Antarctica - metaG UQ223 (23.06) | ecosystem: Environmental > Terrestrial > Soil > Desert | place: Antarctica: Dry Valley... | reverse complement strand
GCCACCAAGGTCGGCAAGGACACGGCGCTGGCGCAGATCGTCACCCTGGTCGAGCAGGCGCAGGGCTCCAAGGCCCCGATCCAGCGCCTGGCCGATGTCATCTCCTCCTACTTCGTCCCGGCCATCCTCATCCTGTCCGCGCTGACGTTCGTCGGCTGGTTCGCCTTCGGGCCGGACCCGCGCTTCACCCTGGCGCTGCAGACGTTCATCGCGGTGCTCATCATCGCCTGCCCCTGCGCGCTGGGCCTCGCGACCCCGACCGCGATCATGGTCGGCACCGGCAAGGGCGCCGAGGCGGGGGTCCTCATCCGCGGCGGCGAGGCCCTGGAAGGCGCGCACAAGGTGGACGCGATCGTCCTGGACAAGACCGGCACGATCACGCGCGGCAAGCCCGCCGTCACCGATATCGTCCTCGACGACGCCTTCGGCGGCACCCGTGACGACCTGCTGGCGCTGGCGGCCGCGGCGGAGCAGGGCTCCGAGCACCCGCTGGGCGAGGCGATCGTCGAGCGGGCTCGCGAGCAAGGGCTCGCGTTCGCCCCGGTCGAATCGTTCGACTCGGTGACCGGGCGCGGGATCAGCGCCGTGGTGGGCGGCCGCGCGGTCCTGCTCGGCAACGCGGCGCTGCTCGCGGACTGGGCGGTCCCGACGGCCGCCCTGACAGCGACCGCCGACGCCCTGGCCCGCGCCGGCAAGACGCCGATGTACATGGCGGTGGACGGGAAGCCGGCCGGTGTCGTCGCCGTCGCCGACACGGTCAAGCCGGAATCGCGCGAGGCGATCGCCAGCCTGCGGGCCCTCGGGCTCGACGTCTGGATGCTCACCGGGGACAACCGCGCGACCGCCGCCGCCATCGCGAGCCAGGTCGGCATCGCGCCGGAGTACGTGCTTGCCGAGGTCCTGCCGGGCGAGAAGGCGGCGAAGATCGCGGAATTGCAGGGCCGCGGCAAGGTCGTGGCGATGGTCGGCGACGGGGTCAACGACGCCCCCGCCCTCGCCCGCGCCGACCTCGGGGTCGCGATCGGCACGGGTGCCGACGTGGCGGTCGAGGCGAGCGACATCACCCTGGTGGGCGGCGACCTGCGCGGCGTGGTCAGCGGGATCGCGCTCTCCCGGCGGACGGTGGCGACGATCAAGCAGGGTCTCTTCTGGGCCTTCGCCTACAACGTCGTCCTCATCCCGGTGGCGATGGGCGTCCTCTATCCCTTCACCGGGCAACTGCTGAACCCGGTCCTCGCCGCCGCCGCGATGGCGATGAGCTCGGTCAGCGTCGTCACCAACAGCCTGCGGCTGCGCGGCTGGACGGCCCCGAAGACGGCGCGCGAGATCACCCACCCGGCGCTCGGCAAGCGCGTCGCCGAGTGGAGCTACCTGGTGGGGATCGCGGTCCTGGCCCTGGCGGTCGGTGCCGGCGCCTTCTGGGCGAGCAGCCGGGGCATGGGCGCGGGGACCCCGTCCGGCCACGGTATGGCCGGCATGAGCGAGACGGTCGTCGCTCCGTCCGCCGCCGGCCTGCGCGTCGAGTGGGCGAGCGAGCCCCCCGCCCCCGCGCCCGGCCAGCCGGTCGCGCTGCGCTACCGCGTCGTGGAGGCGGCCAGCGGGCGGGCGGTCACCGACCTGCCGATCGACCACGAGCGCCCGATGCACCTGATCGTCGTCAGCCGCGACCTGGGCACGTTCCAGCACATCCACCCGGAACTTTCCGGCGAGGCGTATGGCGTCACCACGACCCTTCCCGCAGGCGCCTACACCCTCTACAGCGAGTTCCTGCGCGATGGGCGCACGGTCCTCGACCGGCGCCCGCTGACGGTCGGGGCCGCCACCGCGACCGGCCCGGTCGGCCTCGCGCCGGATCTGGCGCCGAAGACGGTCGGCGACGTGACGGTCGCCCTCACGATCCCGCAAGCGCTTCAGGCGGGGCGGGCGGCGACGCTCACCTTCGCCCTGACGGCGAACGGCCAGCCGGTGACCGGCCTGACCCAGTACCTCGGTGCCGACGCGCACGTCGCCGTCGTCTCGGCCGACAGCAGCCAGTTCGCCCACACCCACGGGGAGACCGTCGGCGCGGCGGCCGGCCACGCCGACGATGGAGCGCACGCCGCGGGCTCTGCGATCGGCCCGGAGATCGGCTTCACGCACACCTTCGCGACGCCCGGTCTGCACAAGGTCTGGGGGCAGTTCAACCGCGGCGGTACGATCATCACCGTCCCGTTCGTCATCGAGGTGCGCTAAGGCACCCACAATCACGGTTCCATTCCCGCGCGCCAATCGCGGCGCGCGGGCGGGACATAGAAAACGCATCGCTCGGCATGAGCCGAGCAAGTACAAGGAGGCACGAGCCATGAGCAGCACGATCGAACAAGCAACCCTGACGGCGCCGGACATCTCCTGCGGCCACTGCGTCGCCACCGTCACCAAGGCCGTCGGCGGCCTGACGGGGGTCAGCAAGGTCGCGGCCGACGAGCAGACCAAGCAGATCCGGGTCGAGTACGATCCCGCCCGGGTCTCGCTGGCGCAAATCGAGGCGACGCTGGACGAGGAAGGCTACCCGGTCCAGAAGTAAGGGTCGCGGTTGAGGAGGGCGGCGGGTCGTCGTCCTCCTCGCCGATCACGATGGAGGGCTACCCCGATGGCGAAAGATCGCGTGTGCGGGATGGAGATCAGCGAGCAGCAGGCGACCGACCGCGGGCTGACCAGCGAGTATCAAGGGCAAACCTATTATTTCTGTTCTCCGGGTTGCCAGCGCAAGTTCGATCAACGTCCCGAGCAGTATCTCGGCGAGCAAACGGGCCAGCGCTGAGGGGACATGGAGACGGTCCCGCGACCCCGCCCGCCGGTGCCGGGGGGGAGGCGCCGCCAGGCAGCGCGGTCGACATGGTGACGATGCCACACGCCGTGGCCCGCAGAGACGGGTGTTCGCAAGCGGCAGACGTCGTGGCGGTGCGCGGGGCGTGACCGTGGCCCGGTTGCCCGCCGCTGTCGCCGCGGATTCGCGGCGCGGGAAGCGGCAAACCACGGGAGCGATCGTCGGTCAGGAGGGTGCCGGATGACCCCATTGCAGCAATACGGCTTACTGCTGGCCATGATCGTCGGCACGATCGGTTTGGTCGTCATGCTCTACCTGATTGCGCGCACGCTCGGCAAGCCGCGCGAGGAACCGGGCAAAGACGTGCCGTTCACCGGCGGCACCCTCGCGCCGAAACCGGCCTGGGTGCGCTATCATGTCCGCTATTACGGCTTCGCGCTCCTCTTCCTGGCGTTCGACATGGAGATGGCCTTCATGTATCCCTGGGCGGTCGTCTACCGGGAACTCGGCCTGACCGCCCTCCTGGATATGGGCGTCTTCCTGGCGATCCTCTTCCTGGGCCTCCTCTACGGCTGGAGCCAGGGGGCCTTCGCATGGCAATGACCGGAGCCCGCACGGGCGCGGCGACGCGCTTCCGCCGACTGGTCGGGCGCGCGATCGCCGCCGACCTGACCGCGTTCGTCGTGCCGGGCCCGGAGATCGCCCGCGCCCGTGGGCTCGATCCCGGCGCCGCAGGCCTGCGCGTTGTGCCCACGCCGCGCCATGCCACCGTGCTGGTGATCGTCGACGCGCTGCCGGAGCGCCTCGCGCGAGCGGCGGCGGTCGCCTACGCGCAGATGCCGCGCCCGCGCGCGATCCTGGCGCTCGGCGTCGCCACGGTGCCGCCCCTCCCCGCGCCCGATGTCAACGCGGCACTCGAGCAGTCCGCGCTGCTGAGCGCCGTGACCGACCTGCGTCGGCTCATCGCCGACACCGCCTTCAGCCCCGCGACCGTGGCCTTCGAGGTCGCGGCGCTGCGGACCACGACCGAATACACCTGTCCGATGCACCCCGAGATCGTCCGCGCCGCGCCGGGCCCGTGCCCCATCTGCGGGATGGATCTCGTGCCCCGGGAGGATGTCGACGAGGACATGGCGCATCGCCCCATGGGGATGGCGCACGGTGCCAGGGCGATCCCGCCCGATCCGGCACAGGGAGCGGCGGGGCGGGGTACCGCGCCGACCTACACCTGCCCGATGCACCCGGAGATCGTGCGGGATCAGCCGGGCAAGTGTCCCCTGTGCGGGATGGACCTCGTGCCGCGCGAGGATGTCGGCGCGGGCATGGATCACGACGCTCCGGCGATGGCCGACGGCGCGGCACACGGCACCGTGGCGGACCCTCCGCCGGACGGCTACACCTGCCCGATGCATCCGGAGATCGTGCAGGGTGCGCCCGGGGCGTGTCCGTTGTGCGGGATGGCGCTCGTCCCGCGCGAGGGCACCAATGCGGCGAACGGCCACGGCACCATGGCGATGGGGCAGGGCCCGGCGGATGGTGGGGTGAAACCGGCATACACCTGCCCGATGCACCCCGAGATCGTCAGGAACACACCGGGCAAGTGCCCCCTGTGCGGGATGGACCTGGTCCCCACCGCCGACGTGGATGGCGATGACGCCGCGATGGGGAGCATGCCTACCGCCCACCGGCAGCACGAGGCGGCGATGATCGGTGCGTCGCATGACGACCACGGGGCGGTGGCGGGACTGGATCGCGGGGCCATCACCCCCCCTCCGCATCCGGGGCCGGGCGGCGGCGAGCCGGGGAGCGCTGCCGGCGCGCGCAGCTCGCAGGGGACGGCGATGGACCACAGCATGCACGACATGGGCGAGATGGGTGACATGGACGGCATGGATCACAGCGCGCACATGCAGGGCGGCTTCATGTCGATGGTCGCGATGACGCGGGATTTGCCGCGCAGCCGCGACGGCCTGCCGATGGAGTGGGCGGACGCCCCGTTCGGCCCGCTCTTCCCGGGCCTGCCCGGCGGGCTCGACCTCGCGCTGACGCTCGACGGCGACGTGGTGGCGCGCGCGACCTTGACCCCGGGCGCGACCGCCCGTAACCTCGCCGCGACATGGCCCGGCCCGGCCGTGGCGTTGCCCGATCGGCTGACCCGGCTCGATCCGCTGAGTCCTTTCGCCTACCATGTGCTGGCGCTCCGTGCCCTCGAAGCGGCCGCCGGGACCATCGTGGACGACGCGACCGCCCGCGCGCGGATCCGCGGGCTCGAGCGCGAGCGGGCGGCCAGCCACCTCGGCTGGTTGGCGAGTTTCGGTGCCCTGCTGGGCGTCGGCTGGCTGGCCGCGCGGGCGGCGACGCTGCAACTCGCCCTGCTCGCGCCGTCCGGGCCGCCGCAACCGGCGCGGCTCGACACGGCGATCCGGCGACTCGTCGGGGGGGTCGAGCGGACGCCCTTGCTGGCGCGCAGGCTCGCCGGGCGCGGGCGCCTCCCCGGCATGGACGTGGGCGCGTGGCGCGGCCCCGTGGCGCGCGCGAGCGGGCGCGCGATCGACGCCCGCATGGCCGACCCCGCTTACCGGGCGCTCGGGTTCGTGCCCGTCATCCGCGAGGGTGCGGACGCGCTCGCGCGCCTGCGGGTACGCCTGGCGGAGGTGACCCAGAGCCTCGATCTCATCGCTGCGGCCGCCGCGCCATCCGCGGCCGCGGCCGCGGCGCGCAGCGCCGATCTCCCCGCGGGCCACGACCCGGCCACGGTCGAGACGCCGCGTGGCGCGGCGACCCTCCACCTCACCCTGGAGGGGGATGTCGTGCGCGCGATCCGGCTGGAGACGCCCTGCGCGGCGCACGCCGACCTCGTCGCGGCGGCGGCCGAGGGGCACGAATTGGCCGATGCGCTGGTCGGCATCGCCTCGCTCGATCTCTCGCCCTGGGCGGTCGACCGATGAACGCGGTGTGGATGGGGCTCGCCTGGCTGGCCGGGATCTATCTGCTCGCCGTCATCGAGGAGTGGGGCGCCAGCGGGCGTTTCCGCCCGACCGTGCCGCTCCTGGCCGGCCTCGCGCACCTCGGGCGCGAGTCGCTGGTGCCCCGCCGACCCGACCGCCTCCTCTTCGAGGCCGCGCCGCCGCTGCTGCTGGTCGCCGCTCTCCTCGCGGCGGCGGTCCTCCCCCTCGCCCCCGGGCTGATCGTCGTTGACCTGGCGACGGGGGCGCTCTTCGTCAACGCCGCGCTGGTCTACGTCGCGGTGGCGTTGGTGATGGCGGGCTGGGGGCCGGACGCGGCCTACGCGATGGTGGCGGGCTGGCGTTTCCTGGGCCAGCTCGTCGCCTACGCGATGCTGATCGTGATGCCGCTCACGGCGGTGGCGATGCGCGCCGCCTCCCTGTCGACGACCGCGATCGTCGCCTCGCAGGCGGCGCTGCCGAACGCGCTCGCCCAGCCGCTCGGCTTCGTGCTCTTCGCGTTGGCGGCGCAAGCGACCTGCTTCCTCCCCCCCTTCGACGCGCCGGTCGCCCCCGGGGAACTGGCCGGCGGGGTGTTGGGCGAGTACACCGGGGTCCGGCTCGCGGTCGTCCGCCTCGCCCGCCTGGCGCTCGTCCTCACCCTGGCGACCGCGGTCGCGGTCTTCTACCTCGGCGGCTGGCTGGGGCCGGTGCTGCCGCCCGCGGCGTGGACGGCGACGAAGGCGCTGGCGGTGGCGGCGGCGATGCTCGTCGCCGGGCGTTTCGTGCCGCGCCTGCGGGGCGAGCACACGCTCGCCTGAGCCTGGCAGCTCGGCATCCCCCTGGCGCTGGTCAACATCCTCTGGGTCGGGATCACCCTGCTGGCGGTGCGCTGATGGCGGTGCGCCTCGTCGCTGTCGCCCTCTGCGGGCTCGCCGCCGTCTGGTTCGGCATCCGGGTTTTTCGCACCCGTTCGATGGTCCGCTCCGCGCTCGCCCTCCTCTTCGCGATGGCGGCGCTGGGGGGGCTGTTCCTGGCCCTGGAGGCCGAATTCCTGGGCGTGCTGCAGCTGATGATGATGGCGACCGAGATGGCGGTCATGGCGATCTTCATGGTGATGTACATGATGGATCCGGGCGGCCTGGGGCAGATGGAGATGACCCACCAGAAACGCCTCGCTCGCGGTGCGGGCGCGCTCGGCGGCCTGGGAGCGGCGGCCCTGGCGGTCGGTCTCGCCCTCGGCGGCGGCTGGGGGCCGATCAGCGCCGCCGCGCCGAGTCCCGCCGCCCAGAACCACGACCTCGGGATCGAGTTGATGGAACGTTCGATGATGATCTTCGAGACCGCCGGGGTCACGATCCTGGTGGCGATGGTCGCGGCGACCGCCGTCGCGCTCGGGAGGCGCCGATGATCACGCTCACCGTCGCGTTGCTGATCGGTGCCGCGCTCTTCGGCATCGGCCTCTACGGGGCGCTCAGCCAGACCAACCTCGTCATGATCATGATGGGGATCGAGCTGATGCTCGGCGCGGCGCTGGTCAACCTCGTCGCCTTCTGGCGGTTCCTGCATCCCGACGTCTACGCCGGGCAGATGTTCTTCCTGATCGTGATGACGGTGATGGCGCTGGAGATGGCGGTCGGCTTCGGCGTCGCCACCGCCCGCTTCCGGGCGGCGGGCTCGGTGGAGATGGAAGAGGCCGCAGAGCTCCAGGGATGATGGTCGCCGCGCTCGCCATCCTGGGGCCGCTGGTGGCCGCCGCCCTGATCCTCGTTATACGGCGCGGGGCGGCGGCACTCGCCCTCGGCGGGGCGGCGGTCGGGGTCGGCGCGGCGCTCGTCACGCTGGCCCGCGTCGCCGCCGGGGGGCGCTACGCGGCGACGTTGCCCGGACTGCCAGGTCTGCCGCTCCGCCTCGCCGTCGACCCGCTCGCCGCCGTCCTCGCCGCGACCGTCGCCGTGGTGAGCCTGCTGGTGTTGGTCTACGCCGTCGGCTACATGGCGCGCGAGGCCGACCAGGTGCGCTTCTACGCCGGGATGGCCGGCTTCAGCGCGGCGATGCAGGGGCTCGTGCTGGCCGACGACTGGCTCCTGCTGCTGGCCTGCTGGGAGCTGATCGCGCTCGCCTCCTACCTGCTGATCGGCTTCTGGTTCGACCGACCGGGCGCGCGGGAGCCGGCCACGCGGGCGTTCCTCACCACGCGCGCGGCCGACTACGGCCTCTATCTCGGCATCTTCGCGCTCGTCGCCGCGACCGGCACGACGGCGATCGGCCCATCGCTGGGCGCGCGCGGGGGCGTGGCGACGGTCGCCGGGCTCCTGCTCACCCTCGCCGCGCTGGGTAAGGCGGGGCAGGTGCCGTTCCACGGCTGGCTCCAGGACGCGATGGCCGGCCCGACGCCCGTCTCGGCGCTCCTGCACTCGGCGACGCTGGTGGCGGCGGGGGCGATCCTCCTGCTTCGTGTCGCCCCGCTGCTGCCGGGGACGGTCCTGCTCGTCATCGGCCTCGCCGGCGGGCTCACGGTCCTGCTCACCGGGCTCACCGCGCTGGCGCAGGGCGATCTGAAGCGGCTGCTGGCGGCGTCGACATCGAGCCAGCTCGGCTTCATGCTCCTCGCGGTCGGCGCGGGGTCGCCCGGCGCGGCAATCGCTCATCTCGTGGCCCACGCGGCGATGAAAGGCGCCCTCTTCCTCGGCGCGGGAGTCTTCCAACACGCGCGAGGGTCGACCGTTTTCGCCGCGCTCGCCGGCGTCGGGCGGGCGCATCGTCGGGTCTACGCCGGTTTCGCCCTCGCCGGGCTGGCGCTGGTCGGCGTGCCGCCACTCGCCGGCTTCTGGTCGAAGGATGCGATCCTGGCGGCGACGTTCGCCTCCCCGCACCGCGCCGCCCTCGCGCCGCTCGCCATCCTCGGCACGGCCCTGACCGGCGCTTACGTCGCGCGGGCGCTGCGCCTCCTCTGGCACGGCACCGGGCGGGATGAGCCGGTTGTCGGCCTGGCCCCGATGGGCGCGGCGCTGGCGGGGCTGGCCGCGCTCGCGGCGACGCTCGGCGCCGCCTTCCGGCCGCTCCAAGACCTCCTGGGGGTCACGCTCCCGGAGGGGACCGTCGCGCCCGTCGTCGGGCTCGTCGCGGCGGCGGCGGGGCTGGCCCTCGGCTGGGGCGTCCCGGCCGGTCGCTTCCCCGCCCCGGCCCGTGCCTGGGCGGCGGCGGGCTTCCGCCTCGGCGACGGCCTCGGCGGGCTCGCGGTGACCCCGACGCTGGCGTTGGCGCTGGCGCTCGACGGACTCGACCGGCGGCTCGACGGTGCCGTGCGCGGCGTCGGTCGCGGGGCGCTCGCCGCCGCCGCCGCCGCGCGGGCGGTCGACACGGGTGCGTACGCCGCGATCGGGGGCGTCGGATGGGCGTCGCTGGCGCTGGCCCGCGCGACGCGGCGGACCGACGAGCGCGGGATCGACCGGCTGATCGCCGCGCTCGTCCGGGCCACGCGCGACCTCGGCGCGCGGGTCCGGCGCCTCCAGACCGGCCTGGTCCACCGGCAGCTGGCGCTCGCGGCCGGCGGCGCGCTCCTGCTGCTGGCGTTCCTCGTGGTCGGCGGCCTGCTGGCCGGGGGATAGCCGACCGGTGCGTTATCGGAAAGGGAATCGCGGCATGCCACTCGTCTCGATCGTGCTCTTCCTGCCGCTGCTCGGCGCGGCCCTCCTCGTGGCCTGGCGCCCGGCCGCAGCGCGCGCCGCGCACGGGCTCGGCCTGGTCGTCTCGGGCCTGACGTTGCTCGGCGCGATCGCGATGTGGGCGCGCGGGGCGGGCGCGGGGTTCGCCCAGGTCGAGGAAGTCCCCTGGATCCCCTCGCTCGGGGCGGCCTACCGCGTCGGCGTCGACGGGATCAGCCTGCCGCTCGTGTTGCTGACGGCGACGCTCTTCTTCGTCGCGCTGCTCTTCTCGTCCGCGATCGTCGAGCGGGCGGGTGCCTACGTGGCGCTCTTCCTGCTGCTGGAGACCGCCTGCCTGGGCGTCTTCGTCGCGCTCGACCTGCTCCTCTTCTACACCTTCTTCGAGGTGACGCTGGTCGGGATGTACTTCATCATCGCCGGCTGGGGCTACGCCGAGCGCCAACGCGCCGCGCTGACCTTCTTCCTCTACACCCTGCTCGGCAGCCTGCCGCTCCTGCTGGCGATCCTCGCCCTCTACCTCGGGAGCGACCCGCGCACCTTCGACATGCGCGCGATTATCGCCGCGCCGCCCCTGACCGGCGCAGCGGCGGGGCTGGCCTTCGGCGCGATGTTCGTCGCCTTCGCGGTCAAGACGCCGCTCTTCCCGGTCCACACCTGGCTGCCGCTGGCGCACGTCGAGGCACCGACGGCGGGGAGCGTCGTCCTCGCGGGGGTCCTGCTGAAGCTCGGCACCTACGGCCTGATCCGCTTCGCCCTCCAGATGACGCCGGGTGCCTTCCGGGCCGCCGCGTCCTGGGTCGCCGCGCTCGCCGTCTTCTCGGCCCTTTATGGGGCCTTCGTGGCGCTGGCGCAGACCGACCTGAAGCGCCTGATCGCCTACACCAGCGTCAACCACATGGGCTACGTCGTCCTCGGCATCGCCGCCGCCGCGGCGACCGACGATCCGCGCGCGCGCGCGCTGGCGCTCGACGGGGCGACGCTGCAGATGGTCAGCCACGGCGTCGTCACCGGCGCCCTCTTCCTCCTCGTCGGCGCACTGCAAGACCGGGCGCACACGCGCGAGATCGGAGCGTTCGGCGGGCTGCTCCGCCCGGCCCCGCGACTGGGCTGGTCGTTCATCCTGGCCGCATTCGCCTCGCTCGGCCTGCCGGGCCTGGCCCATTTCCCGGCCGAGTTCCAGATCTTCCTCGGCGCCTTCCGGGTCTGGCCCGCGGCGGCGGCGCTCGCCGTCCTCGGGATCGTCGTCACGGCCGGCCTCTACCTGCGGGCGATCGGGAGCGTGTTCCTCGGCGCGGTGCCTGAGCGCTGGCGGGGGCTGCGCGATCTCGACGCGCGGGAACTCGCGGCGGTGGTCCCGCTGCTCGTCTGCGCGGTCGCGCTCGGCGTGGGGCCCGGCGCGCTGCTGGGTGTCATCCACCGGGCGACGGAGGCGCTGGGACGATGAGCGGCGACATGCCGATGGGGATGCAG
>Ga0136611_10003559_pt1 | contig 10889 bp, 8 predicted proteins | sample AntDrymUQ2232306_2_FD_106645 | JGI IMG/M metagenome (GOLD analysis project Ga0136611, IMG submission 106645) | Polar desert sand microbial communities from Dry Valleys, Antarctica - metaG UQ223 (23.06) | ecosystem: Environmental > Terrestrial > Soil > Desert | place: Antarctica: Dry Valley... | reverse complement strand
GCACGAACCCGATACCGCAGTTGAAGGTGCGCCACATTTCCTGGTCCAGCACGGCGCCTTCGCGCTGCAGCCACGCGAACACCGGCGGCAACATGATCTGCGATGCCTCGATGTCGATCCCCAGCCCTTCGGGTATGACCCGGATGATGTTTTCGCTGAGGCCGCCGCCGGTGATGTGCGCCATCGCGTGGAGGTCGTGCGTTTTAAGGAGTTCCAGCACCGGCTTCACGTACAGGGCGGTGGGCGCCATCAGCGCATCGATCAAGGTCACGCCGCCGATGTCCAGACCGCCCGGGCGGTCCGCGCGGTCGTAGATCTTTCGGATCAGCGAATACCCATTCGAATGCGGCCCGCTGGATGCAATGCCGAGCAGGACGTCGCCTGCGCGCACCTTGCCGCCATCAAGCAGTTCCGATTTTTCCACCGCGGCCACGCAGAATCCGGCCAGGTCGTACTCACCCGGTGCGTACATGTCGGGCATTTCGGCGGTCTCGCCGCCAATCAGCGCGCAGCCGGACAGTTCGCAGCCGCGCGCAATGCCTCCCACCACGGCGACGGTGGTCTCGATGTCGAGCTTGCCGGTGGCGAAGTAGTCGAGGAAAAACAGCGGTTCGGCGCCCTGCACCAGCACGTCGTTCACGCACATCGCCACCAGGTCGATGCCGATGGTGTCGTGGCGGCCCAGTTGCTGGGCGAGCTTCAGCTTGGTGCCAACCCCGTCGGTGCCGGACACCAGCACGGGCTCCCGGTACTTGCCGGAGAGGTCGAACAGCGCGCCGAAGCCACCCAGGCCGCCCATCACCTCGGGGCGATAGCTGCGCCGTACCAGCGGTTTGATGCGGTCGACAAGAGCGTTGCCGGCATCGATGTCGACACCGGCATCGCGGTAACTGAGCGGGGTGGGCGTGGTCACTGTGGCCTCGGCGATCGGAAAGGACGACAGGGTCGCGTCCGCATCGAGCCCATTTTAGCGTGAGGGACGCCTTCACGTGGACGCACGCGCCGCGCTACGGCACCATTTGCGCTGTCTCCGGCGCGCTGCCGGGCAAGGATGTGCAATGCAAAGGATGCGGCAGGGCGGGTGGATCGCGTGGATGACAGCCTTGCTGCTGGCGTGCGGCATGGCCAATGCGCAACGCACCGAAGGCGATCGCGCTGCCGCCAGCGGCGCGTACGAAGCCGAAGTGAGCGTGCGCAACCAGACCGACGGCGAGCGCAGTGGCGCCTTCGGGCGCGCGCTGGCCCAGGTGCTTGCCAAGGCCACCGGCGACCGCGGCGCAGCGCAGAGGCCGGGTGTTCGCGACGAACTCGGCAAGGCGCGGGGCTTCGTTTCCGGCTACGACTATCGCCAGGACGAAGGCGTGTCCGCAACCGGTGCACCCAGCTTCCAGACCACGCTGGTGGTGCGCTTCAAGCGTGACGAAGTCGACGCGATGATCGAGGCGCTGGGGCTGCCGCGCTGGCCGCTTCCCCGTCCCAAGCCGGTGCTGTGGCTGGCCATCGACGATGGCACCGGCCCGCGTCTGGTGGGACTGGGCCAGGTCAATGCGGCGCGCGCCACGCTCGACCAGGCCAAGGCGCGCGGCTTTGCGCTCGGCTTGCCTGCCGGCACCGCGGCCGAACGGGCGGCGGTAGGCGCCATTGCACGTGGCGATGCCACTGCCATCGCCCAGTTGTCGAGCCGCTATAGCCCGCCGATGCAGCTGCTTGGCAAGTTGTCGCGGGGCGCGGGAGGTTGGGTTGCGGACTGGATGTTCGTCGACAAGGGCAAGGTCTTGTCGAGCTGGACCACGACCCACGCGGATGCACGCCGGGCGATGGCGGGTGGCGCCGACGGGGCCGCCGACGCGCTGTTCAAGCGCTATGCCAAGTCTGGCGGCAACGGCCCCCCCGGACGTTACCGGGTACGCGTGATCGGCGTGGACAGCGTGGACGACTACCTGCGCTTGATGGGCTACCTGGACCGCGTGTCCATCGTCAAACGCGTGCAGCCGGTGCTCGCAACGCCCGGCGCCATTGAGCTGGACCTGGACCTCGCCACCGGCATCGCCGGGTTCTCGCGCCTGGTCAATCGAGCCGGCGTCCTGTCAGGCGCAACCAGGGCCGGGACTGCGGATGCCGATGGCGATCCCGCCGATGCCGGGGCCGCTGTGAACGCGTCGCGCGTAACCACGTTCAGGCTTGGCGGTTGAGCGGCCACGCAATGAAGGATGACATCGCCAGCATTGCCCGCTTCTACAAGCGGTTGCAGTGGGTCGCGTTGGCGCTGGGCGTGGCCTGGCTGGTGTGGTTGCTGGCCCCGATCCTGAGCCCGTTCGTATTTGCGGCACTGCTTGGCTGGCTGGGTGACCCGCTGGTGGACCGGCTGCAGCGCGCCGGCCGTTCCCGCAACACCGCGGTGGCCGTGGTGTTCAGCGCGATGGTGCTGGTGGTGGTGGTTGCGCTGGTGATGCTCTTGCCCATGCTGGAACACCAGCTCATGACCCTGGTGCAGTCGCTCCCGCAATACCGCGACTGGCTGGTGACGACCGCGCTGCCCTGGATGGAGCAGAAGACCGGTCTGCAGGTGCTGACGTGGCTGGATCCCGAGCGCATGTTCACGCTGGTGCGGGAGCATTGGCAACGCGCCGGCGGCATCGCCAGCAACGTGCTTGGGTACGTGTCCCGTTCGGGTTTTGCGCTGCTTGGCTGGCTGGCCAACATCGTGCTGTTGCCGGTGCTGACGTTCTTCTTCCTGCGCGACTGGGACGTCCTGCTTGCGCGGGTCTCGGTGTTGGTGCCGCGCAACCACGTGGGCACCGTGCGTACCCTGGCGATGGAATCCGAAGCGGTGCTCGGCGGATTCCTGCGCGGCCAGCTGCTGGTGATGCTGATCCTGGGCGTGCTCTACGGCATCGGTCTGTGGATGGTCGGCCTGAACCTGGGCATCCTGATTGGCGTCATCGGCGGGCTGCTGACCTTCGTGCCTTACCTCGGGCCGGCAGCGGTGATCGTGCTGGGCGGTATTGCCGCGCTGGTCCAGTACGGCGACTGGCAGCACCTGGCCGGCGTGGCGGCAGTGTTTCTGGTTGGGCAAGTGATCGAGAGCTATTGGCTGACACCCAAACTGGTGGGCGCCCGCATCGGGCTGCATCCGATGGCCGTGATCTTTGCTGTGTTGGCAGGCGGCACCTTGTTCGGCTTCCTTGGCATGCTGCTGGCGCTGCCGATTGCGGCAGTGGCCAACGTGATGTTGCGCTATGCGCACGACCGCTACACCCACAGTGAGCTGTATGCCGGCGAAGCCTCGCCGGTCTTGCTCGATGTCCCTGTTGGCCCGGCTGACGCGTTGCATGTTCCAGCTGCCCATCCGCCCACGGCTTGACCGGTGCAATCAGGAATGACGCAGCCGGTTCCGTTCGGACCGCAGTTGCCGCTGGCGCTGCGCTACCCTCCAGACCAACGCTTCGACACCTGGCTGGATGCATCCGCCGCCGGGCCCGTGGCACGCGTGCGCAACGTGGCCACCGGCGGCAGCAGTGAAACGCTATACCTGCAGGGCGGCAACGGCAGCGGCAAGACCCACTTACTGCTGGCGGCCTGCGCGCATGCGGAGACCTGCGGGCGACGGGCACATTACCTGTCGCTGGCGCGGGTGCGCGGTCAAGCGCGCGCGGCGTTCGCCGGCGTCGAGCAATCCGACCTGATTGCGTTGGATGGCGTCGATGCGGTTGCCGGGAATCGCGACGATGAAATCGCCCTGTTCGATTTGCACAACCGCCTGCGGGATGCCGGGGTAGGCCTGCTCTACGCTGCCCGGCAGGCGCCTGCTGCGCTTGCACTGCACCTGCCCGACCTGCGCTCCCGCCTCGCCCAGTGCACCCTGGTGGCGCTGCCGGGACTTGGCGACGACGGACGCGCGAACGTGCTGCGCCGGCGCGCCGCATCACGCGGGCTGGCATTCGACGAGGCTGCGCTGGATTGGCTGCTGACGCGCTGCAGCCGCGACCTGTCAGACCTCGCGGCGCTGTTCGAGCGGCTGGACCGTGCATCGCTTGCTGCGCAGCGCCGCATCACCGTGCCGTTCCTGCGCCAGGTCATGGGCGCCCAAGGCGCGCTCCCGGACGACCCGGGGCACGCGTAGGGTCTCCCGTTCAATCGGCCATGCCCGCTGCACCGGAAGCCTGCACCCCAAGCACGGTTTGCAGTTCCGCAAGCCGTTGAGGCGTGCCCACATCGGTCCAGAGCCCGCGATGGTGCTCGCCGCTGATGCACCCCGCCGCCATGTGCGCACGCAGGATGGATGCCAGCCGGAACCGTGGCGGGTTGTCGTCGGCGCCCGCATCCTGGGTGTGCTGGCGCCAGCCGTCGAGCAGCTGCGGCCGATAGACGCCAAGGCCCGCGTAAGTGAGCCGGAGCGCGCCGTCGTTGCGTACGCGGTGGTCCACGCCCAGCGCGAAATCGCCCTGCGTCGCGTGCGGCGGCCGATCCACCATCACCAGGTGCGCCAACCCGTCCGGTTCACGCGGCAAGGAGGCGAAATCGAAATCCGTCCAGATGTCCCCATTGACCAGCAGGAAGGACTGGTTTGAAGCTGCGCCCTCGGCGAGCAGAGGCAGTGCATGCAGCATCCCGCCGCCCGTCTCAAGTGGCGACGCGCCTTCATGCGAATAGCGGATGCGCAAGCCCCAACGCGCACCATCGCCCAGCGCGCGTGGAAACTGTTCGGCCAGCCAGGACACATTGATGACCACATCCCTGATGCCGCATGCAGCAAGCTTTTCAAGATGCCATTCGATCAGCGGCTTGCCCCCCACATCAATCAGGGGCTTGGGCGTGTGGTCCGTGAGCGGGCGCATGCGCTCGCCAAGGCCAGCGGCAAAGATCAGGGCCTTCATGCGCCGCTGGCCGCATCGGCCTGCGTGATGGCAGGTTTCACCTTGCGCTCGATGAACTCAAGCAGCGGGGCGAGTTCCGCATACCTCGGCAATACGGCATCCAGGTAGCCGAAAAAGCGCGGCACATCCGCCAGGTATTTCGGTTTGCCATCGCGATGCCGCAGGCGGGCAAAAATTCCGATCACCTTGAGGTGCCGTTGCACGCCGATCAGGTCTGCATCGCGACGAAACCGTGCGCGTTCCGGCACGGGCAGGCCCGCCGCGCGGGCGCGCGCGTGGTAGTGGTCCAGCCAGTCACCCACCCGAGCTTCGGGCCAGCTGAGGAACGCATCCTTGAACAGGCTCAGCGCGTCGTAGGCAATCGGCCCGCGCACCGCGTCCTGGAAATCCAGCACCGCCGGACCATCGCCCGCCGGCATCAGGTTGCGGGGCATGAAATCGCGATGGACCAGCACCTGTGGCTGCGCCAGTGCGGCGTCGATGAGGAAACGATAGGCGGCGTCCAACGCCTCGAGGTCGCCACACGCAAGCGTCAAGCCGAGGTGCTGGCCGCAGAACCATTCGTCGAACAATCGCAGTTCGCGCGCCAACGTCGCTTCGTCATAGATCGGCAGATCCGCCGGCGGCGTGATCGCCTGCAGTTTCAAGAGCTCGGTCAACGCCGCATCGAAGAGGGCGTCCGCGTTGTCGTCGTCGATGACATGCAGATACGTGTCCGCGCCAAGGTCTTCAAGTAACAGGAACCCCGCGTCCGCGTCCTGTGCCAGCACGCGTGGCACGCGCACGCCGCCCGCTTCGAGCAGGCCGCGGATGTGCAGCCACGGGCGCACGTCTTCCTTGTCCGGCGGCGAATCCATAACGATGGCGCTACCCGAAATTGCGCCCGCCGGCAGCGCGCTTGCGCCTGTGCATGGCACCCGCCAGTAGCTGCGGAAACCCGCGTCCACGGATGCGCGCACTAGTGCCGCGTGCGGGTCACCAAGCGTGCGGCGGGTCCAGGCTGTGCGCTGCTCGGCGCGCTGGCTGGTGTGGGGTGCGGGTTCGCTCATTGGCAAAGGGTAAACTGCCGCATCGATCCGGGCGAGATGCGCATGCTGAAACTGCAACCCGTCTTGCTCTCCGGTGGCTCCGGCACGCGCCTCTGGCCGTTATCGCGCGAGGCGTATCCAAAGCAGTTCCTGGCCCTGGCGGGCGAAGACACCATGCTGCAGGACACCTGGTTGCGGGTTGCCGAGCTTGCGGACGCGTCGCCCATCGTGGTTGCCGGCGAAGACCATCGCTTCCTGGTTGCCGAACAGTTGCGCCAGGTAAGCGCGCCGACGCCGTTGATCATGCTCGAGCCGATGGGCCGCAATACCGCACCAGCAATTGCTGCGGCCGCGCTCCAGGCGCTGGCCGGCGGAGGAGACCCGTTGTTGCTGGTGCTTCCATCGGACCACGTGGTCCGCAATGCCGCGGCGTTCCGCGCTGCAGTGAAGGTGGCCATGCCTGCCGCGGCGCAGGGCGCGCTGGTGACGTTCGGGATCGTGCCGGCCACGCCGGAAACGGGCTTCGGCTACATCCAGGCCGAGGCGCGCGCGCGCGATGTGCCCCACGGCGAAGAGGGCATTCGCCGCGTGCTGCGTTTCGTCGAAAAACCCGATGCCGGCACTGCCCAGGCGTATGTGGACGCGGGCGATTATTTCTGGAACAGCGGGATGTTCCTGTTCCGTGCGTCGCGCTACCTCGAGGAACTGCGCCGCCATCGCGCGGACATCGTGGAATGGGTGCAGCAGGCATTCAACGACGCGCAGCGCGATGGGGATTTCATCCGCCTTGGCAAAGCCGCGTTTGCCGGCTGCCCCGCGGACTCGATTGACTACGCCGTGATGGAGCGCACCGATGCGGCGATGGTGCTGCCGGTGGACATTGGCTGGAGCGATGTCGGCTCCTGGTCTGCACTGTGGGCTGTCAGCGCGCAGGATGCAGACGGCAATGCCAACCACGGCGACGTCATCGCCATCGACAGCCGCAACAACTATGCGTACGCGCGCAGGATGGTGGCGCTGGTTGGCGTGGAGGACCTGGTGGTGGTGGAAACCGACGACGCGGTACTGGTGGCCCACAAGGACAAGGTGCAGCAGGTCAAGGACGTGGTGGCGCGGTTGAAGTCAGCCCAGCGCAGCCAGGCGGCGCTGCATCGTGAAGTACACCGGCCCTGGGGCAGCTACGATTCGATCGATGCCGACGCCGGGTTCCAGGTCAAGCGGATCAAGGTCAAGCCCGGCGCGCAACTGTCGCTGCAGTCGCACACGCGGCGTGCGGAGCACTGGATCGTGGTGCGCGGCGTTGCCCGGGTGACCCGCGACAACGATGTATTCGAGCTGTTCGCAAACCAGAGCACCTACATCCCGATCGGGGCACGGCATCGCCTGGAAAATCCGGGTGCAGAGATGCTCGAACTGATCGAAGTGCAGTCAGGCGACTACCTGGGCGAAGACGACATCGTGCGCTATGACGATGTCTACGGTCGCAGCTGACGCATCCACCCGGGCGTAGCGGACACGTTGCCGATCTGAAAGCGGCAGACCTGCCCCGCATCCACGCACAACATGCGCTTGTCTAGCCGAGCGACGCCAGCCACTCGTCGTCCGAGCCTTCGTTGACGCCTTCGAACAGCGGCGTCGAGAAATAGCGCTCGCCGGTATCCGGCAGCATCGCCAGCAGCACCGAACCCTCAGGCGCGGTTTCCGCCACCTGCAGCGCAGCGCTCACCGTGGCACCCGCAGAGATACCGACGAAGAGGCCTTCCTCCGCCGCCAGCCGGCGGGAGACGGCGATGGCGTCCACATCGGTGATCGCCAGGATCTGATCGGCGACTTCGCGGTTCAGCACTTCGGGCAGGAAGTCCGGGGTCCAGCCCTGGATCTTGTGCGGCGACCAGTCCTTGCCTTGCATCATCTGCGCCATGGCAGGTTCTGCTGCAATGATCTTCACGTCCGGCCGCGCCACTTTCAGCACTTCGCCAACGCCGGTCAGGGTGCCGCCGGTGCCCCATCCGGTGACGAAATGGTCCAGCCGCCGGCCTGCGAAATCGCGCAGGATTTCTGCTGCGGTGGTCTGCCGGTGATAGGCGGGATTGGCCTGGTTGGAAAACTGCCGTGCCAGGAACCAGCCATGTTTCGTGGCCAGTTCTTCGGCGCGGCGCACCATGCCGCTGCCGCGCTCGGCGGCCGGGGTCAGGATCACCTTCGCGCCGTATGCGCGCATCAGCTTGCGGCGTTCGATCGAAAAGGTTTCCACCATGATGGCCACGAACTTGTAGCCGCGCGCCGCTGCCACCATCGCCAGCGCCACCCCGGTGTTGCCGGAGGTTGCTTCGATGATCGTGTCGCCGGGTTTCAGCAGGCCTCGTTGCTCGGCATCCAGCACGATGGCAAGCGCCAGCCGGTCCTTCACCGAGCCGCCGGGATTGAACGATTCGACCTTGGCGTACAGCGTCACGTGCGCGGGTGCGACGCGATGCAGCTTGACCACGGGCGTGGAGCCGATGGTATCGAGGATGCTGTTGAAGAGGGCCATGGGATATCCGTATGGGGGAAGGAGCGGGTCAGGCCGCCTGCGCAAGGCTGCATCCTGCACTGACGCCCGTCAGGGGTTCGCTGCCGAACCAGTGCAGCGTCGATGCCAGTGCCGCAACCTCGCCGATCACCAGCAATGCAGGGGCGCGTACCGAATGGAAACGTGCCGACGCCGGCAGATCGGCCAGCACGCCCGTGATGACCCGTTGCTGGGGGCGGGTGCCGTTCTCGATGATAGCGAATGGCGTCGAAGGCGCGCGTCCGTGAATGATCAGCTGGTCGCGGATGCGCTCGAGCCCCGAAACGCCCATGTAGAGCGCCAGGGTCTGCCGCTCCTGCGCCAGCGTCCGCCAGTCCAGTGCATCCAGCGATGCCTTGCCGTGGGCGGCGACCAGGCGCACGGATTGCGCATGCGCGCGGTGGGTCAGGGGAATCCCGGCATAGGCGGCGCACGCCACCGCAGCGGTGACGCCGGGTACCACCTCGAAATCGATGGCGTGCGCGCGCAGCGCCTCGAGCTCCTCGCCTCCGCGGCCGAACACCATCGGGTCGCCGCCCTTCAAACGCACCACCCGCAGGCCGGCGCGTGCATGGGCAATCAACAGCGCATTGATCGCGTCCTGTGAATGGCCGCCATCGCCTGCCTGCTTGCCCACGTCGATGCGTTCGGCATCGCGCCGCGCCAGCTGCAAGACCGCGTCGCTCACCAGACGATCGTGCAGGATCACGTCGGCCTCGTTCAGCACGCGCAGGGCGCGCAGGGTGAGCAGCCCGGGATCGCCCGGTCCTGCTCCCACCAAGGCAACCGAACCGCGCGTTGGAACCCCGTCGGGCTCGCGCAGCAGGGCCTGGTCGAAGGCGCGCTCTGCGGAAAGCGTGCGGCGCGCGCGCAGGAGTGCCGGCAAGGGACCCGCCAACATCCGCGCGATGCCGGCGCGCCGCGCAGCCAGGTCTGGCCAGCGCGTGCGGATGCGCATGCGCTGGCGCGAAAGGAGGTCCGCCAGCGCACCCCACGATTCATCGAACTGGCGTTCAAGCTGCTCGCGTACCAGCCGGGCCAGCATCGGCGCGCCGCCGCCGCTGGAAATTGCGATCTGCAATGGGCCGCGCTCCACCCGCGCCGGCATGTGGAAGCGCGACAGATCTGCATCGTCGACCGCATTCGCCCAGATCCGGCGCGCGTCCGCGGCTTCGACGACTGCGCGGTTGACCGCGAGGTCGTCGGTGGCAGCGATGACCAGCCAAGCGTCGTCCAGCCAGTGTGGTTCGAACTCGCCGTTGCGATGTTCGATCCGCCCCGCCGTCGCCCAGCCCGCCAGGGTGGGTTCCAGCACGGGTGCGCCAACGGCCACCAACGCGCCGGCGCCGAGCAGGGCCTCGACCTTGCGCCTGGCCACGCTGCCGCCGCCAACCACCAGGACGCGGCGGGCATGCAGGTCGGCGAACAGCGGGAACAGCGGTGGGCGGTGGGTGGTCGACATCCAGGCACGCTAGGGCGATTGCGCGCCTTGGGGAAATGCTGGCCGGGCCTGCACTCATGCATTCACGGCATGAGCGGCGGCTGGACACGAGCACCCAACTGGGTTAATTTCATCTTTACATGCGGATATAGAGATGGATCGTCATGCCAAGGCGCTGGGGTTCGATGCAGGGGTGTTGTCGCGGCTGAGTTCGCGCCAGCACGCCTTGCCCATTCGGAACCGGATCTCCTGTCATGACGCTCACCCAGCTGCGCTACCTGGTCGCCATCGCCGACTCGGGTTTCAACATTACCCAGGCCGCCGAGCGCGTCCACGCGACCCAACCCGGGCTCTCCAAGCAACTCAAGCAGCTCGAGGACGAGCTTGGCTTCCAGTTGTTCGTGCGCAAGGGCCGCAGCCTGGAGGGAGTGGCGCCGGCGGGCGACAAGGTGATCGAACATGCCCGGCGCCTGTTGGCCGAGGCAGCCAACATCCGCAGCTACGCCGCCAACGAACGTGGCGAGCACAGCGGCCGCCTGCTGCTGGCAACTACCCACACCCAGGCGCGCTACGTCCTGCCGCCGGTGATCGCCGCGGTCAAACGCGCCTACCCACAGGTCAGCGTCGACCTGCTGGCGTCTGGCGACGCCGATGTGCTGGGTCAACTCAAGCACGCCGACCTGGCCCTGATCAGCACCGCCGGCAGCACGCCGCAAGGCGGCATGGCGGTGCCGCTGTACCGCTGGCGACGGGTGCTGCTGGTGCCTGCCGCCCACCCGCTGGCTGCCCTGCAACGCGCGCCCAGCCTGGCCGAACTCGCCCGGCACCCGTTGATCAGCTACGAATCTTCCACCCATGCCGACTCATCACTGCAGCGCACCTTCCAGGCCGCGGGCGTTGCGCCGCAGGTGGCCATGACCGCGCGCGACGCCAACCTGATCAAGACCTATGTGCGCGCCGGAATGGGCGCCGGCCTGCTGGCGGAGATGGCG
>Ga0136611_10003558_pt1 | contig 10892 bp, 10 predicted proteins | sample AntDrymUQ2232306_2_FD_106645 | JGI IMG/M metagenome (GOLD analysis project Ga0136611, IMG submission 106645) | Polar desert sand microbial communities from Dry Valleys, Antarctica - metaG UQ223 (23.06) | ecosystem: Environmental > Terrestrial > Soil > Desert | place: Antarctica: Dry Valley... | reverse complement strand
GACAGCTTGGAGATCCATCTGCAAGTCGGTCGCATCCTCAGAGGTCGCCTGTTGGCCACCGCGGTGCTGCTACGGCAGCTGCCCTGGGTCTACGTCAGTGGCGGTGATCCGTCTCGGGTGGCTCCGGCCTGGGTCATTGTGCGAAACCGGGCGGACGGCGCGCAGCTTCTGCGCGTCAGCGCAGGCCGACAGTCTGGGGCTGGTGAGCTGATCTTCTCGTCGATGTCGAAGGATGCCGGGGAGCTGTCTCGTGAGGCCTTCCTCGAGCGCTGGCGTCAGCGACGGTGTAAGTGCCGATAGCCGCGCCTGGTAACCCCCGTCCGGGGCGGCAGTCGCCCAGAACGGCGACAGGCCGCGGCCTACTGCCGCGAGCGCTCGACCCGCGACGGGCCGACGTGCTGCCTCAGCCAGTCGTTCAGCGGCAGCACCTGCCGCCACGCGGTGGCCACGGCGTCTCGCGACTGCGCCGTGTGCAGGACGGCGCCGGGTGCGATGTGCTGATGAGCCCAGAGTGACTTGAGCGTCAGCAGGTCGGCTCGTGGGTGGTCTGGACCGAACTCGCTCGGCACCCGCTTCAGCCGGTCGCCGTCGACGGTGAAGCCCTGCGCACGCAGCTGGTCCAGCAGTGCGACGAGAGATCGACCGGGCCGATCGTCGGCAACCGCTGCCCGTAGCCGTCGTGCCTGGTCGGTGGCCAGTCCGTGCGCTCCCCCTGCCACCATGAGGCCCGCGGCGGAGAGCTGGACGTACAGCCCGCCCTCGACGTCGTCACCGATGGCCGCCGCGGCCGCTGTCTTGTACGGCGTCTTGTCCTTGGAGAAGCGGACGTCCCGGTACGGGCGGAAGAACTTCGCCTCCCCGAACTCCGGACCGAGGGCGTCGAGCAGCGCCTGCATGGGCGCCTTCACCGCACCGTCGTACAGGGCCTTGCGGTCGGTCCAGTACGCCTTGCTGTTGTCCGCCTCGAGCCCCTCGTAGAAGTCCAGCGCCGCATCGGGGAACCCGGTGAACTCGGTCATGCCGCCAGGCTGTCAGCAGTCCGGCCGCGCCGCCAGGCGCGAGAGGCAGGAGCACACGACGTGCCCTGCGCCCGGCCACGACGGTCGTGGGTCAGCCACTCGTCACGTCCCGAGGTCGAAGGCGCGGACGAAGGCTCGAAGAACGAGGCGGAAGGGAAGCGTCGCGAGGTGCCACACGACCTGGAAGACCGCCTCTCCGGCGATCTCCTCCCCGGCCCGGTGGGCACCTCGGCGGAGGCGGCTGTCACGGCCACGCGCACGCTTCGCCACGAGCGGGATCATAGGGCGAGGGACGGCCCTCGGGCGAGGTTCGACGTCCGTGCCCGGGCGAGCGGCCGCGGCTGGACCTCGGAGGTGCTCTGCGGTTCGACCGCATCGACGATCCGGAGGAGCGGCTGCGACCCAGCCGGCACCTCACGACCAGCCGTCGACCAGCTCCACCAGCCCGTCCAGCGTCACCAGCTCGGCATCCGGGACCACGTCCCACGGCTCGACCGGTCGGCCGGTCATGTGCACCGTCCGCATCCCGACAGCAGCGGCGCCCGAGACGTCGTCGCGGAGCCGGTCACCGACGAAGACGGCGCGCCCCGGCGCCACCCCGACAGCGTCGAGCAGCGCGCGGAACGCCTCGGGGTGCGGCTTCATGTGGGCCATGTCGCTGGTGTAGAGCCGCACGTCGAGCAGCTCGAGCAACCCCGCGTCGGCGAGCCAGCGCTCGTGGAGCGAGCGCGGCCAGTGGGTGTTGGACAGCAGCCCGGTCCGGATCCCTCGCTCCCGCAGGGCAGTCAGGACTGGGACGGCAGCCGGGTCGTGGCGGACCGTCACGTCCCACGCGTCGTGGTAGGCCTGCAGCGCACCGACGACGTCGAGGTGGGCCTCGGCCGCGACCGACCGGACCAGCTGCTCGGTCGTACCGCTCCTGTCCCCCGCGGCGACGCAGCTGAGCCACCACTCCTGCTCGGCGGCGAGCAGCGCCTCGGCCACCGGCTCCGGGTCGTCGGGAGCCAGCACCCGCGCGGCGGCTCGCCACATGTCGAGCAGGTCCACCGGCACGTGCTCGGACAGCGTGCCGCCCCAGTCGAACAGCACCGCCTCGACGGTCATGACGGGCGGACGAGGTCCGCGACGACCGCGCCGGTCAGCCGCACCAGGTCGGCCGCCGCGAGCTCGACCGACAGCCCGCGACGGCCGGCGCTGACGTAGACGCTGCCCTCGACGCTACGGTCCACCGCCGTCGGCAGCGGCGTCCGCTGGCCGAGCGGGCTGATCCCGCCGACGACGTAGCCGGTCGAGCGCTCGGCGGCAGCAGACTCGGCGAGCGCGGCCCGCTTGCCGCCCAGCGCGGCGGCGAGCTGCTTGAGGTCCAGCGACCCCGACACCGGCACGACGGCGCACACCAGCCGCCCGTCGAGGTCCGCCACGAGCGTCTTGAGCATCGTCTCCGGCGCGATCCCGAGCGCCTCGGCGGCAGCCAGGCCGTACGGCCCTGGACCTGCCTCGTAGGCGTGCACGACGTGCGCCACGCCGGAACGGCTGAGCAGCTGCGTCGCGGGAGTCGACCCGGTCTTCGCCCGTGGCACCTACCCGCGCACCTCGGCGACGACCGACGCCACGGCCTCGTCGACCGCGACCCGGCGGGACTCCCCGCTGCGCCGGTCACGCACCTCGACCTCGCCGTCCTCCAGGCTCTTGCCGATGACCACCGTGGTCGGGATCCCGAGCAGCTCGGCGTCCTTGAAGGCGACGCCCGGCGACACCTTCGGCCGGTCGTCGAGCAGCACGGTGAGCCCGGCCGCCTCGAGGCCCGCCGCGATGCGCTCCGCGGTCGGCCGGTGGTCGCCCTTGCCGACGCCGACGACGTGCACGTCGGCCGGCGCCACGGAGCGCGGCCAGACCAGGCCCTTGTCGTCGTAGGTCTGCTCGGCGATGGCGGCGATGGCCCGTGAGACACCGATGCCGTACGACCCCATGGTGACCCGCACCGGCTTGCCCTCCGGCCCGAGCACGTCGAGGCCAAAGGCGTCGGCGTACTTGCGACCGAGCTGGAAGATGTGGCCGATCTCGATCCCCCGGCCGATCTCGAGCGGCGAGCCGCACCGCCCGCAGGGGTCACCGGCGCGCACCTCCGCCGCGGGCACGACGCCCGCCGGCTCGAAGTCCCGGCCCATCACGACGTCGACGGCGTGCTTGCCCGGCTCGTTGGCGCCGGTCGCCCAGGCGCTCCCCTGCACGACGAGCGGGTCGACGACGTAGCGGACGCCGTCGAGGCCCTGCGGACCGATGTAGCCCTTGACCAGCTGCGGGAAGGCGTCGAAGGCGTCGAACGGCAGCACCTCGGCAGGGCCGACGTTGGCCTCCAGTCGCTTGACGTCGACCTCTCGGTCGCCGGGAACGCCCACGACCAACGGCGCCGTCTTGCCGTCCGGCCAGCGCAGCAGCACGACGACGTTCTTGAGCGTGCCGCTCGCCGGCACGTCGTGGCCCTTCTCGGCGAGGACGGCGACGAGCGTCTCGATGGTCGGGGTGTCCGGCGTGTCCAGCACCTGCATCGCCGGCTGCGACGCGGGGTCGCGCGGCTCGGCCGCCTTCAGCTCGACCGCCTCGGTGTTGGCCGCGTAGTCGCACGACGAGCAGTGCACGAAGGTGTCCTCGCCGGTCGGCGCCGGAGCGAGGAACTCCTCCGACGCGCTGCCGCCCATGGCGCCGCTCACCGCCGACACGATGCGGTAGTCCATGCCGAGCCGCTCGAAGGTGCGGACGTAGGCCTCGCGGTGCAGGTCGTAGGACCGCTGCAGCCCCTCGTCGTCGAGGTCGAACGAGTAGCTGTCCTTCATCACGAACTCGCGGCCGCGCAGGATGCCCGCCCGCGGCCGCGCCTCGTCGCGGTACTTCGTCTGCACCTGGTAGATCATCAGCGGCAGGTCCTTGTACGAGGAGTACTCGCCCTTCACCATCAGGGTGAACAGCTCCTCGTGGGTGGGTCCGAGCAGGTAGTCGTTGCCCCGGCGGTCCTTCAGCCGGAACAGCAGGTCGCCGTACTCCGTCCAGCGGCCGCTCGCCTCGTAGGGCTCGCGCGGGATGAGCGCCGGGAACAGCACCTCCTGCGCACCGATCGCGTCCATCTCCTCGCGCACCACCGCGCTCACCCGGTGGAGCATGCGCACGCCGAGCGGCAGCCACGAGTAGACGCCCGGAGCGACCCGGCGGACGTAGCCGGCGCGGACCAGGAGGCGGTGGCTCGGGACCTCGGCGTCCGCCGGGTCCTCACGCAGCGTGCGCAGGAGCAGGGTGGACATGCGCAGCACAGGAGACGCCTTCCGATCGGGGAGGGCGTCAGCCTATCGGCGGTGCGCGCGCCGCCCGCCGAATAGCGTGGCCGGGTGCTCGTCCTCCTGCCGCCGTCCGAGGGCAAGGCCACCGGTGGTCGCGGCCACCCGCTCGACCTGGCGCGCCTGTCCCACCCGGCGCTGACCAGCGTCCGCGCCAGGCTCGTGGACGCGCTGCAGCAGGCCGCCGTCGACGACCCGGTGGCGCTGCAGGCCGCGCTCGGCTGCCCGGCCGGCGAGGTCGAGAAGGACGCCCGGCTCTGGTCCTCCGGCACGCTGCCCGCGCTCTCGCGCTACACCGGCGTCGTCTACGACGCGCTGTCCTACGCCACGCTCTCCGAGACCGGCCGGCGGCGTGCCGACCGGTCCCTGCGGGTGTCGAGCGCGCTGTTCGGGCTGCTCTCACCGCGCGACCGCATCCCCGCCTACCGCCTGTCGGCGGGCACCTCCGTGCCGGCGATCGGCTCGCTCGCTGCCGCCTGGCGACCGGCGCTGGAGGCGGAGATCGGCAGTCACGCCGGCCTGGTCGTCGACCTGCGCTCCGGGCCGTACGCCGCGCTGGCCCGGGTCCCGGGGGCCGTCACGGTGCGGGTGCTGCGCGAGAGCGACGGTGCGCGCACCGTCGTCAGCCACGACAACAAGTGGACGAAGGGCCGACTCGCCCGGAAGCTCTGCGAGCGAGGTGCCCGGACCGTCGCCGACGTCGCCGCTGCCGGCGCCACGGTGGCCGACCTCGTGGAGGTCGACGGCCGCGCGGTCGACCTGGTGCTGTTCGGCCTGGCGCGCGCCCGGGGGTGATCGCGACTGTCGGACCCCGGCGGCAGAGTGACGGGAAGATCTTCGCCTTCCCCCGCGCCGATCCGCCCGGCGTCGCGGTCAAGCTGCCGCCGCCCGACGGGGTGGACCTGCGCGGCCCACCTGGTGGTCGCTGGCCTGCCGAAGGCGCAGCGGCCGACCTGAGTCAGCGGCGCTGCTGCCGTCGCAGGTGCGCGGCGGCCGCCGCACCGCTGCACAGGCCTAGGGCGACGTCGCCGGCGCCCTCCACCAGTCCGCCGCCGCCGACGACCACCGTCGGCAGGACCGACCCTGCGAGCACGCCGACGACGAGCGCCACGACGACGACGGCCGGCCACCCGGAGCCGACGCGGGTTCGCGCGAGCAGGCCGTTGCCCGCGCCGAGCACGGCTCCGAGCGGCGCGGCAGCCAGCAGGGAGATACCGAGGACGAGCATGCCGAGGAACGCCGTTCCGACGACCGTCCCCACCAGGTCGCCGGAGCTGTCGTAGGTCGTGCCCGTCACGTGGGTCGTGTAGACGTCCGAGGCGGTGATGACGGCGATCAGGAGAGCCGTGAAGGCAAGGGCGGCTCCGGCGGCGTAGCCGACACCGGAGGCCGCGGCCCCGCCGACCGACGGTCGACCGGGCCGGTCACCCACGACCGTGAGGGGCAGGGGTCAGACCTTCGCCGGGTAGAGCGAGTACGTCGGGAAGTTGCCGAACACGTTGCCCTCCCCCTCGGTGACGGCCTGCACGAGCAGGTCGCCGCCGACGAAGGCGCCCTTCCACGACGCGCCCTTGCCGCCGAAGACCTCCTCGCGGTCACCGCGCGACCGGGGCTTGTTGATGCCGACCTTGAAGGCCTGCAGCTCCTCGGCGATCCGCGCGCCGAAGTCGGCGTCATCGGTGGCCACGGACGCGACCAGGCTGCCGTTGGAGGCGTTCATGGCCGCGAGCAGCTCGGACTCGGTGTCGACCACGACGATCGAGTCGAGCGGACCGAAGGGCTCCGAGTGGTGCAGCGCCCAGTTGCTCGGCGGGCCCAGCACGCAGGCCGGAGCGACGTACGCGCTGGTGTCCTGACCGTCCAGGAACCGCCCGTCCTCGGCGACGTCACCGCGGTAGAGCGGGATCGCCCCGCCACCGACGGCCTCGGCGTATCGCTCCCGCAGCTCGGCGGCCTTGGTGGCGTGGATGACCGGACCGAAGTCGAGCTCGGGCAGGTCGTCGTCGGCATTCTCGACGGCGAGCGGATGGCCGAACCGGATGCCGCGCACGACCGGCAGGTAGGCCTCGAGGAACTCCGGGAACAGCTCGCGCTGGACGACGTAGCGCGGGTAAGCGGTGCAGCGCTGCTTGGCGTACTCGAAGCCCTTCTTGAGATGGCCGGCGAGCAGGTCCCACTGGGAGAAGTCCCAGACGCCCCAGGCGTTGAGCCCCTCCTGCTCGAGGAAGTGGCGCTTGCCGGTGTCGGCCAGCGATGTGGCGGCCTTGCGGCCGTTGGCGCGACCGCCGACGAAGGCGAGGCAGCCGATCTCTTCCGAGCGGATGAGCACGTCGCCCAGCGAGGAGCCGACACCGGACAGCAGGCTGACCGGCAGGCCGGCCCGCTTCATGATCGCGTGAGCCAGCGTCAGGGTGTGGAAGCCGCCCTGGGAGGGGGTCTTCGCCACGACGCCGTTGCCGGCGAGGCACTGCACCAGCTCGGCGTGGACCTGGACCGACATCGGGTAGTTCCACGACGCGATGTTGCTGACCGGACCCGGCAGCGGGGTGCGCCCCTGCAGCTGGCGGTCGATCTCGCCGACGTACCAGTCGACGCCGTCCAGCGCCCGGTCGACGTCGGCGCAGGCCAGCCGCCAGGGCTTGCCGATCTCCCAGACGAGCAGCAGGGCGAGGGTGTCGCGGTGCTCCCGCATCTCGGTCACCGCGGCAGCGACCCGGCTCTTGCGCTCGTCCAGGTCGACCCGGCCCCACTCGGCGTGCTCACGGGCGGCGTGGGCGACCGCCGCCGCCGCCTCGTCGTGGCTCAGCCGGGGCGGGCCCTGGATCGCGGAGCCGTCGACCGGGGTGGCATGGTCGCCGGGGTCGCCGTTGCGCTGCCAGCTGCCGCCGACGAGGTTGAGGAGGCGGTCGGCGTCGAACGCCTCCGGCGCCGCTGCCTGCGCGCGGGCGTAGACCTCGTCCCAGGTGGTGCCGGGCTTGATCTGGAACGTCACGGGAGTCCCTCTTCTCGACTGGCGGTGGGGCAGTGTCGCGCGCACCGGGTCGCCTGACCACCCGCGGGGGTGTGACATCCGTCGCACGTGGTGCGGGTGCAGGCTCTAGAACAGCACACTCGTGAAGCGCCCGACTTCCGAGAACCCCACCCTGGCGTACGCCCGCCTCGCCGGCACGTTGTAGTCGTTGACGTAGAGGCTCACGACCGGCGAGACCTGCGCGCGGGCCAGCTCCACGACGGCCGCGGTGCCGGCGACCGACAGCCCGCGGCCGCGCAGCGCCGGCTGCACCCACACCCCCTGCACCTGGCAGACGCGGTCGGAGGCGGCGCCCACCTCCGCTTTGAACAGCACCTGGCCGCCCTCGATCCGGGCGTAGGCGCGACCGGCGGCAATCAGCTCGGCGACGCGCGCCCGGTAGACGGCGCCGCCGCCGCCCGCCGTCGGCGAGACGCCGATCTCCTCGGTGAACATCGCGATGCAGGCCGGGAGCAGCAGCTCGAGCTCGTCAGGGCGCACCTGGCGTACGGCGGGGTCCGGCGCGACCGACGGCGGACCCTCGAGGGCGAGCAGCGGCTGGTCGACCCGCACGTCCCGCGCGGCGCCCCAGTGGGGGGCGAGCAGCTGCCAGAGCGGCACGACCGCGCCGGAGGCGCCCACGACCGACGAGCACCGCCGGCCCTGGCGGCGCGCCCGGTCGGCGAAGGCGCGCACGGCCTCGGGGCCGGCCTGGACCGGGACGAGGTTGGCGCCTGCGTAGCAGAGGGACTCGAGTCGACCGCGGTCACCGATGCCCCACACCTGCGCGCGCAGCCGAGGCTCGGACAGCCCCGCCGCCTGGACGCGGGAGGCCACGAAGACGTCCGCGACGGGATCGCGCTCGAGCAGGGCGAGGACCTCCGGCAGGTCGCGCTCGTCCAGCAGCCGCGCGGCCGACGTCCTCAGCACGATGACGTCCTCACACCTTCGGGCCGCTCAGCTCACGCCGACGGCCGGCGCGCCGCTCGGGCCGTCGTAGGACCCGGCGATGCGCATCGCCTCCTCGATCAGGGTCTCGACGATCTGCGACTCGGGCACCGTCTTGATGACCTCGCCCTTGACGAAGATCTGCCCCTTGCCGTTGCCGGACGCGACGCCGAGGTCTGCCTCGCGTGCCTCCCCCGGGCCGTTGACGACGCACCCCATCACCGCGACGCGCAGCGGGACGGTCAGCCCCTCGAGGCCGGCCGTGACCTGCTCGGCGAGGGTGTAGACGTCGACCTGCGCCCGCCCGCAGGAGGGGCACGACACGATCTCGAGGCCGCGCTGCTTGAGGTTGAGCGACTCGAGGATCGCGAGGCCGACCTTGACCTCCTCGACCGGCGGCGCCGACAGCGAGACGCGGATCGTGTCGCCGATGCCCTCGCTCAGCAGCGCACCGAAGGCCACCGCCGACTTGATGGTGCCCTGGAAGGCCGGGCCCGCTTCGGTCACGCCGAGGTGCAGCGGGTAGTCGCACTGCTGGCTGAGCAGCCGGTAGGCCTGCACCATCACGACCGGGTCGTTGTGCTTGACCGAGATCTTGATGTCCCGGAAGTCGTGCTCCTCGAACAGCGAGCACTCCCACAGCGCCGACTCCACGAGCGCCTCCGGCGTCGCCTTGCCGTACTTCGCCATGATCCGCTTGTCGAGGCTGCCGGCGTTGACACCGATGCGGATGGGCGTGCCGGTCGCCTTCGCCGCCTTCGCCACCTCGCCGACCTTGCCGTCGAACTCGCGGATGTTGCCCGGGTTGACCCGGACGGCGGCGCACCCGGCGTCGAGCGCGGCGAAGATGTACTTGCTCTGGAAGTGGATGTCGGCGATGACCGGGAGCTGCGACTTCTTCACGATGGTCGCGAGCGCCTCGGCGTCGACCGGGTCGGGGACCGCGACGCGCACGATCTGGCAGCCGGTGGCCGTCAGCTCGGCGATCTGCTGCAGGGTGCCGTTGATGTCCGCGGTGACCGTCGTGGTCATCGACTGCACGCTGATCGGCGCCCCTCCGCCGACCGGCACGCTACCGACGTCCAGCCGGCGCGTCGGACGTCGCTCGGCGAGGCGGGCGGGCGGCAGCTCGGGCATGCCGAGCGAGATCGCAGTCACGGGGTCCTTCTACGGGGTCAGGAGTTCAAGCGGATCGGGTTGACGAGGTCGGCGCCGAGCAACCAGATGGTGAACCCGGCGAAGAAGAGCACGACGGCGTACGTCACGGGGAGCAGCCGGGTGAGGTCGACGCGCCGCAGGGCGCCGGTGTACCCCATCCGGCGCTTCACCTTGTCGCGAGCCTGCTCGAAGCCGAGGACCGCGAGGTGCCCGCCGTCGAGCGGCAGCAACGGCAGCAGGTTGAACACGCCGACGAAGAAGTTCAACCCGGCGATGAGGAGCAGGAAGCCCAGCGCCTTGAAGGCCACGGTCTCCTCGCTGGCGATCACCTCACCGCTGATGCGGGACGCGCCCACGACGCCGACGAAGCCCTGCGGGTCGCGGTCGTCGCTGTAGACCTTCGTGATCGTGTCGAGCTTCTCGCTCAGCGTCGTCCACACGCCCGTCACGATCTGCTTCATCGTCGTGGCGCTGTGCCCGACCGCCTCGACCGGGCCCAGCGACTCGGTGCCTTGGCGGAACTTCATGACCACACCGATGGCACCGACCTGCTCGGTCACCGTCGGGTCGTCGAGCGTCGGTCGCATGACCGCTGCGGGCGTCACGGGGATGTCCTGGCGCTGCCCGCCACGGTCCACGGTGACGGTGATCGCCTCGCCCGGCGCCTCGCGCACCTGCTCGACGAAGGCGCGCAGCCCGTCCACCGGGCGACCGTCCACCGCGAGCAGCGTGTCTCCGGAGGCGAGCCCCGCAGCCTGGGCCGGGCTCGGGACTCCGCCTGGCGCGTCGCAGTCGAGCGTCGCCTCAGCCGGGACGCAGGAGGCGACGACGTCGACGGCCGGCGGCTTCTCGACAGCCTTGCCGATGAGCATCGAGCTGCCGACCACCAGCAGGATCGCCAGCAGGAAGTGCACCGTGGAGCCGGCGGCCAGCACCACGGCCCGGGGGCCGGCCGGCTGCTTGTAGAAGGCGCGCTCCTCGTCAGCGGGGTCGATCTCCTCGAGCGAGGTCATCCCGACGATCTTGACGAAGCCACCGGCGGGGATCGCCTTGATGCCCCACTCGGTCTCGCCCCGCTGACGCGACCACAGGGTCTTGCCGAAGCCGACGAAGAACTGCGTGGACTTCATGCCGTAGTGGCGGGCCGTCAGGAAGTGGCCGAGCTCGTGCAGCGTCACGGAGACGAGCAGGGCCACTACGAAACCCAGTACGCCCAGCATGTAGATGCCATTGCCGCTGACGACGGACCAGACCGCCGCTCCCACGAGGCCAGCGGCGATCAGGAGCGGCAGCGTCTTGGCGGGAGGCGGCAGCGCCGGTCCCCCGGAGCGGTCGCCGGGCGCCTCGGAGCCCTCGGTCCGCGTGTCGACCACGTCTGTCATGCCTGCACGTCCCCTGTCGCGACCAGCTCCCGCGCACGCGTGCGCG